>JAEEGG010011433.1_pt1 | contig 19349 bp, 18 predicted proteins | sample 9134161 | NCBI WGS metagenome assembly JAEEGG01 (sample SAMN16246543, study PRJNA631951) | gut metagenome | biome: gut microbiome; feature: rumen; material: CR-attached | host: Bos | place: Iran: Karaj | collected 2018-10 | reverse complement strand
GCAGCATCGCCGTACTGGCCGAGATGCAGAAGATTCTCGGCATCGATCCCCTCCTGATGGGCTTCGGCCTCGAGCGGGATACCATCCACTCCCCCAACGAAAGCTATCTGCTTAGCCAGTTCTTCGCGGGGATGGAGTCTATAGCCAAATTTTATCAGTATTATCCCAGTAAATAGAATATGAAAGTCCTCCGTTCCATCCTGCTGATCGCAGCAGCCCTTACCTGCACCGGCGCCTTTGCGCAGGAAGAGTTCCATCCCATCGCCCAGACAAAAGCCCAGGTGGTTTCCGGGAATGCCCGTTTCACCGTGCTCACACCGCGCCTGATCCGTATGGAATGGGCGGAAGACGGAGTATTCGAAGACAGGGCCAGCCTCGGAATCGTCAACAGGGACCTCCCCGTGCCCGATTTCAAGGTCAAGAAGAGCGCTAAGCAAACAGTTATCACTACCTCAGCACTCACTCTCACCTATAAAGGCAACGCGGAGTTCTCCGCAGATAACCTGAACGTAATCTTCCAGATGGCAGACCCCAAGGCCAAAAAAGGCATTAAAAAAGTCAACTGGAAGCCTGGGATGGACGATTCCGGCAATCTGCTCGGCACAGCCAGGACACTGGACGGCTTCGACTATATTGACAAGAAAGCCTCCGGCCAGTACACCAAGGAGCCATTTGACAAGGGCGTTGTTTCCCGAGATGGCTGGGCGGTGATCGACGAATCCGGCAGGCATCTTTTCGAGAAAACGGACAGTGACTGGCAGTATTGGGTAACAGTTCCCCGGGAAGGCAGGCATATCGACTGGTATCTTTTTGCATACGGGCACGATTATACCGCCGCCGTGAGCGATTTCACAAAAATTTCCGGCAAGATTCCTCTCCCGCCCAAATATGCCCTCGGATACTGGTGGTGCCGCTATTGGCTCTATTCAGACTATGAACTGGAGGACCTTGCACAGCATTTCCGCGACTTCAGCATCCCGGCGGATGTGATGATCATCGACATGGACTGGCATGATACCTTCGAGATGGGTGCCGCCGGCCGCGGATATCAGAGAGATGCTTCCGGTGAGCGCAAGGGTTGGACTGGATACACTTGGAAAAAGGAGCTTTTTCCCAACCCCGGGAACCTGCTCCAGGAGCTTCATAACTATGATTTCAAGACTTCCCTGAACCTCCATCCGGCATCCGGTCTACAGGTCTTCGAAGAGCCGTACGAACGCTTCGTCAAGGACTATCTCTCCCGCACCGGAGAGGATTATGACGGCCCTCGCGGCTACAAAGATGCCGACGGCAATCCCGTATATGTCCCCTTCCGCATGGACCAGCCCGCATGGGCCGATGCCTACTTCAACTCCGTGCTGGATCCCATGACACGCATGGGAGTGGATTTCTGGTGGCTGGACTGGCAGCAGTTCAGGGAAAGCAAGTATATCCCCGGCCTCAGCAATACCTTCTGGCTTAACCATACCTTCTGGTGGCACCAGCTGCGTCAGTCGGCCAAATATGGCAAGGATGCCGCCAGGCCCATGATTTATCACCGCTGGGGCGGAATAGGCAGCCACCGCTATCAGGTGGGATTCTCCGGCGACACCTATGCCACCTGGAGAGTGCTCAGCTACCTGCCCTGGTTCACATCCACCGCGGCCAATGTCGGGTACGGCTACTGGGGCCACGACATAGGCGGCCACATGCAGCCCAAGGGCGTTCGCGTCACCGACCCTGAACTCTACACAAGATGGCTTCAGGGCGGAGTTTTCACCCCCATCTTCAAGACACACTCTACAAAGGACATGAGCATGGAGAAGCGCTTCTGGGCCTTCCCGGACCACTTCGATCCCATGCGCGAGGCGATCCGACTGCGCTATACCCTCTCCCCCTATATCTACGGAGCAGCGCGCCAGGCATACGATACAGGCATCTCCATCTGCCGCCCCCTCTACTATTATCATCCCGAAGAGCAGAAGGCCTACGACACCAGAGAAGAATTCTTCTTCGGGGATGATATCCTCGCCACGGTGCTTTGCGAAGCCGCCGATAAGACCACAGGCCTCACCGCAAGGGCCCTTTGGTTCCCCGCTGGCAACGACTGGTACGATACCTCGACCGGCAAGATGTACGCCGGCGGCAGCGAGACTACCGCATACTACACCATAGACGAAAATCCCTATTTCGTGCGTGCAGGAGCCATCCTTCCCATGGCCTCACCCGAGATCAAGTCGCTCCAGGAAAGCAGCAATGAGAACTGGTTCATGCTGGTTCCCGGTCAGGGCGAAGGCAGCACCACTCTTTACGAGGATGACGGAGTTTCACAGGCCTACGGCACCGCTTTCGCCACGACCGAGGTTCTGCGCAAAGTCGATGCAGACGGCATGTCCGTTACCGTCAAGCCGCGTCAGGGCACTTACAGGGGTATCAGCGCCACCCGCAAGGTGCGCATAGTGCTGGACGGTGCCACCGCTCCAACGAAGGTAAGCGTCAACGGCCGCAACGTTCCCTACAGCCGTTATGCTGCAAGAGATGCCGCTGCCGGAAAGGAAGTCTGGGGTTATGATGGTGAAGAGCTCGCGGTTATCATATATCTAAAGGAAAGCGCCGCCTCAGGACAGCTTAACGTGGAGTGCGACAGCCACTTCGCCTTCACCGAAGGCCAGAAGGGCGTGCTCAAGAGGATGCGCGCCATCACTCCTGAGGCAAAGGTTGTCTTTGCAGCAGCCATCAGCAATCACCTGCAGCTCACTCCCGAACTTCTCCGTTTTGCCGGCACCGCCAGCTATATAACGGAAAATCCCTGCGGAGCAGGGACTTACCTTGAGGATCTTTCGACGGAAGCGCTTAAGAAGGACTTGTCCAACCACAAGCTTCCGGAAGATTTCCTGAAGAAACTCTTCGCCCAGATTTCTGTCTGGGAAAAGCTCTAGATTCGCTTTAGAATCTCTTCTGTCTGTGCTTCGTAACCAGGTTTGCGGAGCAGGGCGAACATGTTCTTCTTGTAGGCCTCCACACCGGGCTGGTTGAACGGGTTTACACCCAGCACATTGCCGCTGATGCCGCAGGCTATCTCGAAGAAGTAGATGAGCTGGCCGATGTAGTATTCGTTCAGTTTGGGAATGCTGATGCGGATATTGGGTACGCCACCATCCACGTGGGCCAGACGGGTGCCCAGCTCAGCCATCTTGTTGACCTCGTCAACACGCTTGCCTGCCAGGAAGTTCAGACCGTCCAGGTTCTCCTCGTCCTCAGGGAACAGCAGCTTCTTCTCGGGTTCCTCAATAGAGAGTACGGTCTCGAAGATGGTGCGCTCGCCGTCCTGAATCCACTGGCCCATAGAGTGAAGGTCGGTGGTGAAGTCGCATGATGCAGGGAAGATGCCCTTGCCGTCCTTACCCTCAGACTCACCATAGAGCTGCTTCCACCACTCAGCATAGTAATGCAACTTAGGCTGATAGTTGATGAGTATCTCTATCTTCTTGCCGTTCTGATAGAGAGCGTTACGTGTGGCAGCATAGATAGCTGCAGGGTTCTGCTCGAATGGAACGTCAACGGCACACTCCTTCTCCATAGCCTGTGCACCAGCCACGAGAGCGTCGATGTCGATGCCTGCGCAAGCGATAGGCAGCAGACCTACCGGTGTGAGCACAGAGAAACGTCCACCTACATTATCAGGAATGATGAATGAACGGTAGCCCTCCTTGTCTGCACATGTACGTGCAGCACCCTTCTTAGCGTCAGTGACTGCAACGATAAGGCTCTTTGCAGCCTCCTTGCCCACCTGTGCCTCGAGCTGAGTCTTGAGCAGACGGAAGGTGAGAGCAGTCTCGGTAGTAGTACCAGACTTAGAGATGTTGATGATAGCGAAAGTCTTGCCCTTGAGGTAAGAGGTAAGCTCATAGAGATAATCCTCACCGATGTTGTTGCCGGCGAAAACCACCGCAGGAGTCTTGTCGTCCTTAACGAGCCACTGGAAAGAGTTTGACAGACCTTCGATAACACATTTAGCACCGAGGTATGAACCACCGATACCAGCAACGACGATAACCTGTGCCTTTGAACGCAGGTCGGCAGCCACAGCCTTCACCTCAGCGAGGAACTCAGGTGTGATAGATGATGGCAGATGGAGCCAGCCGAGGAAATCGTTGCCAGGTACAGTGCCCTCTTCAAGTCCTTTGCGGGCTGCCATTGCTTTGTCTTTGAGTGCCATTACAGCTCCTGCTGGGAGAAACTGCTGGGCTTTTGTGATGTCAAGTGAAATGCTTTTCATTTTGTTTATAGTTTGTTAGTTTTGTATGTTCGTTCTATCTCTTTTTAATTCTAAAAAAGCACGAATATCCGTGTGTGAAAACTCGCGGACATTCGTGCTCCCTGATGTATGCTGATGAGAATTTACTTCTTGATGTTGCCGTAGCGCTGCTGGAAACGATCCACGCGACCTGCGGTATCAACGAGTTTGCTCTTACCTGTGTAGAATGGGTGAGAGGTGTTAGAGATTTCTATCTTTACTACAGGATAGGTCTCGCCCTCGAATTCTACTGTGTCGTTAGTCTTACATGTTGACTTTGAGAGGAACATATCGCCATTTGACATGTCCTTGAACACTACTGGACGGTAGTTCTCTGGATGAAGTTCTTTTTTCATTTCTTTTCTTTGTATTGTCACGCCGCAAATAGGCGTGCTGATGTTAATAATTTATTTTGCGGGTGCAAAGTTACTGCTTTTTTTTGAATTGTGCAAGAAAAAACAGGATAATTTTTTATAAAGCGTTGAGTACTTGCTCTTTTATCTGTTCGAGCTCGTCTTTCATCTGTACTACGATGTTTTGCATTTCTGCCTGGTTGCTTTTGGAACCGGTGGTGTTTATCTCGCGTCCCATCTCCTGGGCTATGAATCCGAGTTTCTTACCCTGGCTCTGTGGCTCGTCCATAGTGTCGCGGAAATATTTCAGGTGGTTGGTGAGGCGTTGCTTCTCCTCTGAGATGTCGAGCTTCTCTATATAGTATATGAGCTCCTGCTCCAGACGGTTTTTGTCATACTCTACCTCTGGAAGTGCTGCGAGGTTGTCAGTAAGACGCTGGCGGATTTTTTCTACGCGTGACTGTTCCCAAGGTTCTATTTCCTTCATCAGGCGTGCGATGTTGTCAAGCTTCTCTTCAAACTTGAGACGCAGTGCTGCGCCCTCCTGGCGGCGGAAGTCTTCAAGTTCCTTGAGGGCCTCATTGACAGTCTTGCAAACCTGTTCCCATTCCTCGTCGCAAAGAGATTCAACCTCGCCTACGGTCAGTACACCCGGCATGCGCACAAGCATCTTCATCATGTCGGCTGTTGATACGCTGTCGCCACCAATCTCGGCTTCCACTTTGCGCAGCTGCTCGTAGTAGTTGCTTATCATGGGGATGTTGATGGTTTGCGCATCGCTGGTTGTCTCGCGCTCTATCCAGATTGAGAAGTCAATTTTACCACGTATGACGCTATCCTGAATCATACGGCGCAGTTCCATCTCTTTCTCGCGGTAGATGGGTGCAATGCGTGTCTGGCAATCAAAGTTCTTAGAATTGAGGGCTTTCACCTCAACGTGTATTGTTTTGTCCTGAAATGTTGCCACGGACTTGCCGTAGCCAGTCATTGATAATAGCATGTTGCTTATTGGTTTGTTACGAAATACAAAGTTACAAAAAAAAAATGAGAAAACGCATTGTATAACAAGAAAAAACAATAAATATTGTCATTGTGGCATATTTGCATGACGTAGTGGCACGAGTTGTGCGTTTGGAATATGATTTGGATTATGATAAACAGCGAAACAGCGATATAACGGGATATCGGAATATCGACATATCGACATATCGTGATAACGTAATAACGCGATAACGAAAAAAATCATTTAATAAATAAAGAAAGGAGTTAGATTATGATGATGAATCAAGAACAAGCAATGGGCGGCAAGGAAGCACTGAGCCGCTTCTGCAAAAACCTCGTGGCTGATGCCAAGTCGGGCAAGCTCGACCCGGTGATAGGCCGTGACGACGAAATCCGACGCGTACTGCAGATTCTGTCGCGCAGAACGAAGAACAACCCTATATTAATAGGTGAGCCGGGTACGGGCAAGACTGCCATAGCCGAAGGACTGGCGCAGCGCATAGTGCGCGGTGACGTGCCGGAGAACCTGAAGGACAAGGAGATATTCACCCTTGACATGGGTGCGCTGGTGGCTGGTGCGAAATACAAAGGTGAGTTTGAGGAACGCCTGAAGGGTGTCATCAACGGCATCATAGAATCGCAGGGCAAGTATATCCTCTTTATTGATGAGATACACACTCTCGTTGGTGCCGGAGGAGGCGAGGGCGCCATGGATGCAGCCAACATATTGAAGCCGGCACTGGCGCGTGGCGAACTGCGTGCCGTGGGTGCAACGACGCTCAACGAATACCAAAAGTATTTTGAGAAGGACAAGGCACTGGAGCGCCGTTTCCAGATAGTGATGGTTGACGAACCAGACGAGATGAGTGCCATCTCAATACTGCGTGGACTGAAGGAGCGTTATGAGAACCATCACCGCGTGCGTATCCAGGATGATGCATGTATTGCCGCCGTCACTTTGTCTGAGCGTTATATCTCAGACCGTTTTCTGCCTGACAAGGCCATAGACCTTATGGATGAGGCTGCTGCTAAACTGCGCATGGAGCGCGACTCCGTGCCGGAGGAACTTGACGAACTGGAGCGTCGGCTGAAACAGCTTGAGATAGAGCGTGAGGCCATAAAGCGTGAGGACGACAAGGAGAAACTGGCGGAACTCAACAAGACCATCTCTACGCTGCAGGACGAGCAGATGCGTATGCGCTCGGAGTGGGTGAAGGAGAAGAATCTCGTTGACAAGATTCAGCAGAACAAGCAGGAGATAGAGCGTCTGCGCTTCGAGGCTGACAAGGCTGAGCGCGAGGGCAACTACGGCAAGGTGGCAGAGATACGCTACGGCAAGCTGAAAGAGTTGGAGGAGGGAATAAAGAAGGTGCAGGAGGAAATATCTTCTGGTGCTGCCAAGATGGTGCGTGAGGAGGTCACCGCCGACGACATAGCCGAGGTGGTAAGCCGCTGGACCGGTATCCCCGTTACACGTATGATGCAGAGCGAACGCGACAAGCTGCTGCACCTTGAGGCAGAACTGCACAAGCGCGTGATAGGTCAGGACGAGGCCATTCAGGCAGTGAGCGATGCCGTGCGCCGCAGTCGTGCCGGACTGCAGGATCCGAAGCGTCCGATAGCCTCTTATATATTCCTCGGTACCACTGGTGTCGGTAAGACGGAACTGGCAAAGGCTCTGGCAGACTATCTCTTCAACGATGAGCAGATGATTACGCGTATCGACATGAGCGAGTATCAGGAGAAGTTCAGCGTGACACGTCTTATCGGTGCGCCTCCGGGATATGTAGGTTACGACGAGGGTGGCCAACTCACTGAGGCCGTGCGCCGCAAACCATACAGTGTGGTGCTGTTTGATGAGATTGAGAAGGCGCACCCGGATGTGTTCAACACCTTGTTGCAGGTATTGGATGACGGTCGTCTGACGGACTCAAAGGGTCGCGTGGTGAACTTCAAGAACACCATAATAATAATGACCAGCAACCTTACGATGGATCAACTGTATGGCCGCGCCCCGATACTCGACGGCAACGGCATGGTGAAGCCGCCTATCCGTCCGGAGTTCCTCAACCGTATTGACGAGATAATCAACTTCAGTCAGCTGTCTAAGGAGCAGATAAGTGAGATAGTGCGCCTGCAGATGAATCGCGTGGCAAAGATGCTGGCATCGCAGGGCTTCACGCTCAACGTGACCGATGCAGCAGTGGCTACGCTGGCAGAGGCTGGCTTCGACCCGGACTTCGGCGCACGTCCTGTGAAACGTGCCATACAGCGCGACGTGCTCAACGCACTTAGTAAGCAGTTGCTTGCCGGTACGGTGACGAAGGACAAGCCGATAGTGGTTGACAGCAAGGACGGTGTGATAGAGTTCAGAAACTAATTGTTTTTTAGGTTATGTGATAAAAAAGAACTGCGTATGGGAATGATTTCCCGTACGCAGTTTGTGTGTTGTATAAGGAGTGGTGTGCTCCTCTGTGCGAGTCATACTCGCTGGGGTGGGTCTTTTTGTTTAGTTCGCCTTGAACATTTCCTTTATGCCGCCGATAGAACCCATGAGGTTTGCAGCCTCGTAAGGCAGGTAAACGGTCTTGGTGTCCTGTCCGGAAGCGATATCCTGTAAAGCCTGGATGTATTTCTGTGCCAACAGGTAGTTTGCAGGATTGGTGCTCTTGCCCACGGCTTCTGTAATCTTGTCGATAGCCACAGCTTCAGCTTCAGCCTTGCGTATGCGTGCTTGTGCTTCACCCTCAGCCTGCAGAATCTTCTGCTGCTTGTCTGCCTCGGCGCGGTTGATGACTGCTGTCTTGTCTGCCTCAGACTTAAGGATGACAGCCTGCTTCTCACCTTCGGAGGTAAGGATCGTGGCACGCTTGTTACGTTCTGCCTGCATCTGCTTCTCCATAGCCTGAAGAACAGTTGCCGGTGGAATGATGTCCTGCAGTTCGACGCGGTTCACCTTGATACCCCATTTGTTTGTTGCATCATCAAGGACAAGACGAAGTTTGGAGTTGATGGTGTCGCGTGATGTCAGTGTTTGGTCCAGTTCCATCTCACCGATGATGTTACGCAGTGTTGTCTGTGTAAGTTTCTCAATAGCGTTAGGCAGGTTGCTTATTTCATACACAGCTTTGAAAGGATCGACAATCTGGAAATACAGCAGTGCATTGATTTCCATCTGAATGTTGTCCTTGGTAATCACGTTCTGTGATGGAAAGTCATACACTTGCTCACGCAGGTCGATGCGGTCGGTCATGACATAGCGGCCACGTGCCATGGCCACCATGTCCTTTGCTTTGTCGATGAAAGGGATGATGACGTTGATACCTGGCTCGAGTGTACTGTAATACTTACCCAGTCGCTCAATGATTCTCGTCTCAGACTGTGGGATGATGACGATGGTCTTTTTCAGCACTACGATAGCCAACAGTGCTACGACCACAAGAAAAATTGTCAGAATACTCATAGTTGTTACTTTTTTAGTTTATAGTGTTTCTTCTTTTTTGCTTCGAGAATGTTTATTCTACTGTCAGTACGATGCTGTCGCGTGATATCACTGTGACGGTGGTGCCTTTTGCTATCTCTGCGGCGTTTGCAGAAATGGAGCGCCATTCGTCACCGTCAATCTTCACATATCCGAAACCGCCGGCTTCTATGGTTTCTATTACTATGCCGCGCTTGCCTACCAATGCATCGGCATTGCTCTTGCGTTCATTCTTCTTGCCCTGTATCTTCTTTACTAAAGGTGGACGGACGAAGAATATGCACAGCAACGATGCGATGGCCCATATCAGAACCTGTACCCATAGCGGCAGTCCCAGGGCGGCAAATACCATAGAGATGAGTGCACCGAATGCAAAACAGATGATATAGAAATCACCGTTGGTGAGTTCCAACAGCATGAAGGCAATGCTGGCGATGAGCCACATAAGCCATAGATTGTCGATGAAATACTGTACCATATTATTTATTTTAGTTGTTTCTAAATTCCTTGATATAATAGTCTGTCTATTGTGTCGGTTTCTGATTCTGAACCTGCCTTACGAGATAAACACTTTGATGATATTGCAAAGTTACAAATAAAATCTGATAAAATAACATATTTTGAAGAAATTTTTATTTATAAGCGAAAAATATTGAGGAAACCATTATTTGGGTTGAGTGTAGTGTGACTTTTGCATTACACGGCATAATGTGTTGTTTGCTAGTGTGTTCGTGGTTCGCAAGAAGCCAGGTATACCATGTTCGTGGTATCAGAATGACTATTCAAGGGTATTACCGGGAAGTGGGAAAAGTAGTAACTTTGCACTCAGAAATCAGAGACGTTCACCAATCAATGATGATTGACGCAAACTATTTCTTCGTGCGGGGAAGCACTCAGAAATCAGAGTAAGTAAAAGGAATATAAATTAAATTTAATGAAAGGAGAAAGGAAAATGAAGAAGGAATTACTTAAATTGTTCTTATTTGCGGGATTGCTCACAGGGCTGACAGCCTGCAACAGTAACGACGATGGAGTAGAAGCAGGAATAGAGGTTCCTGGCGTAACGCTGACACCTGATGTGGAATGCTGCTCGGCTGAAGAGGCCTTTCAAGTATATAAGCTTATTGAAACACTGAAAGTGGTGCCGGAACTGACACTGGAGGTTGATGGCAGATACATAGTATATGCTTATACCAAGACGGGAAAGTTCACTAAGGGTTACAACGAGGTGTACTTCATCGCCACGAAAAAAGCCACAGGCAACTATATCAAGGATTTCCAGATTACATCCATAACGCCTGTGATGGACATGGTGAAGATGGGACACAAGCACTCTACACCGGTGGGTGGTGATGCTGTCACTTTCGATGACACACGCCTTGCAGTGAAACGTACTTGGATATCGTTCCTCATGAATACAAGCGATGCTGGTACATGGGCATTGTCATACGATGCACGAGTGCTGGGCAAGAAGGCTGCTGTTACGGATGCAGGCATCGTGGTGAATGCACTGCCGGAAGGTCAGGACTGGCTGAAGTCATTCAAGGTTGGTGACAGTAACTACTTCCTTTCGCTTGTTAATGCCACAGCACTGAAAACCGGTACAAATGAAATCCGTGCATACATCTCAAAGAAATCGGATGTCATCACCACTCCTTATGCTTTGGCTACAGAGACTTTCACTGTGGAGATAGATCCACGTATGCCAGACATGGGCAATCACACATCAACAAACAACACAACACTAACACGCCAGCCTGATGGAAGTTATCTCGGTTCCATAAACCTTACCATGACGGGACTGTGGCGCATCCATCTGACAGTAAAGAATAGCAACGGTGAAACCGTGGCGGGAGGCGATTATCCTTCCGGTGGCACTCTCTACTGGGACGTGACAATATAAATATAATATATGATAGGAGTACTCTTTATACCATTATTTATACAATCAGCCGATACCACTGCTCGTCCGCAGAACCTGGACGAGGTGGTGGTGACGGCAAAGGCATCAGGCCGGCAACGCTCTGCCAAGGGCAGTGCAGCCACCATTGATGAGCACCTTGCAGAACTGCGACAGGTGAACCTCATACGCAGAGGTTCGTACGCATGGGAACCTGTTGTCAACAACATGCAGACGGAACGTGTGTCAACCACCATTGACGGTATGAAGATATTCTATGCCTGCACGGACAAGATGGACCCTGTGACATCGTATGTGGAATCGTCGAACCTCAAAAGCATACTGCTCAATTCAGGACTTAACGGCAATCCACAGTCTACGGGCGGCATTGGCGGTTCACTCGACTTGAAACTGCAGCGTGTGGGATTCTCCCCCACGGCACCGCGTTTCGGTGCAGGTGCGTCGCTGGGATATGAGACCAACGGACATGTGCAGCAGTATGGTGCCGATGTGGAATATTCTGCAAAGGCTTTCTATACAAATGCTGGCGTCAGTTACCGTCACGCCGATAACTACCGTGAGGGCGGCGGCAACGAGGTTAACTTCTCGCAGTTTCAGAAACTGAACTTGTTTGACAACTTCGGATTCCGCCTTGCGAGGCATGATGTCATCGAGGGCACCTTCATCTATGACCGTGCCACAGACGTGGGTTATCCGGCTCTTAACATGGACGTGAGCAAGGCTGAGGCCGTCATCACATCACTGGCATACCGCCACACATGGGCTGACCAACCTTTGACGGCGTTGGAGACAAAGGCGTACTACAACCATATCACGCATATCATGGACGATACGAAACGCCCCGATGTGCTGATACACATGGACATGCCGGGAAAGAGCAGCACGGCAGGAATGTATTCCTTGCTGACGGGCCAGGCAGACCGTCATGACTGGCAGGCCAATTTCGATCTGTACTACAACCGTCTGTTTGCAGACATGACGATGTATCCTGGTGGTGCCGCACCGATGTATATGGTGACATGGGCAGACGTTGGCACACTGAATACCGGCGTGGCTCTGTCAGACGACATCAGGCTCGGACGTGACGGTTCAGGCATACAGCAGCATCTCAGAACCTCGCTGAAACTGTCGCAGCAGTGGCAGAAGATAAACAATCGTGAGGGGCTTGATGCGCTGGCGGTGTTCTTCCCAGGGATGAAAGACAACTATCGTCAGACCACAGGTCGCGTGGCAGTCAGTTACCAGTACACAGCGCCGAAGGTGCAGTTTGCTATTGGAGCAGGGTGGGGCAGCCGTGCACCGACGGTGACGGAGGCTTACGGCTATTACCTTAACAACACCTTTGACCAGTATGACTACATTGGCAATCCGCGCCTAAAGAATGAGAGTGCCACGGAGATTAACGGCAGTATTGACTGGAAACCAACACCGACACTCTCCGTCAATGTCAGTGCTAATGCGTTCTTTTTCAGTAATTACATCATAGGACAGTTTGAAGACAGGCTGAGTGCCATGACTATCGGCGCCGAAGGCGTCAAGGTTTATGGAAATCTCAGCAGTGCTGCAATAATCAATGCATCGCTCAGTGCCGACTGGCGCATCACTAACCACATAACGGCGAATGGCCGTCTTAATGTGGCGCGTGGCTCAGATAATGACGGCGATGCCTTGCCGCTGATAGCCCCCCTCGGTTACATCTTCCGCTTGCTCTACACTGATAAGTTACTCCTTTTACAGGGTGAACTGAGGGGGCAGTCGCGGCAGTCGCGCTATGCTGCAAAGTATGGCGAGACGGAAACGGGAGCATGGACGGTCTTGAACTTGTCTTCGCAACTGAACATTGCGCAGTTGGCAGGCATAAAGCATGATGTGACATTGCGCGTCGGCGTGGAGAACCTGTTTGACCGCCGTTACTCATCATATTCCGACTGGCGTGACATACCGCAGAAAGGACGTAACTTCTATGCTAATGTGACGTTAGGATTATAGGTGCATATTGGAATAGAGAATTGTTTTTCTACAGAAGCGTCAGTAGATACTATTGTACAGGAAATATTTTCCTGTACAATATCTGCGTATAGATAAATTTTCCTTTGTTTTAATTTTCTTTGGTAGATATTACTAAAATTTGTAATTTTGCACTGAAAAACTATTAGAAATAATAAAGAATATGGGAAAATATATACTTGCAGACAATCAGGAGTTGACCCGCTTTGCGGTTGAGACGCTCATCAAGAAGCAGGATGAGTCAAATGTCGTTTATAAGACGACGGATAAAAGTGGTTTGGTGGAGCTATTGAAGGAGCATCCCGATGCTTTCGTGATATTCGACTATACCATGTTTGATTTTGCCAGTGAGGAGCAGTTGCTTATTGTTGGTGAAAGGTTTTCCGCTTCTCGCTGGATAATACTCAGTGACGACCTTACGTCTTCTTTCATGCGCCGTATGATTTATTCGTCGCAGCAGTTCAGCATACTGTTCAAGGAGAGTTCCATGTGGGAGGTTGGCGAGGCTCTGCGCACAGTGGCGGAGGGCAAGCGCTATCTCAGTCAGCGTGTGATGGAGACCATCATCAGCGACGAGCAGCAGCGCAATGAAACGCCTGACATCCTCACTGCCACTGAGGTTGAAATTGTCAGAGCCATTGCGCAGGGAAAGACGACGAAGGAGATTGCTGCGGAACGGTTCCTGAGTGTGCATACCGTCACCACGCACCGAAAGAACATATTCAGAAAACTCGGTGTGAACACTGCCCACGAGGTCATCAAGTATGCTATCCGTGCAGGTCTGGTGGACAGTTCAGAATTCTATATATAATTCAAGTTGAGCAAGTAGAAAACTTGCTCAACTCAAGGGGAGTAAAAAGGAGTTAGGAGGAGTTAAGGGGAGTTAAGGGACATTACTTTTTCCAATTCATTGGTCTAATACATATGTCCTTTAACTCCCCTTAACTCCTCCTAACTCCCCTTTAATACTACCAAGCAAACTCCTTATTTCACGCTGAAGATATAGTCGTAGCTATATGTGCGCACATACGCTTTGCGGTCTCTCACCACTACGCGCTCCACCATCTTCTTCACGGGATATTTATGCACGCGCTGACCGCTATACTTGTCGAGCACGAAGAGGTTGTCAGGTTCGCCGGTGAATCCGTAACCGCAGATGATGGAATTGCCATAGATGGTGAAGCATGAGTTGCAGGTCATGGGCTGCGTGGTCCATATTATCTCGTTCTTCTCCATGTCATAGGCGGTGATGTAACCGGTCTGATAGCCGGCACCGTCGGAATAGCTCCTTGAGCCGTGCGACACGTACATGACGTTGCCCTCTATTATCACATCCTGCATGCACTGTGTGTTGCCCATCAGTGTGGTCTTTGGCGAATAGCGGAAACTCTCGAAGTCGTAAGCGGCATACAGCTGCGTCTCGGCAAGGTCGGTGATGACAATCTTCAGTGTCTCGCCGTAGTGCGGACCGTATATCGTGACGAGGTAGCCGCCGGTGTAGTAGCTATAGCGCGGACCGAACTGGTACAGCGGTGTCTCTACGGGCAGTTCCCTGAGCGTCAGGTTATTGTTTATCACCCACTCCTTCTCGTCGGTGATGTTGTTTTCCTTGCACGACACCTGCTGGAGCGCCACCTGCTTGCGTGTCATGTTACGCTTTAGCACATGACCTGTGAAGTCGGGTGCCTGCACGGCATAGAAATCCAGTTCTTCCACATTCGCCTTGTTGAACGCACCCACAGGCGACAGCTTGAATCCCGGTTTGAAGGCGGTGTCACGCTTGGGGTAAACCGACTGTCCGCCTCCCGCCTTCTTTATAACGTGCTTCTGCGCATAAAGCGCAACTGACAGCATCAGGCATAATCCCGATGCTGTCAGTATTTTTATTATTCTGTTCATGTCATGCATAATTACAGCTTGAACTTATAGCCCACGGTAGCAAGGAATACGCTGTTGTGACAGTCCTTGGCACCAGGATAGCTATCCTTGTTCACCTTTGTGACACCGATGTTGTAGCGAGCATCAATCACGATATGATTGTCAAACTCGTATGACACACCTATAGGGATTGAGAAATCGAATGTGTTGCATGCGTCCTTGACGTCTCTGCTTACAGAATTCTCGCTACCGCCGTTGGTAATGGTGTACTTGTCTTTCGCATTTGTTAAGAATGCGAACTGCACACCAGCCTTGAAGGCTAAGCCCTTGAATGCATAGAAGTTTGCAACGATTGGAACATTGATATATCCCAGTTCTATTTTGTTATCTTCTACTTTGGTTCCGCCAAAGGAAACGTCAGCCCACTGCTTACCCTGCATGATATAACCTACACCAGCTGCTACGCTGAAACGGTTGTCAATCTGATATTCTACCTCACCGCCGATGGTTCCTCCAACATAAACGTTGGCGTCATCTGTCTCATATCCATTTAAGTTAGTTATAGATGTGATAGTAGCACCTGCTTTTGGCTGGATGCTCCATGTGCCGGCCTTCATTTTTGACTGTGCGTTAACTGCGAGAGTTGCTACTGCCATTGCAGCAATCAGAAATAACTTCTTCATAATTCTTTTTCCTTTCTTTTTTGAGATTATTGGTTAATTTGTTGTTTTTTCTGTTTGTCGGTGCAAAGTTACGATAAAAATTGTAACTGAAAAAATATTTTGCGGTTATTTTTCAAAATATCATGCGACAAAATAAAAAAAATGCGACAAACGGCATATTTTTTCACCCGTTTCGTCGCATTTTCTTATTTCACCTATTGAAAGGACAAATTATTGTTCCTTATCACGTTTTTAAAGAATTTAAACTGCCGTTTCCTTGCGATAGAAATCACCAAGGTCAGTTTCGCTCTCAAATACGCCAGTATTCCGTAAATTCTGTATATTGTTGTATCACAATAATATAACTTATTTTTCGCTTTTGTCACAATCCTCTCTAACTGTAAAAGCATAGCTATTACATTGTAATACGATAGCTTTTACCTCCTCAAAGCATACATATTACCACCTAATCAATGCACAATTCATAATGCATAATGCATAATTATTACGCATAGCACACACTTTTTGTCGCATTCTGCCTAATTATGCATTATGAATTATGAATTGTTAATTATTTTAACATCTCTTTTGCGATTTTCAACCATGCGTCATTTGTTCACAAATCTCCCTCATTTTTTTACTGGAGATTTAGAAAAACACTATTATCATTTTGCCATCTATCATTTTTTTGAAGACAACTTGGGACAACTGGAACAACTGGGACAACTTTTTTCACACTCATCACTTCTGTCATACAGATGTTGTCATAGTTGTCTGTGTTGTCTTCTATTCATCTAAACTGTACAAAATTTTAAGACAACTTAGGACAACGTGGACAACCTTTTTTTCTCACACATCACTTCTGTCATATAGATGTTGTCGTTGTTGTCTGTGTTGTCTTCTTCACGAATCTGTAACGCAGTAAAGATTATTCGTGTCAATTCGAATTCTTCGTGTTCAAAAAAACTAACTGCGCAGCCAATCCGCCCAATCGGTTTTATCTTTGTTCAAAAACAGTTTTCGGTTATTATAACCTTCAGTTAGAAATCCCCCAAAAATCTAGTTCATAATACTTGGGCTTCGCCCAGAAATATTTCTACTATAAGATTTTTGTTCTGATTTTCAAAGGATTTCTTGCTAAGCAATCATAACAACATTTACTCTATCAATTTCTATACACGTTTGTTTACAAATGGAATGTCCTAAAAGTCATCAAAATAATTTTTTTTTCATTTTTTTACAAAAATATTTCTTTTTCTAAAATAAAGTTCGTAACTTTGCACAAAGTTCTTCATTACAAGAACAATACATCAATAATCAACATTATCACTAACTAAAAACTAAGACGTATGGAACAGTTCTACAAAAAAGCACGAGTGCCATTACGTATGGCCTCCAGTACGGGGTCACAGGCAGTGATGTGCAAAGGCTGTGAAATTACAAACAGTGATGTTGAGTTGTCAAGTAATATGTTTGGAATACTTGATAATACAGGAGACGTGAAGATAAGTGACACGCATAGTGAGATAGGCGGAGATTTTTCAGGCATATACAGTTATGGCAAGGTTTCTATAACCAATGGAGATACATACATAGATGCTGGTACATACGGTATTTGCGCCGATGACAGCATAATTGTTGACTGGACAACCGACAAGAAACAAGGATATACAGCAAGAACTACACGTGTCCGAGTGGAAAACTTGTTTTCAGCAATTGCTTTGGACTGTTGCAGAATTCAGCTGTTGCTACTGCCCAGAATGCTGACAACCAGATATTGTGTGCTGCATATCTGCTTCATATCACCTCGGCGAATGCCGCCACATACTATGAAGGACACTACGATGTGCAGATGTCAAGAGCCTTGGTGGCAAGCATTGTGACAATACAAATAGAGAACAACGACACCACGCTTAACTTTGTGCCGATAGCAGGAGGTACATACCATTATGACATTCTGTCCTCAAACACGCCTGTCATGATAACGCGCAATCCTGACTTTGCGAATGACACCACTTCTACGTATGCCATGATATACTATAACTACAATGAACAGTTATGGAACGTATATCCCGATAACATTTTGAAAGGCAGCGATGTGGATACATTGACGTATGGAGGGGACAAGTATTTTCGTCTTTCTATTTCATCTGGTTACATCGGTTGGTATTCTGATAATAGTAACTTCTCTGCATTTCCCATTACTGCTCATCACGCATGGTTACCATTGACTAATGAGCAGGTTAATACCATAAAGCAGGCAAGTTTTATCTTAACGTCTGAACTGTATGCTAAGAAAGTTTCCACTTTCTTCGAATCTGAAGATGAAGAAGAAACAACAGGCATTGACAATGCCAGTGAAAATTCAGACTCAGAAGAAGATGTCTGGTATGACTTGAATGGCAGAAGGCTTCAAGGAAAACCAGAACACTGGGGGGTATATATTAACCAAGGGAAAAAAGTTGTTGTGCAATAAGATTAAGATGGAAAAGAATGTTTATGTCCACCCTGACGTATTCATAATTGAATATGAGGAATTATGCTATGACCATCATATTCCGTTGCCAATTTCTCAATATCCTATACTGGCAAAGGAACAGACCTTGCCCTTCATAGAGGATGAAGAGGAAGATAATGATACTTGGATAATAGAAAAATAGATAATATATAGCAGGGGGATCACATAGTGAGTTTCCCCCTGCTTATAGGTATCAAATTCATGGACTTGACAAAAGGAGTGTATATTAACCAAGGAAAGAAAGTGACAGTGCGTTAAGAGATATGGAAAAGAGAATATATATTCAGCCTGATGTATGTATAATCAATGAATACGAAGATCTGTGTCAGCCCCCCCCGGCACTTCCTCTGTCTCAATATCCGCAACTTGCAAAGGAACAGACTTTCCTCTTCATAGAGGATGATGAAGAAGATGATGATGATACTTGGATAATAGAAGAATAGATAATATATAGCAGGGGAAAATTACATTATGAGTTCCCCCTGCTTATATAAACATCAAACAACAAGGTCATGACGACGGAACTGTATGCTAAGAAAGTATCCACTTTCTTTGAATCTGAATCTGAAGATGAGACTACTGGCATTGACAGTGCCATTGAGAATTCAGACTCTGAAGCAGACGTTTGGTATGACCTGAACGGCAGGAAACTTCAAGGCAGGCCAGCACACAGAGGTATATATATAAGCCAAGGAAAGAAAGTGATTGTGCAATAATATGAAGAAGAGAGTTTATGTTTATCCTGACATCTGCATAGTCAATATGTCCGAGGATTTATGCGCTAAAGACGGTGATATCCCATTCCTTCCTATTTCCCTATATCCACCACTTGCAAAGGAACAGACCTTGCCCTTCATAGAGGATGAAGAAGAAGATAATGATACTTGGATAATAGGAGAATAGATAAAGTAAAGCAAGGGGAATCACATTGTAAATTCCCCTTGCTTATTTTAAACATCTTTCATAACATTGATACACTTTTCATTTATTATAACCTTCGGTTAGAAATCCTAAAAAAACTGGTTCATAATACTTGGGCTTCGCCCAGAAATATTTCTTCTATAAGATTTTTGTTTAGATTTTTAAAGGATTTCTTGCGAAGCAATCATAATTAACGTGAACTCGACGAAATAATTTTTTTATCGTTAATGTCGTTAATATAGACCATTAATGTCATTAATAACCATAGGGTAAAGTATTAATGGTATTAACGAATGAAATTGACGGAATTAACGTAAAAAGACAAAATTA
>JAEEGG010011428.1_pt1 | contig 19358 bp, 15 predicted proteins | sample 9134161 | NCBI WGS metagenome assembly JAEEGG01 (sample SAMN16246543, study PRJNA631951) | gut metagenome | biome: gut microbiome; feature: rumen; material: CR-attached | host: Bos | place: Iran: Karaj | collected 2018-10 | reverse complement strand
CGGTGCAAAAGTACAAACTTTCTTCGATTCAAATTAATACTGCTCCTCGTGGTCGTAATGCGAGGGTATGTGGCGTATCAGCTTGTGGGCTGCGGCCTGGGCCATAGCCTCGTAGGCACGCTCGTTGGGGTGCAGGTGATCGCCACTGTCGAAGCCATCGGCAAAGGCCTTGGGATTGGTGGTGCTGCGCACGGCAGCATCAAAATCGATACAGCCATCGAAGATGGGCGAGGTGCGCAACCACTCGTTAAACTCCTGTCGCATAGCGTCGCGTTTGTCGTTATAGGTACGCCAGCCGTAGATGGGCAGCAGGGTACCGCTCCACACCTTAAGCCCCATGGCCTTGGCGGGACGTACGTAGATATCCTCTACGCCGCGCTGCATCTCTTCAACGGTGGGCAGGTCGCTCCAGGGACGGAAGGGGTTAACATCCTGGCCAACGGGGTGGATGATATCGTTGATGCCGTGCTGGATGATGACATCGGTAGCACCGGCCACACGCATCTCGATGGGGAATCGGGTGGCACCCTTCAAACCGTAAGCCTGATAGGTAATGCAATCGTACTGGCGCAGTATGCGCGTGCCACTGACGGCGCGACGGATAATGGCCACGTTAGTGCCAAAGGCCAGTTGGGCCAGGTAATCGGGCCACGACTGGGCGGTAATCGAATCGCCATAGCACACTATGGCGTGGTTATCGGGCGATGTGAGCACATCGATGGTATTGAGGAAGTAGAACCAGTTGGTGTGGCGGGTAAGGTCGAGGGGCAGCTCGTCGGCCTCGGCAAAATCGCCATAGGCATAGAATCCCTTCGACAGCGGACCGGTAATGAGCGTGCCGCTGTTCATCTGGGTGTAATCGGCCAGATACATGCTTACATCGATGGTGTCGCCACGGTTCACGGCATAGCTGATGGCATCGCTCTCGGTCTCCTTTCCAGGCTGCAGCGTAACGCTGGTAGCGCCACCAAAGGTAATGGGTGTGTGACCCACAAACACCTTCGTGAGGGTTACAGGTTCGGTGCCTGTAAGATTGGAAAAACGGAAACGCAAGGCGCTACCGGTAAACGGCATGCGTACGGGATAACGCAACGTGAGATTCTTGGCATACACGGCCTCACGACGGTCGGTAATCGAGGTGGCGTTGCCCCAGCAGGCCACCCATTTTAATAAACCCATATCAGTCATTCTTCTTAAAGAATTGTAATCTTCGGTGCAAAAGTACGAAAAAATATGGAGAAATCAGTCTTTTTTCGTAACTTTGCACCCTGAAAAACGAAGAAATTGTCAAAATAGCAATATGATGAATCGACTACTTACTATTGTGATGATGTCTGGCTTGTCGCTTGGAGCGTGGGCACAGGCCTTTGATAACCTGCCAGATCCTATCGAGGATGTGAACAAGGTTGTGGATAACACGCCCGACTCAATTGCCAAGGCATTGATGTCGAGACCAAAGCCGGGCTCTACGCGTAAGGGCTCGCAGCCCGTGATGTTTCTTGTTGGAAACTCCACGATGCGTAATGGCACTCTGGGAAATGGCAACAACGGCCAGTGGGGCTGGGGCTATTTCTTCCCCAAATATTTTGATGCAGAAAAGATTGCGGTGGAAAATCAGGCCCTGGGTGGCATGAGTACCCGCACATTCTATACAGACCTGTGGCCTGCTATCCGTCAGGCTTTGAAACCAGGCGACTGGGTCGTTGTGTCGATAGGTCATAACGACAATGGTGAGTTTTTTGACCAGAAGCGTGCCCGTGCGGTGATTCCCGGCGTAGATCCTGATACCTGTTATATAGGCTTCAATCAGCGCACGCAGAAGCAGGATACCGTCTATTCGTACGGCACCTACCTGCGCAAGTATATCCGTGAGATTCGTGCGAAGGGGGCAAACCCCATCCTGATGTCGCTGACGCCCCGCAATGCCTATGACGAGAAGACGGGCAAGATCGTGCGCAAGCCCCAGACGGAGTGGGCGGCCTATATCGCTGCCGTGGAGGGCGTGCCCTTCATCGACCTCAACGAGATTAGTGGCAGGAAGCTCGACTCGTTCAGTCGCTGGAAGGTGGACTATCACTTCCTGGGCGACAAGATCCATACGTCAAAGTTTGGTGCTGAGCTGAACGCCTATAGCGCCTATATGGGTATTGTGAATAGTCGCGATCCGAAGTTGAAGGCACTCCTGAAATTCATGCAGATTCCCCAGAAGACCATCTGGAATGTGGATCGCCTCAGCGGAAAGCCTGTGGTCTTCTTTACGGGCGACTCGACGGTGAAGAATGCCGACAAGGACGATGACGGCATGTGGGGCTGGGCGTCGCAGGCTTCTACCGTCTTTGACGAGAACAAGATACAGTTGGTGAATGCGGCCCGTGCCGGCCGTTCCACTCGCTCGTTCATCCGCGAAGGCCTGTGGGACGCCGTCTATAACGCCCTGCAGCCCGGCGACTTCGTGACCATTCAGTTTGGCCATAACGATATCTGTCCCATCACGGATGCGAAGGCACGTGGCGTCATTGCCGAGTCGAAGGATACGCTCCATGTGTATCGCATGGACAACGGTACCTACGAGGTGGTCTATAGCTTCGGCTGGTATCTCAAGAAGATGATTGACGACTGTCGTGAGAAGGGTGCTACACCCATCCTCGTGAGTCTGACACCTCGCAACGAGTGGCCTGGCGGCAAGATTGAGCGCCGTGACGGCTCGTATGGCAAGTGGTACCGTGAGGTGGTGAAGGAGACAGGTGTGGAGTTTGTGGACCTCCACAACATCTCTGCCGACTTCCTGGATAAGAAGTTTGCCAAGAAGCGCCTCTCTGACGACAAGGAGAAGGCAAAGGCCGAGGTGGCCCAGATTAAAGAGAAGGCAGGTGCTGTGTATTTCAAGAAGGACCACACCCACACGTCAAAACTGGGTGCACAGATGAATGCGCAGTCCTTTGCAAAAGGTTTGAAGGCCAACAAGTCTCAGTTGGCTAAATATCTTAAGAAATAATTCTGTAACAATGATTTTAATCATAAACCGGAATAGAATTCAGAAAACGGCTCTCGTGCTTGTGACGATGCTGTGGGGTGTCAGCCTTTCGGCAGCAGTCACTCCGCAACAAAAAATGGACTCTCTGCGTCAGGTGGTGTCGCACCAGAAAGGTGAGTCGAAGTTGAATACCATGGAGGAAATCTATAACCAGAGCCTCTTGGTTGGCGACTTCAAACTCCAGTTGCGATGCCTTGACGAATGGCAGACAGAAGCCCATAGGCAGGGTAATGCTGCCAGTGAGGCTGAGGCTCGTGTGGATCGCATCCTTGACTATTTCAATGAGGCGATATATGATTCTATCTTCTATCTCTCCCACGACATGATGGCGTTCTGCGAGAAGCATGGCATGGTCCGTAAGAAGATGCAGGCATGGCACATGTTGGTGGGTGCTTATCATTTCACCGGACAATACAACCAGGCACTCCGCGAAGTTAAATTGATGTATGAGGAGGCCCATCGCGTGGGTTCTGACTATGGTGAGTCGATGGCCTATTTCAATATGGGAAATGTCTACTACAGCATGAACCATATTGAGGAGTCGGCCGATGCTTTCGAGAAGAGTATCCCCCTGATGCAGAAGATAGACCCTGAGGTGCTGCTTGAGATGTATCCCTACTATTGTGATGCTCTGGAGTCGCTGAAGCGTTATGAGAAACTGGACAGCGTGACCCACCAGTGGTGGCAGGTGATAGAAAACAGGTTCGCAAAGGGGGATGAACGTGATAGGGAAATCCTTCTTGCCAACTATTTCATTGCTTGTGCTCAGGCTAAACTGGGAAAGGGTAAGTTGGAAGAGGGAGAGAAATATCTGGACGAGGTTGAGAAGAACCTGCCCAGCAAGAAAAGCTACGAATACTTGTTCCTGCTGTTCTATCGTGCCAAGTTGCGTATGTTGCAGGGTCGCTATGATGAGGCGCTTGACCTGAACGCAGAGCGTATAAGGATGTGTAGCGTTATCGATGATAAGCCTACGCTTATTCCTGTGCATAAACAGCGTGCAGATATCCTGATGAATGCCGGCCGCTATAAGGAGGCTGCCCGGATGTATGCCCGCACGTTGGCACTGAGTGACTCGTTGAATCAGGCTAACACACGTACGCAGTTAAATGAGCTTCGTACGATGTTCAAGGTCGATGAGTTAGAGTCGGTCAATGCTGAGCGCGAGATGCGCCTTGAGCAGATGGAGATGCATTCTGACCTTCAGCGCAGCAACTTTATTACCATCATCACCATGCTTGCAGCATTGACCCTTCTGATTGTCATGCTGATTATTTACTATGCCGCTCGTCGGTTGAAGAAAAAGAACCGTGAACTGGCGCAGCGTAATGACGAGTTGAAAGTGGCTCGTGAGCGAGCTGAGGCCTCTCTGAAGATGAAAACGGATTTCATCCATCAGATATCTCACGAGATTCGCACGCCGCTGAATGTGCTGTCGGGCTTCTCGCAGATTCTGACGGCAAAGAATGATCCGTTGGACCCCGATGTGCGCCGTAGCATTAACCATCGTATTGCAGAGAGTACGGGCCGTATCGTTAACTTGGTCAATAAGATGCTGGAACTGAGCGAGGCCAGTAGCGAGACAATCATTGAGCGTGAGGATGAGGTCACGGCTATGACCCTTGCCGAGAACGCCATTGAGCAGCCGGGTGTACGCAGTTTTGAAAAGACCGACTTCGAATTCCATATTGATGAAGATGTGACGGACTTCCTGCTTGTGACCAACTTGAAACAGGCTGTTCGCACCATCCATTTCCTGGTAGGTAATGCCCGTAAGTTCATGCAGCCATCAGGCGAGGACCTGCGTCAGGGCACCATCCGCCTCCTTGTATCGCAGGCAGCCGACAAACGTTTTGTGCAGTTTGCCGTGGAGGATACGGGTGTAGGCATCCCAGCAGAAGAAGCCGAACATATCTTCGACGAGTTTGTACAGTTGAATGAGTACTACGACGGTGCCGGTATCGGACTTACTGTAGCCCGTTCTATCGCTCGCCGACTGGGTGGCGATGTGGTGCTCGATACAAGTTATACAGCAGGTGCACGTTTTGTGTTCACCTTACCAAAGAAATAAGAAAAGATGATTGATAGAGCGACGGTTGACAAGATTATCGATGCTGCCCGCATCGTTGACGTGGTGGGAGAGTTCGTGACACTCAAGAAGAGTGGCGTGAACTATAAGGGCTTGTGCCCTTTCCACGACGACCGTAACCCGTCGTTCATGGTGTCTCCTTCGAAGAATATCTGCCATTGTTTTGTGTGCGGCAAGGGTGGTACGCCTGCCAACTTCCTGATGGAACATGAGCAGATAACCTATCCTGAGGCTTTACGCTGGTTGGCTAAGAAATACAACATCGAGATTGTCGAAAAGGAAATGACCGATGAGGAGCGCGAGGCACAAAGCGAGCGTGAGTCGATGTTCATTGTCAATGAGTGGGCTAAGGATTGGTTCCATGATATACTGAAGAATGACCCAGACGGCATTGCCATCGGTAAGCAGTATTTCCGCAGTCGTGGCATCCGCGATGATATCATAGAGAAATTCCAGTTGGGCTATGCGCCTCAGAAGCGTGACGCGCTGTCGCTGGCGGCAAAAGCCAAAGGCTATAAGCCTGAGTTCCTGGTGAAGACGGGCCTGTGTTTCGAGAGGAAAGAGGAAAGTGGAAAGGAGAAAGAGAATGCTCTTGTGGATCGCTATGCCGGCCGTGCCATCTTCCCTTGGTTCAATGTCAGCGGCAAGGTGGTGGCCTTTGGCGGCCGTGTGCTCGACAGTCGTACGAAGGGCGTGGCTCAGAAGTATGTCAACTCGCCCGACTCGGACATCTATCACAAGGAACGTGAGCTCTATGGCATCTATCAGGCTAAAAAAGCCATAGTGAAAGAAGACCGTGTGTTTATGGTTGAGGGCTATACCGACGTCATTGCCATGCATCAGGCCGGCATCGAGAACGTGGTGGCCAATAGTGGTACGGCGCTGTCAACCTATCAGATACACATGCTCCACCGCTTCACCAATAATATCACTCTGCTGTATGATGGTGATGAGGCTGGTATCCATGCTGCCATGCGAGGCACGGACATGCTCCTGGAGGAGGGGATGAACATCAAGGTGCTGCTGTTGCCCGATGGCGACGACCCCGACTCGTTTGCACGCAAGCACTCTACGGAGGATCTGAAGCGCTATATCGAGGAGAACCAGACCGACTTCATTACCTTCAAGAGCCGACTCACGGTAGAGAATGTCACAGACCCCGTGAAGCGCTCCGAGGCTATCGGTGGTATCGTGAAGAGTATCTCCGTGATTCCAGACCAGATTCTGCGCTCCACCTACCTCAGCGATTTTGCTCATCGCATCAATATGAAGGAGCAGACGCTGGTGGCAGAGATGAACAAATATATCCGCAAGGGTATCGAGGATAAGGAGAGAGATCGGAACCATGAGATAGACAGACAACAACAGTTTGTTGACCAGCAGGCTAATGTCGAATCAGTATCGCATCCTGAACCACTGGCGCTTCATTCGCCCAACGAACAAGCCTCGCAGGTAGAGCAACTGCTTATCCGTGAGGTGGTGCGACATGGCGAGGAGATTATTTTTGAGAATGTAGAGACCGAAGATGGGCAGAAAATATCCCTCTCGGTGTCACAATATATTGATTTTGACCTGTCGGCAGACGGGTTGCAACTGGCATCGCCCTTGTACAGACAGATTCTTTCTGAGGCTGTAGCCCATCAGGACGACCCAGGTTTTAAGGCGGAAACCTACTTTTGTAGTCATCCGGACATGCAGGTCAGTCAACTGGCCACACGTCTGGCTATCGACCGTCATCAGTTGGGTGGACGTTTTGAGATGAAGGAACGAGAGGGAGGACTCTGTCAGCGTGTTATTCACCTGGTGATGGACTATCGTCTCGGTATTGTAGAACATAGATTAAAAGAGATTCAGCGTGAACTGTTGCAGGTGGGCGGCGACCGTGAGCGCATGATGCAATTATTAAAAGAACATAAGGAAACCAAAGAGCTTCGTGATGCTTTGGCTAAGCGCCTGGGCACCGATCTCGTTGTCTAAAACGAATTATGTATTACATTCAGAAAAAAATAGAAGTTTCAGCAAGTCATCATTTGGTGCTGGACTATGAGAGTAAGTGTTCAAACCTGCATGGTCACAATTGGATTATCACCCTTTATTGCCGTGCTAAGGAGTTAAATCAAAATGGTATGGTGGTTGACTTTACTGAGATTAAACGTAAGATCAAAGGTAAGTTGGACCATCAGAATCTGAACGATGTGCTGCCTTTCAATCCCACAGCAGAGAATATCGCTCGTTGGTGTGTGGAGCAGATTCCTACCTGCTACCGTGCAGATGTGCAGGAGAGTGAGGGCAATCTGGCAGCGTATGAAGTGGATAGTGTAGACTGAAGCGCTCGACCTTTGGTTGCTTGCTACCGAAGGGACGCAAGAATTTGTTACCGCATGAAAGTATTTAGAGTAAACAATATCTTCTATTCACTACAGGGTGAGGGACGCAACACAGGACGTGCTGCTGTCTTCATCCGTTTTGCTGGCTGCAACCTGCGCTGCCCGTTTTGCGATACGGAGTTTGAGTCCTATCGCGAGATGAGCAACGAGGAGATTATGGCAGAGGTCGAGGCCTTCAGCCCTCAGACATCATACATCAAACCTCTGATTGTCCTTACTGGTGGGGAACCTACGTTACAGGTCGATGAGGCTTTCGTGGATTTCCTGCATCAGCATGGCTATGAGGTGGCGATGGAGAGCAACGGCACGCGTCCCGCACCTGGGAATCTCGATTGGCTCACGGTATCGCCGAAAGTAAATGAGAAATTAGAAATGAGAAATGAGAAATGGGAAATGAAAAATGAGAAATGTCATCAGCCCGATGAAATCAAAATTGTGTTCGGTGAAAATACAGATCCCGCAGCAATCATTTCTCATTCCTCATTTCTCATTCCACATTTATTATATCTCCAGCCTTGCGACACAGGAGACCCAGACCGCAATAAGGCTATCACACAGGCTTGTGTAGAGTATATCAAGGCTCATCCGCAATGGCGCCTTTCCTTACAGACGCATAAACTCATCGATATAGAGTAGACCTCAAACCTCAAATCTCAAACCTCAAAACTATATGTCCTGGCATAGCATCATACTCCTCATCTATCAGATTATCGTTTTAGCCTCGATAATTCATGTGGTGATGGACAATCGTCAGCCTTCGAAGACGATGGCATGGTGTATGGTGATTTTCTTTGTACCTATAGTAGGTATCATTGCCTATTTGTTCTTGGGTGTCAATACCCGTCGTGAACGAATGGTCAGCCAACGTTCTATGGATCAGCTTACACGCCGTTCTATGACGGGCTTCATCGAACAGGGAGATTTGCAGTTGCCGGAACTTAGTCGTCCGGTTATCGATCTATTCATCAATCAGAGTTTTTCTCTCCCCTTTAATAATAATAAGGTGGAAATCCTGACAGATGGTTACGATTTCTTCCCATCGCTACTTCGTGATATCGCCTCTGCGCGTGATCATATTCACATCGATGTCTATATCTTTGAGGATGATGCTCTGGGACGACTCATCTCGGACGCATTGATTGCCAAGGCCCGTGAAGGTGTCGAGGTGCGTGTGCTCTATGATGCTGTAGGTTGCTGGAGTGTGAAAAACCGCTTCTTTGAGCGGATGCGTATCGAGGGTATTGAGGTGGAGGCCTTCATGCCTGTACGTTTCCCCACTTTTGCGCGTAAGATGAATTATCGCAATCATCGGAAGATATTCATCGTTGATGGCAGGGTAGGTTATATCGGTGGCATGAATTTTGCCCTGCGCTATGTGAAGGGGCGCCATAACCGTGGTTGGCGTGATACGATGATGCGTATTGAGGGAAGTGGGGTTTATTCCCTGCAACGAGCATTCCTCATCGATTGGTATTTCGTGGATCGTACGCAGTTGAGTGATAGACGTTATTATCCCAAGTCTATGGAAGAATCTCGTGGGGCTCTCCTCCAGACGGTTACATCGGCACCATTAGCGCCATATCCTGAGATTATGCAGGGATATCTGCGCATTATTCTCTCGGCCAAGCGCTATATCTTTATCCAGTCGCCTTATTTCCTGCCTACAGAGACCGTCTTTTTTGCTTTGAAGACAGCTGTGGCATCTGGCGTTGATGTCAGGGTGATGGTGCCGCGTAAGACTGATGGTTGGTTTGTAGAGTGGGGTAGTAGGTCTTATCTTCGTGAGGCTCAAGAGGCTGGCATCCAGATTCTTCTCTATAAACCACAATTCCTGCATGCAAAGATGCTGGTGTGCGATGATTATACCACTACATGCGGTTCTACGAATATAGACTTCCGCTCGTTTCTGAATAACTTTGAGGCTAATACGTTTGTGTATGATGAGGATGTGGCATTACAGATGAAGGAGATTTTCCTGCGTGATGCCAGTCAGTCAATTCCATTATCCAGCCTGCCACAACGTCTCCATCCTAAGTTCTTGGTGCGCTTAGGAGAATCGATTATGCGTTTATTGTCTCCGCTACTTTAAGGGGGAAAATAAAACTATTTGAAGAGTGAGAAATTCACGCTGCCGTATGAACGGTGTTCTATGAAATGGGGATAATGGCTGAAATCGTGATCTTTGCCGTGCTCCAGGATAAACAAGCCGTCCTCTTTCAACAGTCCCTTTTCAAAAACCAGGTCGGGTATCTGTGGAATCTCCTTCAGCGCGTAGGGAGGGTCGGCAAAGATAAAGTCATATTGCTGGTGACAGGCTTTCAGGAATTTAAAGACATCGGCACGCAGGGGTATACAACTCTTGTCGCCCAGTTTCTTGATGCACTCGCAGATGAAGCGATGATGGTCGCGGTCCATCTCGACGCTGACCACCTGCTGGCAACCACGCGACATGAGTTCCAGGGAGATGCTGCCTGTGCCAGAGAACAGGTCCAGTGCTGTGGCTTCCTCGAAGTCAATATACTGTGTCAGCACGTTAAAGATATTCTCCTTGGCAAAATCCGTTGTAGGCCTCGCCTTGAATGAGCGAGGAATCTCGAAATGTCTTCCTTTATATTTTCCAGTAATAATTCTCATGCTATCTTACATCTTCCATCTTACATCTTCCATCAGCCATCTTCCCTCATCTTCCCTTGATAAACAGCGTCTGGAGGTCGTAGGGCATCGACTTGATTGTTGTCACGGGATGACGGTTGAAGTCGGCCGCAGGATTAATCACGTAGGCATTCTGCAGGAATTTCTTCAGTTCCTTGAGCAGCCATTCCTGTTCGGGGATATCGCCCACAATATGCAGTTCGTCGTGCTCAGGCTCCAGTTGCAGCTGCTTCCATACGTAGAGCAGGAAGTAGAGTGAGTCGTGGGCGCGTGATGCATCAAACGAGTTGCAGAACTTGAATCTGTTTTGTTGGAAACTGAATATCTCCAAGCGCTTCTCGTGGAAATAACCATAGAGTTTGCTGCGTGTGCCAGTAAAGCTGCGCTGATGGAGATGACGCCATACAGTAGAAAGGGCGATAATCATATTGACATCCTGAAAATGGTCATCGATAACCAGTCGCAGGTCTTTGTTCATCGCATAGATAGCCACACTGTTCAGGTCTGGCAACACGTTATAGTAAACAGCCAACGGCTCCTTGCTGGGGAAAGCATGGAAATAGAGTGTCTCAGCCTGTTCCTCATGGAAACTCTCTACGGGTACCATCAGCACATCTGCGTCAAGCACCACCCTGACACGTTTGGGCGGATTCATCAGCAGTTCGCTGGTTTTGAAAGCCTCGCGCAGGTTGGCAGCCATAGATATGCCACTTTTCACCACGTAAGGTTCAAACATCACGTCTGTGGCATCGTCCGTTGGTTGTGAGAACGATAGCGTGCCCCGTCCAATGCGGATGGTGAGCCGTAGCTTTGGGTTACTGATTTCTGGCATCTTCTTTATTATTTGTGTGCAAAGGTACAAAAATAATTCTTAATTCTTAATTCTTAATTCTTAATTTTTTTTCCTACCTTTGCATATCGTATGATTCAAGACGAATTGATTTATCAGATAGAGACGCACTTTGGTCATGTGCCTACTCCAGAGCAGCATCAGGCGTTGCAAACTTTTGCTGCGTTTATGACCGACCGCGATGAACAGGTCGTGATGGTGCTGCGTGGTTCGGCTGGTACAGGTAAAACGACGTTGGCTTCTGCCGTTGTCCGTGGTATGCTTGCCATGAAACAGAAGCTGGTGCTCATGGCGCCAACAGGACGCGCTGCCAAGGTGTTCTCCAATTATTCTGGTATATCAGCTTTTACCATCCATCGACGTATCTACCGTCAGAAGAATGCAGGTGACCTTTCTGCGTTCAGTCTTGGCTTTAATGCTGCTCAGGATACGCTTTTTATCGTCGATGAGGCATCCATGATAGCCAATGCAGATACGCCTCTTCTTGATGATTTGATGCGTTTTGTCTATAACTATAAGAATTGTCGCTTATTGCTGATCGGCGACCGTGCTCAGTTGCCGCCTGTGGGCGAAGAGGATAGTCCGGCTCTGATGGCTGATGTGCTTTGTGGCTATGGCATGAAGGTCTATGAGGCCGACCTCACCGAGGTGCTGCGTCAGGCTGAGGACTCCGGGATTCTTTGGAATGCCACCGAGGTAAGATGTATGATGGCTGATGGCAGATGTGAGTTGCCGAAGATTCGCCTTGACGGTTTTCCTGATATCGTGAGCGTGCCAGGCGATGAACTCATTGAGTCGCTGGCCTCGAGCTTCAGTCATGTGGGCATGGACGAGACGCTGGTGGTGACGCGGTCCAACAAGCGGGCCAATATCTATAACCAGGGCATCCGCAATACCGTGCTCGATCGTGAAGACGAACTCTGTCGTGGTGACCGTATCATGATCGTGAAGAATAACTATTACTGGGTGAAGAGCGAGGGCATTGAAGGGAATATCAGCTTCATTGCCAATGGCGACATCGCGGTCGTTCAGCGCGTGCGCAACGTCCATGAGCTCTATGGCTTCCGCTTTGCTGAGGTCACCATGACCTTCCCCGACTACGACGACTACGAGCTCACGGCTATCACCCTGCTCGACACGCTCACTACCGAGGCACCTGCCCTGACGCGCGAACAGCAGGAGCAGTTGTACACTCAGGTGATGGAGGACTATATGGATGTGCCCTATAAATCAGAACGCCTGAAGAAACTCAAGGACGACAAGTACTACAACGCCCTGCAAATCAAGTTTGCCTATGCAGCTACGTGCCACAAGGCGCAGGGTGGCCAGTGGGCGCATGTGTATATAGACCAGGGCTATATGACCGATGATATGCTGACGCCCGACTATTTTCACTGGCTCTACACCGCCTTGACGCGTGCCACCGAACAGGTCTTTTTGGTCAATTGGCCAAAGACGCAGATAGACGGCGCCAACGACAGTTATTGAAGTATCTCCCCGGGCTTACGGGCAAAGGTGGTGGCGCCGTGTGCCTCCAGGAAAGTCTGGTCACGGAAGCCCCATAGCACGCTGATGCAGGGCAGACCCGAGTTGACGGCTGTCTGTAGGTCCACGTCGCTATCGCCCACATACACGGCATTCTCCTTGCTGACACCCAGTTGGCGGAAGGCTTCAATCACGGTGTCGGGGGCGGGCTTCTTACGGATACCCTCGGCCTCATGTTCGCCAATGGCTACCTCTACGGTGTCTGCGAAGAAATGGTGGCAGAGTTCGCGAGTGGCGGCATAGAACTTATTGCTGACCACGGCCACGTGCTTGCCCTGCCTGCGTAGCGTCTGGAGCAGTTCGGGAATCCCGTCGTAGGGACGCGTGGTGTCCAGGGAATGTTCCATATAGTATTCGCGGAAGGTGCGGAAGGCATCGTCGAAACGAGGGTTCTTTTCGCCATCGGGCACGGCCCTCACCATCAGCAGGCGCACGCCGTTGCCCACCATGTGGCGTACCTCCTCGCGTGTACGCTCGGGCATCCCGTGCTGTCGCAAGGCGTAGTTCACGGCAGCTGTCAGGTCGTCGAGCGTGTCCAGCAGCGTGCCGTCGAGGTCGAATATATAAGTATCGTATTGTTTCATTGCGTCTGCAAAGGTACTAATAATTATTCATTGTCAATAATCAGCCGCATATTACCAAATATTTTCAAGCGATATATTATCAATTATCAATTAATTCGTAACTTTGCACGCCGTATGAACGTGATAAGATTCTTGAAAGACTGGACGCTGCCCGTATCAATGGGTATGGGAGCGCTGTTGTATCTGGTGTTTGCCTACGTGCCACAGCTGGACGGGGCAGCCCTGTTTTTTGACCCCGTGATGGAGGCCATCCTGCCCCTGTTTATGTTCCTGATACTCTTTGTGACCTTCTGCAAGGTCGATTTCCATCAGATGCGCCCCGTGTGGTGGCATCTGTGGGTGAGCATCTTCAACCTGCTGTTTATCGGCATCGTGATGGCGTTGATACTGAGTTTGCCTCGTGCGGTAGCAAATTCTTCACTATTCACTTTTCACTCTACCCTTATTCTATTGGAGGCTCTGCTGATGTGTATTATTTCTCCTTGTGCCACCGCCGCCGCTGTGGTGACCCAGAAGTTGGGCGGCTCGCTGGAGCAGACCACCACCTATACCTTCCTGTCCAACTTCATCACGGTACTCATGGTGCCCATTTGTTTCCCTCTGATTGAGAAAGGTGCCGATATCTCCTTTATGAGTGCCTTCCTGAAGATACTCTATCAGGTCGTGGTACTGCTGGTAGTGCCTATGCTGTTGGCCTATATCGTAAAGCATACCATGCATCGTTTTCACCAGAAGATTATCAGCATCAAGGACCTGTCGTTCTACCTCTGGGGCTGTTCGCTGATGATTGTCACAGGCACCACCGTGAAGAATATCCTCCATGCTGAGGCCTCCGTGGTGTTCCTTGGCATGATAGCCCTGCTGGGCCTGGTGCTCTGCATCATCCAGTTTGCCGTAGGTCGCTTCATCGGCCATTTCTTCGGACGTGCCCAGGAGGCCGGTCAGGCGCTGGGACAGAAGAACACCGCCTTCGCTATCTGGCTGGGAATCACCTACCTGAACCCACTATCCTCCGTGGGTCCCGGCTGCTATATCCTGTGGCAGAATATCATTAATTCGTTTGAAATCTGGCAGGAGAGACATAAGAACGAATTAAAGACATAATAACTTCTTTAAAAGACACATTAACACAATAACAGATTTTTTATTAACATATTTTGTTATTATGTTATTGTGTCTTTAAATCCTGTTCTTGCGTCCCTTCGGTAGCAAGCGAGCAAAGCTCGAGCGACTTTGTCTTTAAAGATAAAATGTTGGTAATGAGTCTTGCGGCATTATCCGGCGCTTTCTCTTTGCCCAACCGCTGCCACACCTCTTCGTAGCCTTCAAGCATCTGCTGGCGGGCGGGGCCGTCGAGGACGAGCTCCAGCTCATGCTCGATGTTAGCCTGTGAGAAACTGTCGGCTACCAGTTCGTGCACCACCTCACGGTCGGCAATCAGGTTGACCAGCGAGACATATTTCACCTTCAGCAGTTTCTTGCGCAGCCAACCGATGAGCCAGGGTAGGGGCGTCTCGTAGCATACTACCTGAGGCACGCCAAACAGGGCCGTCTCGAGTGTGGCCGTACCGCTGGTGACGAGGGCGGCGTGCGCTTTCGACAACAGGTCGTAGGTCTGGTTCTTCACCAGTCTCACGTTGGTACCCTCCAGGAATCTCTGATAGTAAGCCTCGTCGATGCCAGGCGCACCAGCCAGCACCAGCTCATAGTCCTTCTCAAACTTCCGTGCCGCCCTGATCATCGTCGGCAGATTATCCTTAATCTCCTGACGACGCGAGCCAGCCAGCAGGGCAATAACGGGAGACCCTCCCCCGTCCCCTCCCTGTGATGGAGGGGTGAGCCGCCACTCCTTAACCTCATCTGCTGTCGGATTCCCCACATAGTGGATAGGGTAGTGGTGCTTCTTCTCGAAGAAGTCCACCTCGAAGGGCAGAATAGAGAAGAGCTCGTCCACATTGCGCTTGATATCCTTGATGCGATACTCCTTCCACGCCCATATCTTGGGTGAGATATAGTAGTATACAGGACAGATGCTGTGGCGTTTCACGTAATCAGCAATCTTCAGGTTGAAGCCCGGGTAGTCCACCAGAATCACCACGTCGGGCATCCAGCGGCGGATGTCCTCCTTGCATTGCCTCATATTCCTCAGAATGGTGGGCAGATGCAGCAATACGGGCACAAAACCCATATAGGCCAGTTCGCTATAGTGCTTCACCAGGGTGCCTCCCTCGGCCTGCATCAGGTCACCGCCGTAGAAACGGAACTCCGCTTCTGCGTCGTGTGCCTTCAGCGACCGCATCAGGCGTGATGCGTGGAGGTCGCCAGAGGCTTCGCCAGCTATGAGGTAATACTTCATTTAGTTAAGAGTTAAGAGTTGAGGGTTATTCCTCCCAGGACTCCTTCTGACTCATGAAGGCGTAGGCCGTTAGGTCTATCTCTGTGGGAGTGATAGCCACGTATCCGTTGTCCAGCGCCCAGCGGTCGGTATCCGTAGCCTCGGGCTCGTCGTTGTGGTAATGGCCCACCATCCACCAGTAGTCATACCCACGTGGATGATGGCACTTCGTGGTCTCGTTCTGCCATGAGCCGAAGCCCATGCGGCATACCTTCACGCCCTTGAATGCCTTGGCCGCGGGGAAATTCACGTTCAGACAGATACCCTTGGGCAGTCCCTCCTTCAGCACCTTCTCCGTGAACTTGCGGATATAGGGGCGCAGGGGCTCAAAATCGGCATCCTCGCGGTGGTCGCACAGCGAATAGGCCACGCTGGGTATGTACTTCAGACAACCCTCTATCGTCACGCCCATCGTGCCGCTATAGTGGGCATTCACCGAGGCATTGTCGCCGTGGTTGATGCCTCCGATAATCATATCAGGACGACGCTCGCAGATGTTCTGCAGCGCCATTTTTACGCAGTCCACAGGTGCACCGTTGCACGAATAGACCGTCACGCCCTCGCGCTTCTCCCTGAGGGTCAGCTTGAGGGGTATGGTTGCCGAGAAAGCGCACGAGAAGCCCGAGCGGGCATCATCAGGTGCACATACTATGATGTCGGCTATATCTTCCAGCATGGCCGTCAGCGAGCGGATGCCCTTAGCCTGATAGCCATCATCGTTGGAAATCAGTATCAGTGGTCTCATTTTTTTCCTTCTTTTCCGATAATTGCGTGCAAAGTTAGTGGAAAAGGCCGAGATAACAAAAAATTTTAATGTTTATTCAGTTACTCACCATCCCGGTGGTAGCACGATATTCCCGATGCCGTGGGCCTCCTCGAAGAGTGGTGAAATCTCTTCGTTGGTAAACCCGGCTATGCCGCAGCCAATACGTGTGACGAGGAATGTCAGTTCCGGATGCTGCTTGGCAAACGCGATAAACTCATCCACGTAGGGCTTGATGGTGTCCACGCCGCCCTGCATCGTAGGTATGCCGTAGCTCTGCCCCTGCAGTCCTACACCCTGTCCCCAGATGGCGCCAAACTTCCGCCAGGCCAGCAGGGCCGCACCTCCGCCGTGCGCTCCCTCCAGGTTACTGCCAAACACAAAAACCTCATTCTCTTCCAGTTGCGTAATCCGCTCTGGCGTTGTTCTCTTCTCTTGCATATTCGTGTCCATTTATGATTCTGCCTACAAAGGTATTGTTACATTGCCTGCAAAATTACGAATAAGTCAGTATATCCCCAAATAATATGAGCTTTTTTATTTTCCCCGACAGATTATCACCATCAGTCCTCAGCCATCAGACATCTTCCATCGGAGCGAGACACTACCCCGTCCCCTATGGACTTTAATTAATGTTCCGAAAAATTTAACCGGACACTAGTGCAGTATCACAATTTTTTTTGTAATTTTGCACCCATAAAACTATAATATAACCTAATGACGACTATCTGACAAGGATACTTTGAGAGGCTTACGCCACTTCGGTACCGTCATGGGCCAAAGTATAAAAGAAATGAAGAAAATTACAAATCTATTGTCGATGGCCTTGCTGGCACTCAGCATGAGCCTTACTGGTTGTGATAAAGACGCGGTAGTGAATGGCGATCCCAACGACGACATCAAAATTACAGAGAAAGACCCAAACTACAAGTCGATTATTGTGATGAGCGACATCCACGTCATGGCTCCCCAACTGCTGGAGGGAAGAGGGGCGGCCTATGACAATTATCTGAGTCAGGACCCCAAATTGTTGGAATACAGCGGCGAGGTGCTGGAATATCTGGTAGGAAAGACGCTGCAGCACAACCCTGACCTTGTCATCATCCCTGGCGACCTGACTAAAGACGGTGAATTGGTGAGCCACCAGCTGGTGGTGAGTATTCTTGGAAAACTGCGCAATGCCGGTATTCCGGTGATAGTGGTGCCGGGAAATCACGACATTGACAATCCAGAGGGCTGCTACTTCAACGGCGACAACACGCGCCCGGCAGATCGCACATCGCCAGAGCAGTTCAAGGCGCTGTATGCTGACTTCGGCTACAACCAGGCATACGCAAAAGACACTGCCTCGCTGTCGTTTGTCTGTGAACCGCTGAAAGGACTGGTGTTGCTGTGCATCGACACGAATAAGTATGAAGACAATCTCTACCTGGATAAGGGCGACAAGAAAAACTATAACCAGACGTCAGGCCGCATCCGTCAGGCTACGCTGACCTGGCTGCTGGATGAGGCTGACAAGGCCCGCGCCGATGGAAAGCAGGTTGTGCTGGTGCAGCACCATAACATCGTACAACACTACGATGCCCAAGGAACCCTACAAAGCGACTACATCATTGCTGACTACGAGAAGGTAAGCAAGCAGATGATGCAACATGGCATACACATGGCATTTACCGGACATCAGCACCTGCAAGACATTGCACAGTATCGCGCCATAGAAGATAATGCCCAACCCGACAGTCTGGTTGACGTGGCTACAGGGTCTGTCATCTCCTACCCTAACCCATGGCGTACCATCAAAGTAAGCAATGACTTCACGGAGTGGCAGATCAATACCGAGTATGTGACGTCCATTCCTTCGCTGAGCGACGTGAAATCGACGTGCCACAAACGCCTCAGCGAAAATATTACTGGAGGAATCATTTGGCACCTCAGAGATGCTTGGGACAACATAAATAGCTATCGTTATATGCTGACTCTCTTTGGTTTACCAGAGGAATTTCTTCCTGAAAAGCCCGAAGAACTGGCAGAGATTCTGACACAATACCTCGGTGACCAGTTTAGCAGTATATATATCATTCATAACGAAGGCAATGAATGGATGAATCCTGAAACAGCAGGATTAGAAGACCAGCTGAAGAGCAATATGGAGAAGATGCTGCGCGACAGGGCGACAACGCTTGGCGTAGATGAGATGCGTACTGGACTTCTTATCAGGTCCTTCAATACGATATATGAGATGAAAATTGAACCAGGATTAAAAAGCATGTTGACTGACGTCAACCAGTATAACGATCCCGATAAGAGTTTGGAAAGCAGAACAGACGACCTAAACGCAGTGTTGTATTTAGGTCGATAGTGGGGCACAGGGCGAAGAAACAGTATCTGTCCCTTGATGTACTCAGGAACTGGTTACGGCAAGTGAATCGCCTGATGACGCAGGGACTGGCACCTGCCATTTCCATTTTTCTTGTTCCTTCATGCGTTGATTAATCTAATCGCGGTGCAAAGGTAAAAAAAAGGAAAATATTTCAACTATTTTGGCGTTGCGAAAATACTTACAACTTGTTTATCCACTCTGCGATGTCGCTGAGTACTTCGGGCGATATGGTTTCCTCTATTTGTCGGTACTCATAGGGCTGGCCCGTGGCGCTGTGCTGGAAGAGGTGGTTCAGGCCGGGGTATTCCTTTGTCTGGTTATACTTCGACTTGGGCAGCAGGCGCTGAATAGCGGTAAGATTGAGCGAGGAAATGACCTGCCAGTCGCGGTCGCCATTGAGGGCAAAGACAGGGCAGCGCGTGGCGGCAATGTCGGCAGAGGGGTCATAGTTGTTAAACCATTGGAACCAGGGGATATCCTGGATTTTGGGATCTTTTCGGATTTGCTCTACCGTGACGGTTGCTGGCAGTCCCGACATCTCCATTACTTTGTTTTGCTGCGATGCGCCCAGCGTGTCGCCCTTTACTCCAGGACCTGCCAGAGAGACCAGGAAGTCGGTCTTTCCCTGTGCGCCAAGGATGAAGGCGATAGCACCACCTTCGCTGTGACCTATGATGCC
>JAEEGG010011424.1_pt1 | contig 19361 bp, 11 predicted proteins | sample 9134161 | NCBI WGS metagenome assembly JAEEGG01 (sample SAMN16246543, study PRJNA631951) | gut metagenome | biome: gut microbiome; feature: rumen; material: CR-attached | host: Bos | place: Iran: Karaj | collected 2018-10 | reverse complement strand
GCCGCTTCGCCCTGCTGCGCCGCGGGAACAACGAAATACTCTGCCGCCGGGCTCATCCCCTCGACCTCCAGCGTCACGACAGCGCCCTCTACGCGTATCGCCGTGATCCTCGGCGAGGCTATCTGCGTATGTACGCCAACCGTGCCGAGAGAGACGGGTGTCACGGAACAAATTTCGTTGCCGACGAAATCCGCGGGGCTCGCGCCCGCCTCTGAGGCCGCACCGATGGAATTCACAGTTTCGGGGACGCCGCCCTTCAGCGCCGCAAGGGAGATTGATCCGTCCTCGCCGCGGACGCGGGTGTCGAGGAGATACAGTCCGAAGCTGCCGCCCTCGTAGGACGACATCATGTCAGCAGAGATCTCAAGCACTGTCTGCGGACACTTCCCGCCGCGCGCGATCGGCGCGACGAGCACAAGCCGGTCGTCATCGGAGACCGTCTCCGCCTTGTCCGTCAACCCTCCAAAGGCCGCGCCATCCCGCGTCCAGACAACGGCATAGCATTCGCCGTCGAGGACGGCCGTCCCGTCCGGATACCTGTCGGTCCCGGCAGTACCGAAAGACAGCAGCGTGTCGTTGGGCATCGCCGTCGCGGCAATCCCGACCGCAGCGGCCGCGATGCAGGCGCAGGCGCGGCGCCGGCGCAGGGACAGCATGGCGAATCCAAGCAGCATGAGCAGCGCGTTGGAAGGTTCCGGCACTGCGCTGAACGAGTTAAAGACAAACGGCATTCTGCTCTGGTTCATGTCGGTGTAGTCCGCGAACTTCAGCATGTCGTAGGCTATTGTAGGGCTCACTCCGACGAGATGGTCACCTCCGTCCGTCAGCGAATAGAGCTCCGCGACGAAGCTCAGCACCGACGCGTCCGTCAGCCCGTAGCGCGACAGGTTGGAATACGTCTCGAGAGTGGAATATCCGGGCGCGGGCGATCCGAAGTCGAAACTCGAATGGAGCACGTCCGTCTCGCCATCAGTCCCAGAAAGCGTCAGATATGTGCCGTCCGCGATTCCCTCGCCCTTCACGGCGATCTTCGCATAGGTGAACGGCACCGATTCTTCAGAGACGGGATCCTGGAGAATCTGCCAGTACAGGTAGTCTGCGTGAGCGGAGAACGCTACGGCGACGACAAGAGCGTTAAGAATTATCTTCATTTTCATTTTTCCTGTTTTCAAGTTTTACTTCACCCAGTCTATCGTCGCCGTTCCTGCGGCGTCCTCGGAGCGGATGTACCAGAAGCCCACGCCTGCGGGGATGACGCTGTCGTCTGTGACTCGCACAGGCTTCACGAACTTGCGCCCGGCGAACTCCACGACGGTGTTTTTGATGTAGCCCCACTTGCCGTCGGCATACGTCATGTTCCTGGGCTCGGCGGCCGTCGATACGACGATGCCGTCGCCTTCCTGCGGAACAATATCGGCAAGATTGAACGCGGACGTCGTCGGGCTGCCGACAAGGTTCCAGCCGGCGGAGAGCTGCGTCTCGACCTCGGACGCGTCGTACTGTCCGACAAGGTACACGTGCGGCTCTGCGTTCTGCCGCTCGAGCCATGCGCCGGAGCCGCGCGGGACTGTCGTAGCCTCTGGCTTGCCGGCGCTCTCCCAGCTCACCTGCCCTTCGGAGAGAAGATACGTTCCGAGCGCCTCCCACTGTCCGTTGTCCCTCAGCTGCCATGAGCGGTAGCGCGCGTTGGCCTGGTCGTAGACGTGCAGCTTGTCGCCCGTCGTGAGGTTCATCGTGCGGACGAGGTTTCCGGCGGCGATCGGATTCTGCCCCGACGGCGATAGCGCCGTCCATGGCACTGCGACAATTGCGCACGGATCGTCCGTCGCCACCCTCAGCGCGCCTGCCGTGTTGACTGTCGTGACATACTCCTCGCTCGTGAGGTAGCCGTCGGGGATGAACAGAAGGTCGATGACGTACAGCCCGCTCGGATCCTCCGCCGTGGCGACGTCGAACACACCGCTGTCGTTCGTCTCGCCGCGCGCAAACGACTCTGCGCCGAAGGACTTTGCGTCAAGGCGGTAGCGGATCTGGAATCCGGATCCATCCACGGGGGTGAGTTCGTTCATCTTGAACCGAATCACCTCTCGCCCGACGGCCCTGTACTGCGGCGAGTCGATCCAAAGCTTCGCGTTCGGATCGCCCGGTTCGACGCCAAGGATGTAGTCCTGCCAAATCGTCCAGCCCGTCGTGTCGTCCCTTTGGCCGAGAAGATCCTTGATCTTGGCCTCCTTCGCCTCAACCGAGCCCAGCGCTTCGATGGTCGCAATGAAGTCCTCGTAGTGCGCCGTCATCCACGCGAGCGTCACGTTTATCGGGAAGTCCTCCGTCGCGTCCGCGCTCGCCTGATGCACCGCAACGCGCGCCGCTATGACCTCCGACGGCTCCGAGAAGCGGGGCTGCAGAACACGGTCCGCCAGCACCTGGAAGGTCCAGACGCTCGCAGTCGAGACAGGCGTTTCGGAGTCGTCCTCGAACCAGCCGAGGAAGCTCCGCGAATAGCCCGGCGTCGCAGTGAGCGTGATCTCAGTCCCGCTCTCGTAGGTATCGCCGTAGAGCGTAATGCCGGTCACCTTGCCGCCGATGACCTCTCCTGCGAGCTTGACAGTGTAGTAGACCTTCTCCTCCTCGATCCATCCCGAGGCCCCGGCGATGCCGAATGAGCGTCCCGATGCGCTTTCGTAAAAGTTCGTCACCATGCAATCCACGCCGGCGGGCTGGAGGTTTGCAAGCGATACCATCTCGCCCGCGGCGCTGAGGCTACCGATCTCTGCTTCGCCGGCGACCGGCGCGTAGGACATCCGGACCACCCCCGACTTCCAGTCGGACGCATCGAAATACGTATACACGCCGTCATGTCCGAGAACGGCCCTGTTCGACGCGGCGTTCACGATCGGCGCATAGCGCGCGAGCTCCGACGCGTAGGATCCGTCGTCCTTTGCCACGAGAAGCGCACCCTTTACGTCCATTGCGGTCGTCTTCGCGTTCTGGTAGACGCGCGGAGAGGCGTAGTATCCGTGGAAGACACCCAACGCATCTTCGGACGAGAGAGCCACGGCGTGTTCATTGACGTAGACGCTCTTGTCGACGGTGCCGGGCTCGCGGATTATCCCGCCGTCGTCGAAAACCGTGTAGTAGAGCTTGTTTGTCATGCCGTCCTCGAGAATGGCGTTCTCAAGTATTGCGACGTCCGACAGGCCTATCGTGTCGTCCATTAGCTCCACGCGGTAGTTGCAGCAGATGAGGTTGTTCAGCGAGTAGAACGTGCCTGGCTGGTTGAAGGCGCGCACGCCGATTCCGCCGCCGTTGTGGTACCCGATGCTCGTCGCGCAGAAGTTGCCCGAAACAGTCGTGTTCATCATGTAGAGGCGCGGATGCCCCGCGAGGGTGCTGAAGTTGTTGATCGCGCCGCCGATCTCCGTGGAGGAGTTGTTGCATATGACGCAGTTGTTGACGTAGAGTTCGCCGCCGTTCTCGCAGGCTCCGCCGCCGCCGTAGTCGTTCAGAGAGCGGTTCTCGGAGAGGCTCGTCCGGTTCATCACCGCGAAGCCGTGGTTGTAGAACCCGCCCGCGCTGTGGCGGCAGTTGCGCACGATGCGGCAGTCCTCCATGCGCATGCGTCCGCCGACTCTGTTGTAGACCGCCCCGTTCGAACGCGTCACGGTTACGTCGTCGAGCAGGAGGACACCGTCGTTGACGATGCCGTACCTGCCGGCGTTGTCGTAGTCGCCGCGTATCACTCCTCCGCCCATCACGTGCAGGTTGCGGATAGTGACGTCGCTATCTGGGCTGACGTAAACAACGGAGTCGAACTCCTGGGTAAAGTCCGCCGTGACATAGCCGGAACCGTCGACGTACGGACTGCGCACCTTGACGAGATGTGCGTCGCCCTCGATTGTCAGGTTCTTGTAGATGGCTATCTGCTCGGGAAGGATCGTCACGTCAGCGACCATGGTTACCGTATCACCTGCCGAAGCTGCGCGGACCGCGTCGGAAACGGTAGTGAAGACGCGCTCTCCGACCTTGGCTACGACTGCACCCATGGCAGTCTGCTCGTCTGCATAGCTGAACATCCAGCCATCCTGGGTATAGAGGGCCGAGGAAGCAGGAACGACCTGGTACGGAAGTTCAACATCGGCCGGGACGTGCATGACCACGCACCCTTCCTTGACGTCGCCCCTCCTCGGTGCGAGCGAGAAGCGTCCGCCCGAAATCGAGATGGTCCCGCCCTTTTCCCAGTCTCGCTGCCATGCGCGGATGAAGAAGCGTCCATCCTTGATCTCAAGGTGTCCGTTGTTGTTGGTTGACGCAAAAAGCGTCGCCGCGCGCCAAGTTCCGCCGTCAATCTCAAACGTTGCTCCGTCGACTGCGGAGAGCGCGCAGTACGGCTCGTATCCGCCGAGGTCTCCGACATTGACGTCAGCCATCGACACGCTTACGTTGTTCGATATGGCGAAGAGTGTGTCGCCGCCCTCAGAATACACCACATCCGTGGCGAACGTACCGTTGCTGACTACCGCCCCGCCTTCAAGCTGAAGCGACACGTCGTCGTCACGGCGCGTAATCTTGAATCCATTCAGGTCGAAGATGGACCCTGCACGAGCGACTGCATCCTCCACAAGCGCGGCGTCGCGGAGCAGTCGAACCGTCTCGCCGGGGTCCGCAGATGCGAGCGCGCCCGAGACGGACGTGCGGTACTCGTCTTCAGCCCCGTCTGCAACGATGACGGCAACCGCCGCTTCGGGCTTGACGGACAGCGAGACGTGGACGTTCCCGCCCTCGTCGCCCTGGGTGATGGCCACATTGAACGCCTCGCCGTTGATCGCGTATACATAGTCCTTGAAGACGGCCGACTCTGGCAGATGGACGCCCGCTCCATCCGTGAACAGGTCGTACTCCATCTTGTCGGCGTTGGCAAGGTCGATCACAAGCGCGCCGCCTTCGGAAATTGTGAGATCGGACCCCAGCTGAATCCCGGCCTTCAAGACGAGCCTGCCCTCGCGGACCTCGGTCGCGCCTGCATGGCTCATCGACCCGGCGAGCCTTAGGTCTGCGGCGCCGGTCTTGACGAGCGTGCCCTTGCTGGCGGACGCCTGATCGTCGTCCAATATGTCGCCGGTGATTTCCGTCTCCACGTCCGCGCGGATCGTTCCGCCGTTCGCTGTAATGCGGATGTTAAGTCCGTCGGAGAGGAATCCCGTCCCGTCGGCACATGCTGCGTTGTGCTCAAGCGTGCCGCCGTCAAGAACGAGCCTCGCGTCGGCGCCTGATGCGCAGTGCAGATGCTTGGCGGCAACGGTACCGCCTTTCTTGACGATGAGTTGTCCCGTAACGCCATCTGCGTCTGTCACTTTGATCCATTTTTCGGCATTAGAAGCGATTGAAAGCAGCGCCTCGGAATCCTGCGAACCGTTGCCGACCACAAGGGTGCCGTCGTGCGCACGGGAGACGAGAATGTGGCCAGATGAATTTATTGTTCCTGAATTCAGTTCAAGGTATCCAACGCCGTATTCACCTATATTGACACCAAGCGTCCAATCGCCACCAACGTTATGCGTTCCGCCTTCGATGCGAAGCGCGCCGGCATTGCAAGAACTATCAAAGCTTGCGACGTGGATTCCGCCCATAAGGTCGAGTCCGTTGTCCGCAGCGGACTCTTTTTCCCCTTTGACTGCTCGCCATACGATGCAGTTGGTAGTGTTCTCGCCAAAGAACGCCCCGCTATTGGCATCGCCGACAATTGCGTATGCCTCCCAGTCGAACCCTGCCTCGCCGTAAAACGCGGCCTTTTTGTCGATCAGCGCTGTTTTCCCTATGCCGACCGATGTGAAAATCAGCCCCTTGGTCGGCCTTCCTGCAGGATCCCAGCTGCTATCTACGAATATCGAACCTTCCGACGAGTCGGCCGGACCGGTCCAGGTGGATACGGGATTGCTGGTGGATTCGGCATTGCTGTCGTCCGCGCGCAACGGAACCAGGGACGCCATTAATGCAGAGAACAAAACGGCAACCGTTGTTTTGACTATTTTCATTCCCATTTTTCGGATGTTGTATTGTTGTTTACGATGTTTCCCGCATGGCAGCATGGCGTCGCAACGCCTACGTCCTGCAGAAATGTCGCATATTATACATTGTTTGGACTACTGCCGACTATCACCCGACTGGACTATAGCGCGGCCATGTCCGCACCGAACGCACGCGTGAATTAGATGGCCGAAAAAGCGGATGAAACATCCATTCCTACAGTCTGACTGGATGCACTTTTACGCGGGATCTATGAATGTAAAATGGCCGCCAGAACGAGGGGAATACATTCTGGCGGTCTGCACATGAAGTGTGCAAATGGTGTTGCAAGTAGCAGATGATCTCAGTAGACAACAACGATAAAGCCCGAAGCAGCAGCCTTGAGGACGACGCTGTTGTCGGATTTGGCGGCGACCCACTTAATGCCTGCGGCGCTGCCCTCCGGCTTGTAGATCGCATCCGTCGTTGGCGCTCCGCTCAGCGTCCCGGTTGCCGTCAGCATCGTGAACGGCGTAGCACCCAGCGTAGCAGCAGGAAGATCGTCTGGATTCGTCACGCCGAAGAGAACGCCGGAGACGTCGTAGTCGCCAGTGAGTGTCAAGTTCGGGACGCTGTACGTATACGTCTGCACATCGCCTTCCTCCACCTCGTCAGCGGTCTTCGCGACCGTCTGCAGAACCTTTGCGCCGCTTTCGAAAGCCACGGCGCCGATTGTTGCGGAGCCTGAAATCGCGGCTCCGCTCTTGACCCGATATGTCGCATCAGTGTTGTTGAACGAGAAGGACGTCGTTCCAGACGCAGCTTCAAAAATATAGCCGTGGGAAAGCCCGTTGTCGAAAGTCCCGCTTCCTGTCATGCGAAGCATAAAACCGCTGCAACCCGCCGTCGCATTGTCGCGAGCGTACGAGCCCTCGACCCTTTCCATGACCTGGAATCCGACATTAGGCTGATAGTTGTTGTAGATGGATCCGTCCGCAACGTTCATCGTCACCTCGGCGTCCTTCAGCAGATATATCGCCGCGCCCCAGCTCTCGCGGAAGGTCAGATTGGTGAAGGAAATTTCGCCCACGTTGAAGTCCAGAAGAAGGAAACCCCATATCTCGACTTTTGAAGCTGACGAGAAACCTGCCGCAGGGTTGGTGAACCGACGCTCCGCCTGGTTAGAGTTGCCGACTCCTTCGATTTTAGCCTTTCCCGTAAAAGCGCTGTTGTCGCCGCCAAAAGTCAGTGCGTTGCGTCCGATGAAATAGCCGGAACCGGTCAAATCGGAGTTTATCACTGTCTTGACATCACCTTTTCCTTCTATCCAGCTGTCGCGATTTCCATCGCCGCCTGCGTCGAGAATCTCCACCTCCGCGACATCGATCACAAGCGGCTCGCTGTCCGTGCGCGACGACTTGAATCCCGCATGAAACAGCTGGATCTTTCCGGCTCCCGTTACGGCGCACGCCTGCACGCTCGGATGCACGTTCCAGATATCGGTCGTCCTGAACTTTACAGTTGCTCCCTCCGCTACATCAACCGTTCCGACAGAGACGGAGCCGGAAAGATTGACGGTGGCGGAATTCGTGAACACCGCCGTCTGTATGATTAACGGAACGATTCCCTGATCCCAGTTGGCACCTTCCCACCAGTCCCCGGACTCGCCGCCGACCCAGTAAACGGTCTCGCCAACTACCTTCGTCACGCGGGCCACGATTGCATCTCCTTGACCCGCTTCAATTGCCACAATCGCATCGTCATGACCGACGACGGAAACCTTGGCAGACGTCACGTCTTCCGCGAATCTTGCATGCGGCACAAGCGCCAGCACGTCATCGACATCGACCGTGGCGTTCTCATATCCATAGACCTTTAGCTTGGCGTTCGCGCCGATTACGAGCGCGCCTTCAAAGGACACGCTGTCGCCAGTACCGGCCGCGACCGTGCCGTTGACGACATTGAGCGTCACACCCGCATCGACCGTCAACGAACAGCTGCTCCTTAGGTCGACCGAGGCATTCTGAACGACAACCGTGCCATTGCCGGCGAAACGGAGCATATCGAGATTCGGGTTGTTTGATCCGATAGCCGTCACCGTCGCGCCGCGCACCACGAAATCGCCGTGGGAATTAACCCACCCTGCCATGTAGTTGACGGACGCATCCTCGCAGAACACGCCGATGTCAAAGGAATTTTGCGCGGGAGCTCCCGCGCTCCAGTAGCCTTCATTGTTCCAATGGTTGACAGTAGTGTCATACCCGGCCGTGAAGACCGTAACCTTGCGCGTTGAAGCGATGTTCGAGACATCGGTTATCGTCGCGTAAACGACGGTCGTGCCGTTCTCGGTGCGCGAGTCGATCGTGTAGCCGACGACCGGCCCGGCGAGAAACACGGCCTTCTCGACAGAATCGCCGGAGCCAAGGTCAAGCGCAAGGGTCGGCGTCGAGAAGAGATCGATTGTTTTGTTAAGGTCTTCGGTGGAAACCTTCCCTGTCATGTCAACGGCAATCGCGCCGTTCTTGCCAATCTCCACCTCGCCCGAAAACGACGCGCCGGCCGCAAACGCGAAAACACCCTTAGTAACCGTGGCGGAAGTGAATCTCGTATGGACCCAATCGCTTACGACGGCATTCTCGTTGACGGTTACCGCAGCCGCGGCGGCAGCTTTCATGACGATCTTGGGGTCAATCCAGTCGGCATGGTCGTTATCGTAGTTATCCCCCTTGGCGGCAAACAGTTTAAGCGAATCATAGTCTGCGATGTTGTTGATGTCGCCAGTTGTTTCACTGTTGTCGTTTCCTGTCAGCTCCTTGGAAGATTTCCAAAGTTGATTCGTTGTTCCGTCTTTTATGCCATACACATAGAACGTGACGCTCCCAGCTCCGCCTTTCTCGCGGTCCACACCGACTCTTGCAGAGAAACTTACGCAATTGCCATCAAGAGGAAAAACTATCGAACTGTCGGCGTGAGTACCAAAACCATGGACAAACTCTGTTTCTGTGTCATCGACGAGAACCTTGAGTTTCCTGCCTTCAATCGTCTGATCTATGCCAATTGTCCCATAGCCGGCAGTGAACTCCGTAAAAATGCTTTTGTCGAAGTGTTCAAGCCGGGACTCCTGTTCAAGCAGGGACTCCTGGGTTTCCCCGTCCGCGCGTGCGATGCCGGGCAGAACGGCGATTGCGGCGGCCGCGATTGCCGCGATTGAGGCGACGCTGTGCATCGCCGAAACCAGTATTTCCTTGATAGCATGCAGTTTCATGTTGTCTGCTCCTTAAGGTTTGGTAGGTTTGCCAATATTCTACAAAAACAACGCCGCATTCCGCCATGACCCAAACGGACTATTGTTGGAGACGCGGCTTCCAGCCGCGTCAGGAGTACCTTCCAAAGCCGACGCGGCAAGATGCCGCGTCTCCAATGCCCCACTTATCGCCTCTCCACCTGGAGACGCGGCTTCCAGCCGCGTCAAACTTCGCCCGCATACAGCCATTTAGATATGATATACTATGCACATGTATATAACCGACCCAATCACGCTTCCAGACGACATCGAAAAGCCTCGCTTTTATTCCCCGCTTTCGGAGACCACGCCATCTGCATCGGGAAATCTACCTCACTGGGAACAGACTGGAAAGACAGCATTCGTAACGTTCAGGCTTGCGGACTCTCTTCCACAGGACAAACTATCCGAATGGCAGGCACTTGAATCGGAATGGATGGCACGCAACCCACGTCCATGGAACTTTGAAACGCAATGTGAGCACGACAAGCTCATCTCCGCCGAAATGGAACGCTCGCTTGACAATGGATATGGCGACTGCATTCTCCGCGACACTACGGCGCGCAACGTGGTGGAAAAGACCATCACTCATTTCGACGGGATTCGCTATCGCATCTATGCATATGTCGTTATGCCCAACCATGTGCACGCTTGTTTCATGCCTTTTAACGGATTTAGAATCTCCCAAATACTGCACACATGGAAATCCTATTCAGCTAACGCGGTGAACAAAGTACTGAATCGCACAGGCAAGGTATGGCAGAAGGAATATTTCGATAGATACATACGAGATGCGTCGCACTTTGAACGAGTCATTCGCTACATAAAAAGAAACGACCCTGCTCTGGCATGGCTTGCTACAGTGTGAATTGACGCGGCAAGATGCCGCGTCTCCAATACACCAGTTATCGCCACTACATCTGGAGACGCGGCTTCCAGCCGCGTCAGGGATATTCGCACCCCCCTCCTCATGCCTGACGCGGCAAGATGCCGCGTCTCCAACCATTCGCACACACACATGGAGACGCGGCTTCCAGCCGCGTCAACGAGAGGGTGTGATTCTGAACACGGCGCAGTCGTGGCATTTCACAACCTGCCGAAGGACGGGCTCGGAAAGCTTCAATGTCTTCCCAGTCCAGAGTTCGGTTGCGACGACAGGCCCTGCGAAGCCGATTTCCTTCAGGTTGACGGCGATTTCAGCCTCCGAAGGGACCCTGCGCCCGTCGACATCGCCTTCCGTCTCCGCGTTGAAGATCGCGATGTACTTGTCCTTCGAGCCTGGGACGTCGGCGGTCCAGACGACGTGGTCGCCCCTGCGCCAGAGCTGGCGGTTGTTCTCGCTCGCCTGGTTGATGGCGACGACGGCAGTGTTGGTGAGGAGGTCGAGCGTGAACTTGTCGAGCTTCGTCATGTCGCCGCCGAAGATGAGCGGCGAGCGGGCGATGCAGTCGAGCGTCATGCACGTGCGCTGCTCCGCCTCAGTGAACCGCGTCTTCCGTCCGAAGTCGACGACGCCGAACGGAAGCATGTCGGCGTCTGGCCAGCTGCCGACGCGGCGGAACTCCGTCCACTTGTCGAGGCGTCCGAAGAGTCCGTGGAGCGGCTCCCACCTGTCCCAGAAGTCGTCGCACACGCGCCACATGTTGGCGTGCTCCGCGACATGCGCGCCGCGGGAGAGCGGCGTGTCGCCGGGCGAGAGCGAAAGGACGATCTCGCGGCCCGTCTTCGCGATCGCCTTGCGGATTGCCTCGATCTCAAGGCGCTGCGCCTCGCTGTACGGACGCGCAATGTCGTCGACCTTCACGAAGTCGACGCCCCATGCGGCGTACTGCGCGAAGACGCTGTCGTAGTATTCCTGAGCGCCCGGCTTCGTCATGTCGACGCCGAACTTGTCAGGGTTCCACCCACACTTGTCGTTTACGTTCGCTATGTCCTTCGCATGGAACGACGTCCCGAGGACAGGCGTGTTCTGCTCGACGGCCTGGCGCGGGATGCCGCGCATCATGTGGATCGCGAACTTGAGTCCCTTCGAGTGGACGTAGTCCGCAAGCGGCTTGAAGCCCTTCCCGCCTGCCGCGCTCGGGAACTTCTTCACCGCCGGCAGGAGGCGTCCGTACTCATCCATCTCGAGCTTCGCGCCCTCCTTGTACCAGTGGCGGACGGACTCCGGCTCGTACCACTGGATGTCGACCGTGTGGTACTTGTAGCCTGCGGGCAGCAGCCACTTCGCCTGCATGTCGGCCTGCTCGCGGCTCTGCGCCTCGGTGAGCGTCGTGCCGAAGCAGTCCCAGCTGTTCCACCCCATCGGCGGCGTCTTCGCCCAGTCGTGGAAGTCGGCGCCATGCGCGCAGAGGGACACCGCGATGAATGCGGCGGAAGAAACTCGAATAGCGGAAGCTGCCGCAAGGCAAATGACAGACAATGCAATTTTCGTTTTCATGCCTGACATTATAGTAATCCCAGGGAGCGCGCGCCATAGTCCGTTTGGGTCATTACCAAAGTACCAGCTCGCCCTCCCCGGACTTCACAACAGACGTTTTGCCGTCCGGAAGAACCACCGTCGCGGTGCAGCCTTCGGGAACGGAATACGTCCAGCGGCACTTGCCGTCCGCGCCGTATTCCCACGCGCTCTCGATTACGCCGAACTCCGTGCGGAGCGTCGCCCTGAGATGACCAAGCCGCCTGTCGGGCTCGGGCGCGAGCGTGAAGTTGCGCCATCCGCCGTCCTTGTCAGGCTTGATTCCCGCCGCATGCTCGAAGAGCCACGCGACGACCGCGCCGTAGGCGTAGTGGTTGTAGGAGTTCATCCCGACGTCGCCGAATCCGCGCTCCTTCGTGTAGCCGTCCCAGCGTTCCCACATCGTCGTCGCGCCCTGGTCGATGGAATAGAGCCACGACGGGAACCTGCGCTGGAGAAGAAGCGTGTAGGCAAGCTCCCTCTCGCCGATCTCGCTCAGCACCTCGCAGAGGAGCGGCGTGCCGAGGAACCCCGTCGCAAGCCTGTCGCCGTTTGCGTGGATCGCCGCAACGAGTCCGGCGGATATCTTCGCCCTGTCGCCAAGTCCTAGCTTGAGCGCGAAGAGCGCAGGCGTCTGCATTCCCTTGAAGAGCTCGATGAGATCGCCGTCCTTCGAGAGCCACTTCTCCTCGATGCGTGACTTCGCGCGCTCCGCCGCCGCGGCGTATTTGCCGCGGTCGCCGATTCCGAGCCGCCCGGCCATCTCGTCCATCATCCGTGCGTCGCGCAGCAGGTGGCAGTTCGCGAGGAAGTGCTGGTAGGAGTAGTTCTCCTTGCTGATTGCGCCGGGGTTCCACGCGAAGTGCTGGTTCATGGAGAGCTTCTCGAAGCTGAGCCAGTCGCAGAGGACTCCGCCCGACTCTGTCGCATAGCCGGTCTTGTCGACATAGCTCACGAACCTGTCCATAGCCTCCCAGTTCTCGCGCACGATCTTCTCGTCGCCCGTGTACTTCCAGATCGTCCACGGAACGATCACCACGGCGTCGCTCCATCCCGCGACCGGACCGCCCCCGCCAAACGGACCGGGCGGCGCGACGGTCGGCACTACTCCGTTGTCGAACTGCGTGTCCCGCACGTCCTGCATCCACTTGCGCATGAAGTCCGCCGTGTCTGCGAAATACGCACCCGTCTTGCAGAAAACCTGCGTATCGCCCGTCCATCCGAGGCGCTCGTTGCGCTGCGGGCAGTCCGTCGGCACGGAAAGGTAGTTCGAGAGCATTCCCCAGTACGCGTTCTTTATGAGCCTGTTCACGCTTTCGTCGCCCGTCTCCATCGTACCGCGCTCCATCTCCCTGGAAACAGACGAAACGGGCACGGACGCGATTGCGAACATAAGCGGCTTGTCGGCGGAAACCGCGGCGTAGCGGTAGCCGTAGAAAGTATGCATCGGATAGTAGTGCTCCATCATTTCGCCTGGATGCGCACCGCCTTTGCAGACATACTCGAACGTGGCGCCCGCGCCCCGCATGTTCGCCAGGTACACGCTGCCCTTCGGGCCGTCGCCGTTGTGTCCCTCGGCGCCGTCGTTCAGCATTTCCCCGAGCCGCACCGTCACTTTCGTTCCGGGCTCGGCGGAAAACTGCATGGCCGGAACGGCCGCGCAGTTCTGTCCGAAATCCACTATGCTCGTCTCGCCTGGCTTGATTCTGCGACAGAACGGCACGGGATTGCCATCCTCGAAATGGTGGCACAGAATCAAGTCCTTGCGCATGACGACGGGCGGACCGATGCGCGGCGAAATCTCACCGCTGAATTCGTCGGACACCTTCGCAGCCTCCCAGTGAGCGGCGTCCGTGACCGGGTTCTTCGTCGCATTGTATGTCTCGCCTTCCCAGATGCCCGCCTTGACGAGCGGCATATCAGTGGTGACGATCCACGATTCGTCGGTATTGATGATCGCGCCTGTCGCGTCGTCGTAGGTCAACGTCAGAACGCCCCTGAACGCCGGCCACGTGCCGCCTAACTTCCCCGCGATGCCGTCGCACCACCATCCGCTCGTGACTACGGCGGAGAGGACATTCGTCACCCCCTCCTCCTTATTCCACAAATCGGTGACGTCGAGAGTGATTTCATGGCGGCGCTTCTTAAAGTGCGTATAGCCGGGCATAAGCGTCTCGGAGGGGGTGCTTGCGGCCCTGCGCATATTCACGGCGGGCGAAAACACGCCGAGTCCGGTGACGCGCCATTCCGCCTTCGCGACTGGCTTTTCGTTCACCACCTCGCGGCGGACATAGCACGGTCTTTCCCCGTTTCCCGCGCCGGCGCCTATGAACTTCGCCTCCTGCGCCGCGAAGGAGCAGACGGGTGCCAACGCAGCCGCCGCAAGGCATGCAGAGGCGACACGATTGATTGTCATGGAGTTTGCCATAGCGCAAACATTTTACAACAAAACCAATGTCCTCCGCCATCCCCCATTCGTACTATTGGCAACAAATTCGGGATAGGCGGATCACACCTCTTCGCACAGCACGCAGTCGCCGCCATGGAAGACCATGACGAGCCGGTGCAGCTGCACAGAGCCTTTGCCCTTAGCGTCCTCTGCGTTCTTTGCGGCTGAAGAACGATCCGCCAGACGCCTGGCGGCGCAGAGCGCGGGGTCGGACTTTTGAAAACGCTGTCGAGCGGCCCTATGCACCGCAAATGGGAAAATGATATAATATCACAAATGCAATTTTTCAGCAGACTAGGTCGCGCAGGACAGAAAACACGGCGGATTCTTGCCGCCGTTGGCGCCGCCTTTCTGCTTGGGGTTCAGGTTCTTTCGGCGGCATACGTCGCGCATGAAGCCGACCACGACTGCAGCGGCGAAGGCTGTCCCATATGCGTACAGATCCAGCACTGCGTCGCCAATTTCCAGCTGACCGGAACGGGAACTGAAGCGGACGCGACAACCGCGTCCCTCCCGATCACCGCGGCAGACCCGATCGTCCCGACCGAGGCCGTGCCCACAATCCGGTCGCTCGTCGCGCAGAAGGTTCAGTTCAACGAGTGAGTGTAGGCGCGGTCTGCCTTTGGCCAGACCGCACCCTTGAAACCAGGCGGCACCCACCGCCTGTCGCAGGATGTCGCGGACGCGACTTCCTGCGCCTGTTGGCAATTCATACACCCACATCGAAAGAAAGAACCACAAAATGCACAAAACGACGGTAAATCCCGTCGCCTGCGCGGTTGTAGCCGCGCTGGCGATGGGTGCGCAACCGGCATTCGCCGACGGCGCCACAAATGAACTCGCCGAAACGGAGTCGTCCATCGGACTTCCATCCGTCGAGGCTTCAGTATTCTACAGTTCCAGGAAAATCGAACGCGGCATGGTCGAAAACCCCGAAAGCGTCTTCGGCTACGAAGCGGAGGTCGAATGGAACGGACTCTTCCTCGGAGTCGAGGCGTGCTACGACATGACCAACGTCGACGGACGCCGCGGACGCTACAACGAAATCGAGACGGAAGCCGGCTACGGACTGAAACTCGGCGATTTCGCCGCAAAGGCCGCGTACATCTACAAGGCCTGCGGCGGAGACGAGCCCAACACGCAGGAGGTTGAACTCGAATTCGAATACGACACTCCCTGGGTTACGCCGTTCCTTGGGCTGAACTGCGACATAGACAAGTGGTCCGGCGCGCTCTACGGCGTGTTCGGCCTCAGGCGCGAATGGGAGCTCGTGGAGGGAGTCGACCTCTCGACCCACGCAGGGATCGGCTTCGGCAACCCGCGCCGGAACAAGGCCGACTTCGAAAGCGACCGCTTTGCGTTCCGCGACATGCACGTCGGAGCCGAGCTTGAGGTCGAGCTTTGCCCACATGTGAAGCTCGTCCCCTGCATCGACCTATACGACCAGTTCACAAGCGCAGGACGCCATGCCTACCGCAAGGGCTTCGTCGCAGCCGCTGGCGTAAGCCTCTGCGTCGAATTCTAAGTCAAATCAACTTAATCAAGGGAAACCAAATGAAAGCAACAGCACTTTTCACTGCCGCCGTTGTCGCGGCATCGGGCCTGGCCTTCGCCGCACAGACGGCGTCCGGCGAAAATCCGACGGCGGAGAAACCGCGCGTCAAAATCGTCGCAACGACCTTCCCCGTCTTCGACTGGACGCGGGAAGTCCTCGGAGAACGGCTTGCGGAAACCGACCTCGTCATGCTCCAGCAGAGCGGAGTCGACCTGCACAGCTATTCGCCCTCCGCCGCCGACCTGCGGAAGATCGCCGCGTGCGACCTGTTCGTGTTCGTCGGCGGGGAATCGGACGAATGGACAGAGCGCGCCCTCGCCCAAAAGGCAAACCCAGGGAGGCGCGTCCTTAGTCTCGTGAAAGCACTCGGCGCCTCCGCCAAGGAGGAGAAAATCGTCGAGGGCATGGAGCACGAGCATCACCACCACGAGGCCGGCCACGACGAAGACCACGACAAGGACCACAATGAAGGTCACGACGAGGATCACGACGAAGACGAGCACGAGATAGACGAACACGTCTGGCTCTCGCTGCGCAACGCCGCGACACTCGTAAAGGCGATTGCCGCCGAGCTTGCCGGAATAGACCCCGCGAACGCAGCGACGTACAGCGCGAACGCAGCCGCCTACTGCAGGCGCCTGGCCGACCTTGACGGCGCCTATGCAGCCGCCGTCGCCGCGGCAAAGCGCAGGACGCTGCTCGTCGCAGACCGGTTTCCGTTCCGCTACCTCGCGGACGACTATGGGCTCGACTACTTCGCGGCCTTCGCCGGGTGCTCCGCCGAAAGCGAGGCCAGCTTCAAGACTGTGGCGTTCCTCGCAAAGAAGGTCGACGAACTGTCGCTCCCGGTCATTCTCACGATGGAGGGCGCGCAGCACAAGATCGCCGAAACCGTGCGCCGCACGACCAAGTCAAAGGACCAGCGCATCCTCACGCTCGACTCCCTTCAGTCGACGGGCGGCGATGCGGCGGCAAAGACGCACTACCTCGACGTGATGGCGCGCAATCTCAAGACGCTCAAGGAAGCCCTCAACTAAATCCACAGACCATGACGAATCTCGTTGAATGCCGCGACCTGCGGCTTGGCTATGGCTCAACCACCATGTCCCCCTGCCCCGACTTCACGGTCGGGGCAGGGGACTGCGTCTCGATCGTCGGACCAAACGGCGCCGGCAAGACGACGCTTCTCAAGTGCATTGCCGGACTCCTGAAGCCACTCGGAGGGACGCTTGCGCTCGCGCCAGGTCTTGCCGACGGCGGCATCGGATACCTTCCCCAGCAAGGTCCGTTTCAGCGCGACTTCCCCGCGTCCGTGCGCGAAGTCGTGCAGTCAGGCTGTCAGGCGCTCCGCGGACTGAGGCCCTTCTACTCGCGCGCAGAGAGGCGACGCGCGGCGGAGGCCATGGAGCGGCTTGGCGTCGACATGCTCGCCCAAAAGTGCTACCGCGAGCTTTCCGGCGGGCAGCGACAGCGCGTGCTTCTCGCCCGCGCCATCTGCGGCGAGTGCCGGCTGCTGCTCCTCGACGAGCCGACGACGGGGCTCGATCCGGAGGCGACGTCTCACTTCTACCGCATGCTGCACGGCATAAACTCAGGCGGAATCGCAGTTGTCATGGTGTCGCACGACTTGGACGGCGCGCTTGACATCGCGACGCACGTCCTGACGCTCGGCGCAAACGTATCGTTCAGGAGGAGGGCAAGGAAATGATCGACCAGATAGTCGAGTACTTCGGCTTCCCGTTCGTCAGAAACGCGCTCGTTGCAGGCGTCCTGATTTCGCTCTCCGCCGCGCTCCTCGGCGTGCCGCTCGTTCTTAAGAGGCTCTCGTTCATCGGCGACGGACTCTCCCACGTCGCATTCGGCGCGATGGCCGTCGCGGGGGTTTTGAACTTCGCGGATTCGATGGCGCTAAGCCTACCCGTAACGATTGCGTGCGCGCTCGTTCTGCTCAAGTCGTCTCGCGGCGCGAAGAATGCTGGCGACGCGACGCTGGCCATGCTCTCCGTGGGAGCGATGGCGACGGGCTACCTGCTGATGAACCTCAAGCCTTCGAGTTCCAACGTCTCAGGCGACGTCTGCACCACGCTCTTCGGGTCCGTCTCGATCCTGACTCTCACCGCTACCGACCTTTGGCTCTCGGCGGGGCTTTCGCTTGGCGTAGTCGTCTGCTGGATCCTCTCGTACAACCGGCTCTTCGACGTGACGTTCGACGAAGACCACGCCAGGGCCTGCGGCACCAACACCGCCCTCTTCAACGGAGTATGGGCCGTTGTCGTGGCCGTCGTAATCGTCATCTCCATGCGGCTTGTCGGTACGCTGCTCGTCACGGCGATCCTCGTGTTCCCCGCCGTGTCGGCGATGCGCGTCGCCAAGTCGTTCCGCTCCGTCACGATCGTCGCCGCCGCGTTCTCGGTTGCATGCTCCACAATCGGGATACTCGTCGCGGTAATCGCCGGCTCGCCCGTCGGCTCGACTATTGTCGGCGTGGACATAATCGGATTCCTTGCAATGTCAACAATAGGGAGATTCCTCAGATGAACGCAAAGACCATCACCACGACAGCGCTAGTCGTTGCCGCCCTTGCTGCCGTAGCCCTGCTCTGCGTCGACTCCACGACGCGCGACGTCGATCTACCGACGCCCCACGAGGAGGATGCCGGCGATTCCGCCGAAGTCGACATAGACTTAACGCGCATGAACGCCACGATGCAGGCGACCTACACGTATCGCCTCGCGGCAAACCCTGCCGAATTCGCCGGCAAGTCGATGCGTATTTCCGGAAAATTCCTCACAGGCATAGACGAGGAGGACGGGAAACGCCACTACGGTTGCCTAGTGGGGAATTCCGCAGGATGCGCCTGCTGCGCACCCTCCTTGGTCCTGGAGTTCGAGCCCAAGGACTCATACGCCTGGCCGACGAACTATCCGCCCGAGGAAAGCCAAATAACGATATCCGGCACCCTGGAGATGTTTGAAGTCGGCGACAATATGCTGCGCCAGCCTGTCACCAAAGTGCCGAAACTCGCCAACGCGGACATCGCTTTCTAGCGACGGCGCGGCGGCGGAAACCTTCGGCGAAACGGAAGCACCGGGCTTGACGTCGTATTCGGAAATTTTGCCGTTGACCTTGAGCCGGAGCTTTCCGCCGACGGATGCCCTGACCGTGCATTCCGTGACGACGCCGTCCTTCCACGCGAAGTCGACCGTCCATCCGCCGCGCGCGCGGAGTCCCTTGACCGAGCCCGACGGCCATGCCTTCGGAAGCGCAGGCAGGAGTTCGACGAATCCGCGGTGGCTCTGCATCAGCATCTCCGCAATGCCGGCAGTGCAGCCGAAGTTGCCGTCGATCTGGAACGGAGGATGCGCGTCGAAGAGGTTCGGATAAGTTCCGCCGCCGCCCGCGTTGCGTCCGAGAGGAGTGAGCTGGTTCTGGATGAGCCTGAAGGCGTGGTCTCCATCGAGAAGGCGCGCCCAGAGGCACACGCGCCAGCCCATGGCCCATCCGGTCGAGACGTCCCCGCGCTTCTCGAGCGATACGCGGGCGGCTTCGAAGAGCTCCGGAGTCTCCGGCGTTATCTGCGCGGAGGGATAAAGCGCGTAGAGATGCGAGACGT
>JAEEGG010011423.1_pt1 | contig 19361 bp, 13 predicted proteins | sample 9134161 | NCBI WGS metagenome assembly JAEEGG01 (sample SAMN16246543, study PRJNA631951) | gut metagenome | biome: gut microbiome; feature: rumen; material: CR-attached | host: Bos | place: Iran: Karaj | collected 2018-10 | reverse complement strand
GTTCTAATTTCATATTTTATAAGGATAAACTACCTCTTTAAATATCCTCACAGTTCTTAATTTAGGAGCTGTCTAAGATTTAACCATCCAACTAAAATTTATAGAGAACCAAAATTTGAGACAAATAAACATTCTCAGGAACGAACAAATTACATCATAATAAGACCGGGCAGATCGAAACAATACTATGAAGGAAAACGAAAATCTCCACCAGCGACTCCAGAATGCTGATAAAGGATTACTGAATGCACAGATAAATTTAACAAATCAGATATAGATGCTGCCAATAAAATTCAAAGGATCAAAAAATTATCAAGCGACTCCATCGATCCGTTAAAAAAAATAGAAACATGTAAAAAGACCAGCTCACATTGCTTCTGCCCCAAGTCGAAGTAAGAAAAATTACCCCTCCGCCCCAAAAGCACCGCTACCGAAAATGCCTTTACATTACAGTGTTCAAAGGCACACAAACAACGTTTAAGAATTGTACATCACGCAGGACCTAGCACAGGTTCCGGATTGTTTAACTCTCTACCGTCGAAGATCATCAAACCTGTCTTGTCTCAACATCCCGCGCCCGTCTGCAGGAGGTCACAAGACAGGAGATTTTATAATGAGGAAAGTTACGTTAAAAAGATGATTAGCAAAAATTATGGCTCTGTTCAACAAAAGTATTGATGCAACAGAAAACCAGTACATTTCATAATGTATTTATATTTTTGAACTTAAAAAATAAATTTTTAGTCCAAATAACTTAACGATGTACTGCGTTGATTCTAGGATCAACACTATTCTATAACAGAGCCAAAATTATTTGAACAGGTTAAGACTCATTTCCTCTGTAATCTGAGCACACCACCTGCTGATTCTTTCATCAGTCTGCTCATACTGGCGGTCCTCATCTATTGCAAGGCCTGCAAAATGTTCTGGATCAATAAGAGCTTTTTCCGATCCGAAGCTATAGCCATCGGTAGACCATTTTCCAACCAAAACAGCACCCTTAGAAAGAACTAGTTCCTTAAGAATACCCATGCCATCAAGAAAATAGTCACTGTAATCTTCCTGATCACCAAGACCGAAAAGAGCTACAACCTTGTCAGTAAGATCGATTTTCTGAAACTCAGGCATAAATGAATCCCAGTCGGACTGAAGTTCTCCGGTATACCAGGTAGGTGTACCTAAAATCAGAAAATCATACTTTTCCAAATCTTCCTTCTTAGCCTTGGCAATATCGTACAAATCAACAAGATCGGCTCCAAGTTCCTTCTGAATTCTTTCTGCCACCTTTTCAGTATTACCCGTATCACTGCCGTAAAAAAGACCAACAACCGCCATTTTCGTCCCCAAAAACCAATAACAAAATCAATAGAACGTAGTAATTATAAAAAAAATGTGATCTTTAATCCATTAAAATGAGGAAATGAAGAGATTAATATCAAGCAGACTCATTTTCTACAGCACAAAAATCAACCATACAGAACAAATTCTAAAAAAAAGACAATCGCTTAAAACAGCAGTACAGCAACTTGCCATCTCTCCCCGCTGCCTAATGCAGAGAACTCACAGCAGTTCCAACAGCATGCTGCTCCCGGAATATTCTTGCTGCTGACAGGCAGTACGGTTCACTTCACAATCTCTGCGGCTATGCCCTGACCTGATGTGCGTCATCGAGAAAGCCGAAGTCCATATATGTTAGCAAGAAAGACTATACCTAATTTTATGCCTTATTAACCACACCTTAAAGGTCGTGTTTTTACTGCACGACCAGATAAAGCCTAAAAAGCTGATTGAAGCAAAGACGGAAAATCATATCTTTCTAAACATTCCTGAATCTGATGATAACAACAGTTTTATCATCAGCAGATCCGTTTTCAAGCGACTTTTCAATCAATTTATCGGTTTTTATCAAATCTGGAACACTGTCATCAGCAAGCAGCTCCTCCATCCAGTCCAAATCAACAAACTCATGAATGCCGTCACTGGTCAGCACGGCAAGTTTCGGACACTTACCCGCATCATAAATCGCATTTGCCTGTATTCTCGTCAGATTTTCAGGACCACCGCCTCCCATGCAGCTAATAATCTCACATTTGTTGCACCGTTCCGCAGCCTCGGGCTGTCCATGATCAAGCAGAAACTGATAAGTTGTAAAATCAGTTGTCAACTGTTTGAGGTACCGGGAGTGCATGACTGAAATCCTGGTATTGCCTGTATGGACATAATAGGCTTTTTCAGAATTGGCATATATGGCACTGAAAGTTGTAGCCATAGTCTCCTTGAACCGAATCCCGGAAGAATAATCTATAAGTCTGCCATTGAGTTCCTTGAGAATTGATTCAAGCTCCTTCATAGCTGAAATTTCAGATATCCGTCGACTGAAATCGGTCAATCCGCACAGAGCAAACCGTGAAGCTTCATGAGCTCCTGGATTTCCGCCAACTCCGTCAGCAACTCCAATCAGAAACGGAGTGTTGATCTCCAGCTCTTTTCTTACGCGGTTGAAAAGAATTGACTGACTATTCGTGTAATCGTAGTACAGTGCATGATCTTCACAGCATACCTTTCCAAGCCCCGTCTCACATTGAACAGCAATTTTCATAAGTACCTCTCAAACAGACTTGCCCAAATTCGAATGTCATTAGCGCTTCACATCGCAAAGCATGGAGTCTACCAGCTTTCCGAGGGGTTCTGCTTTAATCTGCTCCTCGTTTTCTTTTACAATCTGATTGACCGTAACCGAGGCATCCGAAAGGACCTCTTTATCAAACAAAAATCTTGAAAGCGGATTAATAAAATAAGTTTCAACAATGTTGCCGATACCTCGGCCGCCGTTTGCAAGATTTTTAAGGGCAAGTGTTTTCAGCTGCATCATTGCGTTGTCGCTGAAAGTGAGCTCTATATTCTTGTTCTGACGCATATTTACAACAATCTTCTTCAGCTGAGCCTGAAGAATCTCCACCGCAACATCGGGTCTGATAAAATCAAAAACAACAATGTTCTCACCGATTCTGTTCAGAATTTCAGGACGGTTAAGAACTGATTTGAAATGATTTTCAATAGCCCCCCGAACCTTCTCGCGGACTTCATCATAAGGATCGTCAGGAGTGACATTCGGGACTTTTCTGCCGGTTTCATCCTCGACATTTATACCCAGATTACTTGTAAAAATAATAACAGTTTCAGAGAAATACACTGTATTTCCCTGACTGTCGGTCATTCTTCCGTCTTCAAGGATCTGAAGAAACTTATCAAAAATTGTCCCATGAGCCTTTTCTATTTCATCAAAAAGAAGAATGGAGAAAGGATTGTTCTTGACGGCATTGGTAAGCTGACCGCCAGCCTCATATCCAACATATCCCGGAGGTGCTCCGAGCAGTCTTTGGTCACTATGCGACTGACTGAATTCACTCATATCAAATCTGATGCACTTGCTCTCATCACCGAAAAGATTTTCTGCCAGAGTTTTTGCCGTTTCAGTCTTACCGGTACCTGTGGGACCTGCGAAGAAAAGAATACCCTTCGGCTTGGTATGGGATGAATGCTGAAGACCATCCATACCGGTAATTGCTCTCTTGATAACATCAAGGGTCTTATCAATCGCCAGATCCTGTCCTTTGACTCTACTGCGGAATTTCTCCTTGGCGTTCTTTATCTTCTCGATATCAAGAGACTGCCACGGATTTTCCTTTACACCGTAACGGTAGAGATCAACCACATTGCAAAAGTCGGGAATACGGTAATGCTGATTTTTGCACAGTTTCTGCAAACCCTGCAGATCAACATATGTAAACCCTTCTGTAAGACCCACAAAACGCTGTTTAAGTTTGTCAAGTTCTACCCTGTCAGCCTCGGATGAATACTTTTTTATATCCTCACTGTATATGTCGCTGTCAAAGAAAAATTCCAGCTTGGAATCAATATAACTCTCCCGCTCCTCTTTGCCGGGTGGAAGAATATTGATTGTTTTAACAAGAGGATTGTTCAGGAAAAGCCAGGCCGGAAGATCATTGACCTTGTTGACAAGAAGGATAAGAGAATTTTTGAGCAGACTGCCGTTCTCGGCTCTGACCTCCCTGGCATCAAGCATCATCTGCTGGATCCTTGTAAAAGCCATAACATCAGGGTATGTCATGTTGTTCGGTCCTATAATATAGCGAGAGGCGAAATCCATAACAAGAACCGTGGATTCAAGATCCTGACACAGAGCTCTGGAGGCTAGGGTTGTGGCTGTATCAACATTGGCCTGAATATGTGTAAGATCCTTATGACCCGGGAAAGGTTCAGTGGTTGCATTTACAAGATTGCAGAACTCTTCAAGCTCTTTAACCGGCTCATCAGCGCAGTCATTGTAGAATCCTTTGATAAAATTATAGAAGACGACATTTTTATATCCCAGATTCTTGAAAAAGGCATAAAGATAACTGTTGATTCCGCTTATTTCCCCGCGGGACCGATAATCGTTATCCTCAGGATAAATAAACTGATCAAATATATTTCCCTCCATAATAATGAACGGTTTGATTTTGTTGAAAATCAGAAGTTCTTTGTGCCACTTAGGCTTGTTATCATCGTTTTGTGCGTTTTCAGCCATAATCACTCCCCTAATGAAAATTTTCAAACAGACTGCGGATCAGAAACGCTGACTCCGTTTTTCAGCAGTCTTTTATGTAAATCATCGGCAAATCCCCTTTTTACAATTCCAACAGACACAAAGCCTGTAGATGTTCTGAACAGCTGAAGTTTGTTCCGGCCGTTCCTCAGATATTCGTCATAAAGGGTCTGAAGCTGAGGATTTAAAATAAAAATGCGCTGGTTATCCGAACCCTTCATAAAGGATCCGGTATTTTTTTCATCAATATACGGACCGTCAATAAGAACGCCGATTTTTGAAAGAATATCAGCATAACCCAGAGATTCAAGTTTCTCCTTCAGAAATCCGGTATAAACAAGTATATCCTGAGAAATTTTTAAAAGTTCATCAAGCAGGACCCGAAGAGCTTCCGGCTGTTCAAACGGTTCACCGCCGGAAATCGTTATTCCATCCACCCTGCCGGTCTTTGCAAGATCTGTCAAGCATTCAACAAGACTGGAAACCTGCATAAGAAATTTAGGATCTCTTTTGCTGAATTCAGGGGATATGCAGCACCTGCATCCGCGGCTGCATCCAACCAACCATATTCCGATCCTAAGACCGGGACCGAGTACCTTGACCGGATAAAGAACATTACCTACATAAATGCTGCGGTTCAAACCAGTTTATCCCCGATAACGAATCAAAAAAAAACAGTCATATAATATGTCAGCTCATCAGCACATCCGAAACATAATCAGTCAGATTCAGCCGTATCATCTGTCAGGATATTTTATGGTAAAACATCCCGAATCACCGCAATCCCACAATCCACCCAGAGAAATGCGATCACCGTCCTTAAGCTGCTCGTCCTTCATTGACTGGATCCTTTTATTGTTAACGTAGGTTCCGTTTGTACTGCCGCCGTCATTTATAACAACAATACCTTCATACACCTTGAGCTCACAATGTTTACGGCTCACATAATTGAAATCAGCAAGGTATGAGGCCATTTCATTCTCACGTCCGAGAATAACAACAGGATTATTCCGCTTAACAGTGAAAATTTCTCTGCCGTCAGGTGCAAAAAGAACAGCAACCGTAGAATTGACAGATACCTTTCTCTCAGGAACAGCAGTCTGTGACTGATCAACAGCCTGGGCACTTACATTTCTCAAATCGGCAAAGCAGTTGCTGCAGAGCTTGACTTTTTCACCCATCAGGCTTTTGCAGTTCGGGCATATCTTCATCATTCTCAGACCGCCGGCGGAGGTTCCGGACTGTCCGGAGTCTCCTGAAGACTGCTTATTGTTCTGATCATTTATCTGCTGATTGCGAGAGCCGGTGCTTCCTTCATGCCCGCCGGCCGGGGTTCCTGACTGTCCGGAATCACCTGAAGACTGCTTATTGTTCTGTTCATTTATCTGCTGATTGCGAGAGCCGGCGCTTCCATCATGACCGCCGGCGGCGGACATAGAATCATCCTGCCCTGACTCTGCCGAAGCAGCGGTCCCGTCATTAATATATTCAATATTCGCATACCTTATATCAGCGCCGCAGGTGCATTTCCGCATTATTCTTGGATTGACTGCACCGCAGCTAGGACAGATTTTGACAGCCTTTTTTTCTGAAAATTCAGAAGAAGAAACATCAGACTCATCAGTTGATGACGGCGCATTCTCCTGAACCTGAATTTCAGGCACTGGATTATTTTCTGAAGGATTTTTTGCTGAATCAGGCTGCGGTCCGTCATCCCGCACAACTTTCTGATCTGTATTTGCGGAACTGCTCTCAAGTCTTTTGAGTTCCTCGTCGCTGTAGTTGACAGCCTTTATTCCTGTAATGTCTATCCCGCATCGCCTGCACTCGGGATCAGACGGACTGTTTATCCATCCGCATACGGTACAAATTTTTTTTCTGGGCATCTGTTTTTCCTGTAAACATTCTCCAAGACTCAACAACTATTTTCTGAACGGCAGAACCAGCTGGCATCCGCCTGCGCCACCGGGGAGGGAACGCAGATACAGGTCATTCATCCACATGAAGCACATTCTGCTCCGAAGCGGCGGCATTGTGCATCGACGCCTGCTCATTTCTGATTATATCTTTCTGCACAGCCTCATTTACATTAAATGAACTGGCATTTATGAGAATGGCGTTATCCGGCACCGGAGCCATACGGACCTGCCTGCTGATCGGCATGCCGTTTGCTTCCAGAATTTCATTGAGTTTCCTGTGCTTGCTGCAGAATGACTTTGTTTCTGCCGCAACTCTTCTTTTCTCATCGTAGGTAAGCTCGCGATCCTGCATGGAAAGAGCGCCAAATTCAAAACTGCCGGTTCCGTCACTTCTTACTATGGCATTAAGTCCGTTGCCTCTCGAATCACGGTAGAGCCGGCTTGAAAGGATCGAATCAGGTATCTCCTGCTCTTCTCCGATAAGCTCGTAACCCATTTCCTCAAGGGATTTTCTAATCGCCTCTGCAGTGTAAAGCTGGGCATCCTTTCTGGCGGCAGCTTTATGAAGTCTTGTAATCTCAGCCTGGATCAGAGGGATGCTCGATTCACTGAGTGCAAAATCTTTAGGTTCCTCATCGCAGTACTGAGCCAGAACCATATACTCCGCATACTCCTCATTGAATTTTTCAGCAAGCTTCTTGTAAGAATCAATCTCCTTGCGAATGCTCTTGATTCTTGGCTGAATACTGATAGCATACACGTCGCTGAGTTCAAAATTATCAGCATCTTTAAGGACATTGAACCTGCTGAGAAGTTCCTGTATGGAATCATAAATCTTCGATGAAATAAAAGGTTCCGCCAGCAGCTCGTCAAACTCCCTCCTGGCAAGTTCAATAATCTTCAGTTTCTTTTCCTGAAGTCCTGAGCGCCGTCTGTCCTCCTCCTGTTTTCTTGCGATGCTTTCGGCATCAGCTTTTTCTTTCCTTCGGATCTCCTCATTGACCCGAATTTTCTCAATCAGATCGGAAATCTCATTTGTAAGGCGCGTGCTGTATTTGCTCTTGACATCATCCATAACGACTGTAAAAGAACTGTCTTCAGCCGCAATTTTGGAGGAAAGAGAATTAAATTCTGATTCAATTTGCTCAAGCTCCGATATGTTATCCGTATCGATTGACTTTCTGCCCAGATCGGCATTATTTTTCTTCAGGACGTCAAATCGGGAAAGAAGCTGATTATAGGATGCTACAGAATCAACGGCATAATTCTTCATGGCAGCTTCTATTTCGCTGCAGGACTGGCCGCTGAATCGAAACTGGGATTCTATTTTTTTCTGCACGTCTCTTATATTGGCGATGATGCCGGAGCATTTTATGATCCTGCTTTCGATATTGGAAACGGAGACGGAACAGTTTCTTATTTCCTGCATAAAACCGGAAAGACTGTCAAGTACTCCGCGCAGATAGTCCTCATCCTCGGGCTTCTGTATACGGATGCCGTCAAGTCTTTTTTGGAAATTGCCGAGCTGACTGAGAATCTGCTGGGATCCTGTCACCTGGCTGATACCGTTATTTTTTGCTTTGGCGCAGGTGCCGTGGATCCGGGAGGAGTAATCACCAATCAAATTTCTTATGGAATTCATAGTTGCATTTATGCTGCCGTTAAGCATAGCCAGACGTTTTCTTCGCTGAATTTCCCTTCTTCTTCTTTCCTCTTCGGCTTTTCTTCTAAGATACTCGAAATCTTCATGGGACATGATTCTTCTCCTCGTGCAAAAAAAAGTTTAGTGCCGGCAATAATTGAAACAGAACTGTACAGCAATAAATCTCAGTTTCTCAATTCTGTGGAAATTTTTAAAATTAAACACCAGCCACCGCCGCAGTCGGCGGAAAACGGTGAAACAGCCAGAATTCTTCAAAAACAGAACTAAGGATTAAAAAAGCCGATAATCCCGATATGCAGCAAATTCACGTATCATTATAGAAAAACGATGCATTCAATATTACCGTGCATTTCACAAAATGCGCCATTAGCTTGCATTTCACAAATACGCCGGACATGAATGCGTTTTAATCAAAGATCGCAGGATCAGGCAAAAAAAGTGCCGGTTTTTCCATGTACCGGCACCTTTATCATTAATGCTGTGCAAAATCCAGAAAAATCACATGCTCAGTTACTTTCCGGCCTCGGCCTTGCCAAAGGAATCTCTGAGTGTAACCGTCAGGTTGAAAACCGGATGATCCTCTGACGAGTGTCTGGAGTCAGGGCAGAAATATCCTTCACGCTCAAACTGATATGTCACTCCCGGTTTAGCCCCCTTAAGCGAGGATTCAAGCATTGCACTGTCAATCACTGTAAGCGAATTCCTGTTGATAGTGGAAAGGAAATCCTCCGCAGCGCCCGGATTTGGAACATTAAACAGACATTCATACAAATTAACTGTTGCCTTTACAGCATGCTTTGCGCTTACCCAGTGGATAACTCCCTTCACCTTCTGTCCGTCAGGCATGTCGGCTCCCAGAGTTTCAGGGAAATACGTACAGTGAACACAGGTTACTCTTCCGTTCTCATCCTTTTCACAGCTGTCGGCGCGAACAACATATCCGTAGCGCAGACGCACATTTTTGCCCAGAACAAGGCGTTTGTACTGTTTATTGGCTGTTTCCCTGAAATCCGCCTCATCAATATAAATCTCGCGGGTAAACGGCAAATCTCTTTCGCCCATCTGGGAATTCAGAGGATGATTTGGAGCTCTGAGCACCTCCTCCTTATCCTCCGGATAATTATCAATGATCATTCTGAGGGGATGAAGCACCGCCATCGCACGGGGAGCGGTATTGTTCAAATCGTCGCGCACACAGTTTTCAAGCGCTGACATTTCAACAACATTTTCCTGCTTGGTGACTCCGATGCGGCGGCAGAATTCACGCAGGGACGCAGGGGTAAAACCTCTGCGTCGCATTCCGGAAATCGTTGCCATTCGCGGATCATCCCACCCGTCAACATAACCTTCATCGACAAGAAGCTTCAGTTTTCTCTTGGATGTGAGACAGTACTCAAGATTAAGACGGCTGAACTCGTACTGGTGAGGTCTTGCAGGAGAATTAAGAGAGATATGCTCCAGCACCCAGTCATACAATCTGCGGTTATCCTGGAACTCAAGGGTGCAGATGGAATGGGTTATACCCTCAATAGCATCAGAAATACAGTGGGTAAAATCATACATAGGATAAATACACCACTTATCACCGGTCTGATGGTGCTTCTGAAACTTGACACGGTAGATGACGGGATCACGCATGCAGATAAAACTGGATGACATATCAATTTTTGCTCTGAGACATGCCTTTCCCTCTTCAAATCCGCCGTCGCGCATTTTTTCAAAGAGTCTGAGATTTTCTTCAGGAGTGCGGTCGCGGTATGGAGAATTTCTGCCGGGAGCTGTCAGAGTGCCTCTGTATTCTCTTATTTCATCAGCAGACAGCTCATCTACATATGCAAGACCCTGATTTATAAGCTCAACCGCATAGCCGTAAAGACGATCAAAGTAATCCGAGGAATATCTTACATCACCGTCCCAGCTGAATCCGAGCCACTTTACATCCTCCTTGATTGAATCCACATATTCCGTGTCCTCCTTTGAAGGATTGGTATCATCAAACCTTAAATTGCATGTACCCTTGTAATCAGCCGCGATCCCAAAATTCAGGCAGATGGATTTGGCATGACCTATATGAAGATATCCGTTAGGCTCAGGCGGAAATCTTGTTTTAATACAGCTGAACTTTCCCGACGCCAGATCCTCATCAATAATCTGACGGATAAAATTGGTTGGAATATTTTTCTCTGGTGAATTGTCTTCCATAAAAAACCTCAAAAAATCCTTACAGGATAATTTTTATCAAATTGACATCTCCTCTGCCTGAAGGCAGGGATTCTACCAGTTCCCGCAGCAAGCTGCAGGCTGCTCCAGGCGGGTGCTTGCCGCCGACCGGCAATACGGTTCACTCCACAATCTCTGCGTCTATGCACCAGCCTGATTTGCCGTCACTGAGAAAGCCGAAGTCCATCTCTGCTGGCAAGAAAGACCATACCTGATTTTATGCCCTAATCAGCGTCCTGACGCGGTTTTACGGCTCAATCAGATAAACCGGTGTGAATTATACCTTAAATCCGCCACCTGTGCATCCGCACTTATACCGGGCGCCGCGGTTTGCTGCCCGGCTGCTCCGAATGTTCCAGAAGCCTCCGTCTCAGAATTCATGATTTTCTCATGCTTTTAGAATCAGATACGTATCTGCCGCTTTCCCTGCAGTTCCGGGATGAAATAACGCATTTTTCAGAAACAGCATATGCATCAGCATTTGGAGCAAGACCGGTCAGTGAATCTCTTGCCTCGTCCTCAAGTCTCCCCTTCAAAAGACTGTGATATCCGAAAAAAACAACCAGAAAGATAAAGAACAAAACAAAAACAGCAGTTCTTGAATCACTGTCTTTTCCTGACATCGCAAAAAATGCAGACAGCAGACCTGATATACCGGCAAGACCGCCAAGCAAGGCAAGTACACCGTTTTCAAACCAGAAGGGAAGTGATGTTCTTGCAAGAATATAGCATGTGGCGCATATCACCAGCAGCATAGGAATAAATATCAGAACCTGGCTGAATCCCGGCAGATAATCTGCAAGAAATCCGAGGCCCAGGATCAGAAGCATTGAAATGCACGCAAAGAAAAGAACACACATGTTCACGTTGAATTTTTTTACAGGGAAATTGCCCACTATCCTGCCAGTCTGTCCGTTCATTGCGTATTTGAAAACTTCACCCCGCCACGGAATATCCAGCAGATAAACAGGAAACATGGCATAACGTATGCTGCCAGGTTTTATCACATATTCTCTTTCAGTGATACGGCACGCATCAAAATCATCGCCGGATATGAGAAAACTGTCCAGGGAGGCCTTCACCCTTCGCTCCACATCCTTAAAGCTTTTTCTCGATCCTCTGTTTCCGATCCGGACATTATGTCCCGCAAAGTAGGCGAAACTGTACGGAACAGATCCTGCCACGTCAAAGGGTTCAAGCCTCTGGGAAAGCTCGTCATCCAGCTCGTCGGTTCCGTCCTGGGGAATGCCGCAAAACTCCTCTGTTCCCTCGCCGCTTAGTTCAAAGACGGTATGCTCCCATTTTTTATCACCCTTGCGGGATATTTTTTCGGCCTTTGCCTCTGCCCTGCCGCCTGCTGATATATCAAAGATCCAGAACGGGAAATACTGGGCGCTGATATTTTTTTCCTGAGCCTCCCTCAGAAAATCACCGGGTACAAAATGACGGTTGTAAAAAAGCTTGCTGTATTCCTCGGCAAAAAATTTTTTTTCCTTCATGAAAGGAATAATCAGATCCGGCTCCTCTGTATCCAGTATTTTGTCGGAGAACACAATAGGCTTGCCGCAGAACGGACAGCTTGCGGATGCACTCAGAACGCCCGGTGAAACCTCTCCGCCGCAGGTGCTGCATATATATGTGCGGCGCATAACCCTGCGCCGGTATCCGCCGTCCTTTGCCGGTGCCGCGCCGCGATTTTCAGAATTTACCGTCTTCTTCCCGAGAAAATCCTCATATTCGCTGACGGAATATTCCCTGGAACAGTGGTCGCACCTGAGACGCTGGAGAGCTATATCAAAAATCAGATAGCCTGCACAGGCGGGGCATTTGCAGCTTTCAGGAATTTTCATCATAACTTTTTCCGGTTAACAGTCCTCAGAAACTAAAATCAAAAACTACTCATGATTATATCAGCACCGCAGAATAAATATGTGACAGGATCCATCTGCTGAATCCGGCGATGCATACAGCATCACAACAGGTGCTCTGAAAGAATCGATTTAAAGTTATCCGCCCCGGATTTTGCAGTTTTTTTCTTAAAATCATCTCTGACAGACATCCGGTGAAACAATTTTTAAAATCCGGCCGCGGAAAAGCTGTCTTGGCTCTGAACCCTTCATACAGACTGATGTTTGAAGGAAGAGAAAAGCAAAAATAAAGGATATGATATACTGTACGCGCTGACACACGCGGACTGAACAAATGTGAACCGCCGCTAAAGCGTTCATAATCAATATTCAAAAGTAAAAAAAATGGAAAAAAATACATTATCAGGTCATTTTGCCGCACTGTTTACAACAACAGTGTGGGGGATCACCTATGTCTCTACAAAATACCTGGTAGGAAGCTTCGCTCCAACTGAAATTCTGATTATCAGACTTGCCGTGGCCATAAGTCTTCTGAGCATTGTATGCCGCAGGAAAATCACTTTCTCCTTCAAAACAGAAAAATATTTCATGCTTGCTGGCCTGACCGGCATATGCCTGTATTTCACCCTCGAAAACTACGCACTGACCGTGACATCCGCCTCAAACGTCGGAATAATCGTTGCATCCGCCCCGCTCTTCACCGGAATTCTTTCATGGATCGTATACGGGGACAGACAGGCGCTTTCATGGCAGTTTATTACCGGTTTTTTTCTCTCTGTCACCGGAATCGCCATGCTCAGCCTCAGGGGTTCGGATATCTCTGTTCATCCGGCAGGAGACATGCTGGTAATTCTCGCATGCATAAGCTGGGCGGTATATTCCATTACGATAAAAAAAATCAGCAGCTACGGCTATAACAGCATAGCTGTAACAAGACGGGTATTTCTTTGGGGACTGCTGTTCATACTTCCGCTCATTCCGTTTTCAAACATCAATTATTCCGACCTGTCAAGGTATGCAGATCCTGTGTCAATATCAAATCTGCTCTTTCTCGGAGCCGTGGCATCCGCGGCATGCTTTGCCTCATGGAACTATGCCGTAAAGATAATAGGCGCGGTAAAGACATGCATCTACATATACGCAGGCCCCGCCATAACAGTGCTTTTCGCATTTCTGTTTCTCGGAGAACAGCTTAATCTGAAGGGATTCACAGGATGCGGACTTACAACCCTGGGACTTGTTATTTCATCACTGAACCGTCAGCAGAGAAAAGGCAGGGAAAACGAAAAAACGCATCCTGAAATAAATTAAAAAAAGACTCTGTTCAGCAATAGTGCCGGTACCGCAGAAACACAATACATTTCTTCCGAATCTGCACCCAGTATCGCAAAGTGCGCAGTTCCCTGCAAATTCCTTCATGAGTGTTCTCTGCTGGAATTCCCGCTTAAGCTTCAGTCGGTTTACTTTTTCCTCCCTTTCTGACTCTCTGTCTGAATAAAGATTGTGAACTTCTCAATCTATTCTTAAATTATGGTTGAGTGCTGAAAGAATTTCTCTTTTTTTAGAAACACCATCTTTATGACTCTAGCATCGTGAGATTTTGCCGGAGGAAATCTGACAGGATCTGTAACTAAACGCGGATAAACAAGCAGCAGAAAACGCCTGGAGAAGAATGGAAGAAAATATGCAGATTTTTGTTTAAAAATAACCAGACTCCTGAATCAGTAAAATGACAAATTTTAATAGCGGAAAACCGGATCTATGAGTTAAGTAACGCAATTTGTGATTAATACAGACTAGAATCAAGAAGAATGATTTATTACTTGATGCATTAACTGTCGCGGGGTATTTATGAACCAAACATTAATATTAATCAATCCTGTGGGAGCAGGAAAAACAGGTATCAACCTGAATTCTGATAGTGATTCCGCTGTTGAAAATCTTGTTGGAACTAAAGTTCTTGATCATTACAACATTATTGCCAAGCTGCAGACGCAATCGGGGGAGGCTGCAATCTACCTTGCCATGCCTGATCAGAATGCCAGTGAAACACATAATATCAGTATCAATGCGCCGGTTGTCGTCAAAGTATACAGGCGCAAAAACGCAGTCAGCCGCGAGGTTCTTGAAAAACTGTCAAAGCTGAAATCTCCCAGCATTGTAGAAATAATAGACTATGGCGAATATAACGGCTACCCGTGCATTATTCTTCCGCAGTTTGTCAATCAAAGCCTTCAGGGAAAAAAATTGTCCTTTGAGCAAATCAGGGACATAGTTGTACCGGATGTTATTAACGGTCTCAAGTATCTCCACAGTCAGGGGATCATTCACAGAGATATAAAACCCGGGAACATGATGGTGACCAATGACGGTAATCACATTCAGATAATCGACTTTGGAATAAGCGAGGTACTTGAAACAGGTGACAGTGTGGTCATGTCCAAAACAGGGTTTACCAGGGATTACTGTGCTCCTGAAGCTTTAAATGGCTCATGGGTGGAAGAATCAGATTACTATTCACTTGGGATCAGTCTTTATGAAATTTTCAAAGGTGACACACCGTTTGGAAAAAATATTTCAGCAGAAGAGCATGCCGCAATGCAATCAGTCAGCAGCATTCCTTTCACTGATGATTTTCCAAAGGCGCTTGTCAATCTGATTAAGGGACTCACATATAAGGATATCTCCAACAGGAATGATCTGTCTAATCCTAATCGCAGATGGACCTGGAGAGAAGTGGAAAAATGGTGCAAAGGTGAAAGTCTGCCTGTTCCCGGAGAAAATTCTTCAAATGGAGGCAATCTGTCAGAAACAGGAGAAAAGCGTTTTCAGAGTCTTTGGTATTTGAAAAAGCCGACAAAGAAAAACTATATGTTTACACGCTTAGCGAACTGGTTTCTGCTCTAGGACAGAATAGCGAAATAGGGAAAAAATACCTTGGCAGAGGCAAACTGACTGAGTTTTTCAAAAAAGAGGGGTGGCAGGACGTAACTTCTCTTTTTGAAAAATATGAACAGGAAAATTTCTTTGATGAATTTGTCTACTTCAGAATGCTCAGCGAACTTCAGAAAAATTCAAATGATCATAATTTTTACTGGAAGAACAAAGGCTACAGCGATCCGGAGGATTTGGCAGAATTTTTTAAACAACTGCTCAAAACATATGAAAATTCTGAAGATCCAAGAATACAGGAAGATGATTTCAAGAAAATATATGAATATCTTGTAAACTGGTACAAAATTCTTGGCAGCAATGACAAGGCTGAAATTCTTGAAAAATATTCAAAAAAATCAGAAGTTGAAAATTTGACTGTAAAAAACATGATGCTGGGTGTCATATCATTCTATGATCCTAACATGAAAATCAAACTGGATACTTTTGAATTTAATAACATTGAATCATTTAACGATTCTCTGAATTTACTATCAATGTTAAGCAGTGAAGATTATATTTCATTCTTAAATAGCAATAAAAATACATTTAGTGAACTGAAGAATTACATAGATCCTCATATATGTAATATTGCCATTATTCATAACAAATCATATAGCAATCCAGTATTGGATTCTATTAAAGATATTAATATCGAACTAATTAATCAAATAAGAAAAAATGAATTAGATTCGTTAACAATTAATTATGAGTTTGCTGATTGTCAGAATTTAAACCCTTTTATTTTTGCCGATTATTTTACATTATACGAGGTTTACGTCACACCTAGAGATAGAGATAGAGTTAGAGATATATATTTTGATTTTTTTTACCCTGGTAATCCAGCTCAAAATGGTAGAGGAGTTCTAAAAAGACTTGAATTTGAAATTATTTTAGGCCCGAATGTTCATAGTCTAGATGGAGCTTTTGAAGGTTGTAGAAACCTTGAGTATGTTAATATAAAAAGCACTTCTAATATAACTAGTATGATAAGAACGTTTGCGGAAGCAAATAAATTTAATGCCCCAATCGGCAACTGGGACACTTCCAATGTTACTAGTATGAGTGGTATGTTCAAAGATGCAAAATCCTTTAACCAGCCAATCAGCAACTGGGATACTTCCAAGGTTACTAATATGAGTGAAATGTTTCGTGGAGCAGATTCCTTTAACCAGCCAATCGGCAACTGGGATACTTCCAGGGTTACTGATATGAGTGATATGTTCAGTGGAGCAACATCCTTTAACCAGCCAATCGGCAACTGGGATACTTCAAAGGTTACTGATATGCGCGAGATGTTCAAAGATGCAGAATCCTTCAGTCAGGACATTAGTAATTGGAGTTTAGCTAGCATTAGAATTAAAGGTACAAGATACATGTTCTCCGGTTCTGCCTGCAACTATAATTACCAACCAAGAATAGGAAGATATTAGTAAGATTTTACATCGTAAAAAGGCTCTCTCTAAAGAGGTCCTTTTTTTTAATTTCATGAGTTTCAAAATGAACGACAGCACCATCAGGCTTTCTGCCGATACATCTGCTCTGACGAATTCACTAGCAGAATTGCAGAAAATATGACGATCATAATGGATGCAGTTTCTTATTCTGCTGCAGCAACGGGCGCAAATCTTAATGACTCGGCAAATACAGGCGGAAGCTTCTGATGCCGCCATTCACGGACATGATGACAGCGTTAAGCTGTAACCATTCAATCCACGAGAATGCAAAAAAACGTTACTGACCATGGCACTGAGCAAAGTAGGGTCAGCGGGGGGAATTATCAAAGCGTTTAATACTCAGCAGAAGGATACTGTAGAGAGCTATCTTATTTGATCTTAACGAGCAGAAGAAAATTCATACAGGAGCAGGAAGCTGAAAAATAAAAAAATAACCCCAGCAGTGAGCAATCAGACCGGAGTTCTCAAAACAGATGCATCAGGCAGGATATAGCTGATGACAGGCTTTGCCATCAAGTTTGCCCTGAAACTGCATATATATTTATGAACATCATTTCCACCGATCTTGAAGCAGCACGTGTCAATGAGGACATACCGGCAAAACTCCCTCCATTACTGGAGATCTTTAAGCAACTCAAAAAACTTTCTGGGTTTAAACGCTCTTAAGGACGAAACCGCTGCAGCCAAGAATAAACTCGCCAATCCTTTGTTAATTCAGATTTCAGCATCGCACAAGACATAAGACCAAAATCAAATCCGATGCTGCGGTGGAACCGATGATTTTATAGGATTAGTTAAGAAAAAAATTGTTTCAGGATCTACATGATGAATCGTAAAGTTATCAATGTTTAAAATTTTAAGTTCAAAAATGTAAACACATTATGAAATGTCTTGAGTTTCAGCAGTGTATCAATACATTTTTTGAACGGAGTCCTTCAAGAGAAGGCAGTCATGAGATTTTTTGCTGATGGGATCAGACAGAAATCCGTAATTCAGCACGGAAACAAACATCAGTGGAAGCTTCCGATGAAGAATGGAAGGGGATACCGATTTGCTGTAAAAAAATCAGATTACTAATTTAGTGAAATGACGGATTTTAACTGTGAAATTCCAGTTAAAACAAAGAATTCTGTCCGTTTTTAAGTGTTGACTGCCGGGCAGAAGTTATCCGATCTTCCGGCAAGATTTCACCGATAAGCAGCGGAGAATTTTCATTGTGCCTTTTGGCATTGCTCTTCACATCATCTTCAAGATAGTTGGCATAGCAGTACCTGCACATATGAAGACATGAGTTATAGGTTCCAATATCATGCCCCATAACGCAGTCGCAGCTTCTAAGCCTCTGGTATTTCTCCCTTTTAAGAGGATAACCAATAACCTTCTCATACAAATCGTATGTCAGACATCCACCGAACTTTACCGGAAGATCAGAAAAATATGAAAAATTCTCTCCGCAGAGCTTTACGGTTATCCCGTAACCGGATGCAATTCTTGTAAAATTGACTATCATCCTTCTCCTCACATCCACAGGCACTGTCATCAGCTGAGGAAATGTGTACTGATGCTTGGGATATTCACTGATGAAGCTGACAGCAGCTGTGTCAATCGAACCCTTCAGACACCGGCAAATTGAATCAAAGGATTTATAGTGTACTTCCTCTGTATATACACTGGTAAGAACAACCGGATCATAGCGAAGCGCAACACAGCCGGATGGAAGAACGGACGCAAGCTGAATGACGGATCTGACAACAGATTTAACCGGAGGGACATAAGGTTCAAGATCAGTGCCGTACGGAATTATTGAAACAAACCAGTACTGGGAAAAGCAGCCGAGAGAGGATACGGAACTGAGCATGGGAGCAGGATTTTTAGTGCAGAACCCGATAAGATCCACAACCTCGGGATCAAGTCTGTACCGTGTCACCTGGTGGAAATTATACGGATTGCGGACCATAACAAAGCCGGCTCTGATACGGTTCATAAACCATCTGCTGTAAAACGCAGGAATGTCTGTTCTCAATCCGGTCTGAATTATCATACGGTTATCCTGAATGTTTCACTGATAAGGCGGGAATGCCGCTATCCGGCACTCATGCGGCTGAGCCCTGTCATCAATATCGGCAAGTTTAAGTAATGATAAACAATACATTTACCCGGAAGCAAGAATATTTAAGCCTGCTGCCAGCGCATATCAGCTCTGCTCCTTTGAAAGATTCAGAAGCTCATCGACAGTATATTTCCGGTAGTGCTTCCCGCCGCCAAACAGCGAGGATGACGTATCCGGTATGCTCTGCATTATTTTTTTCAAATTCACATCCTTCGGAAGTGAAAGAAAACAGCCATTCTCGTCCTCTGACTTCAGTGCACAGAATATAAACTCTCCGTTCTCGAAGCTGATGTCAAAATAATCAGAAACATCTGTAGAATTAACATCCAGAAGTTCACCCTGCATTTCAACAAACTTTTCATAAATGAATTCATACAGTGCCTGAGGGCCAATTTTTATAACTCTGACTTCATTTTTAGAAATTTCGTTTTTCCCCATGCCGTCTCCTTTCAAACAGCCTTAAATCTTAAACACAATCATTGAGGTTTCTGTACATATGGTACAGTCCTCAATTTTTTTGCAGTAAATCTAATTTACGGTAAGTTGATGATCTGGTACAAAATTAATTTTTTCTAACAATTCTA
>JAEEGG010011417.1_pt1 | contig 19370 bp, 17 predicted proteins | sample 9134161 | NCBI WGS metagenome assembly JAEEGG01 (sample SAMN16246543, study PRJNA631951) | gut metagenome | biome: gut microbiome; feature: rumen; material: CR-attached | host: Bos | place: Iran: Karaj | collected 2018-10 | reverse complement strand
AATGGAGGCTGACATCATGAAAACAAAGCATATATGGTTCGGTTTTATAGCCTTGCTTCTGCTTTTGGTCGGCACAATGTTTGTCCATGCAGAATCGGCGGACTGTGTACCGGATGGTTACGGCGGCTACTATTATGAACATGTGCATTACAGCAGTTTGGGAGAAAAAGACAAACCAACAACATCCCTTGTCGCGGATTCTTTCTATGACCTTTCCAAAGAAGTTACCACCATCCCCATACACAACATGGTGAACGGCATTCCCGTGAAAGGCACAAGCAGAAGCGAATCTTCCGGCGAATGGCGCAAGCCTGTTTCGCGGAAGGATCGTGCGCCCTTTGTCAAGCACCTTGTCATTGAGGATGGCATCCGCACCATCGGCGGTGCTTCCTTTGCCTCCATGCAAAGCCTGCAGACCGTAGTGCTGCCGGCCTCGCTGCAAGCGATCCGCTTTTCCGCTTTTCAAGACTGTCCATCGTTGAAAACCGTCCGTTTTGAAGACGGGCTGAAATCAATCGATAACTTTGCGTTTTATCAATGCAAAAAGCTGGAGAATATTTCTCTGCCTGCCACTTTGCAGGCTATTGGTCGAAAGACGTTTGCCCGCACCGGATTGAAAACTATTACAATAACCCAAGCGTGTACATCTTTGGGCGCTGGCGCATTTGCGCATTGCAACCGCTTAAAAAGCGTATTCTTCTCAGAAAAGCAGAACGGCAAAATGGTTTTAGACGATTATGTGTTCGGCAGGGACGCAAAGCTGCAGCGTATCTCCTTTCCCAGAAATACAGAGGTTTCGTTGATCGGTTCTCCTTTTTTGGGGTGTTCCGGCTTGGAAAGCATTACATGGCCGAAAAAAACAACCCGCCTTTACAAAGATGCCTTGCTTGGCTGCACCGGCCTCAAAAAGCTGCGCGTCCTCTCCACCAGCGCAGACTTTCTTTCAACCGATGCGCAATTCCTGCAAACCCTCCCGGACACCTGCCGCGTCTATGTCAAAACCGAAGCAATGAAACAGGCGTTTCTTGACGCCGGCTGCAAGAACCGCGTCATCGTCAAAGCTGACTTGAAATAAATACGCCCCATAGGATGAACAGCCCCGCCAAACGCACCGGCGGGGCTGCTCTTTTCCCTTCGCGGCGCGGATAAACAGAACGGATCCGCCCTGCCCGCGTCCCGCTTTTTCATCTATTTTTCCGTTACCGGTTGATTTTGCCGCGCACATCCTGTATAATGAAAGCAACAATCCGAATGAGGTGAAACAAAATGGCAGTTCTCAAAAATCTTGACAGCAAGGCCGAAGAAAAAGGCTCCGCGCTTGTCACCCTCTGGCAGTTCGTCAAATTCATCTTCGTGAGCCTTTTGGCCATGATCGTTCAGTTCGCGCTTCTGAACCTGCTCAAGCTGATCCCGCAGATCCGCGCGCTCTATGACCAGCCGTTCAGCTGGTGGGTCTTCGTCTATACCGTGGCGGCCGGCGGCCTCGGGTATTTCATCGTCAGCAACGTGGCCAACATCTGCGCCCAGATCGTCGCCTTCTTCGTCAACCGCGAAAAGACGTTCAATTCCAGCGCGAACGTCGCCGTCACGCTGCCGATCTATATCGTGTTCACGATCGCGCTGATTGTCTTTTCCGCCTGGCTGAACCCCACGCTGAAGGACCTGTTTGTGGAAAAGCTCAGCTGGAACGACGACCTGGCCGCCAATACCGCGACCATGATCTGCGCGGCGGTGCAGTTCTTCCTCTATTTCCCCGTGGATAAGATTCTGTTCCACAAGAAGAAGGAAGAAATTGCCGAAGCGGCGGAAGACGCAGTGGCGGAAACGGCTGCGAAATAAGCTGTCGGCAGGCAACATGCAAAAAAGAACACCGGCCCGCGCCGGTGTCTTTTTGTTTAATCGTAATTGTTCAGGAAGGCTTTGAGCCGTTCCGACTGCGGGTTGTTGAACAGGTCCTCCGCGCGGCCCTCTTCGGCAATCACGCCGTGATCCATGAACACAATGTGGTCGCTCACGTCCTTGGCAAAGTTCATCTCGTGCGTCACGATCACCATGGTCATGTGCTCCTCGGCCAGCTCGCGGATGACCTTGAGGATCTCGCCGGTCAGCTCCGGGTCGAGGGCGCTCGTGGGCTCGTCAAAGAAGAGGATCTTCGGCTCCAGCGCCATGGCGCGGGCGATCGACACGCGCTGCTGCTGGCCGCCGGACAGCTCGCAGGGGTAGTTTTGCAGCTTGTCGGAAAGACCCATCTTTTCAAGCAGGGCTTTTGCCTTTTCTTCGATTTCGGCGTTGATCTGCTTTTTGTTCTTTTTGTAATCCTCGCGCTCCTTGGCCCGCAGACGCGGGGCCAGCGTCACGTTGTCGAGCACGTTATACTGCGGGAACAGGTTGAACTGCTGGAACACCAGGCCGATCTTGAGCTGCTTGTCGCGCTTTTCTCTGGGCGAAAGCTTCGCCTGCGTGTCGGAATCGAAGATCACGTCGCCGTCCACGGTGATGCGCCCGGTGTCGGCGGTCTCCAGAAAGTTGATGCACCGCAGCAGCGTGGTCTTGCCCGAGCCGGAGGACCCGATGATCGACAGCACGTTCCCCTTTTCCAGCGAAAAGGAGATGCCCTTGAGCACTTCGGTCCTGCCGAAGGATTTGTGAATATTCTGCACTTCCAGAATCGCCATCGTGTTCCCTCCTTACACCTTGAAATAGCTGAGCTTCTTTTCCAGCTTATTGAACAGCAGCGTCAGAATGCCGCTGAACAGCAGGTAATAGACGCCCGTGAAGAACAGCGGCCAGATCTGGCCCGCGATGCCGTGGGAGCCCTTCATGAACGACTGGCCGGCCCAGATGATCTCCTGCAGCGCGATGATGCGCGCCAGGGAGGTATCCTTGACCAGCGTGATGATCTCGTTGCTCATCGGGGGCACGATGCGCTTGACGACCTGCAGCAGCACCACGCGGAAAAACGTCTGCGACTTGGTCAGGCCGAGCACCTGCGAGGCCTCGTGCTGCCCCACGGGGATGCTCTGGATGCCGCCGCGGTAGATTTCGGAAAAATAGCAGGCGTAGTTGATGATGAACGCCACCGTGGCCGCCAGAAAGCGTCCGCTTTCGCCGCCGCCCCAGATCGGCTTGCCCCAGACAAGGCCGGGGAAAAAGAAGATGATCAGCAGCTGGATCATCAAGGGCGTGCCGCGCACGACCCAGACGATCAGCCGCGTGACCAGGCTGAGCGGCTTGAACTTCGACATGGAGCCGAAGGAGATCAGCAGACCCAGCGGCAGCGCGCCGAGCAGCGTGCAGATAAACAGCTTGAGCGTTTGCAGAAAGCCGACGTTCAGCGCCGCAAAGACGGTCGGAAACTGTTGAAAGAATTGTGCCATGGTTCGTCTCCTCACAAAAGAAAGACACGGTTCCGAAGCAGCGCCCCGGAACCGGAATCGGACTGTTGTTTTGCTTATTTGATCAAAGCGGCCTGCACATCATAGGTTTCGGCGATCGCGTCAACGGTACCGTCGGCAATCGCTTCCTCCAGGAAGGCGTTGAAGACGGCGACCACGTCGGAGCCCTTGCGGAAGCCGACGCCGTATTCTTCGTCGTTGAGGCCGACCGTGTAGGTCAGGTTGGCGTAGCTGGTGCCTTCGCCCACCATGGCGGCAGCCATGAGCGAATCGATGATGGCGGCGTCGCAGGTGCCGGCCGCCACTTCCTGCAGCGCGGTTGCCTGGTTTTCCACCTCGGTGATCTTGAAGCCCAGCTCGGTTGCAACTTCTTCGCCGGCAGAGCCGTTTTCAACGGCAAACTGCAGATCCTTGCAGGCTTCCGCGGTCTGATAATCGGCAGCCTTGTCGGCCGGGACGATGACGATCTGCTGGTTGTTGCAATAGGGCTTGGAGCAGTCCATGGCGGCCTTGACTTCTTCGGTCAATGTCATGCCGTTCCAGACGCAGTCGATAGTCTTGCCGTCGAGCTCGGTGGTCTTGTAGTCCCATTCGATCAGTTGGAATTCCGCCTTGACGCCCAGCGATTCGGCAAACTTCTTGGCCAGGTCCGCGTCAAAGCCGACCCACTCCTCGCTGCCTTTCTTCTGGAAATCCATCGGCGCGAAATCGGTGATGCCGATCACAAGTGTGCCCTTGTCCTTGATGTAGGCAAGGTCGGAATCGGCGGCGGGCTTTTTGTCGCCGCAGCCGGCCAGCGCGAAGCAAAGGCCGATCATGAGAACGGAAAGCACGAGTGCAATGATTTTTTTACGCATAGTGAAAACTCCTTTTCCTCCTGCACCTGTTTGCGGTGCTTTAGTGTGCTAACATATTAACACGCTAAACGATTTTTGTCAAGGGGCTTTGCAAGATTTGTCGAACCGATCCCCCATTGACTTTCCTCTTTTTTTCGGTATAATGAAACCAATCCACCCGAAAGGAACCGACGCCATGTCCGATTATCTGAAGCAGGAAGATTACGCCGAGCCGCAGTGCCTTTTGTGCGGGCCCGACCCGCAGTCGAAGGAAGCGTCGATCACGCGTATCCCCATAGGGCGCGTGATTGAAAAGCTCGACGACTATTTTGCCAAAAACGACCTTGCCGGCGCGGAGCGGCACCTGCGCTATTGGGAAAAGGAGGCGCTCGAGGGCGGCGACGACCGCGGCCGCTACACCGTCTGCAACGAGCTGATGGGCCTTTTGCGCAAGCTCGGGCGGCGGGACGAAGCGCTCAGCTACGCCGAGCACACGCTCGCGCTGGCAGAAAAGCTGGGCTTGACGCAAAACGTTACCGGCGCCACGGCGCTGCTGAACGCGGGCACGGTCTATAAGGCGTTCGGCGAGGCCGCAAAGGGGCTCCCGCTGTTTGAGCGGGCAAGGGCGATCTATGAAGCGCAGCTCAGCCCCGACGACGCGCGGCTGGCGGGACTTTGGAACAACATGGCGCTGACGCTCACCGACCTCGGCCGCTATGAAGAAGCCGGGGCGCTCTATGACAAGGCGATCGCGCTGACCGCAAGGACGCCCGGCATGCAGGGCGACGCCGCGATCTCGCTTTTGAACAAGGCGAACCTGATGGAAGCGCGCGACGGCCTGCTGGACGGCGACGAGGCGATCGGCGACTGTCTGGAAAAGGCCGAAGCGCTGCTGAACGACCCCGCGCTGCCGCGCGACGGCTACCACGCCTTCGTCTGCGAAAAATGCGCGCCGACGTTCGGCTATTACGGCCGGTTTGCGTTCAGCAGGGAACTGGAAGAAAGGGCGGCGAAGATCTATGCAGGGACTTGAACTCGCAGAACGCTATTACGAACAATACGGCGCGCCGATGCTGCACGCGCAGTTTGAAGCCTTTGAAGCGGTGATCGCGGTCGGCCTGTGCGGCAGCGGGTCGGAATGCTTCGGCTTTGACGACGCCGTTTCCGCCGACCACGACTTTGAGCCGGGCTTCTGTCTGTTCTTGCCGGGCGAAGACGTGATCGACCGGCGCACGGCGTTTTTGCTGGAGCGCGCCTATGCCAAGCTGCCGAAGGAGTTTGAAGGCTACAAACGCAGCCTGATGAGCCCCGTGGGCGGCAGCCGCCACGGCGTGCTGCGCATGGACGAGTTCTTCCTTGCCAAGGTCGGTTCGCCCGACGGCCGCCTGACGGCGGAGCAGTGGCTGACGATTCCGGAATTCTATCTGGCCGAGGCGACCAACGGCAAGGTTTTCCGTGACGACTGCGGCGCGTTCACCGCAATCCGCGAAAGGCTCTCCGCCCTGCCCGAGGATATCCGCCGCAAAAAGCTGGCCGGCGAGCTGCTGACCATGGCGCAGAGCGGGCAGTACAACTACAACCGCTGTCTGCGGCACGGCGAAACCGGCGCGGCCCAGCTGGCGGCGTTCGAGTTCGTCCGCGCCGCCCTGCACACGGTGTTCCTTCTGAACAAGGCCTACCTGCCCTATTACAAATGGCAGTTCCGGGCGCTGCGGGCGCTGCCGCTGCTCTCAGACGTGGCCGACCCGCTGGAATTCTTGCTCACCACCGAGAACACGGGCGACCTCGCCGAAACGAAATATCTCATCATGGAGGACGTCGCCGGCATGGTGATCGAAGCGCTGCAGGCGCAGGACCTGACCAAAGCGGTCTGCGGCGATCTGGAAAAGCACGCCTATTCCGTCAACGACGCCGTCGCCGACGCCTCGCTGCGCAATATGCATATTTTGGCGGGGGTATAAGAGCCCCAAAAGAAAAGCCGCTCGGGAGCAAGCCCGGGCGGCAGTTTTTCTTTTGGCAAAGCGGTCAACGGTCGGCGGGTTCCGCTTCCGCGGCCGTGTTGGCCTTGGCGGCCTCATACATGGCGGCGATCTCGTCGAAGCGGCCGTAATTTTCCTTCTGGCGCAGCAGGCGTCCGGCGTCGTTATAGGGCTTCGCCGCGCGGTTGAAGCGGGCGAAGGCGTCCATCAGCGCCTTTTGCTGCTTCCGGGCCTGCTTCTTTTCCGCCTGCAGACGGCGGACGGTCTCCTTCTGCATCTGAACCTGCGTGGGCTGCTTCGCCTTCTGCGCGGCGTTCTGGGCCTGCACGGCGTCGAAGATCTGCGCGTCCAGCGCGTCCTCTTTGTCAAACAGCGCGGTCAGTTCCTCCATGCTCGGCTCCTCAAACGGAACCCTGTCGCCGTAGAAGCGGTCGAACGCCTTTTTGGCGGCGATGCGCTTTTTGCAGAATTCGATGTCGAAGGTGCGCTCGGCCTTTTCTTCCTCGGTGTTCCTCGGCTTTTCGCGCGCGGCGGCCAGCTCGGCGTTCACGGCGGCAAGATCCGTGTTGCGGATGCTGTCGAGCCCGCCGGCCACAAACGCTTCGCACACGGCGACCTGATGGGCAAACAGCGGGGTGTGGAACTTGTCGAGCTCCCTGCAGACGAACTGCGAAATTTCAATCTCTTCGTTGTAATCGCGGTCGGCGCGGTACTGCTTGCGCCCCTGCTTCTTGCTGAGCGGCTTCGGTTCCAGCGCGGCCTTTTCGCGCGCGTCCTCCACCAGCTCGATGGCCTCCACGATCTGCCGGTCGTGCAGGGCGTGGTTGCCGTAGTCTTCGAACAGGGCGCGGATCTTCAGCACGCGGATAACGCTCTTTTGCTTCTTTTCGGTGAAGTCATAGAAGAAGTAGGGCACGAGATTCAGGAACGCGCCGAGGGCGGCCATCAGAATCAGCGCGGTGAGCATCTTATAGAACAGGCCCGGCTCGCCCGTGTTCACGTCCAGAATGTCGAACGGCTGGGCGTAGCCGTTGCCCTCGTGAACGCCGAAGTGCCGTTCCACCGCGGGCAGCACCGAGGAGGTCAGCAGCGTCACGAGGTTGCCGATCGTCGCCACCGTGGCGAACATGCCGTCGATCCGCTCGCCGCTGCGGTATTGCTGATAGTCGCGGATGTCCGCCTGAATGGCGGGGGTCGTGATCTGCTCAAAGGCGGAAACCAGAGAGTTCAGATAAATGCAGAAGAACAGCCACCAGATGTTTTTCATGTTGACGAGCATGAGCAGGATAAACGCGATGTTGAGCCCGTTCATGCCGACCAGCGTGCGCTTCTTGCCGAACTTGCGGATGACGAACGGCGCCAGCAGCATGCCCCAGAGCGCGGCGTTGCCGTTGAGCGTGTTGATCAGCGCCAGCGTGCCGCCCTCGCAGGTGTGGCCGTAGGTATAGGACCAGGCGAGGATGTTCTGATAGGCCAGCTCCAGAAAGCCGAGCCAGCCCGCCAGCGCGATGATCCAGAAATACTTGTTCTTGGCCACTTCCTTGAACGAATCGACAAAGCCGATCTGGATCGTGTGGGTCTTGGCCTGCACGATTTTTTCCTGCGTGTTGGCATAGACGACGATGGTCAGCAGGATGCCGATGACGGCAAACACGGGGTAGCTGTAACGGTAGACGCGGATATCATACAGGTTGTTGTCCGCCAGATACTTGGCCACCAGCGGGGTCGCAATGTTCATGATGGACGGCGCAAGGGAATAGACCACCGACTTGACCGCCAGCACGTCGGTGCGCTCCTGGGTGCTGGGCGAAAGCACGTGGATCAGATTGGTATAGGCGTCGTTGAAGAACTGGAAAAAAAACTGCAGCAGCAGGTTGAACACCAGCACCGCGGCGCAGGTGGCCACATAGCCGCCCGCGCGGCCGAACAGCGTGCCCGGGAACCAGCCGTCCAGCCGTTCATAGGGAAACCAGACGTAACAGATGGAGATAACGGCGGTCGGAATGCCCATCGTGAGCAGATAGGGCCGGTATTTGCCGCCCTTGCCGCGCGTGTTGTCCACCATCTGGGCGCGGACCGCCGTCAGCGGGATGTTGGCGATCGTGGCAATCAGATAAAGCACGTACATATCCGTCGGCGCAACGCCGATGGCGCCGCCGATGATCATGTTCGTGGCGCTCACAATCAGCGTGCTGGCCACCGTGATGACGAAATAGGCGCCGATACCGCCGCCGGCATAGGCCGCGACCTCCCGGAACGGCATGTAGCTGCCGGGCTTCGGACTGCGCCAGTAGGTCTTCACCTGCCGGACGACCGCGCCGGCCTTTGCAATCGTTTGATTCATGGTTGTCTCCTTCCGATCCGTTCTGCTGCCATTATAACACAGGATGCGGCGCTTTGAAAGACCTATTGCAAAAAACAAAAACTTTTGTGAACGGAAACGGGCGCTTTGCATGATTCCCGCAACATTCGGCCGAAACGGCGTTTTATTTCGGGCAAGTTGAACAGATTTTGCCCCTTTTTTTCTCTTTTGCCGCGTGAAAAAAGCATTGACATTCACAGAAAAAACAGGTATTATAAAGCTGTATAAATGTCTGTATATTTCCGTATGCAGAAGACCACACCCCAATCAAGGAGGTTCTCATTCTATGAAACACTGCAAAAAAACAATCGCGCTGCTGCTGAGCATCGTGATGACCCTTTCTCTGTTCTCCATCGTCGGTTTTGCGGAAGACGAGACGCCGGAGGCACCCGGTCCGTTCACGGTCACCTTCTATGACCGCGCCCAGAACGAAGCGACTGCCGCAAAGCCGATCGTCGTCAGCGGCGTCGATAATCCTCAGATCGTTGCCAAGGGCGAAGCTGCCGTGAATCCCGTTGCGGGCAAGACCGAAACCGAACTGAAGGCGATTCTGAGCTATCCGACCGACCCCCAAAAAACCTTTACAAAATCGGCCTTTGTCGGCTGGAGCGTTGATTTCTCCAATGTCCAGAGCGACCTGCAGGTCTTTCCGAAGTTCGAGCAGGCGCCGAAGATGTATCACATCAACTACCACAACTTTGACGGTACCGCCGCGCAGGGGCTCAACAACGAATATTGCCTGTTCGGCAGTAATCCGAAGGAAAGCTCCAGGCCCTCACGCGACGGCGGCCTCGCCTATAACTATGAGTTCAAATGCTGGGCGCTGAAGCCGAACGCAGACCCGACCGTGGACGAAAAAGACAAAAAATATCTGCTGGACTGGACGCTCGGCCTGAACCTGCCGACCGATGAAATGCTCGGTCAGGTAGAAGGCGCGCCCGATTATATCGATCTTTACGGCGAGCCCGGCGCAGAAGCGGTTGAGCTGAACGTCTATGCCTACTACACCCGCCACCTCAAGGAGTATCCCCTGTCGCTGACCGTGGTCGATCAGTATAACCAGCGCGTTGCCGGCGCCGACGTTCAGGTGCTCGGCGCCAACGGCCGTCTGCTGGATCAGACCATCGCGCAGACCGACGAAGACGGCAACTACACGGGCCGCTATAAGCCCGCCGCCGGCAAGACCGACAGCGAAGGCCGTCTGTTCATGCGTCTGCCCTATCAGACGAAATACTCCATTCAGGTCAGCCACGGCGATTACGAGGGCGCAAAGATCAAAGAAACCAACATCATGGAAATGAAGCAGGCGCAGGGCGTGACCATCCAGCTGGAAAGCCCCGCGCAGTATAACGAGCAGAACAAGGCGCGCTGCACCTGCGCGTGCCACAGCTTCATCGGCGGCCTTTGGGTCACCGGCCTGAACATCATGTATTATCTGTTCAAGGTCAAATATGTCTGCTGCTACGACATGTACGCCACCCACGGCAGCAAGCTGTCCTACGGCGCATAATGGTTCATATTCCCGCAAGAGCCTGTCGCGAGACGGGCTCTTTTGTGTATTTTTAACGAATTGTTCACACATTTTTCCCGAAAGATGGTAAAATAAGGACGAGAAAACCGAAAGACAGGAGGTTTGGCGCATGAACAAGTTTTCGTTGAAGCTGGATAAGATCAGCAGCAAAGTCGACCTGAAGCTGATCCTTTCCCTTGTCAATGCCATCATGGGTATTCTGCGCGGCCTGATCGAGGCCAAGCAGGGCGACACAACCGTGAGCACAGACGTGATCGACCACTGAGGCACGGACTGCTGCAGTTCAAACAGAACAACAAAAAAACAGAGCGCGGCTTGATCTGCGCTCTGTTCTTTGTTTGCCCCGTTATTTGATTTGTTCGATCTTCTTGCCCTTCACCATGAACACGCGCTTTGCCAGCGGGAACAAAAAGGAATCGTTGACGGAATCGGTATAGAAATCGTCGATCTCCTGCCCGGGAAAGGCGGCGCGGAACAGGTCCACCTTGCGCTCGCGGAAGCAGGGCGTATGGATCTCGCCGGTTTCAATGTCGAAATCCGTGGCGATCAGATGCCGCACGCCGAGCCGTTCGCAGATATCGTTCATCATGAAATAGGGCGAGGCGGTGATGATGACGTCGTCTTCGCGCTGCAGTTCGCGGTAAAACGGCTTGATCTTGTGCATCCGCTTGTCCCAGAAGCCGGAAACCAGCCTCATCAGGTCCACGTCGTTTTTTGCAAAATAATCGCGCAAAACCGGCGCGTAGTCGCGGCTGAAATCGTCAAAGGTCGCCTTGCCGCGGTTGTAGCGGAACATCAGTCTGGCAACGGACGGCAGGAACCGGACGACCGACGGGTCCTCGCGCAGATAGCAAAGCAGGAATTCGATGGAGCTTTCGCCGTCATAGATCGTTTCGTCAAAGTCATAGACGTTCATGCGCGGCCCCCTCAGTTCGGCTGTTCCAGCTTGAGAAACTCGTCTTTGACCAGACCGATCTTTTTGAAGATCAGGTGAAACGCCAGCGAGAGCACCGCCGGGGCGGCGACGTGCATCAGCAGGATCAGGCCGATCGTTTTGCCCGCGCCGAAGCTTTCGTGCATCGCGCTCCAGGCGCCGAACTGGCCCACAAGGCCGCTGGTGCCCATACCGGCGCCCGTGGGGGTGTTGGTCATCCGGAACACGCAGGTCGAAATCGGGCCGAGGATCGCGCCCGCCAGCGTGGGCGCCAGCAGAATCTGCGGCCGTTTCATGATATTGCCGAACTGCAGCATGCTGGTGCCGATACCCTGCGACAGCAGACCGCCCACGCCGTTGGCGCGGAAGCTCGTCACGGCAAAGCCGACCATCTGGGCCGCGCAGCCCACGGCGGCCGCGCCCGCGGCAATACCGTCGAGTCCGAGCATGATGCAGATGGCGGCGGAGCTGATGGGCGCCGTGAGCGCCAGACCGACCAGCGAGGCCACCGCCATGCCCATCGGGAACGGGTGCAGCAGCGTTGCGGCGTTGATCACGCCGCCCAGCCAGGTCATGAATTTGGCAAGATATGGGCCCACAAACATGCCGCACAGCCCGCCGGTCACGATGGTGACGATGGGCGTGAGCACGATGTCGAGCTTGGTTTTGCCGGCAACAAGCGAGCCGAGCTCGCACCCGACCACGGCGGCCGCAAACGCGCCGACCGGGCCGCCCAGGCTGTAGCCGTAGGCGCCGACGGCGATGCACGAGAAGATCACCAGCGGCTTTGCCTTCAGGCCGTAGGCGATGGCCGCGCCGATGGCGCCGCCGACCACGGGCGACGAGGCCGCCAGCACCTCGGTGAACTTAGACAGAAAGCCGAGATAGGGAATTTTGGCAAGCTGGCTGATAATCAGGCCGACGATCAGCGACGCGAACAGACCGAGCGCCATGGCGCTCATCGCGTCCACGAAATAACGTTTGAAGTATTTTTTCACCACTTGCATATCCGGCGCCTCCTCAAACAGTCGTTTGCGTCATTATAATATAAACGGCGCAAGAAATCAAGTCGGCCGCCGCGAAATTGCCGCGAAATTTTAGTTGCGTTTTATGAGGAAGAAGTATATAATAGATTTTAACGCAGATCATTTCATCGAAGCAACTGAAGCAGATAGATATAATTCTATCAGTTGGAATATAGGAGGGCATATCTGTGTCAGAAATCAAATTGTTTGAATTAGGAGCACCTGTTAAGGAGCGCAGTTCTTCAGAAGTGCTTTTAGAAAAAGAACTGCAACAGATTATTGAAAGAAACATGGATCTGTTCTTTGGCGTTCGTTTTCTAAAAAGCGAATACATAATTACAAACGGAAGAATGGACAGTATTGGCATAGACGAGAACAATAGTCCGGTTATTTTTGAATACAAAAGAAGTTCCAGTGAAAATGTAATTAATCAAGGCTTGTTCTACTTGGATTGGTTATTAGACCATAAAGCGGACTTCAAATTGTTGGTGATTGAAAAACTTGGGAGCGAGGTTGCCGAGCAAATAGACTGGTCTGTTCCCTGTGTAATATGTATAGCTAATGATTTTACCCGCTATGATGTTCATGCCGTTAATCAGATGCAAAGGAACATTAAACTTGTTAAGTATCGAAAGTATGGTTCAGATCTTCTTCTGTTTGAACATCTAAACACTCCTGTCGCCAAGCCTGTAAACGAAGCTGCGACTTCTCATTCTGGGTCAAGCACATCGTATGTCCAAAAGACACATTTGGAAAAGCTTGCTTCTGCAAGTGAACACTTCAAAACACTCTATGATTCAATTTGCGATTATATAGAATCTCTTGGTGATGATCTCATTCAAAACCAGTTGAAGTTTTATTTAGCATATAAGAAAGTACAAAACATCGTTTGTATAGAGGTTTTCAAAAATCAGATTATCCTTCATTTAAAGCTTGATCCCAATACTGTTGAATTGGAAAATGGATTCACACGAAACGTGAAGAATATCGGGCATTACGGAACGGGTGATTTGGAAATCTCTATAAAAACAGAAAAAGACTTTCAAAAAGCAAAGCCTCTCATTGACCGCGCTTATTTCGAAGCATAGAGGGTTTCTGATATCTCATTTTCTATGTTCCCCCATCCAAAGGAGTCTTTCCCCATGAACAATCTGCAACAAAAGCTGCGCGCGCTGCTGCAGGACCGTTACGGACTGGATCAGCTCGGCGTGGCGCTGCTGCTGCTCGGCTGTCTTCTGACGCTGATCCTGTCGCTGTGCGGCGTGCGCTATTACCGGCTGATCGGCCTGTTGCCGATGGTGCTCGCGCTGCTGCGCGTGCTCTCGCGCAGTGTTGAAAAGCGCCGCGCGGAAAACGACCGCTTTTTGCGCGTGTGGAACCCGATCCGGGCGAAGCTTGGCCAGAAGGCGCAGCAGGCAAAGGACGTCGACCACCGCTACTACGCCTGCCCCACCTGCAAAAAGACCCTGCGCGTGCCGAAGAACCGCGGCAAGATCGAAATCACCTGCCCGCACTGCGGCACCAAATTCAAAAAAAGAACGTGAGGGATTTGCCATGAAAACGCTGCTTGTCACCGGCGCCGCCGGCTTCATCGGCTCCAACTTCGTCTATTACATGCTCGACCGGCACCCCGATCTTTCCGTGATCGGGCTGGACGCGCTGACCTATGCCGGCAATCTGGAAACCCTGGCCCCCGCCATGGAAGACGAGCGCTTTCGCTTTGTGAAGGCGGATATCACCGACCGCGCGGCGGTCTTCGCCCTGTTTGACGAAACGCCGATCGACGCGGTGGTCAACTTTGCCGCGGAATCGCACGTCGACCGTTCGATTGAAGCGCCGGAGGTGTTCCTCAAAACGAACATCCTCGGCACACAGGTGCTGCTGGACGCCTGCCGCACCCACGGCAACGTGCGTTTCCATCAGGTCTCCACCGACGAGGTCTACGGCGACCTGCCGCTGGACCGACCCGACCTGTTCTTCACCGAGGAGACGCCGATCCACACCTCGTCGCCCTATTCGGCGAGCAAGGCGGCGGCGGATCTGCTGGTGCTGGCCTATTTCCGCACCTACGGCAGCGCGGTGACGATCAGCCGCTGCTCCAACAACTACGGGCCCTATCACTTCCCCGAAAAGCTGATTCCGCTGATGATTACCAACGCGCTGGAGGGCAAGCCTCTGCCGGTCTACGGCGAGGGCAAAAACGTGCGCGACTGGCTCTATGTGGAGGATCACTGCAAAGCGATCGACCTGATTCTGCAGGGCGGCAAGCTCGGCGAGGTCTATAACATTGGCGGCCACAACGAGCGCACGAACCTCGACGTGGTCAAGGCCGTGCTGCGCCTGCTGGGCAAGGACGAGAGCGCCATCGTTTACGTCAGGGATCGCCCGGGCCACGACATGCGCTACGCGATCGACCCGACGAAGATCCGGTCGGCGCTCGGCTGGTACCCCGAAACCGACTTTGACACGGGGCTTCAAAAGACCGTGGACTGGTACCTCGGCCACCGCGCCTGGTGGGAGCACGTCAAGAGCGGCGAATACGCCGATTATTACGAGAAAATGTATGGCAACCGTTGAAGAATGATCAAAGCCCGTTGTACCGGATGGCACAACGGGCTTTTTCTTATCGGTGAAATCATCGCGAAAACAACTGCATGCACTTTGCGAACAGCGCCAGCAGGCGGTCGGCGAAGGAGGGCTTTGCCGGCGTCACCGGAGCGGCGCCGTCCGCGGGCAGAAGCGTGCCGTCCGCCTGCAGGGCGAACACGCGGTAGCAAAGGTGCGCTGCCTCGTCCTCAAACAGCAGCGCAAAGCGGCCGTCGGAGAGTTCCGTCAGACAGGAATAGGCGAAGAAGCCGACGTTGACCGGGCAGGCCGAGATCCAGTCGATCCGGTTCCCGCCGCCGACGACGCCGACGCGGATCACGCCGTCGGCGCGGCCCTTGACGTTCGACCCCATGGAGCACAGAACCACCGGCCTGCCGTCCACGGTCTTCGACGTGTTGATGAACGAGACCATGCAGTTCTTCGTGCCGCGCAGGGCCCAGTCGGGCTGCGCCTTCGTCCAGCGGACGCCGCCGTCCGCGCTGTCGCAGAACGAAACGAAGTGGGAGCCGTTGCGCGAAAACAGGCGCAGCGTGCCGTCGGGCAGGGAAACGATCTGCGATTCGCTGGTCTTTTGCAGCAGCAGCGCGTTCTTCACGTCGCTGCCGCGGCTCCAGGTCAGCCCGCCGTCGTCGGAATACACCGTGAGGGCGTGCTCTTTGCGTTTTTCGTTGGAATAGACCGGAAAGATCAGCCGTTCGCGGCCGTCAACCTGCACGGCCGTTCCGCGGCCCGGGCAGACGCCGAGAAAGGCTTCGCCGTCTTTTTTCACCATCGGGTTCAAAAGCGTCGGCGCGCTCCAGGTTCTGCCGCCGTCGTCGCTGTGGCGCAGGCACAGAAACGGCGTCGGGAACACGTGCAGATCGGCGTCGGCATAGAACACCGTCTGCGCTACGGTCCGGCCCGTGGGCTGTTCGTTTTCATTCCGCTGCGCCATCGTGCATAGGACGCCGTCCTTGTAAAGGCGGTATTCCCCGTCCACGCTGTAGGGCGTTTTGCCGCCGTCCTTTTGCAGAACCGGCGCAAAGCCGCCGTCAAAGTCCGCGATATAACAGCCGTAGTCGCCGCTGCCCTTCTGCGCCAGCGCAACGTGGCGGTTGCCGCCGACCGTCAGGCAGCCGCTCCCCTTCTGCGCGTTGGGGTAACCGACGCCGGACAGGAACAGGTCGCACAGCAAAAACACGCGGCCGCTCTCGCTTTGCAGCAGGGCGGAGTCGATATAGGCGGCGCTTTGCCTGCTCCCCGCGCCGTCGGCGTAATCGTCGAGCCGGCAGGGCACGCTCGTGACCCAGCCGTCATAGCCGTCCGGCGAAGCCGCCGCCGCAACGTCGAGGTTCTGCGGCGCGTCGGTGCCGTGGTTCCAGCGCAGATCCGCCGAAGCGAGCACGCTGCCGTCGCGCAGGGTCAGAAGCGCCGGGATGCGAAAGCGTTCGCAGGAGAGCGCGCCCCGTTCAAACGGATTGACCGGCCCGGCGGCCAGCGCGCCGAGCGGCAGTCCCGCCAGCAGCAGCACCGTGAGCAAAAACGAAAGGCTCTGTTTCATTGTTCTTTCCTCCTTCCGGCTTCTGTCTGCATTATACACCCTTTCCCGGTGCGGCGCAATCATTTTATTAGATTTGATAAAAAGGCCGCGCCGCGATTGACAAGCACCGTCGCAGTCCAATATAATGAGGTTGAAAAGAGCGCAAGGGGAGGATCCGTATGCAGCTTGTGACCAAAGTGAAATCGCTGCTGGCAACGCCGGCGGGCTGGGATACCCAGCCGACGGAACGCTGGAGCTACTATTCCTATTTTGCCGGGCAGAACGTGATCTACACGCTGTTCAACGTCTGCCTGACCACCTATCTGCTGTTCCTCGGCATCGACCCGCTGAAATCGGCCTCGGTGATGCTGGCGGTCAAGATCTGGGACGCGGTGAACGACACCCTGTTCGGTGTGATCTTTGACGCGGTCAAGTTCAAAAGCGGCAAGAAATATCTGCCGTGGATCCGTGTGTCCACGATTCTGATCCCGCTGACGACGATCCTCACCTTTATCATCCCGCGCGGCTCGAGCCAGGCGGTGAAACTTTGCTGGTTCGCGGTGGCCTATATCCTTTGGGACACCGCCTATACGCTGTGCGACGTGCCGATCTTCGGCATTCTGACCAGCATGACCCAGAATCTCGACGAGCGCAATACGATCCAGTCCTACAAGAGCATCTGGACCTATATCGGCGTGGGCATCACGAGCACGGCGACCACCGTGCTGATCAGCGAAAAGGTCGGCATGGGCTACGGCATGATCTCGGTGCTGCTTTGCGCGCTGGCGCTCGCCCTCATGCTGCCGGCGTCGTTCAGGCTGCAGGAGCGCCACCACGCCGAAAGCGAAGAGGCATTCTCGATCCGGCGGATGTTCTCTTATCTGGTGCAGAACAAGTATCTTTTGATCTATTACGTCGGCCTGTTCTTTTATTCCGCCCTCAATGTCGGCAGCGCCTTCCAGCTTTATGTGTCCTATTACCTGTTCCACAGCGCCCTGTTCGCCATCGTGGTGGGCGCCATCGGCTCCGTTCCGCAGCTGTTCGTGGCGCTGCTTCTGCCGAAGCTGATCCGCCGGTTCGACAAGATGAAGGTCTACCGCGTCTGCACGCTGCTTTATGTGATTCTCAGCGTGATCACCTGGCTGGCGGGCTATGAGCACGTCTGGCTCTATATCGTCCTGTTCACGCTGCGCGCGCTGCCGCTGTCGGTCATGGGCCTTTGCATGTTCATGTTCACCCCCGACTGCGCGGAATACGGCCGCTTCAAGAGTGGCACCGAGGCCAAGGGCATCACCTTTGCGGTGCAGACCTTCATGGCCAAGCTGACCGGCTCCATCGCCAGCGCGCTGGGCCTGTTTCTGCTCGGTCTGCGCTCGGTCGGCTGGAAGACCGTGGAGGTCAGCTCGTTCCAGGAGTTGGAGGCCAGCGGCGTGACCCAGACGCCCCACGCGCTGCGCATGCTCTGGATGATCTTCATGCTGATCCCGGCCATCGGCGGCGCGATCGCCTACGTGATCTGGCTGTTCTATGATCTGCGCGACAAGGACGTGCAGGTGATGATCGACTGCAACACGGGCGAGATCGACCGGGAAACGGCACAAGAGCGGCTGTCAAAGCAGTATGACTAAAGACGGCAGAACGCCGACAGGCAGGGCGCGAAAAAGCCCTGTCTGCTTTTTTGCATTGACAAGGGGCAGCGGATGTGGTAGTATAATTAAGATCTATGAAAGCAAGGAGACCGAAATCCATGAAACACTTCAAGCCCGTTCTTGCGCTGCTCCTTGCGCTGATTCTCGCCCTGTCCGTGTTGCCCGTTGCCTTTGCCGCCTCGGGCGACGACTATGTGGCGGACATGTATCTTTGCTTCCGCCAGTCCAATGCGTCCGTTTTCGGCCACGCCTGGGTCTATATTGAAAACCGCACGGACGAAACGCTGCAGGTGGGCGCCTACCGCCTGCCGCCGAATCAGGGCGTTTCCGTGGGCAGCTTCGCCTTCCGTTCCCGCGCTCTGGGCACCCATTACAACGTGGAGGCCTGGTGCGGCAACCATTATCCGATGGGCGGCACCGTGGCCACCAGGCAGGCGCTCAGCCGCAGCGCGCTGCAAAGCGTGAGCAACAAGCTGCTGAACACCAACTTCTGGGGTGTGTTCTTCAACTGCGCCGCCTTTGCCGCCACGATCTGGAACGCGGGCAGCAGCAAAAAGGTGATTCCTCTGCTGTTCCCCATCTTCGTCAAGCTGCAGATTCAGGCCCACGGCACCGTCGGCTCGTTCAAAATGTATTCCCCGAGCCGCGACCAGGTGGTCAAGCAGAACGGCACCGGCAGCGGCGCCACGCTTTCGCGCTGCCCGGACGGCCCGCTGCAAAAGGAGATTTAACAGCACCAGACAACAAACCGCCGCCGGGATCCCGGCGGCGGTTTTCGCTGTCAGCGGTCAGCACGGACGGTCAGGCAAGGCAGCCGGGCCACCGCCAACGCTGCGGCAAGCCCGAAGCCTAACTTGCCCTCCCCTCTGGGGAGGGTGCCGTCGCGCCGCGAACGCAGCGGCAAGGGAACGACATGAAAACGCGACGGCGGGTGAGGCCACGTCGCCGCAGCCTCCACGGCCGAGTGATGCGCGTGACGGGTGAGGTTGTCCGGCTGAACGTAAAACGATCGGCGACAAGAATCACCAACACTTTGCCAATACCGCAAGGGCCGTTCAGCGGCAATGTGGGCTGGGTCGATCTGTAGGATCAGGCGAAATAAAACGCCGCTTTTCCGCGTCGTAGACGCGGACGGCGTTTTCTCTTTCGCCGTACGCAGGCTTTCTCTCTTTTTTCCGCCGACTTTTTCTCTCTTTCGCCCGAAAGAGAGAAAAACGGCCGTCTGGGTTGAAACTGACGGCAGCGGCAAAAGAAAAGGGTGGTTGCGGACGAAGCGTTGGAGCGGGCGGCCAATGGCCGCCCCTACGGTCTTTCCCTTCGCGGTGCATCGTTTCCCGCAGCGCACCGCGTTTGGCGCGTCCCTGCGTACTGCGCACTGTGCACTTCTGTTGCCTGTTGACTGTCGACTGTGCGCTGAAAACAGCCGCACACGTCCCTTTGCAAAAAAAGAGCCCGCCGGATCGGCGGGTTCTTGCTTTATTTCCGGAACTGCTGCTTGAGCCGCTGCTCCTTCGAGAGCACGACCTTGCGCAG
>JAEEGG010011415.1_pt1 | contig 19370 bp, 16 predicted proteins | sample 9134161 | NCBI WGS metagenome assembly JAEEGG01 (sample SAMN16246543, study PRJNA631951) | gut metagenome | biome: gut microbiome; feature: rumen; material: CR-attached | host: Bos | place: Iran: Karaj | collected 2018-10 | reverse complement strand
ACCATGAAAAACACACGTACAAATGTACAAATCATTTTTTGAATCGTACAAACTTTTTAAGAACTTTTTATATTTTTATAGATATTTTTAGAAATAGTTTGGACGATTTCAATGATGGCAGAATATAGAAGAAAACGGCTGCTCCGTATTCGGGGCAGCCGTTTTCGGTGAATTGTTTTCTCTCTTGTATTCTGTTATGGCTATCAGAACTTCATACCGAAGGCAATCTGGATATTGCCGTTCTTCTCCTTGTTGTAATCGCCGTCAAATACCTTGGTCATGCCCATGGTGTAACGAGCCTGTACAAAGGCGTTCTCGGTGAGGTTGTAGGTGCCACCCAGGCCCAGACCGAAGTCAACACCCTTGGTGTTGTCCTTGAGATCGTATGCCTTGTCATAGCCTTCAACAGAAACCTTGCTATACACGTTGAAACCTACTTGAGGGCCAAAGTCGATGCTGAATGCGGGTGAAACGTAGTACTTGAGCATCACGGGCACATTGATGTAGTTGGTGTTGAAGGTAACTTTCTTGGAAACGTCTAAGCCGAACATGTGCATTTCGATGGCCTTGAATTTGCCACCCTGAGATGCAAATACGACTTCAGGAGCGATAGCGAACCTGGGGGAGAACTTGTACTCCATCACCAGACCTGCCTGGTAACTCGGCTTCATGCCATGCTCGACATCTTCACCCCAGAAGTTGGTCATGTCAAAACCGACCTTAGCACCAAATTGAACCTGAGCCATAGCGCTCATACTAACGATTGCAGCAGCAATCAGAACAAAAACTTTCTTCATAATCTTTTTCTGTTAAATAAAACGTTTCGTTATTTTCTGGATAATACTGTTGTTTTAGTCAAAACGATAATTTGACGTTAATATTTTGGCAAAGTTTAACGGTTCCGGAATAATGGCACATTATTGAAGTATTTTAGGACACTATTTTGCACTTTTGGATAGCGTACACAGCATCATCAGCCGCTTATAATCAAGACAGCCCGACAAAATGCCGGGCTATCTCTGTTATAGAATATTCTTTCTTCTTTGTCTTGATTAGAACTTCATACCGAAGGCAATCTGGATGTTGCCGTTCTTGACGTCGGGAGAATCGCCACTCAGTTCGATGTCATATCCCTCATAGTCAAACTTTTCGCTGCCACCTTTGAATGCTTTGGTCAAACCAAGATTATAACGGGCCTGAACAAAAGCATTATTGGTCAAGTTATATGTGCAACCTAATCCCACACCAAAGTCAACTAAGTTGGTCATCTCCTTAATATCAAGAGTTGCCTTGTAACCGCTGTAGGCAGCCGTGGCTTTGCTATAAACATTGAAGCCAACTTGAGGTCCAAAGTCAATGCTGAATGACGGCGTAGCATAGAACTTGAGCATCACGGGGACATTAATATAGTTGGTGTGATAGGTGACTTTAGCGCCATCTTCAGATTCCTTGCCACCTTGGGCTGCAAAGACAACTTCAGGAGCGATAGCAAACGACGGATTAAACTTATATTCCATCATCAAACCTAATTGATAGTTGGGTACAAGATCGTGCCCAACATCCTTGCCCCAGAAGTGGGTCATGTCAAAACCGACCTTTCCACCAAATTGAACCTGAGCCATAGCGCTCATGCTAACGATTGCAGCAGCAATCAAAACAAAAACTTTCTTCATAATCTGTTTGGTTTTTAATAAAAACGTTTAGTTGTTGTCTTGTTTATATTGTTTTCAGTCAAAACATCCTTTTGACGATAAAATAAATGTCAGGTTTAATACATCGACAAAAACCATGGTTTTGAGGGAATAGAGTACATTATTATTTAGCCTGGCTTTTTTAGGCTTTATATTGCTTGCAGTACTGCTGGATGCCGCAATTCAGGCAGTCGGGACGTTGGGCTTTGCAGATGTAGCGGCCATGCAGCAGAATCCAGTGATGAGCCTTGAACCGCAATTCAGCAGGAATGTGACGTGTCAAGTCTCGCTCAACATCATTGGGTGTCTTGCCTTGGGAGAGGCCCAAGCGGTGTGATACGCGAAAGACATGGGTGTCGACTGGGATTGTTGCCTGATGGAATACTATACCCAAGATCACATTGGCGGTTTTGCGGCCCACACCAGGCAATGAGGTCAAGTCTTTCATGTTGTCGGGCACTTGGCCGTCAAACTCGTCTATCAGCTGTTGTGACATCGCTTTCAGGTGCGCCGCCTTGCTGTTGGGGTAAGACACGCTCTTGACATATTGCAGGATGTCTTCAACACTTGCTGCCGCCATGGCTTGTGGGGTAGGGTATGCGGCAAACAAGGCCGGTGTAACCATGTTCACGCGTTTGTCTGTGCACTGTGCACTCAACATCACTGCAACCAGCAATTCAAACGGGTCATGGTGCTGCAACTCGGTCTCAGGATTGGGTTGTTCCTGTTGGAAATACTCCAGAATCCCCTGATATCTCTCCTTAATAGTCACCTCTCTAACCTCTAAACTTCATTTTCTGGCAAATGAATCAATGCGCGCTCTTGAACTCGTCCAGGAAACGGACATCGTTCTCGCTGAACATGCGCAAGTCCTTCACCATGTATTTCAGGTTGGTAATGCGCTCCACGCCCAATCCAAAGGCATAACCGCTATAGACGGTGCTGTCGATGCCGCTAGCCTCAAGAACAGCGGGATCAACCATGCCGCAACCTAAAATCTCGACCCAACCGGTGTGCTTGCAGAAGCCGCAGCCCTTGCCGCCGCACAGCATGCAGGTCACGTCCATCTCGGCACTAGGTTCGGTGAACGGGAAGTAGCTGGGGCGCAGACGGATTTCAGTCTCAGTGCCGAACAGCTCCTTGGCGAAGTGCAGCAGCACCTGTTTCAAGTCGGCAAAGGTCACATTCTTGTCAATATAGAGGCCCTCGATCTGGTGGAAGAAGCAGTGGGCACGAGCTGTGATAGCCTCATTGCGGTAAACGCGGCCCGGGCAGATGATGCGGATGGGTGGCTGGTTGCGTTCCATTGTGCGCACCTGCACCGAGCTGGTGTGACTGCGCAGCACGATGTTGCGGGTCACGTCTTGCTCGTTCTTCTCGATGAAGAAGGTGTCCTGCATGTCACGGGCGGGGTGGTCAGCGGCAAAATTCAGCGCGCTGAACACGTGCCAGTCATCTTCGACTTCAGGACCATCGGCAATAGTGAAGCCTAATCGTGAGAAGATGTCAATAATCTGCTTGCGAACCACCGAAATGGGGTGACGTGTACCCAACTCTGCAGGGAATGCTGGGCGGGTGATGTCAATCTTGTTCTGCTCTTTAGCCTGCTGTTTGGTGGCCTCGCGCAGTGCATTGATTTTCTCGGTGGCAAGATTCTTCAGCTCATTGAGTTTCTGGCCCAACTCACGTTTCTGCTCGGGGGCCACTTCACGGAACTCATTGAACAATGCAGTCACTTCACCTTTTTTGCTCAGGTATTTGATACGCAGGGCTTCCAAGGCATCCTCGTTATCAGCCTTGAGGTCTGCTATTTGCGCCTTCAGCGCCTCTATTTTGTCTTTTAACATAACTTTGGTTCTTGAATTGACGTGCAAAGGTACAAAATCGCCGTGAAACTGAGCAAGAAATGTCAATTTTTCTTTTCGATTGGCTTGGCAATAAACTCAAGACAGGAACCAATCAATGGTCCCTGTCTTGAGTTATTAGTGCAAAAAATCTGTTTCTGAAAGCTTAGTGATTGTTGTTCAGCAACATGTCGATAAGAGTGGTGACATCATTGATGTCGATAGCACCATCCTCGTCGCAATTAGCGGCAGGATTGTCAGCGGGGGTGATGGACTGACCACTCAGCAGAAGGTCAATGAGGGCAGTCACATCATTAATGTCCACTTTGTCATCACCGTCAACGTCACCAAGTTTAAAGGTATCACCACCAGGGATCACGTAACCCTCGTAGGGGAAGCAGTTGATGATCATCTCATTACCACTGTTGCTGCTCTGGCTGAAATCCCACACCTCATCGTCACCATAAGGATGGAATACTAGAGCGTTGATTTCATACCAGCCGTCGAACTTGCCATTGAAACCCCAGTTCATGTGGAACTTGCCATCGGCATCAACACCATCAAGTACCCAAGCGTGACCTTCCCACAAGTCATGGTAGGGGATGGGATGACCGGCTTCAAGCTCGGTACGTATCAGTTCACACCATTCATCAATGGTATATTTGTTAGAATTATCGTTGTAGTATGAGGGATCTTTACCAATCAACTGTAAGTTCTCATTGTAACCAAAAGTTTTGAAAGCGTCTCGCTGATCATAAGAATAACTACCTGTACTTGTGCCGCTGTTTCCATAGCGAGACTTGCAAGCTTGACCGCAGTAGCGGCTCAACTTGGCAACTTCATTGGCCTGCTCATCGGTATAGTCTACAACAATAGGGCTACCAGTCTCGGGATCGTAGTAGCGGTATCCGTCAAGAATCAGGTCATAGTCAAATGTGGTGGCGGGCAGACTGGAGTAATATTGGAAGCCGGTTCCCGGGTAGCCGGAGAGCTCAGGTACTTCGTTCGGGTATTTCCAGTAGTACACGACTTGTGCCATGGCAAGGGGGGCACAACCCACTGAAGTGCGTTCCCCAGAACCATTCACCGGGCACAGGCGATTCCAGGGCTCACCTTGTCCCCATCTTGTCTTCAGTAACGGCTCGACAACGGTCCTGTTTTTGGACGCCTTCACTGGAACGGTTTCGCCCGTGTATGCTTGTGCGGTTTCAATCTGGCCCTTGAGCATGTTCAGGAAACCCTTCATGTTTTCGGGCATGGTGTTCATGTTAATGCTGCCTTCAGTGCCGTAGGCCAGCACTTCCTTGGCGCAATCGTCACCAGCGGCGATGACCCAACCGCCACCATCAATATTGAAAATGTAGAAAGCGTTACCTGACACGCTTGATTTCTCGGTGTAGGCGAGCCGAATGTCGGCGGTAGAAGCGGCTTTCATCTTGCCTGTAGCTGCCTTTTGCTTCAAGAATGAGTTGGCATTCATGCGTGCCGCATTGGCGTCAATGTTACCGGCACTTGCATGGAGTGAAGTGATGGCTAAAGCAGCCAAAAGGGTTTGGTTAATAAGTTTTTTAAAGTTCATAACAAAAATCGTTTATAGTTTATAATAGTTATATGGATTATTAGATTGATTCTTGGGCGCAAAGATAAGAATATATTTTCATTATTCATAATTTTCTTCATGCCTTTTTGGGTAAAAAGTGTGGAGAAAGAGAAAAATGATAGAAATTGGTATGAACTGCATGTCGCTGTAGTCCGTGACCATTGTGAAAAGCAAGGGCAGGAATCGAAAACCCGATTCCTGCCCTTGTGGTTAGAGGAGTATGTTAGTTACTTCAACGTTTACTATTGTTGATTCAACAAGTAGTCGATGAGTGCTGTCACGTCATCGATGGATATCGTGCCATCCTCGTTACAATCGGCTGCGTCAAGATTGAAGTTTGATGCATTATCTGTGAGTAAGCCGTCGATGAGTGCGGTCACATCATCAATGCTGACAGCGCCATCATTATTGACATCTCCACGGATGGAGGTTACGGGAGGCTCCCAGCCCTCGGGGGGCTCGATGCCGATGAGCATCTCATGGCTACTGCTGAAGTTCAGCTCGTCACCGCTGCGGTGTGTCATCCTCAGGGATGTTGACAGATACCAGCCATCACAAGTGCCATACCAGCCCAGATTGAAGTGGAAATAGCCGTCGCTGTTATAGCCGTCACAGATGAATGCGTGTCCGCCTTCACTGGGGTCGCTGGCTGAATACAGGATGGGACGGCCTGCATCCAGCTCTTCCTTTATCATGGCTTCCCATTGTGCGGTACTGTAAGAGCTTGACCATCCATTCTTGCTGACGTCTTCGGCGGTAGACCTGTAGCCGAATCCTATCATGCCTTCCAGCTGGTTCCAGGTGTAGGCTCCACTACCCTCGGGGTCGTAATCCATTTCTACGGCCTGACCGCAATAACGTGACAGCTTTGCAACTTCCTGTGCCTGCTCGTCGGTGTATGTGTCTTGGATAAGTGTACCTGTGTTATAGTCCCAATGGCAGTAGGATAACAGCATCTTGCTGTAATCAAACGTGGTGGCAGGCAAGGCCGGAACTGTTATGCCTCCCCACCATCCGCCGCCGTAGCCACTGATGCTTGAACTGCTTTCAGGATATTTCCAGTAGTACATTACCTGGGCCATTGCCGTAGCAACGCAGCCCACGACGCAGTATTCACCATTCTTCTTGGGACACTGCAGGTAATAGGGCATTTCCTGACCCCATGTCGTCTTAATGAGTGGCTCAACGCCTCTTGAGTCTTTAAATGCATTTTGCATGGGAACCAGGTCATCGGTAGTATAGTTTTGCAAGAACTCGAGTTCTTGCTTGTAGCCATCGAGCAGGTCCTTGAGTGGAGCAGGAATTTGATTAATGTCAAAACTGCCCCTGTCGCTATAGCCCAGCACTTGAGCCGCACGGTCATCGCCGGCAATGATAACGAAGCCGCCGCCCTTGATGTTGAATGCATAGTAGTCATTGGCGCTTGGTGACACCGATGATGATTCAGCATGGGCGAGTATGAGCGCTGAAGGCGATGTGGTATGGAACAAAGCCGTTGCATGTTGATTGAGGAACTTGCTGGCATTAATGCGCGCGGTGTTGGCATCAATGTTGGCGCCGCTCGCACCGAATGGTGCCAAAGCGAGCAAGAGTAACGCCAAAGAACTCATGATTTTGTTGATGTTCATGATTTGTTGTTTTAAAAAGGTTAATTTTATAGATGAATGAATAAATAGATGACATAATAATTGATTAGTAGGCGAGCAATGTGTCTACGAGCATGGAGACATCATCGATGGTCAATGATGGATAACCGTCGTTCAACAAGTAGTCTATCACAGCCGAGACGTCGTCGATGGTAAACCGGCCATTGAATTTGGCGACATGACCGACAACGTTTAATGTTCCTTCTTCACAATCGGCTGGTGTGGCTTCGCGTGGCAAGGAGGATGTGTAATGCAGGAATCTCATTTTATAGCTGCCGCTTTCCAGATTGGCAGGTAGGGTGATCGTGCTGGTCACAGAACTGCCAGGCTCGAAATCGGCGGGTGTGACTGAGACAGCCTGACTGGTTGCGACTGTTTGGCCTCTGGAATTAAACAGGCGGAAAATCAGATTGAGTGAGCTGTTGTTGCTGCTGGTCAGGACATTCACGTTAAATGCTTCGATCTCCATGTCCTCACCAAGAATCAAAAGCTTGTTTGAAGCATTGATGGCATCGGCCGTAATGATACGATAGGTTGGAGGAGCAACGTCAAGCAGAATCTCATGGTCGGAATTGAACCTGAGTGCGTCACCATCGCGGTGTGTCATGTTCAAGGCGGTGGAGGCATACCAACCATCGCAAGTGCCGTACCAGCCGAAATTGAAGTGGAACAATCCTTCACTGTTATAGCCGTCACAGATAAAGGCGTGGCCGCCGGCGGCAGGATCGGTCGCTGAGTACAGGATGGGCCAGTGTTTGTCGAGTTCCTCCTTGAGCATTGCTTCCCATTCAGCTGTGGTATAATTCTCATTCCACCAACTGGTGCGTGACTCAGAATGTGCACTTGACCGGAAACCGAAATCCTTCATCGCCGACAATTGGTTGAAAACATAGGCACCGCTTCCCTCGGGACTGTAGCCCATGTCTACGGCCTGACCGCAATAACGGCTTAGCTTGGCGACTGCTTGGGCTTGAGCATCGGTGTAAGTGTCTTGAATCAATTCCCCCAAGTCCCAATCCCAATGGCAATAGGATGGCAGCATCTGATTGTATTCAAAATTGGTGGCGGGCAAACTGGGTATCGTTTGGCCGATGTCATAGCAGTAGTAAGAGCTCAAACCGTTACAGCTCGTCGGGAATTTCCAGTAATACATCACTTGTGCCATGGCGGTTGCAACGCACCCCACAACACAGTATTCACCGTTATAGACGGGACACTGCAGGTAATAAGGCATTTCTTGGCCCCAATTGGTCTTGATGAGTGGAGCCACCCCGGCATCTCCTGTCGCTTGTATGGCGGGAGTGATATTGAGCTCCGGATGAGCCTGCAGATACTCAATCTCTTCTTTATAGCTTCGCATCAGAGCCTTGAAGTTGTCGGGCAGATTGTTGAAGTCCAGGTGCCCGTTGTCGCTATAGCCCAATACCGGATTGGCGCGGTCCTCACCGGCTACGATGATGAAACCGCCACCGTTCATGTTGAACGCATAGTAGGCATTTGCTCCCGACACTACCGACGAGGCTTCGGCATGCGTGAGATACAGGTCTGTCAAGGACGGAACACGCAACGAACCGCCATTAGCTCTCGCATGGGATTTAATGAATTCACTGGCAGCGTTTTTTGCGGTTGCCACATTAATGTTATTGGCACTGACAGTCAAGCTAATCGCAGAAAGCGATGCCAGGGCGCAAAGGCTGATAAATTTCTTGAAGTTCATATTTAGATGTTAATTAATGTTGTTCAGCTAATAGCCGCCAAAAATAGTAAGTTTCTGATAAAAAGACAAGAAAAAAAGAAAAATTCAAGAAAAATTCTTGAAAATGCCAAAAAAGGCAGTCATCTGATGCTTCGGAGTGATGATGTGTTTTGGCCTCTTCCAAATGTTTGTTTTGTTGACCGTGAGACCTTATCGAGTCAAGCTCTGGCCCATTTTAGTGTTTTTAACGGCTTTTTGGCTTGAATAATCAAATATTTCGTTGAAAAAAGTGCTTAAATTTTTGTATTTGCCAAATAGTTTGTAACTTTGCGATGCAATAAGTGAATATTATTGTCTTTTTATCGACTACTTAATGAAGTGATAACTCTTTTCATAATTCATGCATAATATTTTCAACTTTCACATCAATTTAAGTTAAAAGTTAATAAATTTGGAGAAATGTTATTTGCAAGGGATCCACTACGCGTGAGCGCCGTGGATCTTTTTTGTGGTATGACTGAAACGGTATGAACTTGCCAGTAACCGTTGCCTTAATGGCTGGGTGAGAAGGAGTAGGGGACGTCTTTGGCGCTAGTGCCGCGACGCGTGTTGGGGCTATCTCCCATAACAAAGGAGATGTCACAGCCACTGGTCAATTGTTCGTGGCTGATGTAATTGTGGGTGTATGATTGACCGTTGGTCGTCATCGATTGGATATAGCAGCCATTGCCATTACGGGAGATGGTTACTCGCTTGCCGTTCTCGAGGTGCAATTTGACATGGTCAAAATAGGGTGTACCGATGACATACTGGTTGCTGCCGGGGCACACGGGATAGAATCCCAGAGCCGAGAACACATACCAGGCCGAGGTCTGTCCGTTGTCTTCGTCACCGCAATAGCCGTCGGGGTCGGCACTATAGAGGCGGTCCATCACTTGGCGCACCCAGTATTGCGCTTTCCAGGGCTGGCCACCGTAGTTGTAGAGGTAAATCATGTGCTGGATGGGCTGGTTGCCGTGGGCATAGTTGCCCATATTCATGATTTGCATCTCGCGTATCTCGTGGATGGTAAAGCCATAGTAACTGTCGTCAAACACTGGCGGCACGGCGAATACCGAGTCGAGCATCTGGCAAAACGTCTTCTTTCCGCCCATCAGGTCAATGAGGCCCTGCGGGTCATGGAAAACGCTCCACGTGTAATGCCAGCTGTTGCCCTCGGTGAACGCATCGCCCCACTTGAGGGGACTGAATGGCGTCTGGAATGTCCCGTTGGCAAGACGTCCGCGCATGAGTTTGGATTCGGCATCAAATACTTTGCGGTAGTTCATCGCCCGCTCGGCATAGACCTTGATTTCACTCTCGGGCTTGCCCAAGGCTTTACCCAGACGGTAGATGCACCAGTCGTCGTAGGCATATTCCAGCGTCCTGGCTACGCTCTCGTTGATGCCGACATCATAGGGGATATAGCCCAATTCGTTATAGTACTCATGTCCCAGCCTGCCAGTGGATTTTACCTTGGGATGAACGGCGGTGGTGCCATGCACGACGGCTTCCCACAATTTGTCGATATCATATCCTCGTAAACCTTTCAGATACGCATCAGCGACAATCGACGCACTGTTATTGCCCACCATGCAGTCGCGGTGACCAGGACTGGCCCATTCGGGCAGGAAACCGCTCTCAAGCCAGGTGTTCACCAGCCCTTCCTGCATCCATGCCCCCATTGTCGGGTACATCAGGTCCTCGAGCGGGAACAGACTGCGGAAGGTGTCCCAAAAGCCTGTATCGGTGAACATCCTGCCTGACAGTACTTTACCATTATAGGGGCTGTAATGATAGGGATTGCCATTGGCATCAATCTCATAGAGACTGCGGGGAAACAGCACCGAGCGGTACAGGCACGAGTAGAAGGTGCGCAGATGGTCGATGTTGTCGTCTTCCACCTCGATGCGTCCCAGCACATCATTCCAGCGCTGGCGTCCTTTTTCTTTGACGGTTTCCAGGTTATCATTCCCAAGTTCTTCAAGATTTAGTAATGCCTGTTGGGGGCTGATGAATGACGAGGCGACACGGGCATTTACCTGTGTACCACTTGGGACACTGAAGGTAACCACGGCTTGTGCATGATTGCAAGAGACGTGTCTCTCGTCATCATGTGTGATGCTGTCCTCAACTGTGACGAAGTGGGTAAAGGCGCGGTCAAATTCGATGACAAAATAGTTCTTGAAGCCCTCAGGCACGCCGCCACTGTTACGCGTCGTGTAGCCAAAGATGGCGCGGTTGCCTGGCGCGATGGTGATTTCCGATCCTTGGTCAAAAGCATCTATCACGACATTGGCCTGATCGGTCTCGGGGAAGGTGAAACGCAGGATGGCGGCGCGTTCGGTGGGTGCCACCTCGGCAGTCACGTCATAGTCGGCAAGATATACCTTATAGTAATAAGGGGTGGCCACCTCAGCTTTGTGCGAGAACCAGCTGGCGCGCTCGTTCTCGTCAAACACAGGCTTGCCGACGGTGGGCATCAGCGAGAACTGGCCATAGTCATTGATCCATGGACTGGGCTGATGCGTTTGCTTGAAACCGCGAATCTTGTTGGCCGTGTAGGTGTATTGCCAGCCGTCACCGTTTTTGCCTGTTTGCGGCACCCAGAAGTTCATGCCCCACGGCATGGCGATAGCAGGGTAGGTATTGCCTGTCGACAGTTGGAAGCTTGACTGGGTCCCCACCAGTGTGTTCACATAATCCACTGGTTCAAAACTAGCAGCAAGTGCAGCAAGACTCCAGGTTAAAAATGCCAATATCAAGGATTTCTTTCTCATTCGGTTCGATGATGATTGTGGTAGGTGTCAGTGTATTGCTAGCCTTTGGCTTGTTTGTGCAGTTACGGGCGATTTTTCTTGCTGGTGCCCCATTTCGAGGGCTTGGGGCTCATGATGAGTTCCAGGGTGCCACCAGCAATGATGTCACGGTAGTCGATGTAGCTCTTGTCATAGCGCTTGCCGTTGAGCGTAGCGCTCTGGACATAGATATTCTCGTCGCTGTTGTTCAGTGCTCTGACGGTAAACGTCTTGCCGTCGCCCACGTTGAGTGTTGCCTCGTTGAACAGGGGAGAACCAATGATGTACTTGCCGCCAGCAGGCTCCTCTTGATAGAGGCCAATCGCCGACAAGACATACCATGCCGACATCTGGCCCACGTCCTCGTTGCCACTCAGTCCGTCCCGATCGTTGCGGTATTGCTCTCGCAGCACACGACGGACGAGCTGGGCCGTTTTCCAAGGCTGCCCAACATAGTTGTACATATAAATGATGTGGTGACTGGGCTCATTGCCGTGGGCATACTGGCCGATGAGACCACTCACGTCGGGTGATGCTTCTTCACCCAAGTCTCCCTCGACGATAAACAACGAGTCAAGTTTCTGAATGAATGCCTTCTCGCTGCCGAACAGGTTCACCAGTCCGTGCACGTCATGAGGCACAAGCCAGGTGTATTGCCAGGCATTGCCCTCGCAGTAATCGTCGTTGCGGTGCTTTGTCGATAGCGGGTCAAAGTCAGCCAAGTCGCGGAAGTTGCCTTGCGAGTCCTTGCCGCGCATGAAGCGGCTTTGCTTGTCAAAGTAATGCCTGTATGACTTGCTGCGCTCGCTAAAATATTTGTAATTATCATTGTCTCCAGCTTCTCTTGCCACTTGGGCGATGCACCAATCTGCAAGAGCATATTCCAAACCGCGTGCCACAGTTTCCTTGTCGGGCTCCAAGTCATAAGGAATATATCCGTATTGCTTTAATAGCCCCATAGAGCGTTCGTCAAGCATCGCACTGGTGGTCATTGCCTTGAGGGCTGCGTGCGGGTCCACATCAAAGCCTTTCAACACCAGGTCGGCCAGCACAGGCACACCGGGGTTGCCCACCATACAGTCGGTCTCGTTACCCATCAAGTGCCACACGGGCAGTTTGCCCTGTTGCTCAAAGATGTGCAAGAAAGTCTGTGCGATATCCCGCTGCTTCTCGCGGTGGATGAGCGTCTGCAACGGGTGGGCGGCGCGGTAGGTATCCCACAGCGATAGGGTGGTGTAGTTGGTGAAATCGCCTTGATGCACTTTGCCGTCAGCACCGCGGTATTGACCGTTCACGTCGCTGAAAACCGACGGGGCGACCATCGTGTGATAGAGCGCCGTGTAGAACACCTTGCGGTCATTCTCGTTGTCGGTGACAATCTGGATTTTATCCAGTTCGTCGGCCCAGGCACTCCATGCTTTGCGGGCGATATCAGAGAAGTCCCAGTCGGGATTCTCTGCTGCCAGGTTCTCTATCGCATTCTCGATGCTTACTGCCGACAGTCCCACTTTGACGATGAATGGTGTAGCGGGATAGTTTGGTGCCGAAATGATGCCCGTGGTATCGCCATTCAGTTTCTCCAAAGTCACATCCTGCTGAAAATCCATGACAAAGAAGACTTTCTGGTCTCTTGCCCAACCCGATGAATAACGGTAACCTACAATCCTCTTGGGTGATGCTTGCTCCATCATCATTTGCTTCGGGGAATCCCATCCGATACCTTGGCCCAAATCGAGTCGCAGGTAGATAGTGTCTTGTTCGACATTGAATTCATAGCGGTGCATGCCTGTGCGCTTGGTGGCAGTTAAGTTCACCTGAACGTAAGGCTTGCCTCCATCACGCAGCGTCACCGAGTAGTAGCCCGGATGGGCGCTCTCATCGTCGTGGCTGAAGATGACCTCACTTTGGTCGCGGCTGGTTACGGGAAGCAAGGCGATGTCGCCCAGGTCACCGATGCCAGTGCCGCTCAGGTGCTGATGCCCAAACCCGATGAGCACCGAGTCGCTGTCATGATAGCCTGAACACCAGTCCCAACCGCGCGTGGGTTCGGTTGGTCCCAACTGCACGTAGCCGAAAGGCACGTTGGCTCCATAGAACACATGCCCGTGTCCCCCCGTGCCGATGCGCGGATTCACCCAATTGCTGCGGACTGAATGATTGTCCTGAGGTCTGGTCATGCCACTTTGGGCACTCACCATGATAGAAAAGCTGGCAGCAAGAAATATCAGTGTATTGATGGCTTTTTTCATAGTTTTGGTATAATTGGTTAATGTATAAACAGATAGATGGCAAAGCCTGCCAACAACGCAATCGTGAAACTGGCCAGAGTGCCCAACAAGACATATTCGGTGATTTTGACTTCCCGCGCCTTGTTCAGGTCTCCGAAGCGGAAGATGGATTTTGCTGCCATCAGGAATCCCACAGCAGCAATGTTATTTGTCAGCACAAATGTCACGATAAGGACGCGCTCGATATAACCGATCCAGCGGCCGGCGCTCGGCATTCCGAAGGTCTGCATATTTGATGGCGTCCAGCCCTTAATGAACATGCCGATGAGCAACGATGAGGGCTTGAGCACCATCATATATCCGATGAGCACCGCCCAAAACTTGGTACTGTGAATGGGGTTTATAAGGCATTCCTGAAGGCAACTGGGATCGGCATAGGTGCTCCACCACAGGCCAACAATAACAGCGACATGTGCCAGCTGGTCAATCAGGAATCCCACAGTGTTGTTGCCATGCCACTTGATCTTGACGGTGTCGATGATGAAGTGGGTAACGAAAATCACGACGGGGATGAGCCATTGGCCCCAGTCGGCAAGCAACAGATAGGCACACAGGGCATGGATGAGCGCATGGATTGCTTGAGCGATGATGCCCTTGGCTCCCTTTTCATGTTTACCTTGACATAGGCTGTCGAATTGGAGGAAAAAGTCAGCGATGATGTGGGCCGACAACAACTTGAGCAGAATCAGTATCGTGTCCATCATCACTAATTATTTAAGGTTATGATCAATAATCTCGCTATAGCGATTAATATATGCCCTCACCAGTGTTTCTTTTGCCGTTGAAAGCACGTTGCGCACGTTTTGGACTGAGGTACCGATAAATTCCGCCACCTCTTTTTTGGGCGTGTCGGCTTTGAGTATGAGGTAAATCATGCCTGCTTGCTTACTCGACCACCCCGTGATGATGTCATCGACAAAGGCTGTCAGCACATCCAACTCCTTGTTCACGTCTTCCCATGGGGTTTTGACGGCAAGACGGCGCTTGCCCATGCCGTCGAGCTGTCGGCCCGAGAACTGGAACGCTTCACCATCGGACGTCACGATGCTGTCTGACAGAAACTCAACCGCTCCGATACCCAGCGAGATCTTGGCATCCCACATCCCGTTGTCCCTGTTGGGGGTCTTGTTGATGAGGCCTGCCCTCAACAGGATAGCAATTTTTGCCGCTTGGGTCGGATCGTCAACAAGCAACTGGAAACTGTCTCCACGGAACAGTTCCATGCTGAACGGTGATACACTCTGCAGTTCGCTTTTCATCGTGTTCAAGCATTCCAATAAGGTTTTCCTGTATTCCGGCTGAATCTGTGAGGAACCGACGATATCACCTGTGATGACTGCTTTTATTTCCATATCATAAAGATTTTTGTTTGCAAATATAAGCAATAAATCCGAAATAAACAACTATTTTTGATTGTTTTTTAGCAAAACAACCGATTTTGGTTGTCTGGCTCGCGGTTGCGGTACTGGTGCAACCGATTTTGGTTGCTTTTGAAAGAAACAACTGTTTAAGGTTGCCTCATGCCGGATACAGATGAGTTACTCGTTATTTGTCGGTAATCTACAGGTTGTATAAGACCCTGATAATTTTTTCCGGATAATTGCTATTTGTTGTCAAGAATTGCTTATATTTGCGGGTTGAAATGACCGAAAACCAATTTAACTATACAATACATCATTAACAGTTCAACACTATGAAATTAATCAAGTTAACAGCAATGTCGGTTGCGGTATTGGCCTTGTTGAGTTCTTCGACCTGCTCCAAGCAGGAAACTACTCCAGGCCAAAAGCCTGATACCGAGAAAACTTCCGGTAAGATGGAAAAGAAAGAGTTCACTCCTGAATTCCTCAATCAGTTGGGCCGTGTGAGTGGGCCGCAAGTGTCGCCCGATGGCAAGAAAGTCCTTTATGGCGTGACCTACTATGACATCGCCACCAACAAGGGCAATTGCGATCTATGGGTTATGGATGTTGACGGACAGAATGCTCGTCAGCTCACCAATACCCCCAATAGCGAGAGTAACTATGTGTGGATTGATGGTGGAAAGAAGATAGCTTTCATCTATAAGGATGAAGGTGATGGCAAGACTCCCCAGCTGTGGACCATGAACGCCGACGGTGGCGGCCGCAATTGCGTGAGCGATGTCGAGGACGGCATCGAGGGCTTCATCTTCTCGCCTGACGAGAAACGCGTTGTCATGATTTCTCAGGTGAAATATGGCCAGACTGCCCAGGACATGTATCCCGACCTGGAGAAGACCACAGGCAAAATCTACGATGACATGATGTACAAGCACTGGGATGAGTGGGTGACCACCATTCCTCACCCCTTTGTCGCTGACTTCGATGGCAGCAAGGCCGGTAACGTGAAGGACGTGCTTGAGGGCGAGCCTTACGAGTCGCCGATGAAACCTTGGGGTGGCATCGAGTCATTGGCTTGGACTCCTGATAGTAAGAGCCTTGTGTATGTTTGCCGTAAGAAAACGGGTAAGGACTACGCTTTCTCGACCAACAGCGACCTCTACAAGTATGACCTGGAGACCGGAAAGGCCGAGAACCTGACTCAGGGCATGATGGGCTATGACACCTATCCCATCATCAACAGCAAGGGTGAGATGGCTTGGCTCTCGATGGAGCATAATGGATATGAGGCCGACAAGAACCGCATCTTCTTCATGGATGCCGCAGGTAACAAGAAGGACTTGACCGCTGATTGGGACTACAGCGTGGACGACATCGCGTGGTCACCCGATGAGAAGTTCATCTATTTCATCTGCCCGTTCCAGGGTGTTCAGCCCATCTTCCGCATGGAAGTGGCTACCCAGAAGGTGGACACCATCGCCATGGGCGTGTGTGATTTCAACAGCATGTCATTTGTCGGAAACGATACCGTTATCGCTTGCCGTCAAAGCTATCAGACACCCAACGAAATCTTCAGCTTGCAGATGGGTAAGGAGCCGGTTCAGCTCACCCACGTGAACGATGAAATGCTTGCCCAGGTTGACACTATAGGCATCGAGAAACGCATGATTCCCACCACCGACGGCAAACTGATGACCACATGGGTTTGCTACCCGCCTAACTTCGATCCCAACAAGAAGTATCCCGCTATCCTCTTCTGCGAGGGTGGTCCCCAATCCCCTGTTAGCCAGTTCTGGAGCTATCGCTGGAACATGCGCATCATGGCCAGCAACGGCTACATTGTGATTCTGCCCAACCGTCGCGGTCTGCCTGGCTTCGGCACCGAGTGGAATGCCCAGATCAGTGGCGACTATGGTGGCCAGAACATGCGCGACTACCTCAGCGCCGTGGATTACATGAAGAAGGAACCCTACATCGATGGCGAGCACATCGGTGCAGTTGGCGCCAGCTATGGTGGCTATTCGGTTTACTTCTTGGCCGGCAACCACAACAAGCGTTTCGCTTGCTTCCTTGCTCACGCTGGTATTTTCAACCTCGAGGCTCAGTATCTCGAGACCGAGGAGATGTGGTTCGTGCAGTGGGATCTCGGTGGTCCGTATTGGGATAAGAGCAATGCTACTGCACAGCGCTCTTACACTCAAGCTAACCCCAAGAACTACGTTCAGAACTGGGATACCCCCATCATGTGCACAGCTGGTGAACTTGACTATCGCATTGTCTTCACTCAGGCTTGCCAGGCATTCAATGCTGCCAAGATCAAGGGCCTGCCCGCCCGCTTGCTGCTCTTCCCCGATGAGAATCACTGGATTCTCAAGCCCCAGAACAGCATTCTGTGGCAACGCGAGTTCTTCAAGTGGCTCGACACGTGGCTGAAGCCCGACAGCGAGGCTGCCAAGCAGTACAAAGCACAACAGGACAGCATCAATGCTGTCAAGGCCGCTGCCAATCCTGCTCCCGCAGTCGAGGAGAAAAAGAACTGATAAAATAGTTCATCAAACAACAGGGTGGTCCCAATCAGGGCCACCCTGTTTGTATTCTAGACCATCTAGATTATCTAGAGCATCTAGTCGATTCCCAAGAAGGAAAAGACATCTCCGCGCCAGTCGCCGCCGTTGTCGGGGTTGAGGGTCTTGATGCCCAAGGCGGCCGCGGCCTGGCAGTTGCGGGCGCTGTCGTCGATAAAGAGAATGTTCTCGGGCGCTGTTTGCTCTCCGTCAATCATCGCCTTGAAAATCTCGGGCGACGGCTTCATCATGCGCATTTCATAACTCAGGTACAGGCGGTCGAAGTAGTGGTCCAGGCCATTGCCGTGGCCGTCAAACTCATTGCTGCGCGCCCACCGCATCATGAAGGGGTTGGTATTTGACAGCAGGGCAACGGGGAACCCCTCCTGCCGCAATCGCAGCAGGGCATCGAAGTTTCGCTGATACAATTCTGCGGCATACCCTGTCCAGGCATATTCCAACTGCTCCATTGTCAATGGTTTACACACTATGCGGCTCAACTTGTCACGGTACTGCTCGGCAGTGAGTTTTCCTGCCTCCAAGTCCCCGAAAATACCTTTCTGGGCATAATCGTCAAGAAACTCCTCGACCCGCTCGACGCCGATTTCCTTAAACCGCTGGATGGCAATCATTTTGTCCAGGCGGAAAACAACGCCGCCCAGGTCAAACACGACGTGCATCTTATTGTTGTTTGTATCCATGATGTGTCATTTTTTTGAAAATCACTTGCAAAGGTAATCACTATCCCCTAATTTTGCAACCATGAAATATACAGTGAGTTCTAAAGAGACGACCATCGCTGCCGATGAATTTATCGCTCGTTACCGGGATGTGGAACGCTTTGACGCATTTTGTCGTAAATGCCCGGGTTACGGCAAGTCGTGGGGCTGTCCGCCGTTTGATTTCGACCCGTGTACCGTCAGCGATGGTTTCAAGACCGTGAGGCTGATGGTCACGACCATTGAGTTTGACGAGGATACCCGTGCCGCTTGCACCACTGCCGAGCAGTCGACGGCAACGGGCCGTGAAGCGATGAATGAGGTATGGAAAACCTTGCTGCCGCAATTGTATGAAATGGAACGTGAAGTGCCAGGCAGCCGTTGTTTCACTTTTCGTTGTGTGCTGTGCCCCGAGGGTTGCACCCGCCCTGAAGGCAAACCTTGCCGCCATCCCGAAAAACAGCGTCACTCACTGGAGTCAGTCGGCTTTGACATCGTCGCGATGACGCGTGATTTGCTGGGTATCGAACTGGAATGGAGCACCGACGGCTCGTTGACCAAGCACATTACCCTGGTCACGGCCTTGTTTTTGCCATGAGGGGCATTACCACTTGTGGAAGACGAAGAACACCGCCATCACCAGGCAGATGAATCCTGCCAAATGATTCCACCGCAGGGATTCTCCCTGGAAAAATACGGTGACAAACACCGTGAAAACTGACAGAGAAACAACTTCTTGAATTACCTTGAGCTGCATGAGGCTGAATGGACCTCCATTGCCGTCAAAGCCAATGCGGTTGGCAGGCACCTGACACGAGTACTCGGGCAGAGCCAACAGCCATGAGAGCAGGATGATGACATAGAGAGGGGTGTTGTCGGTGAAAACTTTGATTTGTTGCAGTTTCAAATGCCCGTACCAGGCAAACGTCATGAAAATGTTGGACACGATGAGCAGTCCAATGGTGTAAAATTGTTGCAAGTGATGCATGCCTTATTTATCGTTCAAGTTTATAGTTTTTTGAGGCGCAAAATTAGTAATTAATTCTGACTTATGGCCAAATTTGCCTATATTTGCACTCCCAATCACTGAATGGACATGGAGGTACCGGTAATACATCTGCTAA
>JAEEGG010011412.1_pt1 | contig 19374 bp, 16 predicted proteins | sample 9134161 | NCBI WGS metagenome assembly JAEEGG01 (sample SAMN16246543, study PRJNA631951) | gut metagenome | biome: gut microbiome; feature: rumen; material: CR-attached | host: Bos | place: Iran: Karaj | collected 2018-10 | reverse complement strand
CCGATGCGCAAGCCTGTCGCTGGCGTGGCCATGGGTATGATCAGCGATAGCGAGACCGGCAAGTACGCCATCCTCACCGACATCCTCGGCGACGAGGACCACCTCGGCGACATGGACTTCAAGGTCACCGGTACCCGCGACGGTATCACCGCCTGCCAGATGGACATCAAGGTCGACGGCCTCTCCTACGAGGTGCTGACCGAAGCCTTGGAGCAAGCCCGTCAGGGCCGCCTCCACATCCTCGACGAGATGGCCAAGACCATCACCGAGCCGCGTGCCGACTACAAGGAGTTCGTGCCTCGCATCGAGACCATGTACATCCCGAAGGATATGATCGGCGCCGTCATTGGCCCCGGTGGCAAGGTCATCCAAGAGATGCAGAAGCAGACCAATACCGTCATCGTCATCACCGAAGACGAGCAGAAAGGCATCGTGGAGATCGCCTCTCAGAACAAGGAAGACATCGAGGCCTGCAAGGCCAAGATCAAAGCCATCGTCGCTGTGCCTGAGGTCGGCGAGGTCTACCACGGAAAGATCGTCTCCATCATGGCCTTCGGCGCCTTCGTGGAGATCATCCCCAACAAGGACGGTCTGCTCCACATCTCGGAGATCGACTGGAAGCGTTACGAGACCATGGAAGAGACAGGCCTGAAGGAAGGTGACGAGATCGATGTGAAGCTCATCGAGATCGACGAGAAGACCGGCAAACTGCGTCTGTCGCACCGCGCCCTGCTCCCCAAGCCGGAAGGCTATGAAGAGAAGAAGGGCGGCAACGGCCCTCGTCCTGGTGGTCCGCGTCCCAACGGCGGCAACCATGGCAACGGTGGTCATGGCAATAGCGGTCATGGTGGTGGCCATGGCAATGGCAACCATGGCGGCAATGGCGGTCCCCGCAGAAAGTAAAAAAAAAACCGTTGTTGGCGGGTGAAAATCCGCCAACAACAAACTATATCAAAGAACTAAACAAACTTAAATGAGGCAGTTAAAGATTACGAAGCAGGTGACGAACCGCGAGACCGCGTCTCTCGACAAGTACCTGCAAGAGATTGGTAAGGTTGAGCTGATTTCGGCTGAAGAAGAGGTTGAATTGGCCCAGCGTATCAAGCAAGGCGACAAGATCGCATTGGAAAAACTCACCAAGGCCAACTTGCGTTTTGTAGTCTCCGTAGCAAAACAGTATCAGAACCAAGGCCTCAGTCTTCCCGACTTAATCAACGAAGGCAACTTGGGACTGATCAAAGCCGCACAACGTTTCGACGAAACCAGAGGTTTCAAGTTCATCTCCTATGCCGTGTGGTGGATTCGTCAGTCCATCCTACAGGCTTTGGCCGAGCAATCACGTATTGTCCGACTCCCTCTCAACAAGATCGGTTCCATCAACAAAATCAACAAAACTTACGCTAAGTTAGAGCAAGAATTTGAGCGTGAACCCAATGCAGAGGAGATTGCCGAGGTCCTGGAGATCACGGAGCAGGAAGTGAAGGACTCGATGAAGAACGCCGGACGCCACATCTCGATGGACGCACCGCTCGTGCAGGATGAAGACAACACCATGTACGACGTGCTGAAGAGCGAGGAGGCCCCGACGCCCGAGACCGAGCTTCTGTATGAGTCGTTGCGCAAAGAAATCGACCGAGCCATCTCCACCCTGACGCAGCGGGAGCAGGATGTCGTCCGCCTGTATTTCGGGCTGAACGGCAGCCACCCGATGACCCTCGAGGAGATCGGTGAGAAATTCGACCTGACGCGCGAGCGCGTGCGCCAAATCAAGGAAAAGGCCATACGCCGGTTGAAACACACCAGCCGCAGCAAGATCCTGAAGAGTTATCTCGGTTAATTGAAACAAAAAAGCCTCTCAAGAAATTGAGGGGCTTTTTTGATGCTATATAGGCTGCAACCAATCTATTATACCTATTGAGATTATTCTAGAATCCTTAATCACTTTTTCAACAGCCAATCGGTGACCGTCATGCAATGCTTTCCAGCTCTTCCCGCTGGTCGCGTAGCACCCTTTCCAATTCATTCATAGTATCAAGATTTAATTATTTTGCAAAGATACATATTTTCAATGAATTACAAATATAAAATGCACTAAATAGTAAATTATTTAATATCTAAACTGCACTAATCGGTATATTTTATGCCATACAAACTGCACTAATTTCCTCATTAAAGCCCGAAAAGATTCATTTAAATCCCCGTTACAGGGAGATTTTCGAAAGAAAAAGCACTGTTATAGGGAGGTTCTTACAAAATCTATCACTTAAGTAGGGATTTCAACTGCTCGTTATCACCATCCCCCTACCCTAATATGAAATGTCTTTGAGGTTCGTTCTATATCAATGGGATTCTTAATGCTTTGTTTTACATAGGTTCATCACTATTCCGTACCATTGTTGGTACAATTCGACTGCTTCCTCAATGTGCCTTTTACGAACCTCTTCATCAAACTGGTTGTAATATTCTGCTTTGATGAAAAGATGGTTGCCAAATCCCAAATAGGCCGCCTTCCAGCCTTCAGGTTCTTGTTGGCCGGCGATGCCTATTTTGCAGTCTTTCAGAATTGGCACAATTTCCTTAAGCTGGTCATAGCTTACACCTCTGTAGCAATAATTCGTGTGGTAGAACCACCCCTGCGCATCGATGATTTCAACCCCTCCCGGCTCCCCCATCGCACCGGGTTGCGCAAATGAAAAGGCGACAATGTCAATTGCGCAATAACCCTTGTAATTGGATTCCGTGATTTCTATAGTATCATTCATGGCTGTTTTTCTTAAAGAGTAGATAATTAAAATCGGATCGTTTGTCTTGCGACTTTGCAAAGGTAATGATAAAACCTTGTTTATTGCAAGAGGTGTTGATCACTATTTCCCAATTCGTCATTATTGTTTTCAGCATGTAACTACCGGCACCAACGACTAGACACTTCTTCAGCACGTGCAGCATTGGGCGCAGGTGACGCATAGCTCACCAATACATTTAAAACATCCACAAAATACATATTTTCAACGAATTACAAATCTGCACTGCACTAATCGGTAAGTTTTTCATATCCTAAAATGCACTAATCGGAAAATTTCGCCCACCTAAATTGCACCAAATCCACCACCCTACCAAAACTCAATAGCATGCGATGTGTCTCTATACTTCGCACCATGTACTGCCATCAAAAAGTAGACGTACAAGAATGCCTTCGTCCACGAGTTGTTTGAGGTAGTCGCGGGTTCTTGAGGGCTTGAGTCCGATGGCTTTCGAAATGGATTTTGCGTCTGAAATCCCGTTATCGGCGATAAAATCGATGATTTGTCGCCGATTTTCCTCATTTCGATTTCGATTTTTGGATTTCATGGTCGGTTTATCGGACAAGGATAAGGCCCATTGTTTCAAAAAAGTTTGAGTTTTGAGGCTTTACCATTTGATTTCGATACATCTTTCCAATGTACTTGTGAAATAGTCATTGGCCATAAAACACATCAATTCGTCAATCGCTCTAATAGTCTTAATCTATTAGTAATAAAGCCAATAGCACAAACCTTATCGTTCATATAACAGTTGGTTATATATCTTGAAACCATATTCTTGTCGAATTTGCTAAAACTCACCATTAGTGTGTTGTCATCGAATAGTTTTACTATTTGGCCGCGTGTTGCTGACATAAACTTGTAATAACCCTCCGCATAGCATGAAAGTGTAATTGCTATCAAATTCTGGAACGCCCCCTTTTCTTGGGTATTAAACGCAAGCATATCCTCAGTAACCCAACGCTCCAAAGCATCTACTAATCCTTGCAAATCATACGAGAAATCTGCAATTTTGTCGAACATTTCAGATTCACAGACTTTTAAATACGACAAGAAGAAAAACAACTTCGGCAAAAACTCACTTCTAATTGGCATTGAACACAATCCAATTCTAGCAATTGCAAAAGCCCTCTCAATTTGACGCAAGCTAAGATGTTTGTGTTTTACTATTGTTTTTGACATCAAAAGCAATTCGTCCTTATCTTCTTTAGCCTTGTATATGTTATTATTATAACCATAATTGTCTTGTCCTATACGATTCTCATTTTTTAGAAACGAATCATAGTCATAATAATCATACAAATAATCACAAAACAATTCCGCATCTGGCTCAGGCAAATAGTAATCAACATCAATAAAACGCCTAAGATACTCATCTGCATCAATCTCATTACTACCATAAAACCCTTTCACAGAGCAAACCAATTGCTTCTTGTCGATAGACAGCACAAAAATCACATTGGGTACATCGAACAGATGCTTGATTCTTTCCAATACTTTTACAGCAAAAGTAGGATTGCAACGGTCTAATTCATCCACCATGTAAACCAATGGCTTTCCCTCATTACAAACTGTCGTCATATAATCTGTTAGGCTCTCCTTGAAATCTTGCATCAATTTTGTTCTGGCATTTTCTTCTTTCAATGACTCATACACAGAATCCTCAAGTTGTTTCATCCCTCCTTCAACTGCGCCTTTTGCAATTTCACCGAGCACTCCTGCAGCGGCTGTAAACGCTCCTGCCAATGCACCGGTCACCACTTTTGCACCTGTTTTAAACACATCGTCTAATCCATCTTCTTTATTCAATTCTTTTAATTCTCGAAGCATTGACAACATAGGCTCCTCACAAATGTCATCTTCCCATGCATTATAATATATGACGGGAAAACCTTCATTCATCATGTGTTGTTTCCACATTTTAAGAAACGTGGTTTTACCCGTCCCCCACGCTCCATTTAATGCGATAACAGCACCACCAACAAATGTCTCAACAATGCTGGTTAATACCTCGGCATATTCTTTCCTTCCCAGCTTGTCATCCTTAAAAGGCTGAGTCGGGTCTATTATTTCAAATTCTTTGACTTTTGCCTTTACTGTCAGCTTTTCCATTTTCTCCAGTATTAGTCAATCTGGGTTTCAACCTATACACTTATCATTGAAATTCTCAATCCTTCGTTATACTCTCTATCGTCGTCACGAATGGTAGATATCTGATTTCACCTCGTCTCTGGGTTTTCAAAACGTCAATGTTATCCGTGTCACGAGGCCCATTGGGATTATACTCAAGCAGCAGGTATTTAACAGCATCATTGGGCTGCCTAACCAAAAAGTCGGCGGGAACGTCTTCTGCATCAACAAGACAAGGGGCTTTTGAGAGAAGGAAAAGCACTGGATCCTTCCAATAATGGAACATCAAATACTTCACACTATTGTAAGAAGTCTTTTGTATCTCATTCAGGCCCATTTCTTTAATACCCAAGGCAATTTTTCCTGCGGCTTCCGTTTTCTTACGTGCTGCTGGATTTCCTATGGCATACATCAGAACCAAATCAAGTTTGTTATCTACCAAATCAATCCTGTTGATTTTGGGCAAGTCGACAGGTATGCTCCCGTAAACAAAGACATCTTCAGCAGCCATAGGCCAATCACTATCTTCGTGCGCTTCATAGGCGACAGGATGCAAAGGAGTCATGTCGCCTCCAATGGTCATATCATTTTCTTCACTCAAATTGTTCACATTCATGCCCGTCACAAACAGATACATGTCTATGACGATACGAATAGCAGCATCAACCTCTTGCTCATTAATCTCAATGCTTCCATGTGATTCTTGGTTCCGCAATTGACGCAACAATGACAATCTTTGTGAAAACTCCTGATATTCAGGCTTCGGATTGTTTTTCAATCCCCTAAGCGCAGGGAAGGCAAAGATAGCGTTTGATAGTGTTGCTCCTTGTCCTTCTTCTCTCGAAGGCAGCTCCTCACCATGAATGAGATAATAGAGTTTCTTTAGATACACCTCGTAACGCAGCAAAAGCATATCCAGTTGAGTCCGCTTGTCTGACAGCGAAAGGCCTTCTGCCATGCATACGATATTAAGGGAATCTTTCACCACACTGTCCATACCATCCAGTCCTGGCAACGATGGCGTATTCAATACTCTAAACATGGTGTTCACCGTATCATCGAATGCTGGCATATATCTTGACACCCCATTGAAATGAGATGCGTAGGAAGCAACAATCCGTTCTTTCAGGTTGGTCTCATTATAATCCGGACGAATCTTGCGACGCACCATCTCCATCAAATCTTCCATGGAGAGCCCTTCCCTAGGTTGCTCTTGATTTGTGGTATCATAGTCAAAGTCGGAATCACCGTTTTCAACATTGCGCAGGTCTGACATGAAGATGGCAAACAATTGCTCAATATTCTCGGCTATCATCTGCTTGAACTGCTCAACCTGTGGAAAATCGGTACGGTTTTTCAAGCCACGACGGTATTTCCCTTGGACTTTCTTGTATTCTGCCAGCTTTTCCTCTTCGGTGTAGTTGTCATCCTTCGCAAAGGCGCAGAACTGTTCGTCTTGCTTGATAAAGTCGAACATCAAGCCGATTTCTTTCAGCCAGATTTGCGCTTGTTCGGCTGTCAGTTGTTCGGTATCATGTAGCTTTTGCAAAATGGCCAACACCTCATCCATGCTTTTACCTTTAGGTGGTTGTGGACCAGAACCGCCGCGTGAGCCTCCGTGCCCTCTGCCGCCACCTTCTCCTTCGCCTTCCACTAAGATAATGCCTGGCTTCTCTTCACTATCAATCACCTCATACTCGTATGGCTCGTCCTCCGTTTGATAGGTCACTTCACGATAGATATGGCAATAGATCTGCCAAAACATCAGAAACACTTCGTCATAGTATTTTCTATCAATGACAAAAACTCCGTCCAACAACCGAATACCAGAGAAGTAATGACCCACCAAATTTCGCAGGTCGCGAGCGAGGTTTATTTCTGCATGATAGTCGGCATCCGATGGCTTCAAACCATTTTCTTCATTATATTTCTTGGCAAGATCCTCTTGATAAAAGCATTGCTGTATCCACTGACGGATTCCATCTTCCATCTCCAACACGAAACGTGTGTCTTCGCGTTCATGCTGATAGCGTGAATACCATTGCAGATAAGGTTCACTGCCCTGAAGCAGCTTGTAAGTGCGAGCCACACTCTTTGCTTCAAATTCCGGATTGAAATCAGAAATGGCCATATCGCAGAACTTTTCGAAAGCCTGCCTGATGTTTTCCACATTCACGTTATGCCATGAACAGTCAACAATATGGCAATCGTCCTTGTACTTGCAGATGCGATTCACTCGACTGATGGTCTGGATGGCATTGATGTCGCTGATTTCCTTGTCGAGAAAAAGCGTATGAAGTTTAGGCTCGTCGAATCCCGTCTGCAACTTATCCACCACGATAATCAAACCATTCTTGGCTTGGCGGAAGTTCTGGAGCACTTTCTCTTCGCTCAAGCCTCCATTCAGCGTGGAACATGATTCGTGCTTTTGGTCATCGCTATAGATGATGACGATGGGAGCATCCTTGTATTTCTCATAGGCAGGTTCTTGGCATTTCTCGGCATACAACGAACGAATGATATTGAAATACTTGATGGCATTAGGAATACTTCTCACAGCCAACATAGCCTTTCCTTCTCCACGAATCTTCTTATAGACCAGACTCACAAGTCGGTGCACAATAAATTCTGCAATCTTGCGCATACGTGGCTCGAAGGAATAGACTCTATCCTTGCGTAGGACAATGTCGATGTCATCTTCATCGCTGTCTTCCAGTTCCTCAGGCAGTTGGAAATCAACAGGTACCGCGTAGGGAATAATCGCCTTTGTGGGATCAAGGATGTAGCCATCCTCAATGGCTTCGCGCATGGTGTAACAATCGAACGGAATCCACATCGGCTTGGTCAAAGCACTGCGGAACTCGCCGAACTTTGCCAGCGTTTCCTCGCTTGGCGTGGCAGTGAAACCTATCAACAGATTCTTCTTCACCACCGTCTGACTTCCCACATTGAATGTCTCTTGCAAACGGGCGAATAGGTCAATCATTTCCTGATTGTTCTCGCCTGAATTGCTACGGTGAATCTCATCAATGAGGAACGCCACGCGCATCTTCTTTAACTTTTTACCTGCCGCCGACAAGGCATCTTGCAAATCCAGGAACTTCTGGATATTCACAACGATGATACGCAGTTTTCCGTCCAAAGCTTCGACAAATGTGTCTCTGTCGGTCGCCTCCACAAACATCGACTTGTCAATGTTCATGTTCATCATCATGGTGTCCAACTGGTCGCGCAACTGCAAACGGTCCACCACAATCATCACCTTGTCGTAGGCGTACTTGCCCTCATAGCGGTAGTCCTTCAGCTGCAAAGCCGTCCATCCGATGATATTACTCTTTCCGAACCCTGCGGCATACTGCAACAAAAGCGAATAGACATACTTGTTGTTGAAATAGCGTTCGCGCAACAGGATGATTTCCTCTATCTTTTGAGGAGTAATCCCCTGCGTCTGCAAATAATTGCGGAGTTTGTTGATATAGTAGCCAGGCTCCTTCTCATGGTCCAACATCTCCGTAATACGGCCCATAATCTTGTCGCAACCAAACTTTTGCTTGGGACGCGGTGCTATCAGGCGGCCTGTGTTGGAAGTGCGTTCTTTCACGCCTTCCTTCTTTACGTATTTGTATTCAATGAAGTTGTAGTAGAGGATCTCTTTCTCTATCATCTTCTTGTCGTACAAAGCGTGCATCACCTCCTCAAACCGTTGCTTCTCCGTCTGTGCCGAGGCCGTAACAGGATAAACCTTGAACGGATCCAATACAGCGGAGGTCAATTCTTCCACAGTCTTAGCCGGTTCACTGGCGAATCCCTGATGAGCAAGGTCGAAGAATTGGCTGATGCCACGCATCACGTAGGTCTCGTTGCAGTCGCTGGCCGTCAGGTGAATGGCTTTCTCGTAGATGGCCATCACCTCTTTGCGTTGTTTCATGGCCTTTGCGTCACGCTTCTCCTGCTCCGTCAATGCCTTCACCGTAGCCAAATAGTCTTTCGCCACCTTCTGACGTCCATTGGCACGTGCCGTCTGGCCTTTTGTGGACGATTTCAGTTCCATGTAGCCAATGTAGATGCCATTGACAAAGAACATGATGTCAGGACGAATAGTATAAAGTTTTGTTTCGCCAACTTTGAGCGTATGACTCGACTCCTCCACAGCACAGAAGATGTTCTGCTTGAACTCTTCGTCTCCTTTCAGCTCCGTTCCAGAAACGTAGAACAGCCAAACCTTTTCACCCTCAAAGGTGATGGACTTGTGGCCATTGATGTAGATAGCCACATTCTGAGCATCCAAAAGCGACTCCTTTACCTTGTCCTTCAAGGCGTTTTGCAAGGCCTGCTCATCGTTGCCGAACTTCCTTAGCAGACGAGCCCAAGTTTCAGGCTGACTATTCTCAACAAACTCGCCCATAACGGATGGGATGAACAAATCGTTGCTGACGACGATATTGCTCACGCTGCGATAGCCCAAGCCCCCTTGCTCTTCGAGGCGGCAAAGGAACTCCATCACATATTCATGCTGTATCTTCAGTTCGTTCATACGCGGTTGTATTTATACGGCACGTTGGCCGGTTATTACTTCGTTTATCAGCGACCGTTTCAAACGCTTCAATGCGTCCGTCTGTTTGTCTATGTTGGCAATGGCGGCATCTATCTTGACGCATTTTTCATCAAGATAGTCTGCAATGGCTTGCTGTTCCGAGAAAGGAGGTAACGAAACAAAATGACTGGCCACTCTATCAATCTTTATGTTGATACGAGTAAAACCCCTTGCTTCGAAACGTAAAGCATCTCTGTACATTTCAGAGTTTAACTGATAGTTCAAGAATGGAGCGTAGCAATTATGATTAGTAATTCTTAACCCTCTACAAAAACTATTCAAATAGGCCTCACCAGGATTACCTAACACTACAGCTGATTTTGCAATACTCTCATAGTCTTCAGAACTCATTAAAAAAAGTAAATCGCCCGCTTTAACCTGGTTCTGTTGCTCATTTTCTTCCAACACAACATAATGGAAGTTGCCATTATCAACAACAGTGTTATTAAGTACGTTTGTAAATGGTACATAAGGCTTCGTCTTTGTCTCATCATCACAACGAAAATCATCTCCAGACTTTCCTGTTAAGCCACTGTACATATATCCAAGGTCTTTAAGACGAAAACGCTCCCAATGTTCCGGAATCATTCCAATCCATTCCACGCCTGAGTCTTTCAACTTCACGTTTTCATCAAGTCCATGGGTGACGGCACGATTGATCATTGCCTTCTTCAGGCGAGTATAGGCATCCTTCTTCTTTTCCAGCAGCTCAACTTGTGCATCAATGGCAGAAGTCTTTTCGTTCAAATAATCGACTATTTTTTGCTGGACGGAAAGAGTCGGCATATTGATTTCATACGCTAATAGATAATTGCGCTGTAACTCAGTTTGATTCGTAGAACCCTTAACCATAGTTGCATTTATCTCTTCATATCTAATGAGGAAATAATAATACAAAAACTTCATCAAATGTTTCCCTTTGCTATTACGTAAAATTGAAACATGAGAATCAGCATAAAAGCAGGTATCGTCTTTATCGAAATAGAACACTTTCCCTAAAACGCCTCCACCAGTGGATGCCATTAGCAAATCTCCTTTGGTTATCCGAGCATCATAAGCAGGCTTAGATGTAAAACGTATATTGCTTTCGTCAAGCCATCCTTTACTAAAGGTTGCTTGATTCATCACCTTAAACGGACTATCATCGACGTATTCAGGTGTTGTGCCACGAGAGACAAAATCGCATATTTCCTTAATTCTCATTCCTTGCCCTCCATATCATTGAATTCTTGAATCCATTCCCTAACTTTTGCTTGAAGCAGAGCCTTGTCGGGCAGATAAAGCTGATATTGCGTCGCATAGATGTTGGCATCCTTAGGCAGCGTCAATTCCACCAAGGCGTCTTTCTTGCTTTCACAGAGCAAAATACCAATAGTGGGGTTCTCAAAATCCTGCTTCACAAATCGATCGTAATAATTGACATACATCTGCATCTGTCCCAAATCCTGATGAGTCAATTTGTCTGTCTTCAAGTCAATCAGTACATAACACCGTAACAGGCGGTTATAGAACACAAGGTCAACGTAGAAATGCTCTTCGTCAAAGGTGAAACGCTTCTGCCGTGCTTCGAAGAGGAAGCCTTTGCCCAGTTCCAAGAGGAACTGCTGCATCTTGCTGATGATGGCATTCTCTAACTTTGACTCTGAATAGACCGCGTCGGGCTTCAAGCCAAGGAACTCCAGCGTCAGCGGGTTTTTGATGATGTCCTCTGATTTCTCCACGGTCTGCCCCTCACGTGCCAATCGCATCACTGCGTCCTTGTCGCGACTCAATGCCAGACGCTCATAAAGACTGCTGCCTACCTGACGTGAAAGCTGGCGCACGCTCCACTGCTGTTGGGTACACTCTATCTCGTAGAAACTACGTGCATCAGGATTCTCAATGCGCATCAAAATGAGGTAATGAGACCAAGACAGAGTGAAATCGGGTAAACGCTGTTGACCTTTTTCCAAAACACCGTTTTGGATATTGCCTTGAATTGGGGCAACGTTGTTGCCTGAATTTGACAAACACTGATTGTCATTTTCAATTTGACAAACACTGTCTGTCAAATTACCATAAACCAAATAGAACTGACGTATTTGACGAAGATTAGAATAAGACCAGCCCTCGCCAAATCGATCAGTAAGACGAGTCGATAATGACTTCAACACTTGTTTGCCGTATTCCGCACGTGTTTGGCCCTGCTGTTCAGCTTCCACAATAAACTTTCCGATGCTGTACTTCGTGTACACCTCGGCAATGTTCACCGCAGTAGCTACCCGCTGACGGCTCTCCTCAATCAGGCTTGAAATGTGCTCAAAGAGTGTTTCAATACGCGATGTCTCTTGTATTTCTTTGTCCTTGCTCATAATTCAATGCTTTTAAATTCATCGTTTAGCTGACGTAACTCAGCCATAATATCCTCCACACTTTCCAGCTTTTCCGGCACATAGAACTCTTTGTTGAAGTTCAGCTCAACACCGATGACGTTTCTGCCCAAAGTGTAGGGCTTGAAAACGTACTTCTTCATGAACGCATTGATTTCACGCTCGTTCTCATGTCCATCGAAATGGTGAGAAATGATCTCGTAGTCGCTGATGTAGGTCGGCTCAATAAAGGTTTCGACAATGGTCGCCCCCGTCTTGCGGTCTTTCTTAGTCTTGGTAACAAAGTGGCCGCAGCCTACCGCTTCACCGTCGGCGACGCGAATCATGGTGTTGCGCTCCTCGTCAAAGCGGTATTCATCCTCTTTGACCATTACCTTGCCTTCCTTGCAGATGGTATCTGCCACACTGCGTCCGTCATCATCGAGGTCGGTCAGCGTGAGCGACTGTTTGTTATAGTAGAAATGCTCGCGGTCGAATATCTTGCAGATGTCGCTGGGAGCGAAGTCTGTCAAGGCATCTACGATGGTTGCGCGCTGGGTTTTATTCATTTCCCGACGCTTATCACCCTTTGACTTCTTCAATGGTGTCCAAAGTTTGCTTCCGTCAATGAGCGCAACCTTATCCTTACGCTCAAAAGGTTTCTGCTTATTCATGATCCACAAGTAGGTGTATATCCCCGTGTTAAAGAACTCACTCTGAGGCATCTGAATAATTGCTTCAACCCAGTCGTGGTCGAAGATGTATTTGCGGATGTTGCTTTCGCCGCTTCCCGCATCACCACTAAACAGCGTGGAACCATTGTGTACCTCTACGGCTATACCTTTTTCATCAAGCTGCCAAAGGATATGCTGCATGAACAGCAGTTGTCCGTCACTCACAGCGGGCAAACCACCAGGGAACTGCCCTTTCTGGTCGTTCTTGATGTCTCTTTCATAACCGCTCCATTTGGTGCCGTAGGGAGGATTAGCGACAATCACATCGAAGCTTCTGCCAGCAAACGGGGCCGTCGTGAGCGTGTTGCCATAGCTGATTTGGGAATGGCTGCGGAAGCGGCTTTCGATGGCAGCTAGAGCATAGAGCGCATCGTTGTATTCGCTGCCCCAAGTGTGGATGTTCTTGTAGCCTGCTTGAGTCTGAAGCCGGTCGGCCACGCCAAACAGCAGGTTCGCGCCGCCACAGGTGGGGTCATAGACGTGGATGTTCTGGTTCTTGGGTTTTGTCACCTTCGAGGCCACAATGTCAGCAATCAGCGAGATAATATCGTCAGGGGTATATTGTTCTCCAGCCGTGGATGCGCTGATGTCGGCCCACTTGCGTTTGATATGTTCTTCCAACGTGGTGATGGCGGAGTTGTCGTAGGGCGAAAGGTCAATCTTCGACCAAGCCGTGATGACAGACAACAAAATCTTCTTGCTGCGCAGTTCGGCCACATAGTAATCCATGTTCAGGTATTTCTTCTCGTCCTTACCACGCTCAATGCCCAACAACTTCTTCAGCACATCGTCAAACGCTTTCAGGTAGCTGTCGAAGTCCTGTTCAAAGGTGGTGTCGTTACCACAGATGCTGCTCAGCGTTTTGCCTTTCATCACGATATACTCATTGTAGCCGCAATCCATGTCGATGAAGGCTTCCTTGAAGTCCTCAGGGTCATCCTTTACAGTCCACCCTTCCTCTTCCTCCACACGTTTCATGGCATTCAGCATACGTCCTTCGAGCATCATCAGTGCGAAGAACGGCATCATATAAGCCGGGAAGTCGCTTTGCTTCACGCTGGCAGCCAGAAGCAAATCGGCAATTGCCCAAATATCGCTCTCGTAGTGCATGATGTCACGAGGCTGGGGGCGTAGGTTTTGAGTGTCTGTCATATATCCTTTTTTTTGTTTTCGTTTGCAAAAATACAGTTTATAGGTTCAGTCATCCCGAACCTGTTCTTCTGTTTTTATTATTCTAAAAAACCAAGAAGTTACATATTCTATCTTTTTTAATATTCGTATCGTTAATTTTCTTCAATGTGTCCACTAATTCCTGTATATCAGTCAAAAGTTTCTCTGCCTTTGTCATATTAGTCTTGTCTGCTAGGCTATTTGCGTAAAACCAAGACCCACTGGTTATTTTCTCTCCTTGGTTATTGAAATAATTGTAAGTATCGCCACTTGTGAACATTTTGTAATTAGTTATTATGTACCTGTCGTGTTTAATTCTAGCTTCAGTAGCGACAACAAATGTAACGTTTGGTCGGAATTTCTTATTAACTTTCGATCTAAGATTGGAATAAATGTCATCCCAATTAGGTTCAAAAACTTGTTTTGAACTTTTGTCATAAACTTCCTTTAATGTTACAATTACAATGTTAATCTTCTCATTTGTTGCATTATCAGCCAAGCATTTTACCAATTTATACAGGTTCGATTCATACAACTCAGGAGATGATAATAAATATCGATCATAGATTATTATATCCGATGTTGGAGAAATATATTTTTTGACATCTTCCCATCTGCTTATTTCATCAAATACATCTTTTGTGTATTGATTAGAATACACAAAAAGATTAGAGAATGCCGATAACTCCGAGCCAACTTTAGAAACAATCACTATACCTTTATTGAATAAACTGTTAACGTCACTTCTTTTGTTTTCATCAAGGCAATAAACAGAAGAATAATTCGGTTTCTTCTTCAAATCATCATTTTTTATAGGGTTTTGTGGAAAGTTAGAATTCCAACTAATATCACCTAATCCACTCGCCATACTAGTGAACCATTGCATTATATCTGACTTGTCATCAGAGGATGCATTATCTATTGATTCCTTTGTAAATGTAAAATATATATGAAAATTATCCTTCAGCATTCGCATACAATCAGCATACCTGTCATCTTTTGCCGAATGAATCAGAGATAAAAAATTATAAAAATCAAAATATGCGTTCATTTATTAAAACAGTTTGAAAGTTAGATTTGCTGCTTCGTCAAAAAAGCCTTGACCAAAATCGTTCTCAAAACGACCGTTAGTTCGATATTTAACTTCATAAGGATTGCTATCTGACGGGAAATAGTAAACCTTAAATGGATTCTTTTTTATTTTTTCATCATCATTATAACATTCAGATACAATCACTTGTGTCTTCCTGATTAGATATTCTGAATGAGTCTCAATAATAAAATTGAACCCATACGTTTTATTTAATTCAAAGAATAGATCAGCAAGCTTACTTTGTAACTTTGGATGCAAATTTTGTTCAGGCTCCTCAACAATTATTGTAGAACCAGTTCTGGTTGTTGGTTTAGCCCGATCAGCCATTTTTGTTGCTAATCTGAAAAGAAGTACCATTAACTGAATGGACCCCATTCCTTTGTCTGCGAGATTGACTGGATAATTATCCTTATCAAGAATCTTTACTACATGTGCTTCTCCTCCAACAGAATTAATAGTATAATCGTATCCTATACCGAAAGCCCTCATCCATTTGGTAATGAATTTATGTATTTTAGATCCTTTTTGGATTCTGCAATTTGCAAATTCATGAATAGTTTTGACAAAATAATCATTTGTATCTTTTGCACTGTAAATAACCGTTTGTGTTACAGCGTGTGCATATATGTATTCCACTGCATTATTACTATAAAATGAATAAGGCAAACCTATCAGTCCATATCTATTCAAAATATCTATGTTCTTTTTAAAAAAAGTCATCATTTCTAAAGAAACATCCTTAAACTTGGTATTTTCTTCTCCAGATTTCTCTTGGTTTCTTTTTGAAAGAGTTGCGTCAATACGGGATAAAAATCTCTCCAATAACCATCCGATTAAAGGGCCACCAATCATGCCAGTTCTGCCTGTTATGGAAGTATGTATTTCTGCGTTAGATGGGACGCTCTTGAAATAATTTTCTAGTTTTTTCTTGCTGGTTTTTCTTCCGATTCTAATAATATCATCATCATCTGTTTCACGATAAAGGGGATTGGGGAATTGGTGAAATATAGCCTGTATGTCATCTTTGATAAAATCAAAAGTTAAGTCAATGTTCCATTTCAATAAGTTCATGGAAATTTTTTGTATTTTACCAGAAATTGCTTCCTCATCATTTCTATCACCAATAATCTCAATTTCAAATTTAATATTTGATTCCGTAACAGTAAATGTTATTACGTCATTTTTTGCGCGATTATATAATGCACGTGCAAAAGTACCAATGTGCGCAAAATAGCTTTTATTAAAGAAAAACTGATGCTCTAAAACCGCCCTATCATTTTCTTCTTTTTCCAATTGAAAATATTGAGAACTTAGAAATTCAAGAGTCGACAAAATAGCCTTCACAACAGTTGATTTACCTGCATTGTTCTCCCCCACAAAAATAGTTAAAGGACTGAGATCCATTAGTGGGAATGTCTCAAATTTTCTAAAATTTTTAAATCCGATTTGCTTCATATTTTATCCTTGATTATTGTTATTCTCTAGTTTCGCTTGCAAAAGTACACACCATGGGTTCAGTCATTCTGAACTAGTTTATTTTTTTTCTTTATCCACATTATTTACTCATGCTTTTTTAAAAGTCTTTCTACTTAGTTTTCCACCGCAAAGATAGGCAATTTATATTCAGTTATAGTGCACCTATTTTTCATACAGCATAAAAGCATCTCTTAATCGTTGTTTCATCCTTTCCCTCAAGGTCTCCGGCTCCAACACTTTCATGTTTTCGCCAAAACTCAAAATCTGTTGTTCCAGTTCATAGTTCAGATACACTTCGATGGTGATATAGGCTCCAGTCTCGTCCATATTCACCAGTCGTTGAGTCGCACCGTGTAGAGGCTTAGTCTTCACGTACGGCCATGAGGCATTCGACACCCACAGAAGCACCTTTTGCGGCTCAGTCCTCGTGTCCTTCGACACACCTATCATTTCATCGAAGTAATCAAGCCAGTTCACATCAGTCGGTTTATACGTCACATTCGCATCCTCTATGCCCTTGATGCGGTCAAACGCATAGTTGGCCATAAAACCCTGAGCATCGTTCCACGCAATCAGGAACCAACGCTTATTGTACTGTTTCAGGTAGTACGGATGCACGATGATGGTTTCCTTGCTGTCTTGCTTGAAACTTTGGTAAGTCAGCTTCAAGGGCTGTTTCTCAACGATGGCATTAAAGAGAGGAGTGAAGTTATCCATGCCTTCCAAGTCCAGGTTCTCATCGAAACCTACGATTTCATCCGTAGCCTCATCGAGCTTCAGCGAAGCGCCGAGACGCTCCGCTATCTCGTCCACCCAATTGAATTGAGGCATCCCCTTAAAGCGTCTGAGCAGCTTCAGTGTCTGAGTCAGCTGGATAATCTCATCCGCTTTCATCGGGGTCTTGTAAATTGAAAACTCTGGGTCGGAATACCTGTAGTAGATATTTCTGCCTTCCCTGTACGATTCCACTTCCGCTCCAGGATAGATTCGTTGAATCTGCTCAATATCATCCCTTACAGAATTCATCGCCGTAATACGTTCAAAATCCCTCCGCTCCAATTCCTCATTGCAAGCGTCAAAAATCATCTTTGTCGAATACTTTCGCTTTGGGTCGCTCAAACAACGGTCGATGACCTTAATCCTCAAATCTGCGCTCTTAGACTTTGGCATTTTTCACCATCATTTAGATTGGTGCAAAAATAGTGAATGTTTTCTGATTATCTATCATTGCCAACTATATATCCACAAAAAACATGTATCTTTGCCATCGGTTCGCTACCAAGATAGCAAGGAGCAGCCTCCTATCAGGCAGGGAGCAAGTCCGACATTTCTTCGTTAGTTGTTCGATATTTATTCGATAGAAAATAGGACAAATAACATGCCATCGGGAAGCACAAAAGGCACTTCCACTATTTCACGTTGATATACATTGTTTAAAGCCATTGCTCCAATCCTTTAGTAAGTTGACCACTGCGAGACTTTAGATATGTGCTATAGTCCTCGGCAGCCAAACTTGGAAAGTCGCTTTCCTCAAGCAGCGGATAATCCTTTAGTCTTTCAGCCAACATTTCATCGGTAAGTTTGCTGTGAGAATGGGACCGTTTCTTTTCGTTTACCTGCGACAACAGCCACTTCTCGACCTGTTGCTGAAGCCATGTCTGAAACGACTCGTCAATCTGCAAGACCTTTTCAACCTGCATAACCAAATTCTCGTCTAACGAAATGGGATATGTGCACATTGTTTTCTTTTTTTGTGATTGCAAAAATACACAAATTCGGAAATATTGCAACAATAAAGAAAAAACATGGACAAGAATGTCATCTTTTTTCATAATTTTGCCTCCTACAACTAACAATTAGTACGGCTGCCACAGTGTGACAGCCCTACAACTGCAAACTGACAACTATCAACTGACAACTGATAACTATGAACTTGATAGCCCCTTCCCTACTCTCCGCCAACTTCCTCAACCTGGAAGCCGACATCGAGATGGTCAACCGCAGCGAGGCCGACTGGTTCCACTGCGATGTGATGGACGGCCGCTTCGTGCCTAACATCTCCTTCGGCATCCCCGTTGTGCAAGCCATCAAGAAGAAGGCACAGAAGCCCCTCGACGTCCACCTGATGATCGTGGAACCCGAGAAGTACTTCGAGACCTTCGCCAAGGCGGGCGCCGACATCATCACCTTCCACTATGAGGCCTGCACCCATATCCACCGCGCCGTGCAACAAATCAAAGCCCTCGGCATCCACGCTGGTGTAGTTCTTAATCCGCATACCCCCGTCAGCGTGCTGGAGGACATCCTCGGCGACCTGGATGTGGTGCTACTCATGTCGGTCAACCCGGGCTTCGGCGGACAACAATTCATCGAGCGCACATACGAAAAAATCCGCAAGCTGCGTTTGATGATCAACGAACAACACGCTTCTGCACTCATCGAAGTGGACGGCGGCGTGAACACGCATAACGCCAAGGCTTTGTTCGAGGCGGGTGCGGATGTGCTCGTCGCGGGCAACGCGGTATTTAAGTCGGAGAATCCAATGGAAACGATTAGGGAACTAAAGGCCTATGGCTAATAGCCTATGGCTTATGGCCCGCTTCTCCCCAAGACGTCATTGCGGACTTGATCCGCAATCTCCCCCAAGGGTGCAGCAGGCCAAAAGCCATAGTAAAATAAGAAATCTTAAATCTTTAAATATCAAATCTTTAAATCCAACAAAACATGAGCAACGACATTCTAAAACTCAAGCCGCAAGGCATTTGGAAAGAGTTCAGCGGCATCCTCGGTGTGCCGCGTCCGTCGAAGAAGGAAGCCAAAATGGTGGCTTACCTCGAGAAATGGGCGAAAGACCATGACATCAGCTACGTCAAGGAAGAGTGCGGCAACATCATCATGACCGTGCCCGCCACCAAGGGCATGGAAGACCGCCAGACCGTCATCCTGCAAGCCCACATGGACATGGTGTGCGAGAAGAACAGCGACAAGAAGCACGACTTCGAGAAAGACCCCATCGAACCCGTCATCA
>JAEEGG010011410.1_pt1 | contig 19377 bp, 22 predicted proteins | sample 9134161 | NCBI WGS metagenome assembly JAEEGG01 (sample SAMN16246543, study PRJNA631951) | gut metagenome | biome: gut microbiome; feature: rumen; material: CR-attached | host: Bos | place: Iran: Karaj | collected 2018-10 | reverse complement strand
TCTGCGGAAGCTTCTCAGGCGCAGCTGGTTCAGACCACACAGATATCGGATCATATCGAAGAGGTCAGAGAATCCTCAGGTATCATCACCCAGAATGTCAATCTCGCAGCTGAAGCGGTTTCCGTCGGTCAGCAGAACATCAGAAGAATGACTGAGCTCACCAAAGAGGTGGATGATGAAGGTAAGGACGTTGCGGGAGCTCTCGAGAAATTCAAGAAGACCGCTCACGAGATGAACTCCATCACGGTCATAATCACAGATGTTGCTTCACAGACAAGACTCCTTGCACTTAACGCTTCCATTGAGGCAGCAAGAGCAGGAGAAGCAGGAAGAGGATTTGCGGTTGTCGCAAGTGAGATCTCCAACCTTGCCGGACAGACCACCGCTGCTACCGAGAACATCAATACACTGATCTCAGATGTCATCAAGCAGGTTGAGATCATGGTAACCACGATCGAAAGACTTCTCAAGACGGACGATGAAGAAAGCAGATGCGCTGCCGACACCGCAGCAAGCTTCGAGAAGATATCCGGTACGGTTGAGATCATCAAACAGCACTCTTCCGATCTTAACGATCTTGTAGGAAGACTTTCCAAGGCAAACGAAGAGATCGTAAACAGCATCCAGACCAATTCAGCTGTGGCTGAGGAAGTTACGGCTCATGCTACCGAGACCTATGAGGTCAGCAGGCAGAATCAGGATATCGTCTACAACATAGGAAATCTTGTGGGAAGCCTGAACGAGGATGCAGAAAAGCTCAAGGCTAACAGATAGGATAATGACCGGCTGCGAATTACCGCAGCCGGTTTTAAATTTATCAAAGGTACTCCGTAACCATAACCGATCGTATCTGCAAAGGAGGGAATTAATGTACAGAGCCGTTATTTTCGACATGTTTGAAACCCTTGTCACACTGTTCGAAGGCAGGACATATTTCGGCGAAGATATAGCCGCGGATGTGGGAGCAGATCCAAAGGATTTCCGAAGAGAATGGCATAAGATTGAAAATGACCGAAGCACCGGCAGATACACCATTGAAGAAGGCCTGGAGATTGTCCTCAAAACTCTCGGAGTCTATACTCCGGAGAAGGTAAAGCTTGCTGCAGGCAAGAGACTCGAAGCCCTCGGTGATACTTTTTCCGCGATACAGCCTGAATCGGTAAGACTTCTTGATGAACTTAAAAAGAAAGGTATACTGATCGGACTTATCACCAATACGTTTTCCGACGAAAGAGATCTGATAAGGGAAAGTATCCTCTTTCCCTATTTCGATGTGACACTGATATCATACGAACAGGGAATGATAAAGCCGGATCTGAGGCTTTACCGGATGATGACAGACAAACTGGGAGTAAGAGCAGATGAGTGCATATATGTGGGAGACGGAGGATCGAGAGAACTCTATGCCGCAAGAGAAGCGGGGATGCATCCCGTCCAGTGTACATGGTTCCACGAAAGCGCCTTTGAGCCCCACATCCCCTGCCCCATCCTTGATGAATTCGAACATGCGGATACCGTGCAGGATATCATTGATATGATCGAAAACCAGGATTCAAATATTATGTTATAATCTGTAAGGTTAATATTTACCTGCGGAGATTACAATGAAGAAGATTCTTATAGTCGAAGACGATAAAGAAATAAATAAGCTTCTGTCCGATTTTCTCAAAGAGAATGATTATGAGACCATATCACTCTTTGACGGACTTAAGGCAGCGGATGTCATCAAAGAAAAAGCCGTGGATCTCGTCATACTTGACCTTATGCTTCCCTATAAGAGCGGAGACATGGTACTGACAGATATACGCAAGTTCTCCAACATCCCGGTTATCATCGTATCTGCCAAGGAGACCACCAGGAACAAGATAGATCTCCTGAGACTCGGAGCAGATGACTACATGACCAAGCCCTTTGATCTCGAAGAAGTGCTTGCCCGTATCGAAAGCACCTTAAGACGTGCGGGAGCCTTCCCGGATGCCGAAGCTGTGCTTCAGCATAACGGACTCTGCATAGATATACATAACAATAAAGCAACTCTTGATGAAACTGAGCTTTCGCTGACTGCGAAGGAATTCGCGATACTTCAGCTGCTTCTGGAGCATCCGGAGAAGGTCTTCTCCAAGGCCAATCTCTTCGAAAGCGTCTGGGGCGAAGAATATATAACAGAGGATAACGCACTTAACGTTCATATCAGTAATCTCAGGGCAAAGCTCAAGAAGATCTGTCCGGAGAAGGAATTCATAGATACAGTCTGGGGCATAGGGTTCCGTCTTCATAAGGACTAAAGACCCGCATCTTAATATTTTGCTGCAATCTTTATGATTTCTTTAAACTTTTTGCCTGTGTGCACATAGTTTCCTTAAAATTGCCCTTTATACTGACCTTATCAACCAAAAACAACAAGGAGACAGATACACATGGAATCAACAGTAATGGAAGTTAAGGGAATCACCAAAAAATACCGCGAGCATGCGGCTCTGGATAATATCAGCCTGAAGCTTGAAAAGGGAAAGATCTATGGATTCATAGGTCAGAACGGTGCCGGCAAGACCACACTTATAAGACTCATTACCGGACTTGCATTTCCCACATCCGGCGAGATATCTCTCTGGGGCATGACCGGTGAAGCAGAGCTTCAAAAGCAGCGCAAGAGGATCGGAAGCCTCATAGAAAGCCCCGCTCTCTATCCTTACATGACCGCTTACCAGAACATGGAAGTCCAGCGTATCCAGAAGGGCATCCCCGATAAGACCATTATCGATAAGACACTGGAGCTCGTCGGCCTCTCCGATACAGGTAAAAAGAAGGTCAGAAACTTCTCCCTCGGAATGCGTCAGAGACTCGGCATTGCGATCGCGCTTCTCAACACTCCCGAATTTCTCATTCTCGACGAGCCCATAAACGGACTTGACCCTGTGGGCATCAAAGAAATACGCAACCTCATCAAAAAGCTCAATAAAGAATACGGCATGACGATCCTCATCTCCAGCCATATCCTTGAAGAGCTCTATAACACGGCAACCGATTTTCTTATCATCGATAAGGGACGCATCATCGAAGAACTTTCAGAAAATGAACTGAATGAAAAGTGCAGACAGCACATCGCAATAAAGACTCCTTCTTCGGAAAAGGCAATACTGGTGCTGCAGCAGAAGCTCTCAACCGACAATTTCAAGGTAATGCCGGACGGCACCATTCAGCTCTATGATTTACTTGATGATATGGAAAAAGTCGCGGGAGCACTTGCCGAGGAGAAGATCCTTGTGACCGGTCTTTCAATTACCGGAGATTCTCTTGAAGACTACTTCCTTGCCAAAATAGGAGGAGCCGCAAAATGACTAAGATAATCCGGGCAGAGATATATAAGATCCTGCACAGTCCAGCTCCCTGGGGAATCTCGATCGGTTACTTCGTCCTGATCACAATACTTGTACCGGATCATATAGAGGATGTTTCCTTTTTCCGTTCCTCCCTTTATCCTATCCCCTTTATGATCTTCATGCAGATCGCTCTTGCACTTTCGATGATAGGCAGCGAGTTCGACCAGAGAATGCTGCAGGGATATGTTGCCTCCGGAAACGGGCGGGGCTGCATTTTTCTCGGAAAGCTTCTCGTTTACCTGCTGATAAGCACAGGGATGATCGTAGTAACACTCCTCCTGCACAGCCTTTTCGGACTCTTTACAAGAGGAGAGGCGATCCCCTTTGGCACAATACTCTTCCTGCTGCCCTCTTTTGTCGGAATCTGCATGGTTCCCGCATTCCTTGCATTTGTCTTCAAGGATATCGGAAGAACTCTGGGAGGCGGACTGGTCTTCTATCTGATCATGCTTATATCTCTGAATAATTCAGCCGTAAATGATAAAGCCATATATCTTCCCTACGGTCATTCGCTTCTTGCATATAAAGACATCCTTCCTTCTGACCTTTCCGGTCTTTTGATGATCGATGCCATATGGATGATCGTATTACTGACAGGTTCCTTCCTCGCTTTTCGCAGAAGCGATCTCAAATAAGCTCACAAACCTACATCACAGCCCGCATTATCAGGAGGTTCATATAATGAATAATCTTATAAAATCAGAGCGCTATAAGCTCTTTCACAATCCGGTTTTCTGGATATTACTTGCAGGCATGACCCTGCTCGGTGCAACATCCGGCAGCGGTTACACAAAATACTTCCTTGCTCATACGCATGATCGTATCAGCATCACATCCTTTTCCGGTGTATTCAATGCAATGGTTGCTGACAGTACTCTCCTGCTTGTTGCTGTCTGTGCCATGCTTGGATGGTTCATGGGACGTGAATTTTCGCTCCGAGTGATCTCCACGGAAGTCGCATCCGGACACAGCCGCACGGATATTTTCATAAGCAAGACGATCGTGAATCTATGTGCTTACAACATCGTAATGATACTTTACTGCCTTGCAGGCGCCATAAGCCAGATCGGTCACTTCGGCACCGGCAATCTTTCAGACAATGTCCTGAATATTTTAAGAACAGTTTTTTACATGATCCTTCTGCAGAGCGCATTTTTCCTGATAACGATCACGATCGCTTTCATACTCAGAAACGGCATCAAGACCGCTGTAGTCGCTCCCATCGTATCATTTTCCATAGCTATGATCTTCGTATCCGCTGTGCAAAAAGACTGGTCAGCTGCCATCACATACCTTAATCCCATCTACAGACTCCGCGAGGTAACATCCATGGGTTCTGCGATCGGCGGAAACGGCATCATACTCTTCCCTGCGATCATTACAGGTATCCTTTGGATAGCGGCATGTAGTATTATCATATGGAAGAGCTTTACAAAAAGTGATCTTAAATGATCAACAGTACCCCTGAGTTTTGAACTCACCGGCTGCGGAAAAGAGGTATCCATGCCAGCATTGGTAATAACTGTTTTATCCCTCATATGCCTGTTTCTCTTATACAGATATCTGAAACTCAGATCCGAGATACGAAACGTCTCGGATCAGCTTCAGTTACTGGTTTCCGGTGAAAATGAGAAAATGCTGGACATATCCTTTATTGACAGCGAACTCGAAAGACTCGCAGGTCTTTTCAACAGATATAATGACAAACAGCGCATGTTAGTTGCAGGAGCCATGAAGGATGAAGAGCATCTCAAGGATTCGGTGGCCAACATATCACACGACCTGCGCACACCGCTTACGGTCATACTCGGGCATCTTCAGCTTCTGGATAAAACGGTGCTGTCCCCCGATCAGACTGAGCGTCTTGACATCATCCGGGATAAAGCCATCCGAATGAAGGAACTGGTGGATACCTTCTACGAGTACTCTCTAGTCACCTCATCAGCCAACATGCTGGAGCCAGAGAAGATCAACATTCATAACATGCTCATAAACTACATCTCAGAGAATGCTCCTCTGATGGACAAGAAGAATATCACTCCCGTCATCGATCTTCCGGAGCATTCCGTCTTTATCAATTCCGACCGAAAAGCACTCGAGAGGATAATACAGAATCTGATGTCCAATGCCATCAGATATTCAAAAGGAGATCTTTCGATCTCCCTTAAGAATAATGATGATAAATATGTTGTATTCAGTATTTCCAATACGATACCTGCTGACAGTACTCTTGATCCCGAGAGAATGTTCGACCGCTTCTATACGGGAGACTCATCCAGAAACAGCGGCGGAACAGGACTGGGACTCGCCGTAGTCAGAGAACTCACCGAAAGGCTCGGAGGCAGTGTATTGGCGGAACTTAATGACAGACTTCTGAACATAAGTGTGAAGCTTCCCGGCAAAATGTGAGATTCATCAGGGATTGCTCTCTCATGATGATATCCGGCCATATTGCTTGCTTCCCTTAAATAGCTTTCTCCCTCAACCGTGCTTATGGCCTTATCGATTATCTCCTTGCCATACACGGCATGCTTTTTCATTATCTCATATTCTTCCGGTGTAAATCTGCCGGGTTTATTAAGTATGGTATCAGAGATCTTGATCTTGCCTGTATCGTGAAGAGGGGCGGATTTAACCACATACTCCACAAACTGCGGAGTCAGCTGTTCTGCGTAATAACCCTTTCTCTTAAGTCCGTCCATGATTATCCGGACATAGGAAGCTGTCTTCTGGATATGGTAGCCCGTATCGGAATCGCGGTCCTCTACCATATCGGCTATCAGGGTGATCAGTCCGTCCTGCATCTTCAGGACATTATCGGAATACCTTCGTATATCACGGTACTGGTCAGCCATATCGGATTCCATCTTAGTGACTGTGGTATATAACTGCCCGATCTCGTTATTGGAGCGCACTCCTATAGACTTTATGTTCTCCACGCATTTATCGATAGACTCCTGATCACCGATATTCTTTACGAAGTCCCTCGCAGAATCCGTCAGCTTGGCGATGGGATAAATAATATAATATTCGGACAAGCCCACAAATATGACCGTTATAACAACGGTAAAGACCGCAACAAAAAGGGCGATGTTCCTGATGTAGTGACTGAGTTCGCCCCTGATGCTGTTTACATTGATCTCGACGCAGATAAGTCCGGCAGCTTCACCTGCACTGTTGAATATGACCTTGTATCCGTTGAACATGTGGCCATATCCTTCAGAGTATCCTTCCATGACATCACTGTCGGTTTTCTTAGTCATGACAGCATCCTGAAGAATACGCAATGTATCCTCTTCGAAGCTTCCCTCTTCACACGGCGTTCCAAGATATGTATATGTACCGCCGTTATTCAGCTCTTCTGCTGTTTTGGCATTGATCGCATAGGTAAGGCTGGATATATCATTAACATCATCAAAATAAACTGCATACAGATAATCGATGTCGGAGCTTTCCTTGACATGATTAAGTCCCGCTCTCATCTCCTCGTATGCACCTGGCATTTCTCGGGCAGTTATCATATCCCCGAATGAATACTCATCTGCCACGGTGTATGCATACTCAAGTACAGTAGTCACATACTTCTTGTAATTCTCCATGACATGATTCTCATAGAGACTGTAGCCTGCAACCACGATGACTATGGTCAGCACTATTATGACAACCGCCGAATAGACCGCAGTAACTATTTTTATGCTTATTCCTTTATTTTTCTTCTTTTCCAACACTTCATCCCCCAATATCCTGCCCCAATGCCAGCTTATCCAAATAGCACATATCTGAAAGCCTCGGCACAGCCTGCATCCGTAAAGGAATCCGTATTCACAGGGATTTCCCATATAACTTTATAATTATATCACATTCGGTAATATCACGGGTAATTCACCCTGCAGGTGCCAAATGCCTGTCAATCCCCGGAAAGCATGATATTTGAATTACTACCGCATCATAACCCGGGTTATATTGTGCGATTCAAGTCAAAATTGGATTTTTTCCAAAAACGAATTGTTAGTAATACATTCATGTGTCTGATATAGTGAACTCATCAAAGATGCATCTGAAAAAACCTTTAACCTGAGATCATAAGTACCCGAAGGAGGAACATATGTCACTTGGAAATAATATAAAGAAATACCGCCGAAATGCAGGCCTTACCCAGGAAGAACTGGCAGGCATTCTCTGTATAACAGGTCAGGCAGTGAGCAGATGGGAAAGCGGAGCAGGACTTCCCGATATAACCCAGATAGTGCCGCTTGCCCAGGCTCTCAACGTAACAACCGATGCTCTGTTTGGATTCAGTTCTGAAAGCTATGATCTTAAGCTTGCAGCCGAGGTCAAGAAAGAAGCAGACCGTCTCCGCGATACGGGAGAACAGTCCCGGGGAGCTCTGAATTCAGCAGAATACCTGGACCGTCAGTGCGAAGAGCATATCTTCAACTACGGCATCATGACAAGGTACGTTCAGGGTATCGCTCATATGAGCCGCTACGTCAATCCTAAGAATTCCTATTATGAAGGACTGCTGAAGGATGATGGAAAAGAATGGAAGCAGATCACCCGCACCGCTGAAAACAGGGCAATGCAGGTCATCCGTTATTCGGGAGATAAAAAGCTTGCCGACGAATGCCATTACGCTCTTGCATGGCTCTGCTGGCACAACGCCGAATGGGAAAAGGGACTTCAGCATATAGAAGCTCTTCCGTCAATAAGCAGCAACATGCTTCAGGAAACCCTTCTCCCCTATTACATTGATATATCCACAGGTGAAGGCATTGAGAAATGGCATGCTCAGCTCCGTGACAATTATCAGAACTTCATCCGTGCCATTAACAAGCAGATCGTCTATAATGCGGAATCCATGATGTGGATCTGCCCGCGTATCTGCTCCCTGCAGGAGGTAGAAGAAAACTGTCTTTGGGGAATATCCATAATGGATACATTCATGAAGAATGATAAGATGAGAGCACTCTGCCAGGGATTTTACCGTGAGACGTACAAGTTCCTGTCTGCTGCCTGTCTGAGAAACGGCGACCCCGCAAAGGCTGCGGAGTGCTGGAAGAAGCTTCTTGTCAAGGTTGATGAATACGTTGAATTCTGTGATAAGGTTAACGAAAGCAGCCCCGATGAAGTCACCCGCATCTACGGAAAGAAAGCCGCTGAAAACATGAGAAGCTACACAAGAGAAATGATAGACGGAAAGCTCGAGTTCAACCTCGGTCAGCTTAAGAGCTGGACGGATGAGAAGGTCTATAACGAATTCGAAAAATTGCTACTTCTGTAATCCGGTATTCCGATCTTCTTAGCAGCCTGCTCAAAGTATTTCTCTTCTATAAGCGGCCACCCGTATTTTTCGCCGGCTTCTTCCGACAGCTTTGAAGCCAGTGCCACCATCTCTGCAGAGTGATCATCTCCCGTAAGAAGGATCTGAATATTACTGTTTATGAACCAGGGCGCTTTGTCAAAGAGGCCGCACGTGAACATATCACGGACCACTCTCTTATTATCATACGGTATCCTCAGAAACTCAGGCTGCCACGCAGTATCTCCGTCTGTCTGAACATCCTTTAATATCATGCACTGGGCATAGCCGGGATCTCCGATGGAGATTCCGACACAGCCCGCATTAAAGTAGTGCTTTCCGTTCATCAGGCATTCTCCGGGGAAATGAGTATGTGCGCATAGCATGTAGTCTTCTTCTATCCTACTCAGCCACAGCTCAGCCTTATCGCTTCCAAGCTGAATCAGCTCCCTGTCACTTGCCGGAGATCCGTGACAGCATCTTATGGAGGGATAGCCCTCCTTTTTGTATTCAAAGGTAATGGGCAGACTTTCGAAAAAATCAAGATCGTCATCTGTCAGCTGTTCATAAGTGTACAGAAGATTTCCACTCGCCGAATTGTATATCCAGGTCTTCTCACTGATACCGTCCCTAAGAACCCTCCGCTGGTCCAGCATGTACTCCTCACGGTTTCCTCGCAATAGATGACACGGATGTCTTTTTATAAAGTCATACAACAGGTCAAGGGTCTCTCTTGCATAGGGCGTGTCGGAAACATAATCACCCAGGAAGAGATACTCATCGCATTTCTCTTCCTCCATATATCTGATACAGTTTTCAAAAGCTATGACATTACTGTGTATGTCAGATATCACACCGATCTTCATTATAATCCCTTCCCCAAATCATACTCCTTGGATTTAAGAATTACCGCATGATCAGGGAACACTTCCTTCAGCAAACGCAGCTCAAGTGTCTTTCTGTGACAGAGATGCCTGACAAGGCACTCTTCATCATTCCATCCAAGATGAATTCCCATGGGACAGTTCTTAATGAATTCCATCATCAGCGGAAACCACATCTCATTGCCATCCGCATCAACTCTTTCCCTGCGTATGATGTCTATTCCCTCCGCAACATTCTCCACATCAAGATAACAGATTCTGAATTCTCTGTCACCGATAACAGTTCTGAGCTTTTTATAAAATGAAACGATCTCATCATCCGTCATCTCGAAATACAGTATCATGTTCTCAACTATATTCTGAAATATCGAGCATTCGAAGATCTGATATTCTCCGTTCCAGGCACCATATCGCGATAGAATAATATCTTCAAATTCATCCCGGGATACTCTTCCGTTGTAGATCTCATACTGTTCAAGATCCTTATGAAAGCCCGGAATGTCAGTTATTATACGTGTATAAGTCACTATCCTGCGCTCTTCATCCTTTGATTTTTCATTATGCGTATTGAAACGTATCTCATCCGCAAGCTCAGCATATTTTACGAGCACTTCGTCATACTGTTCTACCGTCATATATGTGCACCATGCCAGTTCAAGGGGATTATAGTCACCTTCTCTGAAAACGTTATACTCCGGAAGCGTCTCTGCAAGCCTGTTTACCAGTGTGCTCTTTCCCGCACCCTGTATACCCTCTATAAAGTAGTTCATAAATCATCCCTTCTGTTACCGCCACGAATATCATTTAACGTATTCTTCTCACAGCGCCTTAGTTATTTCCAACGTTTCATTCACACCGACACAGCAGACATTTACTCAGATTTCTCAACGACCGCAAGACCGCTCTCTGATAGTCTGTATATTTTGTCGCACACCTCACTTAAGTATTTCCTGTCATGGGATACGCTGATGATAGCTCCCGGAAATTCCCTGAGCATCCTTCTGATCACAGGTCCCGACAAGGGTGAGAAATTACGCGTAGGCTCATCAAGTATAAGTACATTTGCATCCGACATGCTCATCTTAAGAAGTAGCACCTTGGCCTTCTGTCCGCCTGAAAGCTCGCGTATTGGATGATCCATTTCATCGGCCGTATACTTAAGTGCGCCAAGATATGTACGGATCCTTGTCCGCTGCTCCTTATCACCTGATGGATCAAGAAAGTCAACCGGTGTCATATCCATGTCAAGAAGCTTCTCATAATCCTGTGGCATATACACTGCCCGCAGATCGGATCTTTCCAGCAGTTGCCTTGCTATCAGGGAAATGAGTGTTGTCTTCCCGCATCCGTTGGTTCCGACTATGGCAATCTTTTCCGAACCGCGGATCTTCAGTTCCAGATTTCTTGCAAGAACCCTGCTCTCATCCGCAGTAGTGAGTATTTCCTTTTCATACTGGATGACCCACTTTCCTGATGGGATTGCAGATGTATCATCTCCAAGCTTGAAGAATATCGCCTCCTCCTGCTCGGGCATTTCTGTCATCTGTTCGTCCAGCCGTTCGAAGCGTTTGCCCATGGACTTTACGGAATGCATCTTATCCTTGAGATTTTTTCCGATGGAAGGTGCCTGCCTTGAAACAGACCCTTGCGCATGCTCCACCTGACTGAGAAGCCTGCGGTATTTGGCATCGCGTATCTCCTTCTCCTTGCGGTCAGTTATCGCCATCTGCTCCTGCTTTTCAAAGCCGCGGAGCCTTTCCTCCACATACTGTCTGTAGGGCACATTCGCAACGGTATGTCTGCACTTTGTCTTCCGGCGGAGCTGTTCGAAGTGCAGAACTCTGTTAGCGGTATGCTCTATCAGAGTTTCATCATGGGAAATGAACAGTACCGCTCCCTTCCATCCGTTTATCAGCTTCTCCATCAGTTCCAGAGTTTCGATATCGATATCATTTGATGGTTCATCAAGAAGAAGTATCGTGGGGTTTTCCATGAGGATCCTCATCATCCGGGCCTTAACTCTCTCCCCGCCTGAAAGTGTCTTCATCTTCTGATCCCTGTACCAGAATTCCTTCTCAACTCCGAATTCATTTGCAGTCTTCGACAGATCTCCGGGAGTCTGCTCCGTGAAAAATAAACTTTCACAGAAATACTCATAAACTGTTTTATCCTTATCCTCTTCCGGAAGCTCCTGAGGCAGGTACCCAAGCTTCTCACCGCTCACAGCTTTCTCACCGGAGTATTCCACATAGTCTTCTATGAGCGAAGGATCATAGATCCATTTCATAAGCGTGGATTTACCGTTTCCCTCTTCTCCGATCATCACGGCCCGGTCGCCATAATTCAGTGTAAGCGAAAGATCATCTATTATCGTGCGCAGATCCTTTCTGTGCACCAATGTCACATTTTTTATCTGAAACATAAACATCACCCGCTTTCACCAGAGACTGACATTTCACGATCAGATGCCTAAAGTGTCTGTCTCCATATAATACGCAGAAAAAATGAGTCTGTCCTGCGTACGCAAAACAGACTCATACAAGATCAAACCTAATATACGATCAGGCTTAAATAGCATGATGATCCGGATAAGCGTACACAAACAAGCTGCATTTTTTTGCAACTCACAATATGTATACCCAAATCTGATCATCAATTATGCATCTCTTCACCTGTGCGCCTCAGCGCCCTTTCATCTTTATCAAGTCGTATAATATCATACTGAAAATCATATGACAAGAAATCTCCCCTGACCATATTCGGCCCTTCAGCTCATTGAATGCATCAGATCCTTTCAGCAATCTCAAGAGCTATGTGGAATTTTCCGATATCATGGTTGGCTGCGTGCAGACCTTCCACTTCATATCCGCTGTCTGCAAGGACATCCCCCGCTTCAAGGAAATCATACAGCTCAAGTCGATAGAAATCGCACAGAGCCTGGACACCGGCGACCTCCATCTCAACAGCTATGCACCCTTCTTCTTTTCTTGCGGCAACAAGTCCCTTTGTTTCTCTGAGCATTGAATCAGTCGTCCAGACTCTCCCTTTTACGTAAGGAGCTTCGATCTCTCCAAAGATCTCTTCGAGTCTGTCAGCGCCCTTTATCTCAATGTAATCGGAATCAGGAGCATAATAGCGGGAAGCCCCTTCACCTCTGTAGCTTTCGGTGGGGATGATGTATCTTCCCCTCGTGGCATCGGCATCCAGACTGCCGCAGGATCCGAACATTATGAACTTCGTGGCACCGGTCTGCCAGTGTACTTCGTAGCAGAGCGAGGAAGCGAGCGCAGACCCGATCATGGTCAGATAGAAGGCTATCTTTTCACCTCCATGTTCAAATGCATAAACGGGAATATCTCCGGTACATGAGCCCAGACGAGATATCTGCTCACACTCATATTCTTCCAGGATATATTCATATATCCTTCTTGAGAAAAGTATCAGACACTTATCAACTATATGCTTCTGCTCTCCGTAGAATTGTCTTATATCCACTATAGCTTCCGTTTTGTCATCATAGAAATCTTTTAACATGCGGCTCTCCTCCTCACTCAAAAATATACGCCATTATGATCTCATCATTGTAGCTTCCGTCAGGTAATTTAAAAGCCCTGGGATTCATCCCGTATTCTTTAAATCCCATTTTACTGTACATATGCCTTGCTATTAAATTGTCACTGTATACTCCAAGTTCTACCTGTTCATATCCGTTTTCTCTGGCCTGCTTAAGTGCTGTCGCCATCATAAAGCTTCCAAGTCCCTTGCCTGTAAAATCCTGCAGTATGGACATCCCGAGATATGCACGGTGAAGATATTTGACATGAGGTCCTGCATTGGTTATGCCAAGTTCACCGATAAGTTCATCTCCAAGATAAGCATCCACCATAAACTCTCTGTCATCATTCACAACTCTCTCAAATCTTGCTCTGATCATCTCAAGATTCCATGGTCCGTCTTCGGGTTCCCGTGCAAGGAAATGGGTTTCTCTGCACACCTTATCTCTGTGAAGCTTTATCTTAAGTGCATCTTCCGGGCCCGCACTTTTTATTGTGATCTTTCTCCCATCCGGCAACATGTATGACCTCTCTTTTATCCTCATATGGGCCTCCGAAAAAATAAGCCCCATCAAGTTCTCGCTTGATGAGGCTTTAATGCGGTATCTTCTGTAAAGCTAATGCTATACTGCATTTGGTATCGCCTCACCATGTGTAACGGTAACAGACCCCTGATTCACTGTGACCACGGGTACTACGTTAAGCATATCGATTGTGAGGTTATTGATCTGTGTCATGATTTCACTTTCCAAAAATATTTTTGTCAGTATAGAACACAGTCTGACTTCATGTCAACATTTTTCATACCGAACGATTTTATGCACTGACGGTCTGCGCACACTGTATCATGGGATCGTCAACAAGTTCAAGGACTATATCAGGTACGTCGAGTCCCGAAGCCCTCATATTTTTCATTGCAGAGTCAATGAATAAGTGCGCATTTGAGGAATTGACCTCTTCTGTACAGCCCGTCAGCTCAGCCCGCTTTAAAACAGCTCCAAGGTCTGCCACAGCTTCATCAAAGCTTCTTGCGTTATTCATGGCTTCAAGGACGCTGTTTAACTGGAAATAACCGTACATCATCACATTATTCAGAATCTCCGTGCCCCAGATACTCTCGAAAAAACCGGTAAAGGTCTGTCCCTCGGGAACAGGCGAAGGGACCTTACTGACCACTTCGCGGAGATATCCTTCAAGTTCTCCGAGTCTTACGGTCTCACCAATGTATCTGTAATAACTGACCGCAAGTTCATTTACATACATTTCTTCGTTTACCTTGGACAGAACCCTGCCATATTTTTCAACCAGACAGTGACCCATTTCATGAACCAGGTTATACCAGTGAAAATACAGGTCAAACTTATAGAGAATGTTATCATCTCCAAAGAGCTTTCTGTATCCCGTTTGTGATTCTTCCGATCCGGTCTCATATCTGCCGGAAATGATCTTATACTTCATTTTTCTTATCTCCTCTGTATTTTTTTATTCGACATCATCCCGTTTCGCAGTTGTTCAGATGTTTTTCTCATAGAACGCAAGAAAAGTATCAAACAGTTCCTCATCAAGTCTGTGGCTCCATCTGTAGTGATCCAAATGTTTGTATATATACTCTGCCTTATCCCTGATGAAACGTTCTTTGTCTTCACCCGGATCATAACCAAGGGATTCATACCATTCACCGAAAGGGACATCAAATTCCTCGGCATAGGTATTATCCGGATCGTTCAAAATAGTGTTGTGTCCTTTATCCTCGAACCTCATGAAAGTAAAACGGGAATCATCCTTTTTCTATCATAACTTCTCCGCAAAACTACTTCCCCATCGAATTGTATTTCCCAATCCCATTTCCTGATCGAATTGTTGAAAAAATGTTGACGATACTTGTACTGATCCACCATTACCGGAATCTGTAATTCAGTCTTCGAAAATATGTCTTGTTACATACATCGCATCACCTGCGGTCACAATGCCGTAGACATTCTTTGCGTAAGAGACAACAGGGGGAATGAAGATGATATCCTTTATCTCATACTCTCCGTATTTAAGAGGGATATCTGCTCGTGTCAGGTTGGTGATGCTTATGTCACGAACTTTGGTTCCGTAACCAAGGAGCTGTGCCAGGGATGATGATATCCTGCTTGAAAAACACCCCGCATGCTCCAGGTTCAGAGCATCCTTCAGAGTTGTATCCAATGCTCCCATGAATCTGAGTACAAAGTATCTGTACCTGTTATCGGAAAGCTTTTTATTCATCAATGCATGGACTTTACGGGCATTTTCTCCAAAGGTTTCTTTCGGATCGTATCTGTATTCCACCGAAATACCGGTGGCCTGATTCCCCATTGATCTGTTGCCGTCGGTCCGTCCGTCCACGGCAAGCCCGATGTCATTTTTACCCTTTGAATCACTGATCATATCTGTGATCATGTAAGCTGTCAGTGATATGTTATTCTTTTTCGCTTCCTCCAACAAGTGACCTAAGTCATGTTTTTCATACCTTTTTATCGTGACCTTTGTCTCCCGGTCCTTCCAGAATTTTGCATATGCTTTATCCATGTCCTCAAATGTAAAGATGCGTTTTACCCTGTTCCATCTTCTGTTCCAGTGTGCAGTCAGCACTTTGTAGACCATGGGCAGCGCGCTGCCTTGCGGAAGACTCTTTAAGTCAAGAGACCTGAAGGGAACGGATTCGCAACTTTCCCCGTTCAGACATCTCATGAAGGTTTCGATAAAATACAGAAGTGATTTCCCGTCACCTGCAAGATGATGCATCATAAGCACTATACCGTCAGGTGATGCAAAGCCTCTGATGAACTCACCATCCTCAATCCTGAACCTGCGTCTTTCGTTTTCGCGGATGAGTTCTTCAAGAGAAAGCTCCGTGCGGGTGAAGCTGTTACCATGCCCGGCCGCTAGGTGCCCGTCTCCTCCGGTATGCATATCTCCTCCCGGACAGCTTTTTGTTTTTACATCCGATACTGTATTTTTTCTTTCAGAAGATTTATCAGCTCCTGCTTCTGACACATTATCAGCATCAGGCTGTTCACCCGTCATACTATCAGGCTGTTCATCTGCATACGTATAATATGCTTCTCCGTCAGGCTCTATCACTATCTTCGATCGCAGCACCTCATGACATGAGCATGCTTTATCGAAGGCTGTTTTTAGCAGCTCAAAGGTAACATCCGCAGACAGGTGCAGACACATTGTGATCACTATACTTACATCGAAGAGATCAACTCTCTCGGTTTCAATCCTGTATCTCATACATACTTTCCCATTATCGCAGCCCACTGTCTCATGACGATACCTGTGGGTGTGATCTTTGAATAGAATCTGAAATATTTTGCAAACCATCCGGGCACTGACATATCCTTACCCTTTGCGCTGTCCTTAAGAGCCCTGGAGACGACCTTCTCAGGCTTTAGCATTCCAATGTAATTTATCTTCCTGCCGTTTACCTCCTTTGGGAGCATCCCGGTATCCACCCAGCCGGGACATACGCTTGTCACGGTGATACCACGGGCTTTAAGTTCATTGTTCACTGCTCTTGAGAGATTTTTCAGAAATACTTTGCTTGCACTGTACATTGCAAGATATGGGTCAGGCTGGAAGGATGACGCAGATGAGATATTCAGTATCCTTGCTCCCTTTGTCATATAGGGAAGAACCTCGGACATGATGGCTGCAGGAGCTGTGCAGTTGATATTACAGATCTGAACTACCTGCTCCGGGGACATTTTATCGAAGGCTCCCATGTACCCTGTTCCGGCATTATTGACCAGGATCCTGACATCCGGCTTTTTTTCCTTAAGCATGTCTGATAAGACTCTGCAGCTTACGGAAGATAGATCCATGATCACAGGAACGATCCTTGAGCTGATGGTCTTAAGTGCCTCCAGCTTTTCCGGATTTCTTCCCACAGCCCAGATCTCATCTATATCATCCATCACAGATATCTTCTCAATGAATTTGCTTCCTATCCCTCCGGCAGCACCGGTAACTATCGCAATCCTCGCCATATCATCCCTCCAGAAGATGACAGAGAGTTGACTTGTCTATCATCTTGAAATCCTTTATGAACAGCTTCTTCAAAGCATAGAGATAAACCGTTCCCCAGTAGAGATCCGCAAGCATCAAGGGATCTCCCTTCACCAGCTTACCTTCCTTCTGTCCCTTTTTGATGATCCCCGCAAGTGCTTCGTACATCTCACTCTTGTACAAGCCGCTATCCTGCTCGAGAAGGAGCTGGGTATAGATCGTTATCTTCACCGCATAGTCTTCGTCCTCAAGCTTTTTTATTACCTCCGCTGAGATCCTTTCTATTTTGGCAACAGCTGACAACGGCAGTTTTGCAAGTGCTTTTATCAGCTTCACCTCGTTCGTATTGTCCGCGTTTTTCCTGATTTCTTCAAAGAGTTCTTCCTTGGACTTGAAATAGAGATAGATCGTCCCCTGTCCTATACCTATGTGCTTGGCCAGGTCGCTTATCTTCGTATCACCGAATCCGTTCTTGGCAAAATACAGCGAAGACTCTCTAAGTATCCTGGATCTCATATCATCACGCATCTGTCTGAACTGCTCTTCTGTCTTGGGCATACCGGCCTCCTTTTTGGCTGAACGAATATTCATTCATAAAATACCATCGTTCCTGAGTTAATGCAACTGTAAATGCATCCAAATACTTGACATTCTGCATCTCGTTTACAAATATTCAGTTTTCGATTTACAAAGCTGCATTTCACCTTACAAACTTGCATCCCGGATTTCAATCCGGCGCCAAAAGGTGCCAAATGCGGGTATATAAGCCGCATTTTTTTCATATCCCGTATATAATTTAATGTTTATCGATAAATTTTTGTTGACAATCATTTTAACGTGTAATATTATCGTTTTATCGATAAACATTAATTTCTTAACGTTAAGACAAATTCTAAGTGATCTGAACCTAAGTGTTCTGAAAAGGAGAAATGAGAAAATGAACGGATTTATAAATGAACTGGTCGGAGCAATAGCGCAGGTACTATTATTTTCACTGATACCCTTTATATGGTGGCTGATCACCGCAAGAAAAAAGGAAAGCTTCTTTTCATGGATCGGTCTTAAGAAGATCGAGCACAAGGGCAGCGCCGTGATCACCATACTGGTATCAGTTGCAGTCTTCCTTGCCTACGGTCTTGCTACAAGATTTTTTACCGGACTTTTTTCCGGTGTGATCACATCTGCAGGAAGCCAGTTTGCAGGCATGGGTAATTCATATATTCCGGTTGCCATCATATACGGATTTGTAAGGACCGGTCTTTCGGAAGAGATCGTCTTCCGCGGATTCCTGCTTAAGAGGATTGCAAACAAGTTCGGTTTTGCGGCAGGCAACACCATCCAGGCACTTCTCTTCGGACTTATGCACGGCATTCCCTTCGGACTGATATCCGGCAATATCCTTGTTGCGGTTATTTTCACTCTTCTGCCCGGGTGTGTGGGTTTCTACATGGGATGGGTCAATGAGAAAAAATGCGGCGGTTCTGTCATTCCCGGCTGGCTTATGCACGGCTTCACAAATGCAATTGTGACATGCATGTCATTATGAGGGATACAATATGAACAGTTCCGCAAAATGGAAGAAGATCACCGGAGTCATATTACTGTTTTTCTACTGCACTAACATACTTAACATTCCGGCCCTTCAGATATTCAATATAATAAACATCCTCTATGTTCTTGTGATGAATCCTGACATTGCCCGTGATGCGGCAAAGTTTGGCAAAAACAGGAAAAGCCTGCTTCTGATCCCGCTCGGTGCCATCGCGATAATAGGCATACAGGCCATACTGTGGGACAACATCATCATGTCGCAGATCAAAGCAGGACTTGGCATAGTGACCGATAACGCCAACACCGAAAATGTCATCTCCATGATCAGGGAAAATCCTGTTATGATGGGATTCATGGCATGCTTCTACGGTCCCATACTTGAGGAGCTACTGTACAGATACACAGCCTTCGGACTGATCCGCGACCGCGACAGAGCTCTGGCGTATATCGTTTCAGCACTTCTCTTCGGCTTTCAGCACATTGCCGTGGCTGCAATCTATGGCGGTGACCTTATCCAGCTTATAAACATGCCGGAGTATATCATTGCAGGACTGATATTCGCATTCCTCTATGACAAAACGGAGAACATCTGCGTCCCAGCAGGTGCACATATACTTGCAAACTCCTTCGGTCTGCTTTCAATGGTAATGAATAATGTGATATGATTC
>JAEEGG010011409.1_pt1 | contig 19378 bp, 8 predicted proteins | sample 9134161 | NCBI WGS metagenome assembly JAEEGG01 (sample SAMN16246543, study PRJNA631951) | gut metagenome | biome: gut microbiome; feature: rumen; material: CR-attached | host: Bos | place: Iran: Karaj | collected 2018-10 | reverse complement strand
ACTGGGTGAAGGATTACGAATTGGACATCCCCATCGGCAAGCCATTGGACAATCTGAGACTCTATATCGTTGACAAGCAATTCAATAGACTGCCCATCGGTGCCATGGGCGAGTTGTGGGTCACGGGGCCGCAAGTGAGCCGTGGCTACCTGAACCGCCCCGAAAAGACTGCTGAGACCTACATAAAGAATCCTTTCAGCGACGACCCGAAGCACAGTCGTGTGTATCGTACCGGTGACATCGTGCGTTACCTCCCCGATGGCAACATCCAGTTTGTGGGACGTAAAGACGGTCAGGTGAAGATTCGTGGCTTCCGCATTGAGTTGAAGGAAGTGGAGGCCGTTATTCGCCAATTCCCGGGTATCAAGGATGCTACCGTGCAAGCCTTTGATTACGAGAATGGTGGAAAGTTCATCGCCGCCTACATTGTTAGTGACCAGAAGGTGGACATCAAGGAACTGAGCGCCTTCATCGGGCAGCAGAAACCGCCTTACATGATTCCTGCAGCCACCATGCAAATCGACAGCATCCCGCTGAACCAAAATCAGAAGGTGAACCGCAAGGCATTGCCTGCCCCAGTCATCCAGGCTGCCGACCACGAATATGTGGAGCCTGTCAACGATGTCGAGAAACTCTTCTGCAAGATTTATAGCGACATCCTGTCCATGGACAAGATTGGTGCGACCGACAACTTCTTTGAGTTGGGTGGCACCTCGCTCATGGTGACCCGCGTCATCATCGAGGCCGACAAGGCTGGTCATCATATCGCCTATGGTGACGTGTTCGCCAACCCGACACCGCGAATGTTGGCCAACTTCCTCACGGGCGGCACTGTCGACGAGGACGAAGAGGCCCGCAAGTACAACTACGGCCCCATCAACCATATTCTTGAAGGCAACACCCTCGATGCTTTCCGTAATGGCGAGCGTCAAACTATTGGAAATGTGTTGCTCACTGGAGCCACGGGCTTCTTGGGTATCCATGTTCTCAAGGAACTCATCGACCGCGAGGATGTGCCAACCATTTGGTGCATGGTGAGGGCTGAAAACGAGGAAAAGGCTGAACGCCGACTGAAAGGAATGCTGTATTACTACTTCAGCAACAACTATAAAGAGTTGTTTGGCAATCGTTTGCGTATCATCAACGGCGATGTGACCCAAGACATCAAGGTGGATGGCAAAATTGACACCGTCTTCAATTGCGCTGCTGTGGTGAAGCACTTCTCCAAGGGCACCGAGATTGAGGATGTCAACGTGGGTGGTGCGGCACATTGTGTGCGTTTCTGCCTGCTGAACAATGCAAGGTTGATTCATATTTCCACCTACAGCACAGCTGGCATGTCCATCAATGGGATGCCGCCTGAGGATACGGTTTACACCGAGCAAAAACTCTATTTCGGACAGAACCTTGGCAACCAATATTCACACTCGAAGTTCATCTCCGAGCGTGTCGTGCTCGATGCCGTGGCCTTGCACAAGCTGAACGCCAAGGTGATGCGCGTGGGCAACCTGGCTCCTCGTTCCACCGATGGTGAGTTCCAAATCAACTTCCAGACCAACAGCGCCATGGGACGCATCAGGGTGTATCAGATGATGGGTTGCTATCCATACGAAATGACGGACGCTCCCATGGAGTTCTCCCCCATCAACGAAGTTGCCAAAGCCATTGTGTTGTTGTCTGAAACACCACAGTCATGCTGCCTGTTCCATCCTTTCAATAACCACTATGTACATTTCGGCGACGTGTTGGCTGAATTGTCTCAAGTGGGGCAAGCACCGCGTCAGGTGGAAACTGAGGCCTTCAACGAAGCCATGGAAGCTGCCAAGCAAGACCCAGAAAAAGCCAAACGTCTCTCCAGCTTGATTGCCTACCAAGACATGGCCCACGGACAAAAGGCCGTGATGATTCCCACTGAAAACCAATACACGACGCAGGTGCTGTATCGTCTCGGCTTCCGCTGGTCGAGTACCTCGTGGGATTACGTTGACCAAATGTTGGTGGCCATTAGCGGTCTTGGTTATTTCGATTAAGTATTGAAATGACCAACGAAGGTCAGCGGAAGTCACCGCAGAAGCGCATCATCTTCTTCATTATCCGTTATCTGGCTCCCTTGGCTGTGGCGGCCATCTTGATTGCCGGGTTGATTAATTAATATAGCCTGAAAAAAACAGATTGAAATAATATGTAGACAAATGTTTAGCTCTGATTGAAACACAAATACAAACTACTAACCAATGACAACGAAAAAGCGTTTTTATCTCAGTTGGATTGTGATGGTACTATCCGCCATCATCGTTATTTCCGCCAACACCATCTTCGTTCCAGCGACATCATATATAGCGAAGGACCTAAGTGTTGAGGAGGCCGCCATGTCGTCAAACATGGTATTCAGCCGTATCAGCATGATTATCTGTATGTTCTGCTTTGCAGCCTTTGCCGACCTTTTCACTTCGCGCCGGCTGATGCAGATGGGACTCATCATCTGCACGATAAGCTGTGCACTGAGTGCCATGTCGAAGAGCATCTACATGTTCGACTTAGCCCAAGTCATCGAGGCCATTTCGCGCGCCACGGTCATGCTCACCATGCAACTTTGGATAGCGGGCATTTCGAATAAGGACAACTTGGCAACTCGCCTCAGTTGGTACACCATCCTGATAACCATTGCACCTATTCTTGCTCCTTCTGTTGGCGGAGTGATTGCCGATAAGGCATCCTGGCAATACTGCTTCATCGTCTTGGGTGTGCTGAGTCTTGCCATGTTGGCAGGAATCAGTGTGTTCCGCATTCAGGAAAAAACGGAACAGCAAGAGCAACCCAACAACCGCCCCAAGTTTTCCCCAAAGCAAACACTACGGGAATACCGCCAGGTGATTTTACATTCACCTCTGCTGGCGTTGAGCTTCTCTTTAGGATGGATGGCGTGGTTCGAAGGTGGATACTTAGCCATCACCTCCTTCCTGTTTGTCGATGAGTTAGGATTAAACGCGGCTCAGCTGGGCGGCATCATCATGGTCTATGTGCTCGGTGCCTTTGCGGGTCGATTCCCCATCATGTATCTCCAGAAGCATTACAAACCACGTGTCACTTTCCTCTACCATCAGGCGGTTGTATTGCTTGCGACAATCGGCGCGCTTGCCTATCGCATGATAGTGGGCCATCACGACATCATTGAGATTACCGTTGTGATGGCTATATTCGGCTTCGGCTTCAGCGGCATGTATATCTACTGCCTGCGCAATAGCATGGTGATAGAACCTGAGAAGAAAAGTGTCTATACCAGTCTGTTCAACAGCATCTACAGCATCGCAGCCTTGGCAGGTGTGCTGACGATACAGGTGCTCTATTTGGCAAAATTCAGTTCTGTCAACATTTTCCAGACACTGGCCGCCACCTCTACCGTCTTTATGCTGGTGGGTATCGTCCTGCACTTGAAAGCTTTGAAAAAAAATGAATAAAGAAAACATATTATGAAACAAACTGCTCCATTATCAAAATCACAATATGGCCTCTATGTTGAGTGTGTCGCTCACCAAGGGGAGATTTGTTACAATATCTCATACATCTACGAGCTTGATGGCAGTCTGGACGAGGAAAGATTAAAGGCTGCCATTGAAACTGCCGTTGCCGCCCATCCCACATTATTCACGCGCATCGAATTGAACGAGCAGGGCGACCCCGTGCAGACCATCGATGACAGCGAGACTTTCAGTTTGGAAGTAGAGCATATCGCTGATATCGAAGCGGAAAAACAAGGGATGGTTAAGCCATTCGACATTTATAACGACAGGCTTTTCCGCATCCGACTGCTCAAAGATGCCGAGCATTTTTACTTTTTCATCGACATTCTCCATATCATTTGCGACGGCTCGGCACTGAAGGTGATACTCAACGATGTGGACGCTGCTTACAACGGCAAAACGTTGAAGCCTGAAGCCATGACACTTGCCGATGTAGCCATAGCCGAAGCTGAAAAGCGCAATACACCTGTTTTTGAAGAAGATAAGCAATGGTATGCCCAGCACTTCGACTGCGGAGACTGCTATTCGCCCTTGTTGCCCGACAAAGAGGAATCGGAACCGCAACAAGGTCGTATGACACGAATCATGAATGTAGACAATGCGCGATTGGATGCTTTCTGCAAGGAACACGGCATCTTCAAGAGCACCTTCTTTACAGCAGTCTATAGCAATCTGTTAGCAAAATTCAACAACGAGCAAGAGGCTCTATTCAATACCATTTATAGTGGTCGTTCAGACGAAAGATTGGCACACGCTGTCGCCATGTTAGTCAAAACGCTGCCTGTATATGCGACATTTACCGACGACACTACGGTGCTCGATTTCCTAAAGGCAGGGCAAGAGCAAATGACGGGCTGCCGGCAACATGACACCTATGCCTTCAGTGACATGATGAGCGATTTGAACCTGCAGATGGCTTCATTCTTTGCATGGCACGGGAATGTGTTGGACAACATGGAGATAAACGGCAAACCTACGAAAGCCATCCAAATGTGCAACACGACCTTGGAGGTTCCGTTCTATGTAAAGGCTTTGGTTATGGATGGTCATTACTGTGTGGAGGCAGAATACAAAGCCAACATGTATTCGGAGCAATTAATTAGCCAGTTTTTGGAGAGTTATGAAGCAGTTGTCGAAGGTTTCCTCACAGAGGAATATTTGCACAACATCAACATTGCCACGAAGAAACAGGTCGAGTTGCTCGACTCATTCAACGATACTGACAGACCTTACGATGACACGCAGACCGTGGTGTCGCTGTTCCGCCGTCAGGCCAAGGCCACGCCGGATGCCGAAGCCGTCGTTTTCAAAGACCATCGTTACACCTACGCACAGGTTGACGAAATAAGCGACCGCATAGCAGGTTATATCATGTCCAAAGGTTTGGGCGTGGGCGATGCTGTTTCAATCATCATTCCTCGCTGCGAGTGGATGGCGATTGCCTCGCTTGGCATTCTCAAGGCGGGCTGTGCCTATCAGCCGCTTGACCCCAGCTACCCAAAGGAGCGCCTGAATTTCATGGTGAAGGATGCTGATGCCAAGCTGCTCATTGCCGACGAGGAACTGCGCGACCTCGTTGACGAATATCAGGGCGATGTGTTGCTGACGAAAGAGTTTTTACAACTCCCGCCCCTCACAGCCGAAGCCAACTCTAAACTCTCAACTCTAAACTCTCAACTCTCACCGTCAGATCGTTTCATCCTGCTTTACACTTCTGGCTCTACAGGCGTTCCCAAAGGATGTCAGCTGACGCACGGCAATTTGGTGAACTATTGCAACTGGTACTGGAAGTATTACGACCTGAAGCCGGAACACAACGTGGCTGAATATGCCAGCTATGGTTTCGATGTGCATCAGGAGGGCATTTATCCGCCGTTGACGGGCGGTGCCACCGTACACATCATTCCGGAGGAACTTCGACTAGACCTCGTGTCGCTCAACGAGTATTTGGAGCGCGAACACATCACCCATACCTTCATGACCACACAGGTGGGCTATCAGTTTGCGACGAACATTGAGAACCATTCTTTGATTCACATGTCTGTGGCTGGCGAGAAACTGGCTAGTATCGCCCCGCCTCAGGGCTATCAGCTACACAACGGATACGGCCCCACGGAGGCCACCATCCTCATTACCATCTATCCCGTCACGAAGAAAGACACCGATGTTCCCATCGGCAAGCCTTTGGACAATGTGAAGCTTTATGTGGTCGACCAGCAAGGACATCGTCTGCCCGTGGGAGCTATGGGCGAACTGTGGGCAGCCGGACCGCAAGTGGCACTCGGCTACCTGAACCGACCGGATAAAAACGCAGAAGTATTTATCCAAAATCCCTTCACCACCGAGGAGAAATACATGCGCGCCTATCGCACCGGAGACATCGTGCGCTACCTACCCGATGGCAACATCCAGTTTGTGGGCCGCAAGGACGGTCAAGTGAAGATTCGCGGTTTCCGCATCGAGTTGAAAGAGGTGGAAGCCGTCATTCGCGAGTTCCCAGGCATCAAGGATGCCACGGTGCAGGCTTTCGACGATGAAGGCGGTGGCAAGTTCATTTGTGCCTATATCGTTGCAGATGAGCAGATTGACATCGAGTCACTCAATAACTTCATCCTTGACCAGAAACCGCCTTACATGGTACCTGCCGTGACGATGCAGATTGACCGCATTCCACTCAACCAAAACCAGAAGGTGAACAAGAAGGCATTACCCAAACCAGAAAAGAAAGCGGAAGAGGCTGTAGTGGAGGGTAATGTGCCGATGAATGAGTTGGAGCAGGAACTTCATGAGTTGATTGCTGGCATTGTGAACACCTCTGCTTTCGGTGTCACCACTAAACTTAGCTATGTTGGCCTGACCTCTATCTCTGCTATCAAGCTGGCGGTACAGGTGAATAAGCGTTACGGCGTGACACTGGATTCGAAGGCCCTTGTCAAAAATGGCACCTTGCAGAGCATTGAGAACGAGATATGGAAAACCGTGATGGCAGGCGGCGGCATGGTTGGAGGAAATTTGACATCCCCGACTCAAGAGGCCAACTCTCAACCCTCAACTCTTAACTCTCAACTAAAAAGCGTTCCGCTCTCCTACGCTCAGACGGGTGTCTACATCGATTGTGTAAGCAACCCGACCTCAACACTTTATAACATTCCTTTCTTGCTGAGTTTCCCTGCCGGCATCGAAGCTGCGAAGTTAGCGGATGCCGTCAAGCGGGTTATTGAGGCCCATCCGGAATTGCATGCCCATTTCACTACAGAAGGCGACACCGTGATGCAAACCCTTGCGGACAGCGCCCCCGTGGAAGTGCCCGTAACTGAAATGTCCGACCAGCAGTTGGCCGCATACAAACGCGAGTTCGTCCGTCCGTTCGATCTTCAGAAGCCACCCCTCTATCGTTTTGAAGTGGTGAAGACCGAAAGCGGCACCAAACTCTTGATGGATGTTCACCATCTGGTGTTCGACGGTGGCTCTGCCGACTTGTTTATCCATCAAATCATCAGCATGCTCGAGAATTCCGCAGTTGAGAAAGAAGCCTACACCTACTTTGACTTCGTATCCGACCAGCAGAAGGATGCCGATAGTGATGCCTTCAAGGCCGCTCAGCAGTTCTTTGCCGAAAAACTGCAGAATTGTGAGGGTGCCAGCGAGATTCCTGCCGATATGCCAAAGACCGACCAGCAAGGCTTCATCGGTGAGGCTGTTTGCCCGACAAATCACGAAAAAGCGGCTGCCTTCTGTCGTCAGCAGGAGATTACACCAGCGCACTTGTTCCTTGCCGCTACCAGCTATGTGGTCTCGCGCTACACCAACAACCGCGAGGTGTATCTGAACACCATCAGTAGCGGTCGTTCGAATCTGAAGATCGCGGATACGGTGGGAATGTTTGTCAACACGTTGGCTCTCGGGCTGAGTATTGATGATGTGACCGTCGGCGAATACTTGACGCAGGTTGGCGAAACCTTCGATGAAACGCTACATCACGAAAACTATCCCTTCGCACGCATTGCCAGCGATTTCGGCTTCCACCCCGCCATCTTCTATGCTTACCAGGTTGGCGTGCTGTCTGACTATAATGTTGACGGACAGCCCATTGGGCAGGAGACGCTTGAGCTGAATGTGCCGAAGTTCAAAATCAATATCAAGATAGAGCCACAAGGGGTTGTCGTTCAATATGACGATTCGCTCTATTCCCCACAATTGGGCAACGCTTTGGCCGAGAGTATTGCGGCTGTTGCCGAGCGAATGATGGAAGATCCACAGGCAAAAGTGCGTCAACTGTCTATCGTCAGCAAGAATCAAGAAGAAAATTTATCGCACTTGCGTCAGGTGGCAACAGGCGTTGCTCCGTTTAAGTTCTTCCACGAGTGCATCTCACATTATGCCGAAAAGTCACCTGAGCAAGAGGCTTTGGTCGCTTGCGATGCCACCTATTCCTACAAGGAAATGGACGAACTGACCAACCGCATTGCCAATGGTCTACGTCAGCGAGGCGTAGAGACGGGCGACCGTGTGGCCTTATTGCTGCCGCGTACTAGCAGGCTCATCCTCTCGATGTTTGGCGTGATGAAGGCCGGTGCCGCATACATCCCCTGCGACCCCGACTATCCCGCCGACCGCGTAAAACTCATCCTCGAAGATAGCGGGGCCCGCTTTATCATCACGACTAAAGACCGCCTCAATGCGGTTCCTTCCGACAAAGCCATTGACGTTGAAGAGTTGCTCAACTCTAAACTCTCAACTCTAAACTCCCAACTCTCATTGACTCCAGATGATTTGGCTTACCTTATTTATACTAGCGGTTCCACGGGTCGCCCGAAGGGCGTGATGCTGTGTCACGAAGGTATCTGCAACTATCTGTACGGTCATCCGGGTAATGTCTTCGCCAATGCCGTGCTGACCGATGCCACATGCATTCTCAGCGTGACAACCATCTCTTTCGATGCGGCCTTGCAGGATATTGGCATGGCCTACTATAATGGCAAGACACTCATCCTTGCCACAGAGGAACAAGCCAATAACCCGCTCGAATTGGCGCAACTCATCGAAGAGCAGCATATCGACATGGTCAGTGGCACACCGTCGCGCTGGCAGACCTGGTTGACGAGCGACGACTTCTGCCATGCCATCAGCAGAGTAAGAATCTGCCGTGCCGGTGGAGAAAAATATCCACAACAACTGCTTGACCAATTGCGCAGTGTCACAAAGGCACGCCTCTTCAACTGCTATGGTCCCACGGAAATTACAGTGGCTTCAAACAATGCCGAACTCACCGATGCGACCCATATTACAGTGGGCAAGCCGCAGTTGAACGTCAGGGAGTTTATCGTTGATGCCGATGGTAATGAACTGCCTGTAGGTGTGGTGGGCGAATTATATATCGGTGGCAAGGGTGTAGCACGAGGCTACAACAACCTTGACGAGATGACCCGCGAGCGTTTTGTGGAGTATCACAGCGAGCGCATCTATAAATCGGGGGACTATGCCAAGTGGCTACCTGATGGCAACGTGGTCATTCTTGGCCGTACTGACCACCAAATCAAGTTGCGCGGATTGCGCATCGAATTAGGTGAAGTGGAGAACGCCATCCTTCAAGTGGATGGGGTGAAACAGGTAGTGGTGATTATTCGACAAATAGGTGGCATGGAGCACCTTTGCGCCTATTTCACCGCCGACCACGAGATTGACATTGCTGCCATGCGTACAGCTATCAGCAGCCATCTGACTGAATACATGGTGCCAACAGCCTACATGCAGTTAGAAAACCTGCCGATGACACCCAATGGCAAGACCGACATCAAAGCACTACCTGACCCAACTGTGCAAACGACACCAAATGGTTCTGGGACTGCGGCGTCGCGTAAACTTACCCGCATCGAGAAAGAACTGCAAGACATGGTAAAGGAGATTTTGGGTGTTGAAGATGTTGACGTTGATTGTTCGTTGGGCATGGTGGGTCTCACCTCTCTTTCAGCCATTCGTCTGGCTATCCTTATACAGCAACGCTATGGTGTAGCCCTCCAAGCCAAGCAGATGGTGAAGAACAGTTCTTTGATGAGCATTGAGGATGAGATTCTGAGTTCTATTCTCAATGGACAATCGGTTGAACAAAAGAAAAAGGATGATGCCGATTCCCAGTCCTCAATTCTCACTTGCCCGTTAAGCTACGCTCAAACAGGTGTATATTTTGACTGCCTGAAAAACCCGATGGCAATACAATACAACATACCCCATTTGGTGACCTTCCCCAAGGAAATTGACATCGAGGCGCTGTCGGAGGCCATTCGAACGCTGGTCGGTAAGCATCCACAGTTGACTGCTCACTTCGGCCAGTCAGAGGAAGGCATCGTTCAGACCCTCAATCCTGAGTTAACGATAGCTATTCCTGTGAAGACGATGAGCGAGAAGGAGTTGGAGCAGTACAAGAACGACTTTGTACGTCCTTTCGACCTTGCCACCGGACCGCTCTGCCGCTTCGAGATTGTGACCACCGAACAAGGCGCCTATCTGTTGTTTGATGTCCACCACCTTGTTTTCGACGGCGGCTCTACCGATATCTTCTTCCGTCAGCTTTGCGCACTGCTTAACGGCGCTCCCATCGAGGAAGAAGCCATCTCTTATCCGGCATACGTCATGGCAGAGAAGGCTACTGAAAATAACGAGGACTATCGAGTTGCCAAGGACTTCTTCAAAGAACGGTTATCTGTGGTAGAAAGTGCCACCGAGGTGCGTCCAGACCTGCCGAATCCAATGACGGGGACAGTCAGTCAAGCCGTGTCTAATCTTGATATAAAGACTATCGATACCTTCTGCCGTGCGCATCAGATTACCCCTGCTCATTTAACTTTGTCAGCGGTCTATTACGCCCTTTCACGCTTTGCTAATAGTGAACAATTGTGTATCACCACCGTCTCCAACGGACGTTCCGACCTGCGCATCCGCAATACCGTTGGTATGTTTGTCAACACTTTGGCCATAAGTGCCACCATCGGCAAGCAAAGCGTCATGGATTTCCTGCAAGAGGTAAGCAAGAATTTTGATGAAACACTAAACCACGAGAACTATCCATTTGCACAAATCGCAGCCGATTATGGCCTGACACCCGAGATACAATTCGTCTATCAGCTCGGCATAGCTACCCAGTATAACGTTGCTGGCACTCCGCTGAAGATGGAGACATTGGGCATCCAGACACCGAAGTTCCCCATTACTTTCTTCATCGCTCCAGTCGATGGTCAGCCCAGCGTCTGTGTGGCCTACGACAACGGCAAGTATTCCGCCCATCTGATGCAGAGTTTGGCCGATGCCGTCAAGGTAACGGTAGAGCGGATGATTGCAAAGCCCGATGCCGCCTTGAACAGCATCTGCATCGTGAGCGATGAGGAGGCTGAACGTATCATCAAGTTAGGTACAGGCAAGGAGATTGACGTGGATATCACCAAGACCTTCGCCAACCTCTTCACTGAACAAGCCAAACGCACACCCGACGCGCCAGCAGTGGTAGATAGGGACAGCCAGCTGACCTACGGCGAAATGGACCGATACTCGAATGCTTTGGCGCACCAGTTGATTGACTTTGGCGTACAGCCCAACGACTTTGTCTGCGTCATGCTCGACCGCAAGAAAGAATTCCCGCTGTCGGTGCTGTCCATCCACAAGGCCGGTGCCGCCTATACGCCGCTTGATTTCGAATATCCGAACGAGCGTCTGAGTTACATGCTTGAAAACTCCGAGTCGAAGGTGCTGATTACCTCGCACGACGTGTTGGAGGCCAAACAAGCCGAAGGCGACTTCAACACCGCCGCCGCAAAGACCTTCTTCATCGACGACTTCATGGCAGATGTTCCTAATGCAGAGCCTATCGACTTGTCGAATCCCGATGGTTTGGCCTACATGATTTATACTTCTGGTTCTACAGGCAAGCCAAAGGGTGCCATGCTCCACCAAGCTGGGCTGCGCAACTTCATCGCCGTTGTCATCGACATGGAGCAACTCACTGCCGCTGACCGCGTCAGTGGACACCGTTCGTTCTCGTTCGATGCGCACATCGAGGATATGTACCCAGTATTGACCTTGGGCGGCTCGTTCCACATCATGCCTACAGAGATTCGAAAGGACCTTGGTGCCATTCGTCAATTCCTGATCGACCACCAAATCACGGGTGGCGGCTACTCGACGGCGATGACCAGTCTGCTGCTCAACACCTTCGACGACCTGCCCATCCGCTTCACCACGGGTGGTGGCGAGAAGATGGACGGTGTTTATAGCGACCATATCGAGATTATCAATGTCTATGGCCCGACCGAGTGCACCGACGACACCTCTTACTACAGCATTGCCCCTGGCCGCCGTGTGGAGAATATCCCGATTGGCGAAAGTGTGGCTAACAACTGGAACTTCATCGTTGATACCGCAGGTAACCTCGTGCCGCAAGGCGTTGCAGGTGAACTGTGTTTTGCCGGTATTCAGGTGGGTCGTGGCTACTGGCAGCTGCCCGAACGCACGGCCAAGTCGTTCGTCGATTGTCCGTTTGTCAAGCAAGACCGCTGGGGTCGTCCTGTCCGTATGTACCACACCGGCGACCTTTGCCGATGGAACGAGGAGGGTCAGTTAGAGTATATCAGTCGTATCGACACTCAGGTGAAACTGCGTGGCTTCCGTATCGAACTGGGTGAAATCGAAAGCAAAGCCCTAAACATCGAGGGTGTCCGTCAGGCTGCTGCCGAGGTGCGCAAGGTGATGGGCAATGAGCATCTGGTGCTTTATTATACGCTGGAAAGCAACTCCACCCTCACCGATGAGGACATCCGCAAGACCCTTGCCGCCTCGTCGTTGGCAGAATACATGGTGCCCGATGCTTATATGCAGATGGACACCATGCCCATGACTCCCAATGGCAAGATCAACCGTAAGGTGTTGCCGATCCCTGAAATGAAGCGTGTCACCGAATATGAGGCGCCAAAGGGTGAGAAGGAAGAGTTGTTCTGCAACATCTTCTCCGACATTCTGAAAATCAAGGAGGTGGGTGCTACCGACAACTTCTTCGAGATTGGCGGCACCAGTATTAATGCCATCAAGGTCATCGTAGAGGCCAGCAAACGCGGTGTGCAGATTGTCTTCAACGACATCTTTAATTTGAAGACACCGAGGGCATTAGCTGAATATGTGAGCGGCAATACTGGAACTCCCAACACGACCACTCCGTCTCCGTCTGTTCCGATGAATCAGCCAAGTCCAATGGATAATTCCGAATACGCAGCTTTCATTCCCGTTTTGGACAAAAACACCCTCAACGCTTTCCGTAATGGCGAGCGTCAGCCCATTGGCGATGTGCTTCTGACGGGTGCCACAGGCTATTTGGGCATCCATGTCCTCAATGAGTTGCTAACGAATTACGGCGGCCACATCATTTGTCCGTTGCGCAGCAAGGCAGACCAAAGTCCGATGCAGCGACTGAAAACGCTCTATTTCTACTATTTCGGACGAACGGAAGCCTTTGCGCATATCGAGGAGCGCGTGGAAACGATTTCCGCCGAGGTCACACAGCCCGATGCGCTTGATGCCATCGACAGACAAGGCCTGACGGTTATCAACTGCGTAGCCAATGTGAAACACTTCTCGGCAGGCAACGACATCGAGATGGTGAACATCGAGTCCGTGCGCAACCTCATTGGCTTCTGTCTGCGCACCCACTCTCGTCTCATCCACATCTCGACAATCAGCGTGGCAGGCATGAGTATCAACGATGTGCCTGGACCAGAGGTCAAGCTGACTGAGCGAGACTTCTACATCGGCCAGTATGTCAACGACAGAAAGTATACCTACTCAAAATTCAAGGCAGAGGAATTGGTGCTCGACGCCATCGCTCACCATGGACTGAATGCCAAGATTATGCGTGTGGGCAACCTGTCGGCGCGCCAGAAGGACGGTGAGTTCCAGATTAACTTCAATACCAACAACTTCTTGGCGATGTTGCGTGCATACGTGGTCATCGGAATGGTGCCTTACGAAGCCCTCAACCAACGCTTTGAATTCTCGCCCATCGACGAGGTGGCCCATGCCATCATGCTATTGGCCCAGACGCCGAAGGACTGCACGGTGTTCCATCCCAACAACACCCATCGCCAGTTCCTTAGCGATGTGCTGATTGGTTTCGCCAAGGCGGGTATCGTGTTGAAGCGCGTGGAGTCCGAAGAGTTCCAGCAAGCACTCGACCGCATGATGGACAATCCCGACTTGATCACACTGTTGCGCCCGCTGATGGCCTACAATCTTGGAGGCAACCGTAAGGTTCGCAGTATTGAGTCAACCAACGACTATACCACGCAGGTGCTCTACCGCTGCGGCTTCCAGTGGCCACCCACCGCCGCCGACTACGTGCACCGTTTCGTGGATACCATCATTGGTTTCGACTATTTTAATGTAAGTACATGATCAAATTTGGAAACGTAACGGATAAAGGCTGAACTCCTCTCATGGAATTCAGCCTTTTTTAGTGTCTATAGAAGTCATCCTCTCCTTGCTTCACGTAGTGGTTGTTCCCATAGCACCTTCCCTCCTATTGTATCGGCGATTTGGTCGACTTCCTCCTGAAACGTCTCCAACAATGCCTCTTCCCTTTTCTTTGAGCGTCGACCTTTGGCTTCATAAAGCACCTTGCTGAAATAGGCATCGTATGAAACGGCAAAGTCTTCTTCGTTGTTATGCGGAAAGAAAGACACTGCTGCTTCATATCTGATGTTGCCAGCCTCTGAGTCGGCAATGAGCATTACCAAAGCCCCGTGGCGAGGAACGCTGTTGTATTCGGCTTTGGCAGAGAAGTATTGTTCATAGACGTTGACCATTGCTATTGGGTTTATCGCTTGTCAACGATAGAGGCTTGGGGAAATTCCTTGGGGTTGAAAGTGACTTGCTCTTCGGTGACGCCGAAGGAAATGTCGCGCATAGTCACCGTTGCAGCTGTGACGCTTGTGCTCAGGCTGACAGGCCAATACGTTTCTTTAGCAACAACCAAGTCCATCCTTTTGGGAGCATCCTTGTCGGGATTCGACCTCGATCTTTTGCAGCGGATATGCCATTCTGTGGCAGTCTCTTTGTCGATTTTGATGTCATAACCGACTGTGATGTCTTTGAACAACTTAGTGTCGCCGTCCGTTTCGGATTTTTCCTTGGGTTTAGCGTTCGTGATTTCGATTTCATTCTTTTCGGGATCGTAACTCCAATCTGTTTTCCCGTCGCTCCAAGTGACAAAATCCTTACCATCCCTATTTGCCTCAATACGCATCTTGTCGCCTAAGACATAACTACGGGAACTTATTGTGCCAATGAAGATCATCTTGATATCCATAGTCATGGCAAAGCCTTCACTTTCATTGTGTTTGCTCATCTCAGCATCCATGCGAGAGACGATTTCTTCGGCAGTTTGTGCCATAGCAGCGGTGGCCAAAGCGATAAAACTAATGATAGCGATTAATTTTTTCATAGTAGTGTTTTATGTTTAAATTTCAAAAATTAAGATATAAAATCAATATTTGTGACATTGGCTTTCATTGTGCCTTAATTTCATCCAACAAATCGTATGCTTTCACCAAACAAAACACATGATTGAAAGCGCCAATGGTAACTACACGTTTTTCACCGTCATAGTTCATTTTGCCTACATTCAACAAGGTGTAATCTTCCACCTTGAGTTGGCTTTTCACATACAGATGCACGACTTTTTCGCTGAGTGTACCTGCAATGGCATTGCCAATATCTTCAATGATGTTGGATTCCGCTTCATCTTTCTGATTATTGGCAGAGGCCACAATCTCTTGTGTAAGTTTGTCCACATGCTTTTCCTCTTCGGGACAAGTAAATAACATAATACCGGCAAGAATGCCAAGGACAACGATACTTTTTATTAGTTTTCTCATTTTATTGATGTTTTGTTGCTGCAAAAATAATAATTATTTCCTTTTCCATATACACTTTCTTAACCACCCACCTCTGCCGTTGATTTCCATTACAGCGAGGATGCCGAAAGCAATGGCAACAGTAGCTTTAAGTGCCGTAAAACCCGTATTGAGGGCATCGGGAAGTTGGTTAGAGACGATGTTGTAGCTTGTCCAAAAGATGCCTGCGCCTGGTACCAAAGGGAAGATGCCGCTGATGAGGAACACTGTAATGGGGCACTTCCGCCCTGTCGACTGTAGCAAGGCAATCAAGGTGACCAAGGCCGTGGCGCAAAACATCACCTCGACAGCGGAAAAAGCACTATAACGCGTCAGGATGAGATAAAGCAGCCAGCCCATCATGCCACAGAAACCCGCATCGAAATAGAAATTGCGAGGCACGCCAAACAACACGGCAAATGCCATTGTGCCCAAGAATGCTGCAATGAGTTGTACAAGGAAGCTAGATGTCTGTGGGTCAGCGATAAGCGGATCGAGTTTCAAAAATGACCCAAAGAGGTTTTCGTCGAGCATGAAAGCCAAAGCCACGCCCAAAGAGATACAGAAAAACGTCAGCATGGCATCCAAGAGTCGTGTGGTACCAGCAAGGTAGTCCTCGTTGGCCATGTCACGAATGCCGTTGGTGAAGGCGACACCTGGAATCAGCGGTATGATGGCACCGATAATCATATTGCTCAAATGTGAGCCCAGCCCCATACGATACAAACTAAAGCAAATTATGGACGACAACAACCCACCGGTGACGGTGTTTACGATACGTGAGAGGTGATTGGAACCGATGAAAAGTACAAAAACCCAAAGCAAGAGGCCGGCGATAAATGAGGCTAGACAGTCGGCAAAGCCTCCGCCAAAGAGGATGCAGAAAGCGGCACTGCCCACGCCCGAGGCTAAAATCTGCTCCCAGGCGCGTTTGGGTTTCATGGCGCGGATTTGCTGCAGCCGTTCCTCGATTTGCTCTAAGGTGCACTGCCCAGCCGCCACTTCACGCGAAAGCTGGTTGACGGCTACTACCTTATCCAAACTCGCCCCTCGAATAGGGATGAATTTTGAGCGAGCATAACCATCACCTGCAGCAATGATACCATTGCTGAGCACAAAGAAACTCTCGTCCTCCACGCCGAAATGTCCGGCAATGCGCCGCATGGTTCCTTCCACGCGCGAAATCTCCGCGCCGTTTTCCAAAAGGATAGCACCGGCTTCGTAGGCTAGGTCAAGGGGGTTGGTAGAATTTGATGCTGTCATAAGATTAGGATTTATAGAAGAAGTAACTCATCAAATCAATTCTTGCCATATAACGAATCTAGTTTCGCTTTCAATTCTGCATTTTCCTTACGGAGAGTTTCTATCTCCTTTAAAGCAGCTTCTAATGCTTCTTTTTGGCTACCACGATAACCAAGGCGAACAGCGGTCATTCGTTCACGGAGGCCTCCTTCCTTTATGAATTCATCCTCCTTTTTCTTTTGGTAGCTTGTCATCATTTTGTCCACCATCCGGCAAAGAGTAATAGCTGTGTTAGACATTTCTTCATCATCCCAACGATCAAAGAATAATTCATAATCTTCAAGTCGGTTATGCTCTCGACAATATGACAACATGGCATTAAATCGAGCATGACCTTGTGCCCATTGTGTTAGTTTATGACTTTTGATGTAGTCATGGTAATCCTCAAGCAACTCTTGGATACTAGATCTGGCAACATTCAGCAGTTTTAGCTCCATCTCCATGGAAGTCACTCCGTCTGCTGAACCTTCAACAATGTTCTGCTTTCCCGAACGTGCAGCTTGCACCATTTGGTCAACTGTTCTATCACCGAAAGCAGGCAAGAAACGTTTTGTAAAGACATAAGTCATCTGATAAAGAACAACAGTTTTCTGGTAGAACCATAGATTCTTCCAATTAGTCTGTTTTCTAAGCACAGATTCAATTCTTTCAGCAGCTGCTAGTTGATTTGCCATTATTGTTTCGTTTTCGAGTTACCGAATCTAGATCATCTAGATATTCTAGAACATCTAGAAGTTCTATCACAAAAAAAATTGCCGTTCTCGTAGAGACGCAAATATTTGCGTCTCTACAAAAACGACATAATGCTGAGAAGTTTACTTCTCCATTTCCTTCTTCAGTCTCTCCGTCAGCATGGGGACAATCTTGTGCAGGTCTCCAACGATGCCGAGGTCGGCGACGCTGAAGATGGGGGCAAACTTGTCCTTGTTGATGGCGATGATGAAGTCGGATTCTTCCATACCGGCCAAGTGCTGGATGGCACCGCTGATACCACAAGCCATATAGAGGTTCGGACGAACGGTCTTACCCGTCTGACCCACCTGACGCTCGTGAGGCATCACGCCGTTGTCGACCATGGCACGGCTCGACGAAACCTGTCCGCCAAGCACATCGGCCAAAGCCTGCAACTTGTCGAAGCCTTCCTTGTTGTGGACGCCACGACCGCCAGAGACCAAGATCTTGGCATCGGCGATGTCGACCATGGCTTTGTCTTCCTTAATGGTCTCAACGAGTTTCACCTTGAACTTGCTGGTGTCGAACTTCGGAACGAAAACGGTGACCACGCCTTGACGGCCTTCTTGACGCTGACGCTTCTGCATCACACCAGGACGCACGGTCGACATCTGCGGACGCGTGTTCGGGCAAATGATGGTGGCCATCAGGTTGCCGCCGAAAGCGGGACGGGTCATGCGGAACTGCGGCTCGCCGTTGCTCTTCTCGTCGCTGACGACTTCGAGCTTGGTGCAGTCTGCGGTCAGACCGGTCTTCAGACGCGAAGCGATACGCGGAGCCATGTCACGGCCAATGGTGGTGGCACCATAGAGCACGATGTTGGGGCAACGCTCCTTGACGATTTGGTCGACGACCTGCGAGTATTGCTCACTCAAGTAGTCTTTCAGTTCGGGACAATCAGCGACGATGACCTCGTCAGCACCGAATTCAATCAGTTTCTGGGCTTGGTCTTTCACATTATAACCCAGCAGCATGGCAACGACTTTCTCACCAAGTGCATCGGCGAGGTCGCGGGCCTTTCCTAAAAGTTCGAAAGCAACGGATTGGATGTTACCTTCACGCTGTTCAGCGAAAACGAATACGTTCTTATAATCTTTCAATTCCATGGCTGTAACTTTTAGATGATGTGTTTTTCTTTCAGTTTATTGACAATCAGCTCGACGGCTTCTTCTTCGCTCACTTCGTGGACCTCGCCTGGGGCCTTCATGGCCTTCGGGAACGACTGGAACACCTTGGTGGGTGAGCCAGACAGACCCAGCTTCGTTTCGTCGTAGTCAATCTTATCGGCGCCCCAGACCTCAACCTCTCTGTCATAGGCCTCGACGATGCCGCTCACGGTCATGTAACGAGGTTCAAAAGCGGAAGCGAGGACGGTCAGCAGGCACTTGCCTTCCACTTCGAGAACCTGGACACTGTCCTCATTCTCCTTGTGGACTTGCAGGTTGCCGTTGGGCAACAGTTTGGCGTCGCAGACGTACGTGACCTGAGGCAGACCGAGGTGTTCGGCCATTTCGGGACCCACTTGTGCGGTGTCGCCATCGATGGCCTGACGGCCGGCGATAATCAAATCATAGTCCAACGAGCGGCAGAGTCCGGCGATGGCATACGAGGTAGCCAGCGTGTCGGAGCCTGCGAACTTACGGTCAGAGAGAAGGATGGCGCGATCGGCGCCCATGGCGAAGGCTTCGCGCATAATGACGTCGGCTTGCGGAGGTCCCATCGAGATGACGGTTACCTTGGCGCCGAACTGGTCTTTCAGACGCAGGGCGAGTTCGAGGCCGCCCTTGTCGTCGGGGTTCATGATGCTCGGAACGCCTTCACGAATCAGCGTACCCTTTACCGGATCAATCTTGATTTCGGTGGTATCCGGAACTTGCTTGATACAAACGATAA
>JAEEGG010011405.1_pt1 | contig 19383 bp, 15 predicted proteins | sample 9134161 | NCBI WGS metagenome assembly JAEEGG01 (sample SAMN16246543, study PRJNA631951) | gut metagenome | biome: gut microbiome; feature: rumen; material: CR-attached | host: Bos | place: Iran: Karaj | collected 2018-10 | reverse complement strand
GCCTCTACAAAGTCGCCCTCTCCACCGCGACCGAAAGCAGCCTCAACGGCGTGAACGGCGTAAGTTTCGTGATGTTCGACCCGGCGCAAGGCAAACTCGCGGACGGCAGCACCGCCACGATTTACATCGGCACTTCCGAAACGAAGGACAATCTGCAGGTCAGCCACAATGGCGGAGCCACCTGGGAAGTCATCAAGGGAGCACCGAGCGGACTCATGCCGCACCGAGCAAAGATTGTGGACGGCAACATGTACGTCACGTTCGCCGACGGCCCGGGTCCGTACAATATTTCTCGCGGTGGCGTTTTCAAGTACAACATCAAGGCCGGCACTTGGACGGACATCACCCCGTTTGACGACAACGAAAAAGAAGACGGCACCATCGCCCACGAAAAGAACGACTGTTCTTACGGCGGCATCGCAATTGACCCGAAGGATTCCAAGCACATCGTGGTTTCCACGCTCGGGCAATATACCGGACGCCACTACTTCAAGGACAAGACCGAAAACTACGGCGACCGCATTTACGTTTCGACCGACGGCGGCGAAAACTGGACACACGGCCAGCACTACGATGACGGCGTGAACATGGACGAAAACGGCAACAACTGGATTCACGGCAACGCCATTCATTGGGCAGGTTCCATCGAGTTCGACCCGTTCAACAACAAGAAAGTTTGGGTCACTAGCGGCAACGGCATTTTCCAGACCGACGATATCACCGCCAAGGTTCCTGTTTGGAAATTCCAATCCGTGGGCATCGAAGAAACGGTCCCGCTCGACGTCGTGAGCATTCCCGGCGGCCCGCTTGTCACGGCCATTGGCGACTACGACGGAGCAATTTACACCGACATCAAGAAGAGTTCTCCGCGCCACACGCCGATTATCGGCACGACCGAAAGCATGGCATACGCTCCGCTTTCCGGAACGCTTCTCCGCACCGGCGTTATCACCAAGTACTACACTTACGAATCCAAGAACTTCAACGTCATGTACCGCTCTGAAGATTTAGGACAAACTTGGGACAGCGTAAAGACAGAACTGAAGGGCGGCAAAGGCCTCGTGGTTCTCTCCGCAGACGGCAAGGTAATCCTCCACCGCCCAGACCAGAGCGCAACGGTCTATCGCTCCGATGACAACGGTGCCACTTGGACCGCAGTCGAAACCGGCACGCAGACGCAATACGCACGCATCGTAGCAGACCCCGTTGATACGAAAACGTTCTACGTGATGGGTTCCATGGGCACGCTCTACAAATCGACAGACGCCGGCAAGAACTTCACCGCTCAAGAAGCCCGCCTCCAGAACGAAGGTGCCGGCGAATACTACAACGGCGCAGGTCTCATCCGCACCGTCCCGAAAAGGGAAGGTCACCTCTGGGTTCCGATGGACCAAGCTCAAGTCTGGCAGCCGAAGGGCTTCACGGAATACGGCCTCGCCTACACCGAAGACGGCGGCAAAACTTGGAACCGATGCGAAGGCGCAAGCACCGCGATTTCCGTCGGCATCGGCAAAGCCAAGGAAGGCGCCTCCTACGAAACCATTTTCATCTGGGGTGCCGCAAAATCGGGCGACCCGATCGGCATTTACCGCAGTACGGACAAGTGCAAGACTTTCGAACGCGTGAACGATGACGCTCACCAGTACGGCGGTCCTGGCAACGGCAACTTCGTGCAGGGCGACATGAACAACTTCGGCGTCGTCTATATGAGTACGGTCGGTCGCGGCCTTGTCGTGGGCGCACCGGAAGGCACCAAGTTCGTCGATATCGTCACCCCGACAGACCCGACTTTGGGCATGAACACCGTCACGATGAATATAGGCAAGGCAACACTCACACAGCAGAACAGGACTTTGCATGTCAACGTCCCGAGCGAAAGCAAGTTCGAACTCGTGGCACTGAACGGCAAGACGCTCCTTTCTGAAAATGTGAACGGAAACAGAAGCGTAAGCCTCAAGAAGTTCCCGACCGGCAAGTACATTGCAAAAGTTGTCGACACAAACGGCAAGTTGCTCTTGAGAAAGGCCATCGCTATTAAATAAGCAAAAGTTTCAATTACTATACCAATCCCCACACTTAAAAAGGCTAGGGCGCAATGCGAACGCTTGCAGACTCTAGCCTTTCTTTTTTGCTATGTTGTTAGACGATGCAAGAACTGACGTTTAAAATTATTGCACGAATCAAGAGCGACTTTCACGAAAAGTTTGGCATTCCGCGGCAAAGCGGGCTCGTACAAAGCATGCGCTCAACAATCCGCTTCGAACCGGAGTTCCGCAATGCCGATGCGTTGCGCGGTCTCGAAGGTTTCAGCCACCTCTGGATCGTATGGATTTTTTCGGAGAACATTCGCGAGAGCTGGAGCCCGACCGTCCGCCCGCCAAGACTCGGCGGCAACAAGCGTCTAGGCGTCTTTGCGACTCGTTCCAGCTTTAGGCCAAACCCGATTGCACTCTCTTGCGTCAAGATTGAACAAATCAACATCAACGGTGCCGAGGGCCCCGAAATCGTCGTTAGCGGTGCGGACCTGTTGGACGGAACGCCCATCGTCGATATCAAACCGTACCTCCCCTACGCCGATGCGCATCCCGAAGCCGTTGGCGGATTTGCCGACACCGTCCTCCGCAACAAAATCCACGTCAAGGATTCCGACGCCCTCAACAAATTAAGTTCCGAAGAACACTCGACGCTTATCGAAATACTGGAGCAGGACCCACGCCCCGCCTACCAGAACAATCCCGAACGCATCTACGGTTTTTCATTTGCCAAATACGAAGTCAAGTTCAAAGTTGCAGGCGATGAATTGGATGTCGTCAGTATAACGTAATAAGAAAGGGTTCCATGCAAAAGCACGGAACCCTTGGCATTGAGGATGTGTTTCTATTTATTTCAAATCGATGCGTTTCGTAACATGCGAAGAACCGATCTGGACGCTCATCATATAGACGCCCGACGGGATATTCTTCCTAGAAATCAAGACGTTCCCCGAGCCTGAAACCATCAGACGGTTCACGTTCGCAACTTCGTTGCCAAGCACAGAATAGAGGCGCACGTTCACCACGCCTGCACGGGCAAGCGAAAGCGGGACCTGCAAGAAATCACCGGCAAACGAGACACGACCTACATTCAACGCGGGAGCGGCATTTCCGATAATGATGATACCCGTCGTAGAACTCGAACTTGCATCACCACCTGAAACGCTTGAAGAACTTTCCGCCGCCGAAGAACCGGGCGCAGCCGCAGAAGAACTTGCCGGAGCTTCGCTGCTGCTCGACGAAGTCGTCGTTACAGGCTTAAGATCGTCACCGAGAACTTCCATCACCTTCTCCGCATAGCGCTTGCCAAAATCGCGGTAGCCCTGCGAAGAGAAGTGGATGCGCATCATGTCGAGATCATTGAGACCTTCGGCAGACACGAGATAGAAATTCTTAGACTTGTTCGGAAGCTGCCTGATGTTGGTGTTCGTACCTTTGGAACTCCCGTTATACGGAACTTCGCCCGCAAAGAACGGAATGTTCTCGTCAAGCCCGATATCCTTGACCAAGCGGTCATAGACTTTCTTGACCTTGTTGGGCCAATCACTGTCACCCTCATCGGTTTCACCCTGATGGAAGATAATACCCTTGATGACGCCGTCTTCCTTGGCCTTCTTTGCCATCTCGACTAGACGCTGGTACGGATCGTCACCGTAATCCTTGACGATATCCTTGAACCAGCCAGCCTGAGTGGACATATAGCCTTGGTCAAGAGGAGAATCGAACGCCACAATGCTACAACCAGCAATAGCCACGACTACGACGCCGACTTTGATTTGCGGGTCCAATTTTTCGACCAACGTGCGTCCAAAATAGTCTGTGGGGCCTAAACCGCCATGCTTGTTAGCGAGGGGCGGAATCGCATCGTTCCACGTTCCCAGTTTACGTCCATTAAAGTTATCGATTGTCGAAAGCATCTGGAAGCGGGGATCGACAGTCTTATCCTGAGCCTCGATAGTCCCCTGGCCTTCCATGTTGGACTGGCCAAAAGCGAGATAAATGTGGAAATTCGGATCCGGAGCCGCAAATGCCGAGACGGCAAGCCCCAAAATGAAAAACAAGCTCACGATACGCGAGACTTTCATCTTACACACTCCTTGGGGCATAAAATCCCCCAACAGTTTATAAATATATTATCCGTTCTCGTTCTTTAAACGAAAAAAGGTAAAACCCGTTGTAGATGACTGCAACACAGCTAAATCACGTAAAAAAAGCCAACCCCGGAACAAGTCCGGGGTGACAACGCGTCAAGACGACGTAATCGAAGATGTCGTATTGCAAGAACTAATCAGCGGCTCAAGTCGATGCGCTTCGTAACATGAGTAGAACCCATCTGGACGCTCATCATATAGACGCCGGAAGGAATGTTCTTCCTGGAAATCTGGACGCTGTTCGTTCCCGTATTCACGACATCCGTGATGTTGGAGACTTCATTACCAAGCACGGAATAAAGGCGAACGTTCACGACGCCAGTACGCGCAACCGTAAGCGGCACCTGGAGCATACTACCATCAGATACAATATTGCCCACGGACAACGCATACGTTGCATTCGGAATCACAACGCCTTCAGTTGCAGAACTGCCGGGATTATGACTGTTGCTACTCCTGTGGTGCGAGTGTGACGAACTGCTGGCCACGCTCCCGGACGATGCAGGAACTGCTGCAGACGACTTCGGCGCCGCAGCAGATGAACTTGCAGGGGCCACGCTACTGCTCGATTCAGTTGCAGACGCCGCCGGCTTGATTTTGTCACCCAGAACTTCTATCATCTTCTCGGCATAGCGCTTGCCGAAGTCGCGGTATTCCTGCGAAGTGAAGTGGACGTTCTGACCATCGCCAAGAGCCTGGTTAAAGCCCTGAGAAGAAACTACATAGAAGTTCTTGGACTGCTGCGGAAGTTTCGCGATGTTGTTGTTCGCACCGGCACTGGAACCGCTACGCAACACTTCGCCCGCAAGGAACGGGATATCGTTGCCGAGGCCCAAATCCTTGATGATGTTGTCATAAACACCTTTTACCTTGCTTGGCCAGTTACCATCTCCGGCATCGGTTTCACCTTGGTGGAATATAATGCCCTTGATGACACCGTCTGCTTGTGCCGCTTTAGCCATTTCAATCAAACGTCCGTAGGGGTTTCCGCCATAATCGTTGATGCGCTGCGTCATCCAGCTTTGTTGCGATCTTGCATAATTCGCGTAACCATTCTTATCGAACAACTGGATACTGCACCCGGCAACGGCCACTACAATCACACCCACCTTAATCTGCGGATCCGTTTTTTCAACCATGGTGCGGCCAAAGTAGTCCGTAGGTCCGAGCTTTGCGCCCTGGCAATGAGCCAAAGGAGGCACAGCCGTAGCCCATTTGCCCTTGGTTTTTCCAGAGCAAGAACCATTATTTGCAGCCCAGAGAACCTGGAACCGCGCATCAACGTTCTTATCCTGCGACCCGATATCGCCCTGGCCTTCCATATTGGACTGACCAAATGCGAGATAAATGTGGAAGTTAGGATCCGGAGCAGCAGAAATCGTAGAAACGGCAAGCCCCAAACCGAAAAACAAGCTCACAAAATGCGAGACTTTCATCTTTACACTCCTTGGGGCGAAAATACCCCACCAACAACTGTTTTCTAATATAATCTTTTCCTGCCCAATTTATGTTAATTCTTTGAAAAATCTTGTTTTAGTGACATGAAAACCCTTTTTTTATTTATATTCAGAACAGGAAAACGAGGACTTCTATGACAATAAAAATTTTGGCAACGCTCGCCATCGCAGCAACACTCTTCACCGCCTGCGGTGACGAAACGACAGCAACCCCACCGACCAAGGCAGAACAATGCGCCGCGGGACTCACAAAAGATTGTCTCTTGGGCACTTGGAGTTCCAATGGTCCTATCGTTCCGCAAGTAATAGGCACAGACACCGTTGACCTTGTCCAGCCCAATCCGGATTTTTCATCAAGCCCGGCAACGCTCAAGTTCTACATTGACGAAAAGAAAGCCAATAAATTTGAATTCATAAATTCACCGCTGACCAAAGCCATCTGCCAGAACGGAACCGGAAAAATCTATGGCAATTGGGAAATCGTCGGGAACGCGCTCCACCTCAGCGCCAATATCGGCAACTTGTGCCTCCAGCCCAACGACAACGCGACTATCGAAACTATAGTCAGTATCGATGGAGCCGCGGTAACCTTGAAGCTCAAGCACCTTTTCTTCTTGAGCCCAGAACTAGATTGGGGTGACGAACAAAATCCCGACTTGAAAGTCGCCATCGAAAAATATACGTTCGTCAGCAGCAACTAAAGCTTAGACATTTCGCCAACGATGATTTTCATAATCATCCAGGAGCGAGACAGCCAAGGCCAGTTCACGTAAACGGCGTTCTGTTTTAGACTTCGAAGCGTCCTCTTTAGAGGACGTTTTTTTAATCTGTTCAATAGACGACTTTACACGACTTGCAAACGCAAAAACCGTTTCGCCAGGCAAACGGACAAAACCGAATCGCGACAAACGTTTTTCGGCATTATCAAGAAGGGCAATCCAGCGAGCGGCATTTTTCGATGTTTGAATTTGGCGTTCCCTCCGCCTAAAGCTGCGGAACTTGAACGCAACAAAGACGAATACCAGCAAGGCGAGAACAAAATAAAGAACCGGGCTCGAAATCAAGTTTTCCGAATATGCCTGCCAGCTATCGACAACACGACGCCATTCGCCGTCTTTTAACAAATGGAGAATATAAGAAACACGGCCTTTCAGCCCCTCCAACTTTACAGCGAACCAAGAAGTCTTTGCAAAAACCATTTCCGTCAAAGGCGGTGTCGGATCATAGATGTACCACTTGTGGTCGATATAGACTTCGACCCACGCATGGCTATGGCGACGGCGGAACGTCACGTACGGCCGGCCAGGGATACGCTCCGGGTTTGCAAAGCCAGTCACATAACGCGCAGGAATTCCCTGATAGCGCAAAAGAAGTGTCGCAAGCGTCGCATAATACTCGCAATAGCCTTCCTTGTTTTGCCAGAAACGGACTAACGGATCTGTTTTTGAATTCGCTCTGTAACCGGAAATAGTGAACGAATAGTTGAAGTTTTGGATAAAATAGTTTTGAATCGTCTTTAAGTTGGTAACGGCGAATTCAGATACACCCGAAACAGGTTGCCGAGGGAGAGCCATCGCAACAGCCACCGAATCCAGAAGTTCAATTTCTTTATTCGGAATCTGCAAGAACGCGGAATCCAGTTTAGAAGAGTCGCCGTCCGAAGCCGCAATAGCAAGACTTTCTGCAGAATCCGAAACATAATAATACCAGTCGCTGCGAGTCCCGTTCGCCCCTGCAAAGACGTTCGTCGAATAATAATCTAGCGAGTCCGCATTCTTACTCGCCACGCCGACCGCATTCGGCGCCGCAAACATAAAGCCAAAATTGTCAAGCGTCGCCTGCACCCAAACCGATTTGACGCCCGGCGCCACCGCTATGGAATCCTCGGTTTCAAAAACGGCATAATCTACGCGATAACGCGCCGGATAAAGTTTCTCTTTAGCTTTCGTCGGAAGTTTCCAGATACCCGCCACGTATTTTTCATAAGCGGCGGCACGCAAATACTTTGGAGCAAGCGTATCCCAAAGACGCAAGACAATTTCGCTATTGTACTTGGAATTGTAATTGCTCGAAAATGAGCCTAAAGCCGCTATCGGATCAAAACCCATCACACGGTTCTTTACGTAATAATCTTCGGCCCAGCGACCACTGTAATAGCGGTTGCTTTTCCAATATTTAAAGCCGAGATAAGATGAACCGCACAGACCTGCATACAAAAGAACAAACAGAATATACTTATACAACGCTACGCGAGGGCGCCCGAACGCATAAACGGCAAGCAACAAAGCCACGACTCCGCTCAACACGCACGCACGGGGAGCATGGAACAATCCCATAAAAAGTACCGCCACGCCGTTGAACACGACAAAGACCTCGTAACCGCCGTTCCCGAGGCTCCGTTTTTGCAGCCAAGCCAAATAAAGCATGTACCACGCCGGGATAAAGACTAGATACGGAGACACGCCGGATTCAACACTCGGAGTCAGTACCCACCACAGCGCACACGGGACAATCGCGCCGTATGCGAAAAATTTCCTGTAACGCGGGGTTTTGTGCTGTGCCGGCAAAAGTTCTAGCGAAAGCGCCGACGATTTTTTCGAAAGCAAGTACTGCTTCACATGAATTGCAATAAACAGGCCCGCAAAAATAAAGCCGAGAATTTCAAGTCCGCTGGAAATACCCAAATTAACGGAAACGATGCAGAAAAAAATCGTCTTGCAAATTTCACGGAAGTTCATCATAAACTCACCTCCGTTTCGCGAGACAATTCAGTTCCACGTTCGACAGAAAGCCATTCACGAAAAGCATGTTCGAGACGCGCAGCGTTGACCGCCAGAACATCGTCGGAAATCGCAGATTTCGAATCGTCAGAATTTTTTGCACGAGTGTCCAAAATAACCTGCTTATGCACTAGCGGATCCTCGGTCGCAAACAGCCCCAAACGAAGCACAGGGCCGAGGGGGCGAGCCGCTGGCGACCAAAGTTTACGCGCATTTGCAGAATCACCAAACGCAGCCGATCTCAGAAGCGATGCAGACGGAATACGCGCAAGAGATTCCAAGAGACTCACGCCGCCGTCCCCTTGCACAAGCGGGATTTCGTCATCGCCGATAAAGAAACGTCCAAGTGCGCTCCGCTCCAGAAGCCACAAGCCAACACCTGCAGCCAAGCGGATTAGCATTTCAACGGATGACTTCTCACGCAAATTCCGCGCCGTCACGTCAAGCACGAGAATTGCTCCCGCACCGCGTTCCGTTTCAAACTCTTTCGTGAACGGTTTACCGTAACGGGCAAACGCCTTGTGATGCAAATCGCGCAAGGAATCACCCTCGCGATATTCACGCACACCTACAAAATTCATTCCCCGCGTAAGACTCGGCATCAAAAGCGGAGCAAATACAATGCCGCTCGCGCCCGATGTCAAAAACGGAAATGCACTCACCCGCACCGGCCGCGGGAACACAAGCAGTTCCGCCTTTCCAGAATTCGCAGCATAACGCAAAGCGCCATTGATTTCAGGAACAATCACGGACACCTTAGGGATGTCAAATGCGCCACGTTTTTTAGTCTGGATTTTACACGTGAGCTCCATCGTTTCGCCAGCAGCAACAGCAACAAGCGCAGATTCTTCACATTTTAGAGAGGATTCCATGCGGAAACATCCAAGCGACACCGCATTTAGCTTGTCCTCTGCAGCAATATGCAAACTGACCGTTGCCGTTTCGCCCTCGTAAACGTTCCGAACCGTAATATTATCCGCCTTGAACTTGCTCTTTCGGGCCGTCATGAAAAGGCACGGCACAAGCGCCAAGAAATACATGAAGTCAAGACCGCAAAACACCCACGATGCCCAAAATCCAGGCACCGCCCCCGCGAACATCGAAAACATCAAAAGTGCCGCAGCAGCATGCCCCACCTGCGTAAAGCCTTCTTGCCAAATGTAGTACAAACGCATCAAAAGCCCCTTGCGCTTGGGGCTCCGAGGAATTGCGTTTATGAACCAGTGGAAGAGAGACATAGAGGTATTTTGGAATTAGGAGTTAATTTTTGTTTCTAAAGATTCAATCTAAAAAACGATTATTGCAATATGCATCGTATAACACACTCGACCAACGGTCAATATTTTCATGATCAATTTTCATAGGTTCATAATGATTGCAAATATTCGCATTTGTATAATGAATCTTTTTTTTGTGTCCATCATATGTGCACAGTCCATATTCCCCATTATTATATTCTTTGGTTTCATCAGCCCTATTAAAACACAAGAAACAATTTTTGACACATTCATAATCTTCAGAAAAAAATTCCGCTAAATTTTTGTTCAGTTTTAGATCAAATTTTGATTCTTCAACAGAACCATTTAGCTCAGCTCTTAAATTTTGCAAATTAGCCAATAAATAATCTTCAATTTTCATTTTTTGTGATTCATAGAAATCATAAAGCTGCTCTATGTTACCCCGTTCTATTTCTAAACGCCCATCCTTATACAAAACAGCTAAAACATATTTAGACGAATCTATTTTTGAAGAAATATTTGTTTTTTGTTTAGTTGAATCACCCCAAAGAGCATTCCTTCTTAAGTCACCGTTAAAACAGTTATAAAGAATCTTTGGAGATTTTGGATAATTGTAGAATTTGATTTTCGGATTATCAATTTTAGCAAAAGATTCATCAGTGAACAATTCTAAATCATCTTCATCTTTCAAAAAGAATTCTATTATAGGAATCCCAGAATTTATTTTTTGAGGCGAACAGGGACTATTAACAAAAATTTCTATATAAAGTTTCTCTCCTTGTACAGACTTAAGCAAAACATCAGGCCTATATTCATAATCCCATTTTTCTTCTTCATACTGATTATAAAAGGGATATATTTCCAATGTATCATTTTCTTGTTTTTGACATTTTTCCTTTTGTCCATATGGGCAAGGATTAACACCGCATACACAAGAACGTTTAGATGCTATGGATAAAGGTGTACCATTTTCTTTATGAAGCAAAAAAAGCCTAATAAAAGCTTCCTTCCCTAAAGCATGCAAGTATGTTTCAGGACGACAACTGCTATCCGCATCTCGGTTTCGATGTGAAAAGCAATGTTCATTTTTTTGACCTATATTCGCATTCATGAGCTGACCACAGCCCAGACAAACAAAATCACCATGACTCGATACATTTTTTATATCGACAATCACACCATTTTCATTTTTTGCATATCTATATTTAGGCATATACAGCAAGCTACATTTTTTTAATGCCATTAGATGACATTGAAATATTTTTTTAGACTTCACTGGATCCTTCCGCCTTTGGCGTCAGGATGACGAATGCATTACTTCGGTACTCGCACCTGCTTCAAGATTCCTTCGAGAATCTGTCTTGAAGCGCCGGGCGTATTGGAATCCTTGGCGAACACGCGATGTTCCATCACCGGGAAAAACACATGCTGGATGTCATCGGGGTTCACGAAATCACGGCCAGCGACATACGCACACGCTTGCGCCATTTTGATGATGTTGATTCCCGCACGAGGGCTTGCCGCCAAACGCACCGCCGGATTCACGCGAGTCGCCTGCACTAGCGAAACCACGTATGTTTCAAGCGCTTCGTCAATGTGAATCTTGCGAACATCATTCCGAGCCGCAATCACTTCGTCCGGAGTCGTCACCGCCTTGAGCGTATCAAGCGGGCGCCCGTCACGATGGGCACGCAAAATATACAGTTCCGTTTCCGATGTCGGATAGCCAAGCGACAAACGAATCAAGAAACGGTCCATCTGCGCTTCGGGCAACGGAAACACGCCATGGAATTCCACAGGATTCTCCGTCGCAAGCACCATGAACAATTTCGGGAGCGCATAACGTTCGCCTTCCAGCGAGACCTGGCGTTCTTCCATCGCTTCCAACAGAGCACTCTGCGTTCGCGGAGACGCACGGTTGATTTCGTCTGCGAGCAAGACCTGCGTAAAGACAGGCCCCTTGCGAATTTCAAAATCGCCCGTATTCGCCTTGAACACGGCACCCCCCGTCACATCCGCCGGGAGCAAGTCTGGCGTAAACTGGATTCGCGCAAAGTCCGCCCCGATAGCCGCCGCAAGAGCTTTTGCAATCGTCGTCTTGCCCGTCCCCGGAACATCCTCAATCAGCACGTGACCATCCGCGAGGAGCGCCATCACAAGCATTTCCACTTGATCTTGTTTCCCCAGCAGAACATTATTTAGAGCATGAATTAAATCTTTAACCATACTTTAAATATATATAGTTATTGGTCAATAGTCGCTAGTTATTGGATTTTCGTTAGTAGAACTAGGGATTCTTACACTGCATTCTTCGCCAAACTTGACGCAAAACACGCAAACCATACGTAACCACGTTGAGGTTCGACTTTTCATCGGCATAGCGCGTGGAGATGGGCAGCTCCGCTATGGCAAAATTGCGGGCATCGGCAATGGAAATCAGTTCCAAGTCAATATCAAACGAAGAACTGAGGCGATTCAAATCCACCGTTTCCAAAAAACGCGAAGAATAAACGATAAAGCCACTATGGCGGTCCGTAAGTTTCACGCGGAATGTTTTATTTTCAAGCGAGGTAAGAAACGCCCCGCCAAGCCGTTTGTACAAAGGCATACCGCCGCGTTTTGCCTCCCCCGCAACTGCATGACGCGAGCCCTGCAACAAATCGAGATTGCGGTTTTCCATTTCGTCAAAAAACTCGCCCAATTTTTCAGCGGGGTATTGACCGTCGCCGTGCAAGCAAGCGATAAATGCAGCACCGGAAGCCAAGCCTTCGGCAATTCCTTTTTTGACAACAGCGCCATAACCGCTATTTTGTTCAAACTTTAAATATTCGAAACGAGATTTGAGGTTGCACGCATCTTCCTCAAATTCAGCATTCACCGAAACATTCAAATAATCCGATTCAATAAATTTTTGAAAAGCTTGCGCCGTACCATCACGAGAACCGTCATCAATGACAAGCACATGCGCACGCGCCAAAACGGATTCGTCAATTCTAGAAAGGACTTCGCAAAGAGTCTTTTCTACGTTATACGCGGGAACGAAGATGAAGTAGTCTATCGCAGGACAAGACATAACAAGATCCTTCACGCGGCTTAGGATGAAGCAGAATCAGTACCAGGATGACTTGTATTGCTATAATGTCCGACAAACCACGTCAGCGATTCGCGCAGAACAACGTCAATCGGAGTCTGCGCTTTAAAGCCAAGCAAGCGTTCCGCCTTTTCGACCGATGGCAAGCGACGCATGGAATCATCATAACCTTCGCCGTAATATTCTTCGCCTGAAACAGTCTCCGGTCCAGGAATAGATTCAACATCCACGCATTTGATTTCAGCAAAAATCCGACGCATTTTGTATGCAAGTTCCGCAATCGTAACTTCGTTGTCTGGATTGCCGACGTTGAACGCCTGCGAAAACGGTGATTTTCCAGCATCATTTTCAACAGAATTTCCTGCCAGCCCCGCTTCAAAAAGCGCGAACATAAAATCAACAGCGTCAAAAACACTCGTAAAACTGCGTTTTGCGACACCGCCGTTCACAAGCTTCAGCGGCTCCCCCCGCACAAGCGCCGAAGAGAAATTCGCAAGCACACGCGGAATGCCCGAGCCATCGACGCCCGGCATAAAGTCCATGTACGGTCCGACAAAGTTGAAAGGCCTCACCACCGTCCATTTTAAATTCTTGAGCCCCGCGATGTAGCGTTCTGTCAGGAGTTTCGCCGTCGCATAGCTCCAACGGCTCGCCGTCACCGGGCCAAACGTCAACGGAGTTTCGTCTTCGACAAGCAAGCCAGCGTCCGCAGAAGTGCGCCCATAAACTTCGGATGTCGAGAAATGAATCAGCCAGGAACCCGACTTCGCGCAAGCGTCCGCCAATGATGCTGGATGGTCGTAATTACTGCGAATGACCTCGGGAGCTTCGGCCATGTAACGGCTCGGCGTGCAAATCGCCGCCAGATTCACAACGACCGGATATTTTGCAATTCGTTCAACGACACTCTTATCGGCGAGGTCAGCCACCATGAATTCGCAACGTTCGTCACGAAGCCTGTGCTGTATCCTATAAAAATCCAAATCGACGCCAAACACGCGCCACTGGGTACGCGCCAATATCGCATCGAGAAGATGACTACCAACAAAACCACCGCAGCCGACTACAGCTACGGTGATACTAGAATCATTGAACTGAGATTTCATTACTTGACCGTGAAGGTGCCAGAGTTAGCGCCCTTCTTGGAATCTTCGTAAGGAATCACACGGATAATGCCCTTCGTAGTCTTTTCCACGACATCTTTCGAGAGCTTCACTTTCTGTTCGTAGCAAGTCTTGCCATCGCCCTTGCCATCAAGGCCCATCGATTCATCGAACAAATCCATTCCGATATCTTCTTCATCGACCTTGAACACAAAACGGTAGCCAGAACCGTCAACAGAAGATCCATAGATCACGGTAATTTCGTCACCAATCTTGAATTCTTCACCACCAGCCGGATAAACAACCTTGACACCATTCTTCACAGTGCAATCATAGCTGGGTTTGGACGGACCCGCCGGAGAATCTTCTTCATCATCGCCACCGCAAGCAAAAAACGCAAGGGAGCAAGCCAAAAGCAAAGCATGGGAAAACTTCATAAAATCCTCTTCTCAAGTTTTGAGTTTAACGATTCATAATATACAAATTTAAGAGATAAAAAGAAATAAGGAATATCACAAATCGGTAAACTGGCACGCAACAAAGCCTTACGGCCTAAAATCTAGCCTCTATTCCTTCAGCAATTCCGGGTGTTTTTCGGCAATGCGGCGTGCAAGATACACGAACGGAGTGTCCATGAGCGATGTCACGATGAAGATACCGTAGCCAAAAATTAGGATTTCGCCAATGGTATTCCACGGGAAAACGCCCGCAAACGCAAGCAAGTTGAACACGACCACGTTAATCAGCTGGCTCACGAGCGTAGAACCATTATTGCGGAGCCACAAATAACCTTTTTTGTCGCCGAACTTCTTTTCGGACCATTTCCACCAAGCGTGATAGGCCCATACGTCGAACATTTCGCAGACGGCGTACGCAAATAAACTCGCAAGCATCACACGCGGAGTGTTCGCGAAAACGGTGCGGATGGGTTCTGCCATTGTGTCGCCTGCAGCAGGGATGTACAAAAACCAGCTCTGCGAAATGAGAATAAAAGTCACATTCGCGAGGATACCAATCTTGACACAGCGGCTCGCTTCTTTTTTGCCGAATATTTCGCTCATGATGTCGGTCGCGAGGAACGTCGAAGCGAAAATGACGTTGCCGAGCGTGGTGTCAAGCCCGAAGGCGTGCACGAGGATGAGCACTTCGATGTTAGCTGCAATCGTGCAGATAACAGTCCAAGCGAAAATGCCCTGTTTGCCGAAGAAGCGGAAGAAGGCGACAAGACCTCCGAAGAACACGAAAATGGAGGCTATGAGGAGAAGTTCGTTTTGCACGATTACTTTCTCCTGTCAATAGCGGAAAACAGTCTGCTCTTGGCGATGGATTCGAATTCCGTACCAAGCTTACCGTAGTTCGCGAACGGATAAAGCGAAATGCCGCCGCGTGGCATAAAAATGCCTTCGACCTCGATGTACTTCGGATCGAGCAACTTCACCAAATCCTTCATGATGATGTTCACGCAGTCTTCGTGGAAATCCCCGTGATTGCGGAACGAGAACATGTAAAGCTTGAGCGACTTGGATTCCACCAAGAACTGGTCAGGAATGTAGTTGATCTTGATTTCGGCAAAGTCCGGCTGGCCCGTTTTCGGGCAGAGGCTCGTGAATTCCGGGCAGTTGAACGTGACCATGTAGTCGTTACCCGGATGCTTGTTGGGGAATTTTTCGAGCACTTCGGGGCTATAGGTCGTCTTGTATTGCGTCTTGTTGTTGCCAAGCAGCGTAACGCCTTCGAGTTCAGCTTCTGAACGCATGTTGTCTCCTAGTTTTGGTTTATAGGCTCACGGAATTTTTGAAAATGCCGTGGCCTAAGGTCAGGATGGTTTCGAACTGACCAATTTAAAAGCAAAGATAGAAAATTTTTTCAATCGAAACGCAAACTAATAAGCGAGAGCATTCAACCAGTAGCAAACTACTACGACAACCGAGAGCAGAGCCACAACAAGTTGGCCTTTCTTACCTTTCGCAAGAAAACCTGGAAGGCAACTCAAGGTTAAATAAACCGCAACGACAATCCCGACGATTTTAGTTACGTTATGCGAGAACCAAGCGGAAACAACATGACCGAGCTGCAAAAGAAGAATGGCAAAGAAAACCTGCAATAGCAGATGAACCACAAAGATGGCGCGACCTTTTGCAGTGGCTAGTTTGAACATCCCTCCCGAAGTGAGTGACTTTACCGGATGTTTAAGAAGCATAACAACGCTCATTACAACGACGAGCAGAAGCAGAACGGCACCGATTATTGCAGTCATTATTTTCTCCTGATAGTTTTGAGGTTTAAATTGCCATTTTTGTCAAATGGATTACTTCAAATATAAATCCAAAACAAAAATAAAAGCTAATCCGGTATTTAGAATATATATTCAAATACATGGTGTATCGGCGGATTTCAAAATTATGCTTTACTGCTGCGCTCTCTGCGCTGTTGTCGTCGTGTTCCGATGACAGCGCAACGCCTAATTTGGCGATTTCAACCGCCGACAGTTCGAACAGTTCAAGGCCTTCACTCCCGTTTGTGGGTGGAGCCATAATGTTCACTGAAGTCGATCCGATCAATGTTTCTTACAAGGACCATGAGGGAGACGACGACGGATGGATAGAATTGTTCAACACGTCAAACGATTCCGTAGATTTATCTGGAATGTACTTGACGGATTCTCTGGAAGAACCGTTCAAATGGGCTTTCGGGAACGTAAAAATCTCGCCGCAGTCATTTATGCTCGTTTTTCTTTCGGGCAAGAACATTCCAGACTTTGTGGCGCCGCACGATTCAACCAACATGATTGGGCCAGGATGCTGGACATGGACCGACGCCCAAAGCGATCCACCGGGCTACAGCTACGCAAACCCGCTTGACAGCAAAGCGAAAAATTGCTTTAAAGAAAACGGCATAGGCCGCTTCGGCGCCATCATGAAGTTGGGCGAAAACGAAGAACTGGGCTGGTCATCCATCGCGGTTTTCGTTGGCACAGGGAGTTCTGCAAAAGAGGACGTAGTCGATATATCAAGTACAAACGAAATTTTGATTCAAGCGTTCATCACGCAGGGCAGAAAAGTTTCGTTTCGGCTGACGCAACCGAATATCGATGACTGGAAGGGTTACGAAATCGTACTGACCGGGACGGGAGATTCTTCGACAGTCTATCGCACCGCAATTCCGACAGGAACGACATTTCCCGACCTCGAAAACATCTACGGCACACGCATGAGTCCAGCATCGGACGAGACGCAAGAAGTGACGGTCAAGGTGTTCAGCTACATTGCACGAAACCGCGGTCATGAACCACATGCGAATTTCAAGCTGAAAAAATCAGGCGGTCGTTTGTACTTAATCAACGCCAACTCGACTATCGCAGATTCAGTCGCCTACCCCAACATGCCGCATGGACAAAGTTGGAATTTCGGTACATTGATTGACGGCACCGTGGGTTTTGGATATGCGGAACCGACTCCATACGGGCTCACATCTGCCCCCATCGTGCAGTCCTATTCGCCATCGCTAGACACGCTTGCAGAATTTCCACCGTCCGGGTTTTACTCCAAACCCTTCGCAGTATCGCTGCCGGAAAACGCGACCGTCCGTTGCGAACAAGGAGGAATCGCCCCCACAGCAAGCAGCCCCGTAACAACAGCATTGCAGATAATCAATACGACAGTAATCCGATGTGCAAGTTTTGTCGCAGGAGCGCATCCCGGCAACGAACTGAACCGCACATACATTTTCGAAGACGCTCCGACGGCTCCAGCGATATTCCTGACCGCAAACCCGAATTCGCTATTCCATCCCGATAGTGGAATCTACATGGAAGGGAATTTTGCACAAGGAAAAGAACCGCATTACGGAGCCAACTACTGGCTCGACAAAGAAATCCCCATGACTGTAGAACTGTTGGAATTAGGTTCAAGCAGACCTGTATTCGAAAAACAAGCGGGACTCAAGATTTTCGGGAATTACAGTCGCCAAAATGACAAGAAATCCGTGGTCATCACGTTCCGCGAGAAATACGGCGACAAACGCCTCAAATACCCCCTGTTTCCCGAATTTCCAGAACTCAAAAGTTTCAAGGCGTTCATCTTGCGGAACAACGGCAGCAATTACGAGAACGACTACATCCGCGACAGGCTTGCAAGTTCTTTAAGCGAAGGACTCGGGGTCGATTACCAGCGCGGGCGTTTTGCCATCGTGTATTACAACGGCGAATACTTCGGCATTCACGATCTCCGCGAACGTTCTAACGAATACTACTTCGAAACTCATTACGGAATCGACCCAGACGCCATAGACCTGCTCAAAACAGACAACATCGTTACAGCAGGTTCTTCCGTCGATTACGTGGCCCTCATGGACTGGCTAGAAACGCACCACCTCGACAATGAAGAAAATTACAGTTATATCGCATCACAAATCGATGTTGACAACTTCATCAATTACATTCAAACAGAGCTCTATGCAAACAACCGAGACTGGCCGGCAAACAACATCAAGAAATGGCGTTCGACAAGCCCGAACACGAAATGGAAATGGTTCCTGTACGATCTCGATTTTGGCATGGGAAACGATTACAGCGATTACACGAACAACATATTCGAATTTGCAACAGCCGAAGATGGAGAGGGGTGGCCGAACGGCCCCGAACATACGCTGTTGTTGCGCCGCATGCTCGAAAACGAAGATTTCAAGATCGCGTTCGTGAACCGCATGGCCGTACTATTGCAGATGAACTTCGAAAGTTCAAGAGTCCTCGCCCGCATCGAAAAGATGATGGCAGAAATCGAAGCCGAAATTCCGCGTGACCAAAAACGTTGGGGACTAAGCAAGAGTCGCATGGCAAACCAACTCGACATGATAAAAGATTTCGCCAAGGAACGCCCCAACGTTGTCTATAACGAACTCCGGGAATACTTCAAGCTTGGGGTTGCAACACAAATGACGCTTTCCGCAAACGGCCCTGGAACAATCGCCGTTCACGGACTCAAACTGGACGTACCGACGCTCACGATCCCTTTCTTCGCGGGCACCCCCGTGACGGTTACGGCAGAAGCCTCTGCAAACGGCACTTGGGCCGGCTGGAGCGACGGAATCACGGAGCAAACGCGGACAGTCCTCCCCGGCGAAATCGCCACATTAACAGCAAATTTCAAGTAAAAAGACAACCATAGATATTTTGTCAATGATATTAATCGCTCCCATGAGCAATATCCGCATATTATCGAATAGATTTATTATTGCGTGCTGTAGCCTAAAAAAATAAGGGGTCGCAATGAGTGTGTTTTCAAAAATATTTAAGGCTTTGACAATTGCCCTTGCGGTATCGACATTTTCTTTTGCGGCCCTCGCCGACAGCGCGTCCAAGTTTTTGGGCAACATTCCCGTTTTTGGTGAAATCCCCGAAGATTTTGGCACCTACTGGAACCAGATTACTGCCGAGAACGGGTGCGTTTGGGGCTATGTCGAAAAAACACGTGGTGAATACGATTGGACCGGTTGCGACCTCGCCTATAATTGGGCAAAAAAGAATCATGCGC
>JAEEGG010011404.1_pt1 | contig 19384 bp, 16 predicted proteins | sample 9134161 | NCBI WGS metagenome assembly JAEEGG01 (sample SAMN16246543, study PRJNA631951) | gut metagenome | biome: gut microbiome; feature: rumen; material: CR-attached | host: Bos | place: Iran: Karaj | collected 2018-10 | reverse complement strand
AAAGACAGTTCTCCGTCAAATGAAGAAATAATATTCGAAAGCTGTGCCACAGGGATTAACTGATTTGCTTGCCTTACAGATGTTGCCTGTTCTTTATTAAAAAACTTGTACATATAAAAAGTCTGCGGAATTGATTTCACACTCCACCATGAAGTGTAATACAATTCTTTCCTTTTCTCTATTTTTGAATCTGTTGAATATACCGACTCATACCATGCAGAAAGAGTTGAACTTATGTTTGGGTCATATTGAACTCCATCCTTATCCAATTTCTTAAAAAGTTGTGCTAATCCTTGTGCCCAGTTATCATTAAATGGGATATGATTAATATTGGGAAGACCTATCACAAGGTTATAAGCAGAATCATCTAGATGTAAAGGAATGACAAATTCTGTGTCATTTTGGGAACTTGCTAGACTTTTTGCATATTCAAGTTCATTCTCTATTCCAGATTTCAAGGATCCGCCTCGAACAATATTATTGGAATAGACGAGCAGAACTTTCCGAGATGAATCAATGGCTTTCTGTATTGTGTTCCAAAAACGTTCACCACCGAGAAGTCCCTCCTTATCAATCCATACACGATAACCACGCATCTCTAAACGAGAAGCGAGCCATATTGTGAAGTCATTATCTTCAGGTGTAGCGTGGCTTATGAATATTTGATCTTTCATCTTATTTAATACTTCTATTAAATGCTATCTATCCAAAGCAAATCATCAACACTAACACCCAATATTTTTGCTAACTGGATGAACATCTCAACATTGGGTTGGGCGGCGTTTGTCACCCATTTAGATATAACCGCAGGGTCTTTGTCAAGGATTTCCGACAGTTGTTTGTTGGTCATTCCCTTCTCTGCAAGTACCACTTTTAAGCGGTTTATTCTTTTACGTTCCATTCGTACACTATTAATTATGATAATTCGCTTTCGCTTGATCATCAGCAAGTAAACTTGAACGATGCTTGCTTAACCGCGAATTTGGCTACAAATATACACAAAAAAACTAAAAGTCAATGTTCATTAAGTAGAAAAGTAGTAATTCTGAATCAAAAAAATGTGTTTATATTCAATAATCCATGCCTATTCGGCGTTTTTCATACCTGTTTGTTAGTTCTACGACCTCATGTAGAATTTGTACAAACTCCATCATGTATTTCTCCAACTTACATACAAGTGCTATTGTTCTTCGTTCAGAGAAGTGGCTTTTCAACTCTTTTAAGGTCTGATTATAATTGTTGCCCACCATACGAAATTGAGCATGAAAGTCGCTTAACTTGGTGTCTTACTGCCAAACGTGTAGAGGTAGGTGATAGGTACCTCTTAGGTACCTGTTTGTCCATCACCTACCTCCTTGAAAGCCTTTGTACATCGAGGTTTCAGCCACATTGAGGTAGGTGTTGCCCAAAAATCGTCGATTGTCATAATAATCTGGCCCTCGGACTTACATGCCGTCCGCCTCCCCTTCATGTGCCTTATAACCCATTGTTCCCAGGGTGGGAACTTCGATTCCCAGAAGTGCCGTTTTGATGTTGTCAATACGCCACTTATGGTTGGTTAATACGGCACTTTCACTTGCTAAATATGCCGTTTTACGGATTTACATCAAATTGTTAACCTCTAAATTATTTTGTTTAACCAATGTTGGAGAAAGATAATTATTTAAAACAAACAAAAATATTAACTGCACATTATTTGATAATTTGTGAACCATTTGTATATTTGCGGATATATTGTGAATTAGGAGTTGGTCTTAGTTTATAACTATTTGAGAAAGATGTTCTGATCAGAATCGATGTTAGTTTACTGATATTCAATTATAAAGCAATTATGAAGAAATCATCGTTAGTACTTTTTGGAATACTTTTATTTTTGTGTTCATGCTCTTTCCCTCATTGGATTGTATCCCATAGAAATGTCATCGTTGATGCAGCGACAGAAAATGAACCTGAAATAGTGCAGGTTTCAGAGATGAAAAAATCAAAGAGTCATTATAATATACAACAGTACTTTCGTACTCGAACGTTAACCGATGTGTCAGAGGAATCTTTTTCTGTTTTATATAACGGAAAGGTTATACGGCCAAAAGTGTATGCTTGCTTTCCAAATGAGGGGTTCCGCAGATTGACAGGACTCAGTACTATTCCACCAATGACCCTAATGTCATTTAGATTTAAAGTAAAACGACAGCAGGGAGATACTATTTTAATAATAGAACATGATATTCCGCAGAAGAACGATAGTATTGTCATAAAATTGGAAATACCTGAGATGACACACCAAGAGGACTCTTTAGATTGGTATAATTTCACCCAACTCAGCCAACTTCATGGTTATTATCGAGATCCAACGGAAACGAAAGGCTTATACCACGATCTGCAGTTTGAAGATGGTGCTTGTGTCAGGGAGTTTACAGTAAGCAATGCGTCTGTTTATAAAAGTATCCTGCATGGCGGAATAACAGAAAACATGAAAGATGTCATGAATGAAGATGAAGTTCCGAAAAACACATTATCTTTTTATTTGGGTATTAATCATTATTTTATTTGTATTAGTAACGATTGTGACTTGAGCTACTTGAAGAGTGAAAAAAAGGACAATTATGATGAGATTAAAATACGCGTTAGGTTTTTTGAGAATGTCAAACAGCCCTATAACAACAAATACCCTTTCGCGATTATAGAATCCATTTCAAAAGAATAGTTTAGTGTGCTCACTGTTCTAGGATAGTGAGCACTCTTGTTGTTTAGAAAATACTGAATAGGAATTATTGGTTGATTATGTCAGAAGGAAGAGAAAAAATGGTACGGAGCAAGGCTATGCGAAAACGTTTCCCACTTAATATTCCTCCAGTATCTTTTGTAGTTTCTCTTTTCGTTTCTGCCGTTTGCTCTTTATTTTCAGTTTGCCGCACAGGAAGTTCACGATTTCCTGTAATCCTACGGAAACGCTGATGCCTACGGTCATAGCACCGCCGGCCTGTTCCTGTGGCTGACGGGAAATCCATTTCCCCCAGCGCTCCAGTTGCATGTTCTGTTCGGTGCAATGCGGCGTGGTCATGATACCCTTCCAGTCTGGTTCCACGAAGTTAGGCTTGTCTTTTAACGCTGCTTTTGCCAAAAAGTCAGGCTCTACGGGAGCGAGGATGTCGTTCTGGTTCGGAGCGATAGTATTGGGCATCTTGCTGAGCCATTCCTCCATGTCCCGCTGTATGGATGGGTCGGAGTAGTCGCCGGAGTCAGCTGGCAGTATCTGTTGCGGCACTCCATGCTCATGACGATTGTCCTGTCCCCTTGCTAAGGAGGATATGAACAATAATATCAGTATGAGCATTGACAGTCTCCCAATCATACCATTATTTGGCGTTTAGATGTGTAATGATGGCGCAAAGATAGTGTTTTACAGGAGATTATGGCCTTAATGGAATCTTATATCATGTCAATGATATATAAAATAAAGATGATTTATGTTTTTGCAACTTAACAAATGAAAAGAAGTGTAATTTATTTATAGTCCATAATTTTGTATTTAGTAAAGTTCTTTGTATCTTTGCAAAAATATTGATAAGAACGATGAAAAGAATAGTTTTGATGACAATGACCATGATGGCTACGAGTCTGATGCAGGCTCAGGGTTTGCAGTACCCCAAGGCCGAGAAGGACGGCACGGTGGATGATTATTTCGGTGTGAAGGTTGCCGACCCGTACCGGTGGCTGGAGAACGACACGTCGGCACAGACAGCAGCCTGGGTGGAGGCAGAGAATAAGGTGACGAATGCCTATCTGGGGAAGATACCCACACGCGGAAAACTGTTGAAACGCCTTACCGAGCTGTCGAACTACGAGAAGATAGGTGCCCCGCGCAAGCGTCACGGCAAGTGGTACTTCTATAAGAACAACGGTCTGCAGAACCAGAGTGTGCTCTACGTGATGGACAATCTGGGCGGCACGCCCCGCGTGTTTCTTGACCCCAATACGCTGAGCGACGATGGTACGGTGGCCATGAATGGTGTGTACTTCTCGAACAACGGCAAGTGGGCAGCCTACAGCATCTCGCGTTCAGGTTCCGACTGGAGGGAGTTCTTCGTCATTGACCTCAAGACAGGTCAGTTGACTGGCGATCATATAGAATGGGCGAAATTCTCAGGTGCTGCCTGGCAAGGCGATGGTTTCTACTACTCTACGTACGACCGCCCGACAGAGGGTAAGGAGTTCTCGAATATCAATGAGGGCATGAAGATATACTATCACAAACTGGGTACGCCACAGTCAGACGATGTGCTGTTCTACCAGAATCCCACGCAGCCCAAGCGCTTCTATGGCGTTATGGTCAACGAGGAGGAAACGCTGATGTATCTCTATGAGAGTGGTGCCGGTGCAGGCAACAATCTGTTTGTTAGGGATTTGCGTCAGCCGGAGTCGCAGTTCATCCAGATGACGGACAATATGGACTTCCAGTATAGCCCCATCTACAACGAAGGCGACAAGATATACCTCTATACCAACTATGGCGCTCCGAAGGGCTGCATCATGACGGCCGACATCCGTAAGCCAGGTCTTAGCGACTGGCAAGTGCTGATAGCCGAGCAGCAGAACATGCTGAGCGGTGTGGATGTCATCAACCGGCAATTCCTCCTTACTTATAACCAGGATGCCTGCGACCATGCCTTCGTCTATGGGCTTGACGGAAAGATGCGCCACGAAGTGAAGCTGCCAATGGTTGGCAGCGTGGGCTTTACGGGCGACGAGAAGGGTGAGGAGTGCTTCTACACGTTCTCGTCGTTCACCATGCCGGGCACCATCTACCGTTACGATATGGTGAAGAATGAGAGTACGCTTTACGCCCAGCCGAACGTCAAGTTCCGTCAGCAGGACTACGAGAGCCGCCAGTTGTTTTTCAAGAGCAAGGATGGTACGCGCGTGCCAATGTTTATTACTTATAAAAAAGGCCTGAAGCGCAATGGCAAGAATCCCGTCTATCTCTACGGCTATGGCGGTTTCAACATCTCGTTAGGCCCTGGCTTCTCGGCCATGCGCATCCCCTTCCTTGAGCAGGGAGGCATTTATGCTCAGGTAAATCTGCGCGGTGGTAGCGAGTATGGCGAGGCATGGCATCTGGCAGGCACGAAGATGCAGAAGCAGAACGTGTTTGACGATTTCATAGCTGCTGCAGAATACCTGATCAGCGAGGGATACACCTCCAAACAGAAACTCGCCATCGTAGGCGGCTCAAACGGCGGTCTGCTTGTTGGAGCCTGCATGACGCAGCGTCCGGACCTGTTCCGTGTGGCCATTCCCCAGGTAGGTGTGATGGATATGCTGCGCTACCATCGGTTCACCATTGGCTGGAACTGGGCTTCGGATTATGGCACCAGCGAGGATTCCCGTGAGATGTTTGAATACCTGAAAGGCTATTCACCGTTACATAACCTTAAACCAGGTGTCAGCTACCCGGCAACGCTCGTTACCACTGCCGACCATGACGACCGTGTGGTTCCTGCCCACTCGTTTAAGTTTGCCGCCACGTTGCAGGAGTGTCAGGCAGGCACTGCCCCCGTGCTGATACGCATCGACACGAAGGCAGGTCACGGCGGTGGCAAACCCTTGGCGAAGGTACTGGAAGAGCAGGCGGACATCTACTCGTTTATACTGTACAACATGAAATGAGGGTAGCCTGCATATAGGCTACCCCCATTGAAGGTCCTTGTCCGTAGGGCCGTTATTTCTTCTTCTTCATGTCGAAGCCTATGCGGATGCCGTCATAGTTCTTGCTGAGCTCCCCGAATTTCTTGTAGGTGTCGTCGTTGCTCAGGGCAGCCATCGTCTGCAGGACGGTGAGCAGCTTCTTTGACTCGAAGAGCAGAGCTATGCCGCCGTACTCGCGTTTTGCGTAGCAGTTGATGTCGAAAAGCAGTCCTTTCATGGTTATCTTGGCATTGGCCTCGTCGAAGGTGTATTTGCCGCTGAACTTCTTGCCTCCTACGCAGACGGTGTAGTTGTTGTCGGCATCGAAGACGGCATAGGTGTTGGTGACGGAGATGCCCACCTTGTCGTAGTAGGGCTTGATTTCCTTTTCGATTTTCGTGGCAGCCACCTCACCGCCGGCCTTTGCCAGAAGATTCTCGCTGGTGAAGGCAATGCCCGGTCCGTTGTAGTTCCATGTGCCAACCAGTCCTTTTGCCGTCACTTTGTCAAGTCCGATGACGCTGGTGAAGGCATTGGCTACTGTGCCACCGCTGAAGATGGTCCCGAGTGTGGAGTTTGTTCCGCAAGAAACAGCTATTCCTGCAGTCGCAAGAATAAGTAGAGATACTGATAAGGTTTTGATTCTTTTCATTGTCTTGTCGTTTTAATCGGGTGCAAAAATACTAAAAACGGGTGAGCGTCGGGTGCTGATTCCCGTTTTTTTTATAATCTTTGTGTTTTTTCCTTGAAAAAGTTGCTTTTTTAATCTTTTTTATTATCTTTGCAAGATGGTTACTGGGATTGATGTGGGAAAATACCCTCTGTCACTCCTGTTCTTGGACTAATAATATAAAAACTTTGCAAGAGCAAAATACTGACTATGAAACGATTCCTGAGTTTATTACTTGTCTTTTGTGCCGTGACGTGTGCAATGGCAACCGATGTGTTTGTTGATTTCCAACAAGGTGACTGGCAGTTGAACGAAGGACGGCGTGTGACCGTCTTTGTGGCCCCCAATGAGGAGCAGGGCGTGATGATTGCTGCCCAGAACCTGAAGACCGATATTGAGAAGGTATGTGGAGCAGAGGTCGTGTTCGTGAGCACGCCTGCCGAAGCCCGCATCGTTGCTGGTACGGCCCGTCGGCTGAACATGCACCAGCGCGAGTTGAAGGGCAAGACCGAACAGTATTTGCTCGATGCCCGTCAGGGACAGTTGTGCATTGTGGGCAGCGACCGTCGTGGTGCCATTTACGGCATCTACGAGCTGAGTCGTCAGTTGGGCGTCTCGCCTTGGTATTACTGGGCCGATGTGCCTGTCATACAGCATCCTGACGTATATATCCGTAACGGTCTGCGCACTGACGGCGAGCCAGCCGTTCGCTATCGCGGCCTATTCCTCAACGATGAAGCACCCTGCCTTACGTCGTGGGTGAAGAATACCTTTGGCACCAACTATGGTGACCATCACTTCTACGAGAAGGTCTTTGAACTCATCCTTCGTCTGAAGGGAAACATGCTGTGGCCGGCCATGTGGGGCTGGGCGTTCTATGCCGATGATCCCGAGAATGGTCCTACAGCTGACCGCATGGGTGTCATCATGGGCACCAGCCATCATGAGCCGATGGCACGCAACCACCAGGAGTATGCCCGTCGCCGCATCGAGTGGGGCCCTTGGAACTATGTGACCAACCAGCAACGGCTTGACCAGTTCTTCCGTGAGGGTATTGAGCGCATGAAACATACCGAGGACATCGTGACCATCGGCATGCGTGGCGATGGTGACGAGGCGATGAGCGAGACGGCCGACACGAAGCTTATGGAGCGCATCATTGACCGTCAGCGAAAGATTATCAAGGAAGTGACAGGCAAGTCGGCTGACAAGACCACCCAGGTATGGGCGCTCTATAAAGAAGTGCAGGATTACTACGATGCTGGTTTGCGGGTGCCCGACGACGTGATGATTCTCGTCAGCGACGACAACTGGGGCGACATCCGTCGCGTGCCGACGGCTGCCGAGCGTAGCCGTAAAGGCGGATGGGGCATCTATTACCATGTTGACTACGTGGGCGCACCCCGTAACTCCAAGTGGCTCAATGTCACCCAGACACAGCAGATGTTCGAACAGCTCTCCCTGGCTTACGATTACGGCATAGAGCGTATGTGGATTCTCAACGTGGGCGACCTGAAACCCATGGAGTACCCTATTACGCTGTTCATGGACATGGCCTGGAAACCGAAGGAATATACCCAGCAAAACGTTACCGACCATACGCTTGCCTTCTTCCGCTCTGTCTGTGGCGATGCTGTCGCTGCCGAGGCTGCCGACATCTACAACCGCAACTGTCAGTATATGGCTCGTGTCACCCCCGAGATGCTTGATGCCACTACCTACAACCTCTCCACTGGCGAGTGGCGGCAGGTAGTTGCCGACTACCAGCAACTTGAACTCCGTGCCCTGCGGCTCCTCGACCAGGTGTCCCCTGCCGCTCGCGACACCTACAGGGAGCTGCTGCTCTTCCCCGTCGAGGCAATGGCTAACCTCTACGAGCTGTATTATGCACAGGCCATGAACCACTATCTGGCCGAGCGCCACAGCCCTGATGCCAACGAATGGGCGCAGCGTGTGCAGCAGTGCTTCCGCCGCGACTCGCTGCTTTGTGCCTCCTATAACAACGACATTGCCGGTGGCAAGTGGAACGGCATGATGACTCAGAAACACATCGGCTACACCTCATGGAACGATAATTTCCCCCGCGACACACCTCCTGCCACTCAGCTCGTTGCAACTGACGGACAGCAGGGAGGGTACACCTTCAGGCCCAGTTCCGGCTATGTATCAATGGAAGCCGAGCACTTCTTCCGTGCCGAAGCTTCCGAGGGTACGCAGTGGAGCGTATATCCTTACTACGGTCGCACGCGCAGTGCCGTAGCGCTTACCCCCTATACCCAGCCTGTAGGCGATGCCTCTCTGACCTACCGTTTCTCGCTGCCAGAGGGAACGGAAACGGTGAAGGTACATGTCATCGTGAAGTCCACCCTCGACTTCTTGAATGCAGGAGGCTTTGAATATACCGTCAGCCTTGACGGCTCAGCACCACAGACCGTCAATTTCAATGAGACACTCGTTGACCGCCAGCCCTACATGTACTCCGTGTTCTATCCCACCATTGCCCGCCGTGTGGTGGAGAAGGTAGTAGAACTACCCGTCGGCAAGTCGCAGGCAACCCATGACCTCGTGGTCCGTCCCCGTCATCCAGGCATCGTATTCGAGAAACTGGTGGTCGATTTCGGTGGATACCAACCCTCCTACCTCTTTGGTGCAGAGTCGGATTACTTTAATTAACCTTTTTTACACGTGACAAGTGTCGCCAATTTTGTCATTTTTAGTACTTTTGCGCCGAAATTCAGACAAATAGACGAATGAAAACGTTAATCAATATCATTTGTGTGCTGTTCCTGCTGCCGTTGGGCGTTTGGGGACAGGCATCGCAACGTGTGGTGAACGATCATGGTAAGCAGGCCATCCGTGCCGATCAGGATGTGCGTATCAGCATGCCTGAAAGCGTGAAAGTGAAGAAGAACTGTTTTATTGTAATGTCCAAGAAGGACTTTTACCTCTATGTGTATGAAGCACAGGGACGCGACACGCTATTGGTTGCACGTTACGATGCCTGTTTCTCGCTGAAGAAGGGGCAGAAGCAGCGCAAGGGCGACATGAAGACCCCCCACTGCACGATGAAGAAACCCTTTAAGATTACCGAGATTGTGGATGCCTCGAAGTGGAAACATGACTTCGGCGACGGTCGTGGCAGCATTCTCAGCTATGGCCACTGGTTTATGCGCCTGCAGACACCAGGCAGCAAGGGCATCGGCATTCACGGCAGCACCAACAACCGTGAGAGTGTGCCAGGCCGTGCCAGCGAGGGCTGCATCCGTCTGCTGGACGAGGACATCATCGACCTGTACAAGCACTTTGCCTTTGTGGGCATGAAGGTTGTTGTCAAGGCCGAAGACGTCGATGACCTGCCCTTTGAGCGCCGTGCCTTCGACCGTCAGGGAATCAAGAGAAAGCGACACTTCTAAGTAGGAATAACGGAATGTCGGAATTACGAAAATCGAAAATAAATAGTCAAATTGTAAATAGAATAGATGGCACTGAATTATATTTGGATAGCACTGTTTACGATAGGCGTCATTGTCGGCATCGTGAAGCTGGTCTTTTTGCAGGACTATGAAGCCTTGCCCGAGATGATGGACTCCACGTTCAAGATGTCCAACACGGCATTCGAGATGACGCTGGGTTTGACTGGCACGCTGACATTGTGGATGGGAATCCTGAAGATTGGCGAAGACAGCGGCCTGGTTGACAAACTGGCACGTTTCCTCAGTCCAGTACTCACCAAACTCTTTCCCGAGATACCGAAAAACCATCCTGCGCTGGGTAGCATCTTCATGAACATCTCCGCCAACATGCTCGGACTCGACAATGCTGCTACGCCCGTAGGCCTGAAGGCCATGCAGGAACTGCAGAGCATCAACGAGAAGAAGGACACGGCGAGCAACTCCATGATCATGTTCCTGGTGCTGAACACCTCCGGCCTTACCATTATTCCCGTCAGCATCATGGCCTACCGCTCGAAGTATGGTGCTGCCGACCCTGCTGACATCTTCATCCCCCTGCTGCTCACGACGATGTGTTCCACGCTGGTGGGACTGCTGGCCGTCAGCATTTATCAGCGCATCAATCTTTTCCAGAAGAACATCCTCATCATGCTGGGCATCATTGCTGGTCTTGTGGCAGCCCTGTTTACCGCCATCTCGGGCATGGACACAGAGCAGATGCAGCACTTCTGCCGTATGCTGACCGCCTGTCTGATACTCGGCACCATATTGTTGTTCATCTATTCGGGCGTCATCAAGAAACTCAACGTCTATAACTCGTTCATCGAGGGAGCCAAGGGAGGTTTCCATGTGGCGGTGAGTCTCATCCCCTATTGTGTGGCAATCCTCGCCGCAGTCGGCGTGTTCCGCGCATCAGGAGCCCTGCAGATGGTACAGGACGGTCTGACGGCAGCTGTCGAGTGGTGCGGACTGAACAGCGACTTCGTAGGAGCCGTTCCTGTGGCGCTGATGAAACCGCTGAACGGAGCCGGTGCCCGCGGCATGATGCTCGAGTGCTTCGAGTCGTTTGGTCCTGACTCCTTTGTGGGCCATTTGGCCAGCGTGCTGCAAGGAAGTACCGACACCACGTTCTACATCCTGGCCATCTACTTCGGCAGCGTAGGCATTAAGAAATACCGCTACTCCGTGGCCTGCGGTTTGATGGCCGACCTGGCGGGCATGACGGCAGCCGTTTTCTTCAGTTATTTCTTCTTCGGGTAATAAAATCCAGTCTTTTGCGTTATTAATACGTATGCAATGGACTGATAGGATTCGACAGGTAAAAATCATACTTGTGGTGATGGCTGTGCTGATTGCCGTGGCCTCGCTGCTTGTTTCCCATCTGCTCGTTCAGGACCTGATAGGCGAGGAACGTGCCAAGATGCAGGTATGGGCCGATGCCATGCATGCCATTAATGCTGCAGGTCCTGACGATGACCTGTCGTTAGCCTTCAGCGTAATCAAGAGCAACAGCACCATTCCCGTCGTGGTGATGAACAGCAACGGCGATGTCTATGACTACAGCAATATCGACATTGCAGGCAAGGACACGCTTGCCTTCCTCTCAGACTTTGGCAGCAGGATGCAGCGGTCGGGCAACAGTATCAGGATTTCCTATGGCGACACGTCCGACTACGAACTGGTATGCTATGACGAGAGCATCATGCTGAAGCGCCTCTCAGCGTGGCCCTACGTGCAGTTGGGCATCGTGCTCATCTTCGTTGTCGTTGCCATCTTTGCCCTGCTCTCGTCGAAGCGTGCCGAGCAGAACAAGGTGTGGGTGGGACTGTCGAAGGAAACCGCCCACCAGCTGGGAACCCCCATATCGTCGCTCATGGCGTGGACGGAAATGCTCCGTGAGACCTATCCCGACGACGAGATGATACCTGAGATGTCGCAGGACGTGAAACGGCTGGAGCTGATTGCCGAGCGCTTCTCGAAGATTGGCTCACTGCCCGAGCCCGTGGAGTCGTCCATGAACGAGGTGCTGGAGCATGTCATCACGTACATGGGGCGCCGCACGTCGAACAAGGTACAGATTATTCACCACTTCCCCGACCACGAGGTCATTGTGCGCATGAACGCCTCACTCTTTGAGTGGGTCATTGAAAACCTCTGTAAGAATGCCGTTGACGCGATGGAGGGCTCAGGCACCATTACCCTGACGCTGTTCGACGAGGGCGATGAGGCTGTCATTGAGGTGCAGGACACGGGAAAGGGCATCAGGAAGAAAGACCTCAAGAATGTCTTTACCCCCGGCTTCACCACCAAGAAGCGCGGCTGGGGCCTTGGCCTCTCGCTTGCCCGACGTATTGTCGAGGAATACCACAAGGGCCGCATCTTCGTCAAGCAGTCCGAGGTAGGACACGGAACCACCTTCCGCATTGAGATGAAGAAATAGGCACACAACTTTACACCTTAAGTTGAACTTGCGAAACTTAAATAAATTTACTTATCAGCCATCTCATTTTGCCAATAAAACCTTCTGCTTTTGCCAAATGTCAATAGAGACTAATGGGTATGTCAAAAACATTGCTTATTTTTGACTATGTTAAACCGTTTATTTATTGGAGTTATGGTATTGGTATTTACTTTGAGAAGGAACTCCTATTTTTCTCCATTTGCGAAAGTTGAGTAATTCTTATTATTCAAATTAGTTTCAGAAAAAGTAAGTAGGAGTTCTTTCGCTGAACGTTACTCGCAGGTGTTAATGGGTGTTAATTGTTGTTTGGTTTTGGTCTATGAAACCGTCTAATAGATGTAACACCAAGAAATTGCAGCATGGAAGAAAGCGCATTCGAACATAATGCCCGACAGTGGCGGCAGAAAGCGGTAAGTGTGAGCCGTAGCTGTGGGGCAGGCGAGACCGAGGCTGAGGACATTGCACAAGATGTGATGCTTCGGCTGTGGCAGATGCGCTACGAACTAGACCGCTATCGCTCAGTAGAAGCGCTGGTGGTTGTGATGACCAAGCGAATGACATGGGGAAGGACCGTCCCGCTCAGTGTCCCCAGAAGAGAGGAGCAGGACTTTCGCACACCACAGGAGGTGCTTGAGGAGAAAGAGAACGAGGAATGGCTCGAACGACGTCTGGCAGAACTGCCCACCACACAGCAGGCCTTGTTATACATGCGACAAGTGGAACGGCGCAGCCACAAGGAACTCTCACAGTTGCTGGGCATTAGTGATACATCGGTCAGCACGTTACTGGCTCGCGCACGTCGGACATTATTGGAAGAAATTAAACAACGAAACAGACAATGATACGTTACACAAAGGAATATATTGCTCAGTTGCTCGACCGCTTTATGGACGGTAAGACGACAGTAGAGGAAGAAGACGTGCTAAGCGTGTACTTCCGTCAGGCAGACGTACCCGAGGAGTGGCGCGACTATCAGATGATGTTTGCGGAATGGCAATCTCAGAAACCGCTTCAGAGGAAATCATCTCATCGTTGGCTCTGGCTTACTGCCGCTGTTGCCGTGCTGCTTGTCGTCCTGTATGTCGCAGTGTCGCAGCGTCCGATGGAGCAGCCAACCGTGGCTCAAACAATAGGGGAGCCTCTGGATAGTACCAGCATTGCCCCTGTGACAAGTCCCGATACCATAGCAGCACCTGCGGAAAAGCCTAAGACACTCCCTCAGCGCAGGCGTCAGCCAAGGGCGAACGACGTGGCACGTGACTATGTATTGCGAGCTCAGGCAGAGCAGCAGCGGGTGGAACGGGAGATAGCCGAAGCACAAGCCGAGGTGGAGCGAGTACAATTGGAAGTGCTTGACGCCCAGTTGCGAGCACAGGGCTATGTGTCAAGAAAACATGAAGACGGTACCATCGAATATATTAATGAAAATGAAGAAACAAAATATTATGCTTATGAACCAGATTAAGAAAGTAGGAACAGTGCTATTGCTTGGCCTGTTGCCAGTGACTACACAGGCGCAGCAGCATATCAAGGCGGCGTTTAGCGCTCTTGTGCAGGACAACGGTGTAGAGTTGTCGGTGGAACATAAACTGGAAAAGGACCCCGAAACGGGGATTAAGGAGTCGCAGTTTGACTTCTGGGAGTTCACCCTGCCGAAGTCGAAACAGGTGTTGGTGAAGAACATCCAGCGAGCTTTCGACCTGGACCGTGAACAGGCTTACTCCATCAGTACGGGGAGTAACTCGCGAGGCGGCGAGGGCGTGGAGGTGCTGGCTGTAGGTAATGGCAAGGGCAATGGCTACAGTGTCGGCGAGATTAAAGGCTCTGACTACATCTACGGCTTGTTTATTGACCCTGAAGACGCTGAGCGCATCCACCGTTACGCCTACGTGCTGGAATGGAAAGACAAAGGTGACGAAATCCTGGGTCGGCTGGCCATCACTTATGCTACAACGCTGAAGTATCGTCAGGGCAACAGCACCACTAAACGTCGCCAGCGTATCATCCTGAATGGAAGCAGCCTTGACGGCAATGGCTTTGAGGCGACAGGCAGCTTCCAAGTGACGGATGACAGCAATTGGCTGGCTCACTTTAATATGTATGCCCGGATGTTCAGACAATCGCCCAACTCGGCAGCTTCTCCCTATTATGCCAACTATATCTATGAACTGTGTAAAAAGCCGGAGGCTAACAAACTGTCAGTAGATGAGAAGAAAATGGTGATTGAAGAACTGGCTAAGCTAAAACATCTGACGGATGATGAGTTTACCCAGAACATTTTTCTGAAGGCTATGAAAAATATAAAATAGAGTAAGCAAAACAATGAAACATATTTCTCTCTTGTTGTTCTCGCTCATGGTGCTGCCCTGTGCAGCCCAGAGCGAGAAAGGGGACTCCTTGTCTCTCAACGACAGCATCGACATCAGCGAAATCACCATTACGGCACAGCGTCCGCTGGTCAGGCAGGAAGCTGACCGCATCAGCTACGACGTGACGCACGACGAAGATGCCAAGACACAGACCATCATTGAGATGCTGAAGAAGGTGCCTTTCGTTACGGTTGACGCTGAAAACAATATCACCGTAAAGGGCTCGTCAAACTTTAAGATTTACAAGAACGGGCGACCGAATCCCAACTTCTCCACGAATGCCAAGGAGGTGTTCCAAAGCATTCCTGCCTCAGCCGTGAAACGTATAGAAGTAATCACCGAGCCTGGCGCAAAGTACGATGCCGAAGGGTTGGACGGCATTCTGAACATCATCATGGATGATGAGGCGCAGCTGGTAGGCTTCGTGGGCAATGCCAACGTGGGTTGGTCGGCCTCGGGTAACCACTATGCAAATCTTTGGGGCACTATACAGACGGGTAAGCTGACACTTTCGGCTGACGTCTATGGGCAGTTGCAGTCGCGTTCCTCTTCTCGAAGCCTGAACGAGTCAGAAACGGTTTACCGTGAAAGTGGAAATATCAGTCGCGAGGGTAGCGAAGGCAGCAATAAGGGCGGTCACGGCGGTGGCTCCATAGAGGCCAGTTACGAACTGGATTCGCTGAACCTCATTACAGGCTCCCTGAATGCGTGGTATTACAATGTGGATATTGACTACGATGCCTGGATGGGTATGTACGATGCAATGGGGCATACACTCTTTAGTTACCGCTCTCGTTCGCTTGATGGTTCCCGTCAGAAGTATCTCGATTTAGATGGCCACCTGGACTATCAGCATCTCACCCACCGTAAGGGAGAGTCGCTAAACCTGTCGTACCTTGTCAGTACAACCCGACTGAACAACAAGACCCAGTACGATTATTTTGACATTGTCAACCAACCGAATTACACCTACATGGGTCGCCACTCAAGCAACAACTTCACGGAGCATACCTTGCAGTTCGACTGGACACGCCCTTTGTGGGAGAACCATACGCTTGACGTTGGCGCAAAATATATACTGCGCCGCAATGACAGCGATTCGGGACAGGAGTTTGACAACGGCAACAGGATGAACAGCGACTTCCTGCACACCACACAGGTAGCAGCTCTATATGCCCAATATAAGTTAAAGGCCGGGCCCTTGAACCTAATGGGAGGCCTCCGCTATGAGTATTCCTACCTGAGCGCAAAGTTCCGTGACGGTTCGGCCAATGACTTCCATCGGAACCTCAGTGATTGGGTACCTTCGCTAACGGCCAATTGGCGTATCAACGACCAGCACAGCGTGAAGCTAAACTATGCCCTTCGTATCAATCGCCCAGGCATCTCCTACCTGAACCCCGCTCGCTTTGTCACTACGACCAGTGTGACACAGGGTAATCCAGACCTTGAAAGCAGTAATCAGCATAACCTGACGTTAGGCTACTCACTGCTGACGGCCAAACTTACCATGAATTGGAATTTCTCGGCAAACTTCTCCAACGACTTACTGACACTGTACCGATATGTCAATGGAGGCATCATCTACAGTTCTTACGGCAACGTGGGCAAATATCGTCGCTACGGACTGAACACCTACGTGCAGTGGCGACCGTGGAACGGCACACAATGGATGCTGAATGGTTGGCTGTCGTATGTGGAGCGTGAGAATGAGAACCAGCAGATCCGTAATACTGGCTGGCAACCGGGATTCTACACCCAGCTATCGCAACAGCTGCCCTGGAAACTCAAGCTAACCCTCTCGCTCAACAAACAGGGACGCTATCTGAACGGGCTCTATGGCTACAGCGACGGTGGTCCATGGAACTACTCTTTCCAGTTGCAGCGCTCGTTCCTGAAGGATGACCGTATGACGGTGCGTGCCTGGGTGTATAACCCCTTCAACAGCAGTAAGTATGAGTATTATCGTTCCTACACTGACCGTGGTGACTATACAGGATGGAGTTCCTCACGTAGTTATTCCCGCGTGGCTGGCATCAGCATCACCCTACGTATCGGCTCACTTGATGCTAATGTAAAAAAGACCAACAAGACCATCGAAAATGATGATCTTGAAGGTCGGAAATAGTGCGGATAATGTTGATTTCCCAGCCGAGGGGTTATATCACCTCAATGCCTAATTGTTCACAGAGTTTCAGGCTCATCTCCTTGAGCTTGAACTTCTGAATCTTCCCGGAGCCTGTCAGGGGGAACTCCTTGAGGAAGAACACGTACTTGGGAATCTTGTAGCGGGCAATCTTGCCGCGGCAGAACTCCTGCACGTCCTCGGGCTCCATCTTCACACCCTCGTTGAGGATGATGAAGGCTCCCACGGCCTCGCCGTATTTCTTGGAGGGTACGGCAGCCACCTGCACGTCCTTGATGCCGGGCATGTGGTAGAGGAACTCCTCAATTTCGCGGGGATAGATGTTCTCACCGCCACGGATAATCATGTCCTTGATACGGCCGGTGATGCGGTAGAAACCCTGTTCGTCCTTTACACCCAGGTCGCCGGAGTGGAGAAAACCGTTCTTGTCGATGACCTCGGCCGTTGCCTCGGGGTTCTTGTAGTAGCCCTTCATGACGTTGAAGCCCCGGCAGCACATCTCACCCTGTACGCCGACGGGGCACTCCTCGCCCGTCTCGGGGTCGAGCACCTTCACTTCGACAAAGGGGAAGTCGCGGCCTACGGTGGTGCAGCGCTGCTCGAACGTGTCGTTCAGACAGGTCTGCGTCATGCCGGGTGACGACTCTGTCAGGCCATAGACGCTGGTGATGGTCATGAACATCTTCTCGCTGACGCGCTTCATCAGCTCTACGGGACAGAGCGAGCCCGCCATGATGCCTGTGCGAAGGCTGCTCATATCGAACATGGGGAACATGGGGTGGTCGAGCTCGGCAATGAACATGGTGGGTACGCCATAGACGGCGGTGCAACGCTCCTTGTGAATGGAGGCCAGCACGACCAGCGGGTCGAATTTCTCAACCATCACCTCGGTACAGCCGTGTGTCAGACAGTTCATGGTGGCGAGCACGACGCCGAAGCAGTGGAACAGCGGCACACAGACGCAGAGCTTGTCGTCCTGTGTGAAGCCCATGTTCTCGCCCGTGAAGTATCCGTCGTTGGCAATGTTGTAGTGGGTCAGCATGACACCCTTGGGGAAACCGGTGGTGCCTGACGTGTATTGCATGTTGCAGACATCGTGGCAGGTGACGTTCTTCTTCATGCGGTCCAGTTCCTCGTCCTCGATGTTCTGTCCTAAGAGCAGCAACTCTGCGGTGTTGTACATGCCGCGGTACTTCTCCATACCTATATATACGACGTTCTTCAGGTAGGGGAAACGCTTGCTGTTCAGGTGGCCACGCTCGCAGTTCTTCAGCTCGGGCAGCATGGTGTAGGTCATATCGACATAGTTACAGTCCCATGTGCCGTCGGTAATGCAGAGTGTGTGCATGTCGGAGTCCTTGCAGAGGTACTCCAGCTCATTCTGCTTGTAGTTTGTATTGACAGTCACGAGCACGGCACCAATCTTTGCTGTGGCGTAGAGGAAGGTCAGCCAGTCGGGTACGTTGGTGGCCCAGATGCCGACGTTGGAACCTTTCTTGACACCGATAGCGATGAGACCTTTGGCGAGGTTATCGACGCGTTCGTTGAACTTGCTCCATGTGAAGCGCAGGTCGCGGTCGGAATAGACAATATATTCTTTATCGGGCGTTGTCTCAGCCCAATGCTCGAGCCACTGTCCGAGTGTACGCTCATAGAGCTGATAGCCCTCACTTCCAGTCTCGGCGGGATAGTGTCGAGGGGGAAGACTCTCCCCCGGCCCCTCCCTGTGAGGGAGGGGAGTGGATACCTTGTTCAAATTATTCTGTTCCATTGAAATATTCTTCTATTTGTTCAATTACGTGTTCTGTATTATTGAGAACCTCCTCATTAGTAAAACGAATGATGTGGTATCCCATTTGTTCAAGCACCTCTTCTCTTACTTCATCATCTGTTTTTTGTGTTGGTTCTGAGTGATATCCACCATCTACCTCTATCACAAGTCCGTCATGCAAGGAAACAAAGTCAACAATGTAATCCCCAATGATGTGTTGTCGTAGGAATTTTATTCCCAGAGCGTTTTTTCGTAAGCAATCCCAAAGCACGTTTTCTGCGAGTGTTGCATTCTTACGGTTCTCTTTGGCAAATTCCTTTAATAGCGCATATCTGTCAGGTGAAGCCGTCTTATAGCTCATAGTGCTCTTACAAATTACTCCCCTCCCTCATAGGGAGGGGGTGGGGGAGAGTCTGTCTGTTTGGTATCCTTAGAACGGAATATAAACAACGGCCAGAATCTTGGCAGCCTTACCGGGGGCTCCGTGGATGTGGTGCTTGACAATAGAGTCGTAGAAAATGCTGTCTCCCTCCTTCAGCGTATAGGTCTCCTTGCCATATACCAGCTCGACGTTACCTTCCATGACATAGATGAATTCCTCGCCTTCGTGGGCGGACAGCTTGTAGTCAGGATTGTCGTTGGGTGCAATGTCGATGATGAACGGCTCCATGTGGCGACCAGCTTTCTGCTGTGCCAGCGGGTGATACTCCATGTTCATGCGGGCATCAGTAGCATCGTTCGAGAAACTGATGCTTCTGGACTTCTCGCGGTCTTCGGCACGGCAGATGACTGGACCCAGGGCGTCGTTGTCGTCCATGAAGGGGCCCAGG
>JAEEGG010011403.1_pt1 | contig 19384 bp, 16 predicted proteins | sample 9134161 | NCBI WGS metagenome assembly JAEEGG01 (sample SAMN16246543, study PRJNA631951) | gut metagenome | biome: gut microbiome; feature: rumen; material: CR-attached | host: Bos | place: Iran: Karaj | collected 2018-10 | reverse complement strand
TCCTCGACATCAACGGCATCAATAAGACTGTTGGTGTGGCCGCCATCGACATCGCCAAGCGTTTGATGGACTTCGGCTTCCACGCTCCTACCGTGGCCTTCCCGGTGCACGAGACCCTGATGGTGGAGCCCACCGAGAGCGAGCCTATCGCCGAGCTTGACCGCTTCGTCGAAGCCATGATCCAGATCCGCAAGGAAATCAAGGACATCGAGGACGGCAAGGCTGAGAAGGGCAACAACATCATCAGCCACGCTCCTTACACTGCCGAGATGCTGATGGCCAACGAGTGGAACTTCCCATTCACCCGCGAAGAGGCCGGCTTCCCGATGAAGAGCGACGTTCAGGACAAGTACTTCCCCCACGTCACCCGCGTCGACGATGCTTACGGCGATCGCAACTTGGTTTGCAAGTTCTCTGCTGAATAATTGGGTTCACGCTGAACACGCAGAACGAAAAAAAATCGCAGCCTTCGGGTTGCGATTTTTTCGTTTTGTCATTCTCCTTGATAATCGACCAAAATCTCGTAATTCTCAAAGACGATCACTTCCCCAGCAGTAATCTTCGCCCGCTTGCGGGTCTCCACCTCGCCGTTGCGGAGCACCATGCCTGCACTGACGACCTCTTGGGCCTCGGCACCCGAATACACCACATCGCAAGCTTTCAGCAATGAAATCAGCGGGATAAAGTCTTCGCCTTCGCGAAGCGTGAATTCGATTCTATTCAATTTTCTTGCCATGTCTATTTGATTTAGTTTGACTTAGGGGTTTGTAATCGCTCAGCCTGCTTCCTTTCTGTGTGTCTTGCCATCAATTCCAACAGATAAACGGTCAAGCCGCCCATTACTGCCATCACGACCGCCATAAGTAATTCTGTGTTCCAATTCGGAAGATGAAACACATAATCCATCATGTCGGCGGTGGGTTCCTTCCAAGGATACACCACAGGCAGACTGCCCAGCATGAAGCCAGCCAAAACGGATAGTGTGGAATCTCGATAATCGCGCATGAGCCATGAAAGTAAGTGAGAGAACGAAACAATACTCACTATCGATCCTAATACAAAAGGCAGTAGAATCCTGGCACCGTGCATAAAGGTCGAAGCCTTGGTCAAAGCAGGAATCGCCTCAGTGACAATCAGTTCGTAGTTGCCCATTAACAACATGAGGTGAGAGCCGGATACCCCAGGCACCACCATGCCCGTAGCCCCGACGATACCACAAAGGAAGAGATAGAGGAAATTATCGTTTGAATACGGGTTCGACTTGATGGACAACATAAACGAAACCGCCAAGCCCAACAGAAGCAGCACTATATTCTTGATATTCACCTTCTCGATACGCTTCATCACATATACCACCGAAGCAATAATAAGACCGATGAAAAACGACCATGTGTAAACCTCATAAGATTTCAGTGTTTGCTTTAGGAAGATGGCCGTCAACACCATACCCAGCAGAAGTCCCAAAATGATGGTGACCAAAAACTTGAAATCGGTACGGCGTGCAAACTCACTGAATTGCCCCTTATGCAAGAACTTGAAGTTCTTATGATTCAACGCCTTGATGGAATTGACAAAGCGCTCGAACACGCCAAGTATCAGCGAAGCCGTACCACTCGACACAGGGAACACATTTACCGCTCCCATAATCATGCCTTTGATGAAAACTTTTATCGATAACCACAATTTCAGCATCGCTAATGCATTTTATTTCAAAACACAAAAATACGACAAAAATTATACCTAAACAGAAGATTTCACGATTCTTCCCGAAAAACGCCAATATCACCACAATTTTCATATTTTTGCACATCAGAAACAGTAATTATGACAGTGCCTCAAGAAAAAGTCATCTACCCGCAAAACTTCGACATCAAGCTGATTATCTCGGCTGAGATTGCGATGGAAGAAGCCAAGCGAAACATCAGTAATGCCCTCAGCGAGAGCAAGACCGTGCACAGTTTTGTCAACGTAAGAAGCAGTGGCAAAGGCAATTACCTCAGCTATTGCTACAACATAGACATCGAAAGCAAGGACCACCTTGAACGCACCTATATCCAACTCAGGACCATTCCTGGACTAAAGTTCGCACTATGATAAAAGCCTACGACATAAGGATTTATGGTCGCGTGTTCAATGTAGGCTTCCGACGCTACGTGCATCGCTATGGCTTGCAATGTAATGTGGTAGGTTATGTGGAGAACGACCGCGCCGACGGCAGCGTACACATCGAGGTCAAAGGCGAGGAAAAAGACCTTGACCGTTTCACCCTGCTATGCGGTGAAGGTACACCTTATTCATTTATTACTGATATGAAGATTGAGGCGGTGGCACCGACAGGGAAATACGATAGTTTTCAAGAAATTAGATAACAGAACAACTACTATCGGCCCTTCGACAAGCTCAGGGACCTCAACCGAACAACTGAACAACTAAAAACTGACAACTAATATGATAGACTTCTCAAAAATCCTATTCCTCGACATCGAGACCGTCTCGCAAAAGAAATCCTATGACCAGCTCAGCGAGCGGATGCAAAAACTTTGGTCGCACAAAGCAGAACAGCTTAACCGCGACAATACAGAACTCACTCCTGCCGACATATACGACCGCGCTGGCATCTACGCGGAATTCGGTAAAATCGTCTGTATCTCAGTGGGTTTCTTCAACGAACAACGTTTCCGCCTAAAATCATTCTATGGCCACGATGAAAAAGCGCTACTCAATGATTTCGCGAACATGCTGAACCGTTACTATAGTGCACCCGATGCCCAGTTATGCGCCCACAACGGCAAGGAATTCGATTTCCCCTACATCGCGCGAAGGATGCTCGTCAATGGAATACAAATCCCTAAGATTCTGCAAGTTGCAGGTAAGAAACCTTGGGAAACCAATTTCATCGACACCATGGAGCTCTGGAAGTTCGGCGACTACAAGACCTTCACCTCCTTGGACTTGCTCTGCGCCATCTTGGACATCCCCACGCCAAAAGATGACATCAACGGCAGCGAGGTGGGACGCGTGTACTGGCAAGAGAACGACATTGAACGCATCAAGACCTACTGCCAGAAAGATGTGCTCGCCATCGCACAACTCATGCGTCGATACAACTATATGTCACTCATTCCCGAAGACTGCGTGGACTACACCAACTAACCATGCACATCCTTTCCAAATCCACCTATATCAAGGGCTTACAATGCGAAAAGGCTTTGTACATGCAGAAGAAACATCCTTATCTGCGCGACAAGCTCAGCATTGAGCAAAGAGCCAAATTCCAACGTGGCACCGACGTCGGTGTACTTGCCCATGAGGTATTCCCCAATGGCATCGACATGTCGCCCAATTCTCCTTCACAGTTTCCCAAAAAGGTAAAAGAAACCTGGGACAACCTCAGCAATCCTGAGGTCAAAGTAATGTATGAAGCTGTGTTTCAACATAATGACACACTTATTATGCTGGATATGCTCGTCCGCGATGGCGACAAGTGGTTGGCAGTGGAAGTGAAAAGTTCGTTGCGACTTAGCGACACCTATTATAATGATGCCGCCCTGCAATACTATGTGCTACACGGCTGCGGGGTACCGCTCAGCGACTTCCGCTTGATGTATCTCAACGGCGACTACATGAAAAACGGTCCCATTGATGTGAATCAGCTTTTCAAGATGGAATCGGTGATGGAGTATGTCGTTGAAAGAGAAGCCTTTGTGGCACAAAATGTGGAACGACTGAAAGCCGTGGTTGCCTTGCCTCATGCGCCCGTCGTCGAAATCGGGGAGCAGTGTGACAATCCCTACCCTTGCGATTTCTATGGACATTGTTGGAAGCATGTCCGCGAGCCTAACTTCTATACCATTGATTACAAGACACTTTATTCACTTGCACCACAACCAAAGCCCAAGTCAGTAGCCTATCTAAACCTGCTACTTTACCGTCCCGCCGTGCCAGAATTGGAAGGCACAAGACCCTATGAGGAGATGATATTGGCTTTTGCATTGCAAGGAGAACATGAGTCTGAAGGCTGTTTCGTTTGGGACTGCTTCGACGACCACAGCCGCTGGAAGGAAGCTATCGACCTGCTCATCGAGAAACTTTCTCATTATGAGCTAATTGTATGCTTCACCCCACAAAACCTCAGCACCACACTGCTCCGTCACGAAATCATCCAGAACCAGACGGTGGGCTACAAAATCTTCAACCTCTTCGAAGTGCTACAGCAATCCAATTTCTACCACCCAGCCATCAAGCGCGGACTCACCCTGCAACGTCTTGAAACGGCACTTTTTAGCGATGCCAAACTGTTCGAACACAGTCGAATCCTCCTTGAAGCCACCAGCAACGACCTCATTAGTTATCAACAGGCAAGAGAAGACTTAATCGCTGAAAATGAAATCGTTGCAAAAACTTATCAACTCTTTTTCAAGTAGTTGATAACTTCTAGAAAAGACTTTCATCGGGGCAGTTTTTAATCCGTACTTTTGCATTTCGAAACGAACAGAGAAATACAAAACCATGCCTAACGATACCATCACACGCCGACCTTTTGGCGACACTGCGAAACGCAATCTGATGACTCCCGACCAACTTTTTGCTACTCAAGGGCGTATCCCTCCTCAAGCCACCGACCTCGAAGAGGTCGTACTAGGTGCTCTTATGTTGGAAAAAGAAGCTGTCAACGAGGTTATCGACATTTTGTCGCCCGAAGCCTTCTATTTGGACAAGCATCAGAAGATCTTTGCCGCCATCAAATCCCTTTTCGGCAAGTCAGAACCCATTGATATCCTTACCGTTACCAACGAGTTAAAACAACGGGGCGAGTTGGAGATGGTGGGCGGTGCCTACTACATTTCGAAACTCACCAACCGTGTCGTCTCGGCGGCCAATATTGAATACCATGCCCGTATCATCATGCAGAAGCACATTCAGCGTCAACTGATTATGCTGTCATCCGAAATGATTCACGAGGCCTTCGAAGATACCACCGATGTCTTCGACTTGTTGGATAAGGCCGAGAGCAACCTTTTCCAAATCAACGAGAACAACTTGCGCCGCAGCTACGACTCTATGCAAGACTTGGTAAGCAGGGCAATCAAGGAAATCCAAAGCGCCAAGAACGCCGACAACAAGCTGCGTGGCGTGCCTTCGGGCTACACTTCCCTCGACGAGATTACCCAAGGTTGGCAAAAATCTGACCTCATCATCCTGGCTGCCCGTCCGAGTATGGGTAAGACAGCTTTTGCCCTAAATTTGGCCCGAAATGCTGCTGTAGATCATCATCGTCCAATCGCCTTTTTCTCGTTGGAAATGTCTTCAGTTCAGCTAGTTACCCGTCTAATCTCGACCGAGACCTCGCTCACTGCCGACAAGTTACGCAAAGGCGACCTGGCCGAATACGAATGGCAACAGCTCAACACCAAAGTCACCCCATTGACCGACGCCCCCATCTTCATCGACGATACGCCACAGCTATCCGTCTTTGAGCTACGTGCCAAATGCCGCCGATTGAAACAACAGCATGATATTCAGATGGTTTTCATCGACTACCTGCAACTTATGACCGCCAAAGGCGACAAAGGACTCAACCGCGAGCAGGAAATCAGCACCATTTCGCGTTCATTGAAGAGTTTGGCCAAGGAGTTGGAAATTCCTGTGTTGGCACTTTCACAGTTGAGTCGTAGCGTCGAGCAACGTCCCGGCTCCAAAAAGCCCATCCTCTCCGACCTGCGTGAGTCGGGTGCCATCGAGCAAGATGCCGACATGGTGATGTTCATCTATCGCCCTGAGTACTACAAAGATGGCGTGGATGCCGAGGACAAGCCCAAAGGCTACACCATCATCGACATCGCCAAGCACCGTAACGGCAAGTTAGGCGAGGTGGAATTGAGATTCGTAGGCCAATACGCTCGTTTCGAGGAACTTGAACAAGGCTACGACAACAGCAGCTTCACCACTATAGGTCCCAACAACCAATTCGACCAACCTCAAGTCTACAGCTCCAAGATGAATAACGACGATGGCCTGAGTGCCTATCCTTCAATCACTTCCGACCAACCCGATCCATTTTAAACCGATTGAACCATGAAAAAAGACGAAAAGAGAGCTCCTCATTCCAAAAGCAACCCGCTGAAATTCAACGTTTCGGAACCCATGCAACTGATGGACTTCCTGATGAAGAAACTGGATGGCATCAGTCGAAACAAGGTAAAACGAATGTTGGCCAACAAAACCATCTCTGTCGACGGGCAGCGCACCACACAATTCGACTTCGCCCTTGAGCCAGGCATGGTTGTGGAAATCGGCAAGCCCACTGCTAAGGAACGCTTCCACAGTCCATGGCTGAACATCGTCTACGAGGACAAATACCTCCTCGTCATTGACAAGAAGGAAGGCCTGCTCACCAACAGCCCCACCAAAGAGAAAGATACCGCACAAGGCATTCTGAACCAATATTTTATCTATACCCAACAACGTTGCCGTGCCCACACCATCCATCGCCTCGACCGCGACACTTCAGGACTGATGCTTTTCGCCAAAAGCAAAGAGGTGGCCTTAGCATTTGAAGAAGACTGGAAAAACACCGTATATGACCGCCGTTATGTGGCCGTGGTATGTGGATGCATGGAGAAAAAGGAAGGCATGGTATCCTCGTGGCTGAAGGACAACAAGGCTTTCATCACTTACTCCAGCCCTTTCGACAATGGAGGCAAATATGCTGAGACTTATTATAAAACTTTATATTCCAACCCCAGATATTCCTTGGTGGAGTTGCAGTTGGAGACGGGACGTAAAAACCAGATTCGTGTCCACATGGCCGACATTGGGCATCCTGTGGTGGGCGATCCGAAATATGGCACTTCGGCCTACAAGCATCCTCAAGGCTCAGATGCCTACGACAACTCCTTAGGCCGCTTATGTTTGCACGCCTATAAGCTCTGTTTCCACCATCCCTACAAGGATAAGGACATGGAGTTTGAGACGCCGTTCCCTAAAGTGTTTGAGAGGCCGTTCCCAGGAATAGAAAAAGAATAAGTAGGCTTCCGTAGACACGTGGTTGACACGTCACGCCAAAAACTACAAAGAAAAACCCTAACTGATTGACAGTTAGGGTTTCTTTTTCTTTGGTGCCCCGAACAGGAGTCGAACCTGCACACCTCTCGATATACGCACCTGAAACGTACGCGTCTACCAATTCCGCCATCGGGGCTTGGAATCAGTGCCCAGGACAAGAGTCGAACTTGCATGCCGTAATCGGCACCACCCCCTCAAAGTGGCGTGTCTACCAATTTCACCACCTGGGCTTGAAATCGGCTGCAAAGATACAACTTTTTTCAATGCCACACCTACTTTGAGAAAATTTTTCTCTATTTTTTTCTTTGCATTACTTAATTTCTTATTTTTGAAGCGTTTAAAACCTACAATTATGCTTACAGAAAAAGACCTTCAACAGCTTTCAGAAAGAAACATTACTGAAAATCAAGTAATAAACCAAGTCGCTCAACTGAAAAGAGGTACACAATACGTCCAACTGATGCGCCCCGCCACCCTCGGCGACGGCATCCTGCGCCTCGATGAGGAACAGGTCAAACAGATGACCGCAAGCTTTGAAGCCGACAAGGAGTTCTATCAGTTCACAAAGTTTGTGCCTGCTTCTGGTGCCGCTTCCCGAATGTTCAAGGACCTCTTTGCCTTCATCGAGACTGCCGAAGAGAGCAAATTCACAGACATCTTCTTCGCCCACATCCACAACTTCGCATTCTTCAACGACCTCAACGAAGCGGCCAAACGCCTCTTTGGCCTTGATATCGATACCTTGCTGCAACAAGGACGCAAGGTTGACGTGGTGAAAGCACTGCTTTTGGAAGACGGGCTGAACTACGGCAAGTTGCCCAAGGCCCTGCTGAAGTTCCACCATTATGAGGGATTCAACCGTCTGGCTTTGGAAGAGCATCTGGTGGAAGCCGCTCGTTATGCCACCGACAACGAAGGCGTGGCCAAACTGCACTTCACCGTATCGCCCGAACATGAGGAGCCCTTCAAAAAAACTGTCAACGCACTGAAGGCCGACTATGAGAAGAAATATGGTGTTCGCTACGACATCACCTATTCCTGCCAAAAACCTTCCACCGACACAGTGGCTATCGATGTCAATGGTGAGTTGTTCCGCGAGGCAAATGGCAAGATATTGTTCCGTCCAGGTGGCCATGGTGCGCTCATCGAAAACCTCAATGACCTCGGTGAAGAAATCGTCTTCATCAAGAACATCGACAATATTGTGCCCGAGACCAAGGCACAGACCACCATCGTATATAAAAAGGTGTTGGCTGGCCTCCTCCTCCACTTGCAACAGCGCACCTTCGAATATCTTGAGATGCTCGATCAAGGGGCCGTCTCTACCGACGAACTGAACGAGGCAATTCGTTTCGCGAAGGAGCAACTGATGATGGACATCCCCGACTTCGTGAACGGCTACAACGACATCGAAAAGATTGATTATCTATACAACAAACTCAACCGCCCGATGCGCATCTGCGGCATGGTGAAGAACGAAGGCGAACCTGGAGGCGGACCTTTTTGGGTGAAGAATCTGGACGACGAGGTGTCGCTGCAAATCATCGAGTCGTCGCAAATCGACCACAAGAATGCGCAGCAGGAAGCCATCTTCCAAGGCTCGACACACTTCAACCCCGTCGACCTGGTTTGTGGCTGCTGGAACTACAAGGGCGAGGCCTTCTGCCTGACCGACTACGTCGACGCCAACACAGGCTTCATCTCCAACAAGTCGAAGGACGGCCGCGAGCTGAAAGCCCTCGAGCTGCCCGGCCTCTGGAACGGCGCCATGGCCGACTGGATCACCATCTTCGTCGAAGTGCCCATCGAGACCTTCAACCCCGTGAAAACGGTGAACGATTTATTGAAGCCCATGCATTCCTAATCATCAACAAGTAGAATCAAAAAACGCCAATCGGTCTGAATCGATTGGCGTTTTCTTTTGAGCCTCGGTTAAAACCTCAACTTCACTCCAGCGAAGAACTGGATACCCGTAACGGGATAATTGTAGTACAGATGGTATTTCTGGTGCGCCACATTGTCCAACAGCGCAAAAGCCGTGATTTGGTCATTCACCTTGTAGTCTGCACCGATACTGAGGTCAAAGACATCCTTTAGCTTTTCGGCAGTGAAATTGAAGTTCTGCCAATCGACCACACCATCCCAGACCTTGGCATAGCGTCCGCCTTGATAGAGGAAAGTCGTGTTGAAAGCCAGCTTGTCATTGAGGTCGTACGTCAGCTTCAGTTTGCCTTCCGTAGTGGGACGATACCAAGCGTATTCCTCGACAATGGGCTTGCAATTGTTATAGGCAAAGCCCAAATCCACCGTTAGGCTGTTACGCATCTTGACACGGACATCGCCCATAACGGTTACCAATTGAGTCTCGTCATAAACAAGGTCAAAACTGTTCAGGATCGGATCCGCACCGGGAGGAAGAAGATCGGCTTCGGGGATATGATACACAAAGAGCGGGTCTTTGTCAGTGTGACGATAACGCACACCCAAATGCAAATCCACAATCTCCAAAATGTTGGTACGAACGCCACCATCAAAACCAAGTTTCACATTCTGGACGCACAACGAAGGGTTGAGATAGGACGAAACAAATGGGTTATCATCAACCACTTCACTGAAACGCAGCAATTTACGTCCACCATTCAAGCCTGCGTAAAACTCCAGTTTCTTGTCAAGGACAAACAAGCTGCCACTCAAGTCAGGGCGAACAGCAAGGAAGTTAGCTTCGTCAGAATCGCGTGTGGCACCATCCATCCGCACACCGAGATGCAAGCGATAAAACTCATCACTCATCTCAAAGAACGGATTGACCTTGAACAAGATACGGTCGACAACAAACAAATTATCTCCCTGTCCATAGCAATAATCATATTGGAAGCCCAAGTCCAGACCAAGCTTTTGTGGATGGCTCTTGTCGCCCCAAAAATTACCGGCATAACCCAGTAAATAGCCAAAATCGATAGCATGCTCTCGATCAAGCATATAGAAGTAGTCCAAATGGGCATCGTGACTCAACTCGCCCACACGGGTTGTCGTAGAGGCCAAACCGACATGTGCTCCCACCTTGTTGTAAGTGATTTTCGGAGCATAGACAGCAAGTTCCTCTTCGGTCAACGGGGTTTCCAACAAATTGATGCCATAGAAATGGTACATGTCGTTGTTGTAATACACACCGCCATCCAACTGCAGGCCATCAAACTTACTCGTCGAGAGGCTGATATCGAAGGCATTGTTCATGTAACTCGAAGGAGCATAGTCCTTGATGTTGAGCCATGTGGAGTTATGTTTGATGCCAACGCCAAGGCCTAAAGTTTTGGTCAGCAAAGAATTGTGCTTGTAGAAGAACAAAGGCGACAATCTCGATCCCAGACCTGCCATGAGGAAATTCTGCGTCGGGGTGACGAGTTTGTCGTCTTTTGCCGCGAACGCCGTTGGAGCGATTTTCTCCAAGTCGAGGGCGAACTTCTGTTTGGCCTCTTTCGGGCTGACCTCCGAACTGGGGAAAGTGTACGAAGGTTGTGGCGTCTCGGGTTGAAGCACCAACTTGTTGACTTTATTTACCTTTGGACGGTATTTGCCCTCCACGGTGACTTGTTCATCGTGCTGGGCGAAGGTTGGGATGGCCATGAGGGCCAGAATGGCTATTAGGATGTGTCTTTTCATAATCATTCAGGTTCTATGGGTTCGATGCCGTTGCTGCTGCCCACTTTGGGTTCCTTGCGCTCCACCTCGGCGAGTTTGGCGCGGGCTTCTTGTTTCAGGTCGCTGCCTTTGTAATTGTCGATGACACTGCGGAGCGTTTCCTTGGCCTGGAAGTAGTTCTCCTTGGCCACATACACATCCGCCAGCGCAATGAACGACTTTGCGACCCAGTAATCATAGTTTGAGAAATTATCTGAGATATCGAAGATCTTGTTTTCGGCTTCATCGTATTGTTTCATCTTGATGGAGGCCACAGCAGAGTAATAGGCGCTCTCGGCACCATACACCGACTTGTCGTTGCGGGCGCTCTTGTCGAGTTTCTCGATGGCAGCGCTATAGTTGCCCTTCTCAAAATACGACTTGCCCACGATGTGGTTGATCTGATTGACTTGTTCGTTGGTCAAGTCGCGCGACACGCGCAAACTCTCTCCCATTTCAATGGCCTTGTCATAGTTGCCCATGAAGAAATTGCTCTTCATGCTACCTTCAAGGGCTTCCAAGCGTTTGAGCGGCTCCTCCGTGATTCGAGACAGACGTTCGTAGTGCTCGCCCGCCTGTTGGTAATTGCCATTTTCATATTCGATGCGGGCCATTTTCAGCAGTGCGTTGTCGGTGTAGTCGTTGTCGGGTTGCGACAATATATAATTAAGGTGTGTGATGACCTGTTCAGGCGTCCCCACCCTCTCGGCGCATTCGAGGCCATAATAATGGGCCTTCAGCAAGTAGGCACCCCGTTTGAAGTTGTCAAAGTAATACTGCAACGCGGTCTGGGCCTTCTGGTACTGACCGTCAAGATAGAACAACTCCGCATTGGCAAAAGCCAAAGAATCCTGTTGGGTCACCTTCACCTGTCCACCATTGGCATTGACATAGCCAAAATAGTCATCCAACTTGTTCTGTTCCATGTAGATGCTGCGGATGATGCTCAAGGCCTCGCGCGACTCGTCGGTGTTGGGATAGGTAGCGACCAGATTCTTCAAATTGGCCAATGCCTGGTCGTACTGGTTGTTGTTATAATAAATCATGCCCACCTTCATCATGGCCTGACGGGTATAGCTCGAGCGCGGCCTGTCCTTGATGAGGCGGTTGAAACTGGCGATAGCCGAACGTTTGTCGCCATGGACAAGGTAGGTATTTCCAATCTCAAACAAAGCTTGTTCATAATAGGGTGTGCTCGGATACGCCTCAAGCATATCATTCAGCATCGCAATCTTCTGATTCACATTGCCTTTTGCACCATAACAAAGCCCTTGTTGATAAAGCGCATAGTCGGCATTGCGTTTCCCGATGCGGGTGGCCAAATCGTAGTAATTGATGGCATTACTGTAGTTTCGTTCCATGAAGAAGCAGTCGCCAAGGCGGATGTAGGCATCCGTCTTGAGGTCGTTTTGACTGTCGTCAGCCAAGCTGATAAAACGTCTGAAACGTCCAATGGCAGCATCGTAATCGGGCTTTTGATAATAGATGTAACCCAAATCGTAGTCGGCAAGTGCGTATTCAGGTAGGGTTGCAGCCGCTTTCATTTCCTTGAACTGTGTGAGGTATTTACCTGCTTTGTTAAAGTCACCCGTTTGGTAAGCCGACTCACCCAGCCAGAAGCAAGCCTCGGCTTTGTTGGCAGCCGACTGACGGCTGTTCAAGATTTTGGAGAAATACACTTGGGCTTTATCGAAGCTGCCTTTCTGGTAATTGTCGATGCCTGTAGCATACAGCAAATCGTTGTAAACCGTTTGCAGCTCATCGCTTTTCGACCGCATCGTTTCCAAGCGGTTCAAAGCTTCTTCATTTTCTTTTGCATTGAGCAGCAGATAGATAGCCATCTCCTCAGCTTCAGCCTTACGTTCTGATTTCGGATGTTCTTCGACGAAGTTATCCAATAGTCCTACCGCCTCGTTGAACGGGTCGGTGCCAGGGATAAGGCTTAGTCGGGCATAGTCAAACAAAGCTTCTTCGCTAAGTTCAGCATCGAAACCGGCGAAATAGGCAGTATAGAACGCGGCGCGGGCATATTTCGGCTCGTCAGTCTTGGCATAACACGACGCCAAATAATAGGAAGCATATTGCCCCAAGATGTCTTTGCTGCTCGCGATTTTCTGCAAGTCGCTAATAGCACCTAAATAGTTCTCCTTCATCATTTTGCTGATACCCATCTGATAATAGGCCTCACGCGAGACGCCACGAGTCAGGTTTTTGCTGTAGATTTGGTAGTATTCCAAAGCCTTGTCGTAGTCCTTCTGCTGGAAATAGGCATCGGCAACGATCTGGGCCATCTCCGATTTGCGCTTCTTGTCGGCTTGGCGGATATACTCCGGTCCTTCGTCAATCACTGCCTGATAATCGCCGTTGAGGTAGTCAATCTGCATGATGTAGGCAGGCACCACCTTAGCGTAATCGTTATTCAAACGCAACAGACGGAAATTTTCCAAAGCCTCAGCATATCTTTGCTTTACATACTGAATATGAGCATAATAATAGCGCGCCGAATCTTTGTATTTTCCCTCGTTCATCATCAAGCCATGGAAGAACGGCAAAGACTTATCCAACTCACCTGATTGGAAATATGCGTAACCCATGTTGAACTGCATTTGCTGCGCCTCGTCGGTGGTAAGCGAAACGGCATCCGTCTTCTCGTATATCTCGAGCGCTTCCTTATACTTCTTTTCTTTGAACAGATTGTTGGCATACAGGAAATTGGCGTGTTTTGCCCAAGTACTGCCCGGATTATCGTTCACGAATCGGATGATCTTGGCCGGACCATCGGCCTGACCCAAATAAAGCGAACTGACCGCCTCATAATATTGTGCATCAACACAACGCTGCGACTTGGCATCTGCCACTTGGGCACGGTATTGCGTGAACGCCGAAAGAGCCGCACCATATTCCTGATTCTGGAACGACAAGACACCTTCATTGAAGAGGGCTTCAGGGTCGTAGTTTTCGATATGCTTTTGTGCTGATGCAGAGACAGTTAAAAAGATTATCATTCCCAATATCAAGTCAAGTCTAAATCGTGATCTCATAAGTCCAAATTTTTGACGAAAGTACATATTTCTCGCTTTGGTTCGGCAAAAAAACTCAAAATTCGTGCCGAACGATGATATGGAAACGGAATTCGAGGTCTTTTATTATCGATATTTGACCATTGAAGCGCAAAAAACAATATCTTTGCCGCTTTGAGAAAACCAAAACATCACAAGCATGGATAGTCCAACAGTTTTGACTCAAGGCGAGACTCCTGGCATTGCAAGAAGTCACCATGCTCGACAATTTGGGTGATGAAGCGAAACAATAAAAACTCAAGATTATGACTAGGATGATTAAAGACCATTACAACCTGATCCACAACGACAAATACGTAGGGGTTTATTATGTTTTCGACAACCACACCTACAGCTATAGTGTTAGCAGGTGGGAATCCGACATCAAGGACTGCAAAGATCTGTTGGCACAGATGGGCCTGCTGAAAGACATCGATTCGAAGAAACCCGTAGCTGCCATTGAGGCCATGATGAAGGAGGAATACCGCGTCGCAGGCAGGAAGAGGCCTATTTACAAGTTCGGCGACTTCACCTTGAAACGAGTTCCTCAAGAGACCAATGACCGATTCATAGTGTATCGCCGTGATGCCAATAAGAAAGAGCAGGGCTATTCGGACAAAGACCATTCCGCCCTACATTATGAGGGGCCCAAAACGCCGGAAGGGATGAAAGAATGGACCACCTGGTATGCCTTCGTCAAGATGGACGACGGCACCTACGAGGCGGCACTCGATGAATCCTGGTGGTGGGGTGGCGGCCATAACGACGGCGGCACCATCCACACCGACATTCCCGAAGAATGGTTCGAATTGCCCTACGACGAATTCCTTGAAAATGTGGTGACGCTCTCGGCGGCGGCGCACTATGGCTTCACGCCCGAAGAACTAAAAGAAAAGCAAGGCTTGAAAGCATTCTTTGGGTTCGAATGACCCAAACTTGGCAACTCTTCAATTATAGTATCTGCGCCGTATGGTTCTTGGTGTCCACCTTGCCGATAGCATCGATGATAATGCCCTCTTCGTCAATGACGTAGGTGGTGCGTAGCGTACCTTCGGTCACTTTGCCATACATCTTCTTCTCGCCCCAAGCCTCGTAAGCCTTCAAGATGGTTAGGTCGGTGTCGGCGATGAGATGGAAAGGCAGGTTGTATTTCGCGATGAAGTTTTGGTGCGACTTGGCACTGTCGCGGCTGACGCCCAGCACGTTATAGCCCAACGAGAGAAAACGCTCATAGTTGTCGCGCAGGTCGCAGGCCTCGGCGGTACAGCCAGGCGTGCTGTCCTTGGGATAGAAATAAAGCACTAATTTCTTTCCGGCATAATCCGTCAGTTTGACAAAGTTGCCGTTTTCGTCCTGCCCTTCAAAATAAGGGGCTTTTGTTCCTTTTTGTAGCATGGTTTGTTAGTATTGATCTTGTGTGCAAAGTTACACATTTTGTCGCCAAATCAATCAATTTGCTCATATAGTTAGGTAACTATTCAAAACCATGATGCTTAACAGATCTACTAAAAACGGCAAAGGAGTTCCGCACTTGCGGAACTCCTTGTATAACAACGACTCAAGCGAATAAGCGGGATTCTGTTCCCCTTGCGGGGCGACTGTCATTTCTCTAGACCTGCGGTCGCCCGTAGGCTCAAGCGCCCTACCCTGAGACGACGGACGAGCAGCCCTCTTGAAGCCCGAAAGCTTCGTTGTCTCTATACTTGGACTTGCAGCCCATAAGGTTTACCTCACCGGAATGTCGCCATCCGATGCGTGAGCTCTTACCTCGCGTTTTCACCCTTACCCCTAAAGGCGGTATGTTTCTGTGGCACTTGCTGTTGCCCTTGCGGACACCTTCCTGTTAAGAAGTATGGTGCTCTGTGCTGTCCCGACTTTCCTCGCGCTGGCTTTCCCGGCCCGCGACAGTCTGCCTGAATCGCGCTGCAAAATTACAGTTTTTTTTGATACCAAGCCATCAACTTATTGATGAAGCTCCATGCCACGCGCGAAACACGTTTGGCCATGGAAATCCGCTCCACCTTCCACGCCCACATTCTTTCCGTCTTTGCTGGTAATAAACAGCCATGTTTCGCCATTGTCAGGATACTCGAAACGAAGATAACCTTCAAGGATAAGGTTTGTCTCGGTTTGGCCAGTGCGTTGCCGTATTTTTTTCTGCAATTGCTTGGGCAAAGTGATGTAATAATCGCCATAAGTGGTGTTGTTGGATTTCGTGACGGTGACCTGCTCGCCCGTAGCCAGCATCTCACCGTCATATTCAACGTTCAACCGGTTAGCGGAATCGAATTCAAAGACCAGGGTTTTGTCCGCTTCGGGATAAACCAATCCAACGAAACCGCCTACCGATGTAGATTTCCAATGCCACACATGATACAATTCCGGGACTTCCACGGTTTGTACCTTTTCTTTACAAGAATTGAACAAGGTTGGCATCATGGCCAAGGCCAGCAGCAGCATACTGAAACAAGTTTTTTTGTTGAACATAACGACTCGATTTTAGGTGATTGAATAAGTGTTGAATTTCGTTCTGCAAAATTATAGCAAAAAACTGCTGGTTTTTCAAGTCCTAAGTCCATTACAAACTTTTGTCAATTTATATGTTTGAGTTTTAATATGTTGCATTTTTGTTTTACAACATTTTACGCATTGCATTCTCCATCTACTTTAATTGGTAGGGCAAAATGGCCAACCGTAAGGATGCACCGGACGCACAGAAAAGCCTATGTATCGTTCGGCTGTGGCCGTGCTGTTGCCGATGATGTCAAGGTCGGCACCGATCATGAAGTTCCATGCATTGGTCGGATTTCCCGTATCGAACGAATTCAACCAGTAGTAGCCGTGTTCAACACTCACGGTGTTTCCGTCATCATGGCGCATTCCGCCAGCAGGCAGGAAAATGCTGTTGCCATTGCTAGCCTCGAAACGGACACCTGCCACACCGTTTAGGGTAGTCCATGTATGCGTGGTGTTTTGGTACAGTTCCTGCCATTGTTCCTTGCTTGGAATCTGCGGTCCTTGATTAGAATCGAAGTTGCACCAACCGGCATCATCGGGTCTGTCCAATATCGTCAAAGCGTCGGTGAAGTGGTTGTAGCCGTAGGCTGGATTGTTGCAATACTTGGTCAATTGGTCACCAGCTCCGTTGCAGTGTATGTAGTTTTCCCAACTGTAAGTGGATTTGGGAGCAACTTCTCCCCACGCAAAGTAATCGCCAATGCCTTCAGGTTTGTTGGTTCCCACATTGCAGTTGGCCCACATGGTGCGGCTCGGCAAACCGAGGTCGACGTATTCTTCTTTTTTCCTCATCACCACATCGTGTTCCTGCGAGACGATCCAACGGTCAACGCTGTAACTTTGTACGTAGTGATACCCCGACTTTTCGATATCCAACCGATAGGAATAATCGTCGTTGTTGTCAAATTGGATGGAATAATAGCCGTTTTCATCGGTCTTTGCGTGAATGCCTGTACCATAGTAAAAGCCCAACAAGTTCATGCGTGTTATGTACATCAAGTCAAGGCTTACATTTTCAACAGGTTGTCCATCCTCGTCGGTGATATGGCCGCTGATGGTGATAGTTTCGGGACTCTCTTGCACGATTTTGCTGCATGACCCGTAAAGAATCATGACCGCAATTAGGATTATTGATTTGGCAATTGTTTTCATAACTATTTAATTTTTAATGTTTAAACTCATATTCAATGATTAAGCCCACCCTGGGTACAAAACTTTTGCTATCAAAGATAAACACGAACTGATTCGCATCCTTATTGGAAGTCACCCCCAGCCAGGCCATTCCATAAAATCTTTGGTAACAGTGCCATTTATAGCCCAGCGTGAAGGAAAAGTCGTAAAAATTGTCCACCCTGACCCGTTCTGCAGTCTCTTCCAGACAATATTTGCCTAAAAGGCCATAGTTCACGCCTCCGAAAAAGCCTTTGTAGAAATAGCACTTCACGCCGACATCGAATCCCATGAAAGGATTGTCGCCAACGCGTTCCTTACCCGCATAATGCCCTTTATGAAAGAATGCCTGGTTGCAGCCATCATACCCTATGGCGGCATTGACAGAAACGAATTTGTACTGTATTTCGGTTCCTATTCCAACCATTCCTCCCAGATTGGTATAATTCCCCAAACCGGCATACACCGAAGGGGTGATTTGTGCCTTTGCCGAAAAGCAGCAAAGCAAAGCGATGACCATTGTGGCCAAAACCCGCTTATTGAAACTAATTGTTTTCATAACTCATTGATTTTGAAATTACAAGATGATTATTTTGCAAAAATCAGGCCAAAGATGGTTTTTCTTATGGCTTATTTCGTGATGGTTATCCGATTCGTATGGGATACGCCTTGCTTGTCGTGGATGTGCAGCAGATAAACCCCTTCCGGCAGGCCCTCTACACCGATTTCATTTGAGTTTCTTACAGTCTTCACCAATTGCCCGATGGCATTATAAACCTGAACTTTAGCAGCCTCAATGCCATCTATCGTCACCTTTTCCTTGGCAGGGTTGGGATAAATAGTCAACAAGCCTTCCGGCTTTTCATTTAAGCCCACGCAATTTGAATAATAGAATGTGGTGGTATAGGCATCGTCATTTGCTCGCAACTGCCAATCCAGCAATTTGTTATGGATGGGCAGCTCCTCATCCCAAACCATCATGATACCCGCAACGGTCTCCACTGGCACCGAGAGGTCATAATTGTAGGTCATCGTGCTTTCCAGTTCCCAATCCCGTAAGTCGCCGTTGTAGTAACTCGCTGAAGAATAGCAATTCCCGTTGGCATCATAATAATATTCAGTCATGTAGGTGTATACCCAGTCGTCAAGTTCATAAATGGTCGATGTGGTTTCTGTATGCCGGTTGCCAACTTCATCATATTCATATTCAACCTTCCAGCTCTCTGTCCAGTCACCTTCCCAATTGCTTTGTAACTGTTCTCGGCAGAGACCTTCGTCGTTGTAATAGTAATCGTTTCTTGTGAGTGGATTCCAGCTGTTCTCGCCATGGTAATAATAGATGTCGTTCTGAAGTTTCCCATCCTCGTATTCCCATGTCATCTTGTTTTCTGGCATCCAATCCTCTTCAAGAGCATAGCCTACCGACAGCACCATGTGACCGTCCGCATCGTATTCGTAGGTGTATTTACCAATGGCAATCCACTCATCACCATCAAGTTCGTATTCATATTCATCTGAAATCCAATCGCCATTCTCATATAAGAATACTGATTTACTGGCATGGCCTTCAGTGCTATCCATGATCATCGTGATACGGTCTTGCTCATCATAAGCATATTTCTCGGTATAGTCGTACATCCAACTGTCATCAAACCAGTAATAGTCGATTTTCAAGCAGTTGAAGCGCTCGTCATATTCAAAAACACTTTTTTGAAAATCACCATAAATGCTATCCAGTTGCTCGCTGAAGGTGTTGGCGTAACGGTTCCATTTTTCCACCTGCCTGATTTTGCTTTGCATCTGTTTGAGCAAATCTTGTCCATCTCTGGTTTGTTGTGCAAAGGACGAAACCACAGTGCAAGTCATTGCCGCCAAAAACACCAGCAGCGTTCCGA
>JAEEGG010011399.1_pt1 | contig 19387 bp, 31 predicted proteins | sample 9134161 | NCBI WGS metagenome assembly JAEEGG01 (sample SAMN16246543, study PRJNA631951) | gut metagenome | biome: gut microbiome; feature: rumen; material: CR-attached | host: Bos | place: Iran: Karaj | collected 2018-10 | reverse complement strand
CCCGCTATCGTCGTTCGCTCAACAGAAAAATCATCCTCAAAAATCCCTCTCAAATAAGCTCGAAAAAAAATCAAAACAGCTTCTTATTATGAAAGGCACCATCAGGGCAGGTATGCCTATTGGGGAATAGGCGTCTGCGCTATTCCTACAGGATTGGCTCGTCAACAAAGTGGTAGGGGTTTAATAGCGTATCTATCATCGTCCACGCCACCGCTGTCATGATGTCATGAGAGGGGGACGACCTCGGGCAAAGGTGAATAAGGAGAAAAGCGCCATACTATTTAGACCTTGTATAAATTAACCTATAGATTTAGTGTTTTAGCAGAAATAAAGGCTAATTTCAGAAATAAAGTCTATTTTTGCATCATAAAAAGACAAAAGTAAACTTGTAAGTTAATCTTGAATTGGAAATAATAGCCATATATCCTCCATATATCTACAGCATTCAGTATGATGATGTAGAGGAAAACGAATTTGACAGGTTGTTCCAACAATGGAACGACATGGGCTATGTAACGCAGTTCTTTGACAATTACCAAGAGTTTTTGAAGTCTCCTTTCTGGCAAAACATACCAGAACCCGAGGATGCTGCGCGTCAGGTATTACATGAAGCCGCTGATTTGGAAGACCTTTTTGAGGAGTTGTACGACAATACGGTGAATGGTGAGGAAAAAGATTTTGATTCGCACTTCCATTATTTGGAAGGCAAATACAAATATGAACTCGAAAGGCCACCCATGAAATCGTACGGGACGGATAGACCCTCACTTCTTAGAATTTATGCGATAAAGATGGACTCTAACACATACCTAATTACAGGAGGAGGTATTAAACTGGCTGAAAAGATTCAAGACTCTCCCGATTTGAAAAACCATGTATTGAATAACATTGATCGGGTAAGAGAGTTCCTTAAAGCCAATGGCATCATGGATAGTGATGATATGGAAAGTAACTAACAAATCTTTAAAACAATCAAAAGTCATGGCATTTAATTTGGAAAAATTGGCCAGTAAGGCCAAGCCTCGCAGTGAAAAAGACAAGGAACAAGCTCGCTATAGGAAAGAGAATCGCGATTGGCTGAGAATGTCCCAGGAAATAGCACTTTGTCTCCATTATTATCTCCGCAAGGCTAACTTAACCCAAAAAGAATTGGCCGACAAAATGGGAGTATCGGCGGTATATGTCGGGAAACTCCTAAAAGGAGGGGAGAACTTGACCTTGGAAACCATTTGTAAGATTCAGAAAGTGATAGGTGAAGATCTTGTCACCATAGCCAAACCATACACCTATAAAATGGTGATAAGTATTCCAACTTGGTCGAGATTCTCGCCTGACGCAATTAAAAGTGATATATTCTTTGGCAATCAAACGCTGCAAAACGATTATGTACCAACAGCTGGTGATGCCGCATAAATAATTGAAAAAATGGAACAGCAAGTAATGTATAGGTTCAGCAAGATGGAACTCGAACAATTTGCCATGTTCGAGGAAAATTGCAATCCGGAGCCAAAAGAAGTACAGTTTCAGACCGAAGCCCAGTTTTCGTATGACACAGACAATTACATACTGTGCAGTAAGATTATCGTTAATATGTCAGCCCAAGAAAAGCCTTTGGTAAAAGCTGAATTGAAAAGCTATTTCAACCTTTTGCCAGAGTCGGTGGAAAACTTGCGTAAGGATGGTCGTATTATGTTTGCTCCGCCTTTGTTGGTGCAATTTGCCTCTTTGTGTTATGGCTCCATCCGTGGAGTGATATTTACAAAAACGTTAGGCACTCCGCTTAATAGTTTTATTATCCCCCCTGTGTATTTTGGGAATTTGATAGATAAGGGATTTGTTGTTGAAGAATAGTATTGCCAAATACGATATGATAGCGTGTAGCACGTTGTTGTTGCGCGCTATTGTTCTTGTGTTTCCACCACAAATCCCCTCAGCCACGCCCCAGCACTTTAGCCAAAGCAAAAAACGCCCGCTCCTCGACCTACATAGATAAAACTAGTTTTTCACCCAAACGCTTGCGAAATGAAAAACGTTTGTGCTTTTGCCGCACCAGAACTCGCCAAGCTTTATCTGAAATCAAAGATTATATTCAAAACCTCGACCCGATAGATTTTCAAAAACTTGTTGCTGCCTTGCTGCGAGCCATGGGATATTACAATCCTTTCATCTCTCCCAGAGGCAAGGATGGTGGTGTTGATATCATCGCCTACAGTGATCCGTTAGGATTGAAAGAGCCGCGCATTAAAGTTCAGGTCAAACGTTATTCTGACACTGACAAGGTTACAGCTAAAGACGTTCGCAGTTTATTAGGCATTCTCACCACTAAAGAGTCGGCTCTTTTCGTGACCTCTGGTTATTATACCCCTGATGCAGAAGCATCTGCAAAAGACAAAAACATTTGTCTTATCGATGGCAACAAGTTCATCAACCTATGGCAAGAATTCTACCCTAAGATGTCTGATGAAGACAAAGACCGACTGCCTCTGAAATACGTTGCTTTCTTAGGTAAAGAAGAATAATTGAATCATACGGCCTCACTGTCCCAACCCGTCAAGGTGTTCCGCCCCCAGCGAATCTGTTCGTTCGGGTTTTTCAGCCGTTCATCTTCCATAGTGAAGCCTTTGACTAGATATTCGGAAAGGTGTCGTGTAGCCTTGTCGAAATTGAGTACCGCGTTTGCCTTTAAGGGGATAAAAACGAAAAATCCAAAAACGCCATCTTAAAAACGCTTTAAATCAGTTACTTACAAAAAATCGCCGAAAAATGAAATGTACAATTTCTGTTAATTTGGTATAATTTTGCTATAATTTTTGGCGTGGGTGGGTATATGGTTGGTATAACCGATTATAAATATGGGCGGCTACGGGCCGCTTTTTTTGTGCCTGGACGCCGGAAAACGGGGCTGAAAAACGCCGCGGATGGCGTGTAAACAGTGGATTGGGACCATTTTCGCGAGGCCAGGAAAATGATGGCCGAAACGGTTACAAAACGACACCGTTTGAAGGGTGGATGAACAGCGGTTGAACACCCTTTGAACGGCGTTTTTTCATGCCAGAAAACAGCCCTCTGAAATGGTACTTTTTGCCTGAAAAATGGCATTGGGCAGTAGAATGGGCTGTAAAATGGGCAGTAAATACTCGAAAAAAAAGATGCCGAGTTGACCCACATAATATACGTTATCAAGCCGAGTTGACCCCTATATGATTGTTTTTCGACAAGCTTAAAAACAACAATAAAACACTGATTTACAGTGTTTTAAATAGAAAATCACGCACAAAAAGAGGCTAAAAAACGCTTCCTCCCCTATAAACAGTGAAGATTACGGGACGTTCCGTGGGCGGTTTCAACCCGCAGCAGCGCTGCTGTCGGCCTCGTTCTCGGAGGCACCCCCCTGTAACACATCAATCTTTTCTTTTAATAAGGTAATGATCTCCTGCTGATCGTGGATCTTCTCCTTCAACAACCGGATGATCTCTGTTTGATCAGGCGGACTCTCTCCTTGATCATCACGAAACATTGAACCTTCACCGGTAATGAGCCAATATAGATCTAAATCTTTATAAATGGAGATTATTATCTCTATATTTTTGGAAGAAATATGCTCGTTTTTATCCAAAAAACCATTTGACAACCCTGTTTTTTTATAAAAATCAGGCTTTTTTTCTCCTTTTATCTCCAAGTATTTCAATAAGTTAGCCTTTGCAGTCATAATATTTTAGATTTTTTTCTAAAAAATGTTGTTTGAATGAGATTTTAATCTATATTTGCAGTCAGATTTAACAGTTAAACAACGCCCCAAATATACGAAAAAATGACAAAACCACTACACATCACAAAAAACGGCACGGGTGCGGCCATTGCCAAACTGCTCGGAGTGAGCAAGGTGACAGTGAGCAAGGCCATGACCGGCAAGATCGACACGCCCCTGGCACGTAAGATCCGCAAACTGGCCAAGGAGAACTACGGCGCCGTGGAAGTTGGAATTCAATCACCATTTAATAATAAGGAGTAATGATATGAAAAGACAACGTAAAAAGAAATTCGGGTCCTTCCTTTCCGTAATTGGGCTCACCTATGCCATCTGCACCGCTGACGGAATCCCTTTTGAGCTGCTTCACCGTCTCATCGGCGTGGTGGTCTTCGCCTTCGGGGCATGGCTGGCAGAGGCTTACGACTTCCAGGACAAAAAACAGGAGAAAGACGACCGACGGGAGGATCATGACCCTTATCATGAAAAGATATCGGCGCATCCAGCCGGTTGAGATACAGACGAACCATAGGTTTTTTTCATACGCATAAATTTTGGTTTTTAGTTAACAATTTTCCCATCCCCCGCCCATCCGTGAGGCCCGGCGGGGACAACGGCAGGAACAAGGGCCGATGAACGGCAACTCGGCCACAGTCTAATTCAGCTTCATTATCGCAAGGGGTTCGACTCCCCACCTGCCGGCCAACGACACAACGAAATGGAATACTTCAACAATATACTGGCAGTGGAAGCCGGATGGATGATCGAGCAGGGAGTGATGAGTAAGATAGAGTACGACAATCTATCTCATCATAGCAAAGACATCCAAGTGGTGCGCCGTGCCTGTCGCAACACTCCGGCGCTGGTGGCCTACGACAGCCTTCCCGACCGCTTCAAGAAAGCGATCATCGAGAAGGTGGGCGACCCCCGCCAGGCGGCCAAGCACAACGTGCTGGAGGGCCTGGTCGAGCACTCGGCGGAGGCCACACGGTGGTTCGAAGACTTCACGCTGGCCGACGGACGCCACCTTCCGATGGACGTGCGCCCTGTGTACTACGCCAACGCCATCGTTCTCAACGCCATAGGCCACCTGATTGAGAACCGCAGCTCTAAGCGCAAGGCCCTCGGCGGCAAGGCCACCCGTTTCTGGGACGAGATCAGCGAGGCCGTGAAGGGCCTCGACCACGACAAATGGCCGTGCAGCCTGCCCGAGAACCCTCGGTCGCTGGAGCGCAAATACAAGGAATACCGCAAGGAGGGCTACACCGCACTGGTGCACAAGAACTTCACCGCAGGGCTGAAGAACGCCGCGAAGGTGGCCACCGAGGAGAACGAGGCCATCCTGGTGAGCCTCATGGCCGACCCGCGCAACCTAGACAACGCACAGGTGGCGAAGCTCTACAACATGGTGGCGGCACAGATGGACTGGAAGAAGATCACCTCGGCCACCGTGGCCGTGTGGCGCGACAAATGCGACAACCTCATATATGGTTACAGACGGGGCAAGGAGCTATACCGGTCGAACAAGGCGATGCAGGTGAAGCGCAGCGCGCCGACGCGTCCGCTCCTCTTCTGGACATTGGACGGATGGGACGTGGAGCTGCTCTACCAGGAGCGCAACAAGAAAGGCGTTGTGACCTACACCAACCGGCTGACGCTTGAAGTGGTGCTTGACCCATGTGCCAACTACCCGATAGGATTCGCCATCGGAAAGAACGAGGACGCATCCCTGATACGCGAGGCGCTGCGCGACGCGGTGCGCGAGACGCAACGGCTGTTCGGCAAGATGTACCGCGCAGTGCAGATACAAAGCGACCATTTCGCCAAGAAGGCCATGATGCCAATCTATGTGACGGTGGCCGAAAAACCGACGCTGGCCAGGGTAAAGAACGCCAAGACAAAGCCCATAGAGCACTGGTTCGACTACTTCAACGAGAAATACTGCCACCTGTGCGACAACTGGAGCGGCCACGGCATCACCAGCGAAAAGGACAACCAGCCCAACATGGAGGCGCTGGAAGTCCGGAAAAAGGACTTCCCCGACAAAGATGGGCTCATCAGGCAGATCGTGGGCTTCATCCAGATGGAACGCGCCGAGAAACATGAGCAATACGTCGCTTCATTCAGCGACGAGGGGTTGGACGAACTCACCACACAGCAATACCTGATGGCCTTCGGGCAGAGCAGCGGCGACCGCCGGTATCTTCTGCAGGGGTCGGGCATCACGGCGACAATCGGCGCGCGCAAGATGTACTATGACTGTTTCGACACCCGGTTCCGCAACCACGCGTCAACCCAATGGCAGCTGCGCTACGACCCTGAGGATCCCAGCTACGCCTTGGCGGTGAACGCTGACGAGAGCCTCCAGTTCGTGCTGGAGGAGAAACACATCCAGCCCATGGCGCTGGCCGACCGCACCGACGGCGATGCCGCGGAGCTGAAGCGGGTGATGGACTTCAACCGCCGCAACGAGGAGGAACTGACAGAGAAGATGAACAGCCTGCGTGAGACCGCCTTTGGAGTGCTGGAGCAGACCACCCTGAGCAAGACGATGCTCACCGACAGCCGTGGCCAGCACAAGCTGCCCAAGGCGAAGGCCAGGCTGAAGGCCGCCGAACTGGTTCCAGCCGAGGTGGTTGACGATGACGAATTCACCTTTGACATGTACTAATCAAATCGCATAATATCAAATCAAAGAGAAGGGAAAATGGAAGACATCAAGAAACAACAGATCGCCAACGCGCTGCGCCGCTACTGCGAGCGCTACGACAGCCAGGCGAAGGCCGCCAACTCGCTGAAGAACGTGAGCTCGGCCACCGTCAGCCAGATGCTGAACGGCAAGTGGGAACTCATCAAGGACGAGATGTGGCGCAACGTGGCCGCCCAGATCGGCTACAAGGACGAGAAATGGAACGCGGTGCCCACCCGCGACTACGTGATCATCAACCGCATCCTCGCTGACGTCCAGGACAACGCGCTGGTGATGGCCGTCACCGGCGACGCCGGCAGCGGAAAGACATTCGCCCTGAAGCAGTACACCGAGTCGAACCGACAAGTGTATATGCTGTGCTGCAACGAGTACTGGAACCGCACGGCCTTCCTCGGCGAGCTGATGCAGGCCATGGGACGCGACGCGTCGGGATTCTCTGTTAACGACATGATGAACGAGGCGGTGCGGTACCTGAAGATGCAGGAAAGGCCGCTGATCATCCTCGACGAGGCCGACAAGCTGAGCGACCGGGTGCTGTACTTCTTCATCTCGCTGTACAACGCCCTGGAGGACGAATGCGGGCTTCTGCTGGTGGCCACCAGCCACCTGGAGCTGCGCATCAAAAGGGGCGTGAAATCCAACAAGAAGGGCTATAACGAGATATGGAGCCGCATTGGCCGCAAGTGCGTCGCCCTGAAGGGTGTGTCGGCTGCCGACATCACGGCGGTGTGCGAGGCCAACGGCGTGACCGACCCGAGGGACATCGACGCGGTGATCAACGACTCGGAGTGCGACCTTCGCCGCGTTCGCCGCAAGATACATGCGATAACCAAACAGAAAGGAGCGGCGTGATGAACGACAGACTGACAGCAAAACAGAACCGCCACCTGTGGTGGCTGCTCGGGGAGCTCGACCTGAAGGACTGCGTGGCCGACCTCGTGATGGAGGAGACGGGCGGGCGCACCGCCAGGGTCAGCGAGCTGGAGTTCATCGAGTGCATGAACCTCATCAACCGGCTGGAACAGTACATCCGCAAGCCCCAGGAGAACCGTTCCCAAGAGGGCGCCAAAGAACTGGACCGCAAACGCAAGGGCGTGATAAAGGCCATCTGCGCCTACGGGGAACTGACAGGACGCCACTGGAACGCCGACTACGCCAAGGGCATCGCCACCCGCGCAGCGGGACGCGACCGCTTCAACGAGCTCACCGAGGCCGACCTGACAAGGGTTTACGCGGAGTTCTGCCGCAAGCAGAAAACGGCGGCTGTGAGAAAGGAACTGGATGACGGGGTGACGGCGGGAAGATACACCGTCACCGCTGACGGGAAACTGAATGAGTCGCTATGAAAAGAGCCTTGACCATCACCGACATCAGGGACTACGTGGCGAAGACCTACTTCCTTGACGGCCAGCTTGGCGCCTCCCTCGGAGAGGTGGAGCTGACCGGAAGCTGGATCGTGTGGGGAGGTTCGGCCAACGGCAAGACGCGCTTCGCCCTGCAACTGGCGAAGGCGCTTGCGCACCACGTCCGGGTCGCCTACGACAGCCTGGAGGAAGGGTTGAGCCTCTCGATGCGCAACGCCATCGAGGACGTGGGCTTCGCCGACGTGAAGCGTAACTTCATACTGCTGGACGGAGAGGGCGTCGCTGAACTCAGGGAACGGTTGAAACGGCAGCGTTCGCCCAAGGTGGTGATCATCGACTCGCTGCAATACACTGGCCTTACCTACACCGAATACAAGGCGCTCAGGGCCGAGTTCCGGAACAAGCTGTTCATCTTCGTCAGCCATGCGGATGGCCGCAACCCCAAGGGGGCGGTGGCCAACTCGGTGAAGTACGACGCCTTCGTGAAGATCTACGTGGAAGGCTACAGGGCATATCCGCAAAGCCGCTTCGGCGGCGGCGAGCCATACACCATCTGGGAGGAGGGCGCCGAGAAATACGGACTGATACACTACTAATCACATTTAATAACCAACTAAACAATAATTAAAATGATGTACTACATTGAAAGACCGAACACCTGGCGAGCGGCCAACCGCAAGTGCGCCGAGCTACAAGAGTTTGTCGGGCGGTTCAAAAACTGCCTCATTGCGGACGATATTTCGCGTGATGCGCTGATTCAGGAACTCCGTCACAAGGTGGAAGAATTGAACGCCGCCTACCCACGCACGAAAAGGCTGAAGGTGAACTTTAGCTTCAGCAACTTCATTTCTTGCCTTCCTGAAGAGGGACATGTCGATGAATATGTCTTCACCATCGACATACATCCAGTCAGGAATACCTACAAGTTCGCCGAAAAAGCCAATGTTTTGAAGGAAGGAGACGGGAAATGAAGGAATCTGACATCCACAGGCTGGAAAGAGCGAAAGAGCATCTTGAGAGCGCATTAGGTTACATTGAAAAAGTTGCGGAGAAGCAAACGGGAAACCTTAAAACAACCCTTGTGCTGTTTATTTCCGAGCCAATAAAATGCAATATAGAATCTCTTTCGGGGCAGATTAAGGCACTGAAAGAGAATCCGAACCATGAACCACAGATTAATGTCGAAGTTTCGATCAAAACACCATTTGAATAATACTTATAATACCAATCGAAAATGAAAATCACAATTGAAATCACCGTTGAAGAGGCAAGGATGCTTCTTCAGCACGAAGAAAAGCCCGAAATCACGGACGAACTCCATGAGGATTTCGAGGAGACAGACATCAAGCCAGATTCAGAACCGAAGCCTGAATCCGATCTAAAACCACAGCCGAAGCCGGAACTTGACCGCAAAAAACTAAAGACGAAAAGAGGTGTCAGGCGCGATAGCAAGCCCATTGATGTGTGCGACAACGGCGAATGGGTTCACCTCGCATCGATCAAACAGGCGGCGGACCACATCGGATGCTCGACGTCGCTGTTGGCGACCGCGTTGAAGAAAGGCCACAAGTGCCATGGTCATGAGGTTCGGTATCATGAGGAGGGAATTGATGAAAACATCTTACCCCGAGAAAACGGACATGAATGACCCTGAATACAACGAGCTGCTGCGCCGCGCCCTGGAGCCTTTCCGCCCGACACGCACCATGGATGACGTGTTGAAACGCGAGGCCGAGATCCGTGAGGCGAGCCTTGCCGCCTTCAAGGATGAGGCGAAGCGAATGGGTAAGGACAGGCGCAAAACGGAGACCGAGAGAGGCGGCTTCATCCCGCAGATGGATTATGGAATCAAATTCTACTTTTAAAACATATTCATTAATCAATTAAACATCATTTAAAATGGACAAGACATCAGTATTCGAGGCAAATCATAGATTCGCCACAGAGAGAAAAGAAATCGTGGCCGACTACAACAGTCAGGTCGCCGACCTTCAAGCGGAGCTTTCCCTTAAAGTCAGGAAACTTCAAAAAGAGAAAGACCGCAAGTTGCTCGACGTATCGAAAAGGCAGGACGCCTTCATGGAGCAGTACCGCCAATGGAAGCAAGAACAATATGAGAGACAACGGATGAACGAACAACTAAACAACAATTAAAATGAAAACACCGGGACATTTCATCAAGTGCGTGATATGCGGCGAAACCAAAGAGGAATTTGGCAACAATGCCATGCCGTTGGCCAAAGGCGTATGCTGCGATTCATGCAATAGAGAAGTTCTATTGGCAAGGCTCGACGCGGTATTCAATGCAGAAATATTTGGATAAATGGACGGCACATTGTTCAACATAGAAGACTATACCGACGAGCGTGTGCGCCGTATCATGCAGGGCAAAACGTGCAGAACATGCGACAACCGTGTGCGGCACGACTACAGCAAAAGCACCTACTACTGCAAAGCGCATGAAAGCGGACGCACCGCCAACGGCCTTCTGAAGGTAAAAGCTAACCAACCGGCTTGCATACGATACACCAATCAAGACAACCAATAACAATCACTTAAACATCATTCAAAATGGCAAAGACAAGAGAAAAGAAAGTGGTCGTGAGCGGCGTGACCGCCGACCAGATGGAGACGGCATTCGCCGACTTCGCACGCGCCGACGCGCGGATCCAGAAAATCAACGCTACCATGGACGTGGAGATGACCCGCATCCGCGAGAAGTACCAAGACGAGCTGTCGAAGCTCCAGGACCAGAAAGACAAGGCCTTCGATGTGCTGCAGACCTATGGCATGGAGAACCAGGCGGAGCTCTTCTCGAAGAAGAAGAGCCTTGAGACCGTCCACGGCATCATGGGCTTCCGCACAGGCACCCCGAAGCTGAAGACCCTGAAGGGATTCACTTGGGCAAGCGCACTACAACTGGTGAAGAAGTTTCTCCCCGGCTATGTACGCCAAACCGAGGAGATTGCCAAGGACAAGCTGCTGGCCGACCGCGACATTGACGTGATGGTAGCGGGCGATCCGCTCGGGCCGGGCAAACCTGTCCGCGAACAGATGGCTAAGTGTGGAATCACCGTCGTTCAAGACGAGACCTTCTATGTTGAACCCAAGAAGGAGGAAGTCTGACCATGGGCAACCACTGCGTTTACACGGTGTGCCGGGAGTGCGGCGAGGAATACTGCGTCCGCTGCCATTTTGGGAGCTGCCCGAAGTGCGGCACACCGTGGGACGCGAAGCCCGTGAGTCCGGACAGTTGCATCAGGATGATGAAAGGAGGGCTCGACAAAATGACCACAGAAGAGATATACCGCGCCGCCTGCCTTCTTGGCAAGACCGACAAGATGAAGCTGGTGAACATGATCCTCGGCAGCCTCAACGAGAAGATTCCCAGAAAAGAGCTGGAGGATGATAACACACCCACGTACCCCGTGCACGAGGCGATGTGCGTGTTCGACAGCTACGTGCTGAAGGCCAAAGGGGTGCGCTACTCGCCCAACGGCCTCTACAAGAACCTCGACTACAAACACATGCGCGAGCTGCTTGTGAAGTTGGAGGAGCGCATGGTGGAATCGGGTGTAGTGATGATCGACGACGAAAAGCGCATCGATACGTTGAGGTCGTTCCTCCATGCGGTGCGCGAGATGCGCAACACCTGGTACTTCGACTACCGATTCACCCCTGCCGGCCTCAACACCGATTTTGAAAAAATCTACATCGCACTCAAAACCCAACGCAACCATGGACAACAGTCTGCCTTCAGTTACCTCTAACCAAGCCGTTTCGCTTCCTACACGCGACAGCTTGGCGCACTGCCCGGTGGCGCAGCGGCTGTACGACCGCACAGGCGGCGCTGACGGCATCCCGCTGGGAGCCGTGGCGGTGGTGAACTCCACCGACACGTCGGTTGCCACCGCTGCCGACTCGGTGCGCCATGCGGGGGTGAGTGTGACCCGCTTCTCCAAGGAGTTCGGTGAACGCACGCTGGCTGCCCTGGTGCTCACTCACCTCACCCTGGTGGAGGACATGGCCAACGTGGCCCGCCCGATGAAGCCGGAGGCGATGGCCATGCTGGCAAAGAAGGTGACGGCCATGCTGCTGGAGGAGGACGTGACAGTCAACTTGGCCGACCTCCAGATTGTGGCTGACCGCCTGATCAACGGCGAGGCGGGCAACGTCTATGGCGGCCTCAACAGCCAGATCGTCACCAAGGCTTTCACCGACTACATCCGGGAGAAGGCCAACGCCTTCGCCGACTGGAGGCAGGAACAGGCCCGTGAGCACAGCTTCGGAAGCTTCGGCTCTGACAGGAGCAAGGAGTCCGCCAGGCTGAAGGACCAGCAGGCGATGAGGATGTACATGGAAGGAACACTTAAAAAGGATTTAAAAACAGATTAATTATGCAAAAAGTAAGAGAATACCACAAGAACACCATCGAGATTTGCCGCAACTGCGGCGGCACTGGCCGTGATCGGTCGGTGCTTGGTCTCATCAAGAGCGAGTGCCCGGTGTGCGACGGCAGCGGGCGCGTGGAGAAGACAACCGACATCACCATAACGGTAAGACCTTTCAAGTGATGGGCAGGAAGCGCTACAAATCGACCAAGAAGCGGATCAAGGCCATCCGCGATATCGTGTTGGCGGAGTACCAGCCCGGCGACCAGAGCCGGTGCTATGCCGCCATCTGGCGCCGAAGCGTGTGGCCGGTCTATGGCATCTGCTACAAGACTTTCCTCTCGTACCTCGGCGTGCCGCCATCCGAGCTGGAGGAGGAACCCGAAACGCAGGACATAAGCCAGCTCTCGCTGTTCGACTGAAAAAAATGAAAAACAACTATCATTAATAACACTTAAATCACTAAACGATGAACGTATTTGAAGCAAAAAAAATCGCTGAAAACGCATTTGACAACGCAATAAGCAACAATGTTGTGTCAACAGGATACAGATACATTGTGGTATCTGACAAAGAAATGGATGCAATGCTTGTTCCAGACCTGAACACCGCATACCAGTGCGGATGCAAATGGATTTTCAGAGCGCGCAGAAACTGTGGATCAACAGTCGTTGAACTGTGTGAATTGCATTAATTCAACAAGTCCACCTCTTAAACACGAAGCCCCGACGACCTTCATCGCCGGGGATTTTTTTCACTTTGACGCAAAAAGTGGCACATTTTGCTTTCAAATTGAAATTTTGCATTAAATTTGCAAACAAATTTAATTAACTAATCAATTCAAATCATTTCAAAAATGTCAGACGAACTATTGATGTATAGGGAATTTGTTCGTATGCTTAGCGAAAAATCAGACAGCCGTATCTTCTTGAACAAAGGTGCGGATCATGCTCTTATTGTTCTTGAGCGAATATTTAAGCAGTCCAGCGATACTGTAAGAATATTCGCTGGAAACCTATGCCTCACAGTGGGTAACAAGCCAGAATACATTCTCGCATTAAGTGACTTCATTGAAAGAGGCGGTAAGGTCAGAATCATGTTGAATGATTATAACGAGGATCTTGCAAAAGATTCTAACCTATACATGCGTTTGGCCTATTATAAGAGTAAGGGCAGTGATATCATCATTAAAAAAACGACAGCAAAACCGTATTTGGAATCCGACCCCGATCAGAAAGAAGTTCACTTCACCGTTGGAGACAACAAAGCCTACCGCATGGAAACCGATATCAAACAAAGAGCGGCGCAATGCAGTATGAACCGCCCCGAAACTGCGGCCATGGCAGCGGAGTTCTTTGACGGCTTATTCAATGGCAGCGAATCCACGGAAATCGATATCTTAAGCATGTTTGGTTATAATGAGTGAGTTTTATTCTGTTATCCAGCTGCTCGCAACCCTGGCAATGGGGTTTGTCATCTTGGGTTATTCCGAGTTTTTCATTGGCATCCTAAAAACAAAGTTCTTCCATGCTGATGAGGCAATATCCAAAGCTGAAAAAGAATGTCTGTCTTCAATTCCTGATAAGTCCACAAGAGATAACCTGAAGCCCACCAAAGTGGGGAAAAGGAACACCTCTAAAGAAATTGAAGAATTAAGAATAAATTGTGAAAACATAGAGTGCAAGATAAAAGATTTCGTGAATCAATCCAGAAAGGATCTTGAAGAAATGAGTAAGTTGCGAAGCCTTGTATCAATGAGTCTTTTTGTTTTCATGTTTACAGTCACCCTCTTATTTTTGCCGAGTTTGAAACAACAATACGGAAGAATTGTCAACCTGTTCCTGCTGCCGTATTCCTCGTTGTGCATCATATACATGGTTTTCGGATGGATATTCGGTGAAAAGGCTGACAATTGTAAATTGTTGAAATTTGAATCACATCGGCATCCGATCATTTATTTTTTTTCGACATGCCTGGTTTCCGTTGCTTTTGTGTTTATCGCCTACTGGCAGGCTCTTGACTTTGGCAATCTGTGGAAGTATTTGTTTGTTGCACTTGTCCTTGTGGGATGGCTCAACTTTGTGATGTATGCACTTTTTATCAGACAAGCAATAAGTCGGCTTAAGTATGCCGTTGAACAAAGAAAGAAACCCATCGTTGACGAATGCAACAACAAAAATTTGAAACAACAATGCGATTTATTGATCAATGTCGCCAAAATGGCCGAATCTTAATAGTTTTGCTGAAAAACTAATTTGAACATGAAACCCCGACGGAACCAACCGCCGGGGCTTTCTGTTTCCATGACCTTGCCGGGTTCAGAATCCCTGCATCCAGCTGTCATCCCTGCAGCTGAGATCCTTCAGGTGACACTGGTACTCCTCCACACTGTCCACGAAACGCTCATGGTCGTGGTTGATGACGGAGCCGGTGCGGACGAGGGCGTTGAAGTTGGCATCGGCGAACTCGGCGGTCTGGCCGTGGAGCTGGCGGAACACAATACCGGGGATGTCGAGGTATGCCAGGGCGTCCTCGCGGCTCACCTTGGGCACGTTGGCGGCTGTGTTGGCGTGCCATGGCGTTACAATGTGGAGACGGACGGTGACGGTGGCGTCCTGTGTGAATGACTTGTCGGTGCGCCACTGCAGTGGCATGAACTCGACGAAGACAGCGGGAGTGACGAACGGTGTTTCCTGCTCGATGAACTCGACCTGTCGGTTCCAAAGGTCGAAGTGCTTGAAGAGGGGCTGTCCCTTCTCGTCGTTGATGGCCATCAGCTTCTGCTCGATGGCGAGGTAAAGGTTTTTCAGCATGGTGTTATTTATTTGGTAAGAGTTGAGAGATAAAGGTTGATTTGTTTTTCGATAGTAGTCATAAGTTCTTTGGCATCGCCCATGAACTGACGTCGCCAGGCATGGTAACCGTAGCCACGAACTTGCTGCCGTATCGCCTTGCCTTTGCGATGGATGGTGCGGTGGTGCGGCTTGACATACTGTATGCCACCCTCGTTGTGGACGCGGGCGTAGGGTACGTGCTCGTTTCCGGCTGAGATGACCACCTGCTTTTCAGATATCTCAGACGGGCGTATGCTGTTCATGAGGTTGCCGCTTTCCACCAGCGTGGAGCCTGTGGATTTCTTCGTTCGCCGCCAAGGTCTTCCATCGTAGGCTTTGTCATCGAACCTGCCTGTGAAGTACTCTCTGGCCGTTTCGGCAATGATTTGGGAGCATTTCATGGGAACCACCTTGAGGCTGGCGACCCACTTTTCAAGTTCTTGGACGGTCATTGTCGTTCCTCTTTTTCGATTTCACTGCCTCGTTGCACGAGGGCTACCCAAGCGAGTATGGTTCGTATGGACATATCCTCGTCGTACTCGTCGATGTTGAGATCTGTGACTTCGTTGTTGCAACGCTCAAAGGCCTGGTTGACCATGTTTGTTGAATCCTCGTCCTTTGCCATCATCATAATCTGTGCGACGGCAAGGTTGAGCGCTTTCTGTGGGATTTCGATTTGTACTTTCATTCTTACCTATTTTTAATAAAATGCAACATTTATTCTTGTTTTTCTGTCATAACAATCCTTCCTGTCATCAGAGGTTCCAGCAACGAATCCCTCAATTCTGCATACAGCAGTGTCTCCAGGTCGTTCATCGTCCGTATGTGCTGGCTCCATAGTTGGAAAAATGACACAAGGACCGGCGACAGAATCTCTTTGTCCGTTTGGATGATCTTCAGCTCCTTGCTGCTGGTTTTGTCAATATAGTCGGGGAGCTCCAGCTTTTCGGCTATTCCACATTGCGCGAGGCCTTTGTTGCATCCTTCGGTGATTTGCCTTGATTGTTGGTGAAGCTCAATTATTGTGTCCAGCTGCAACTCTTTCGCCCACACCTTGTTGACCGTGACCTTGACCGTGTTTCTCAATCGGTTGATGCGGTTGATGTCGCGCACAATGTCGTTGAAGTCTCGGTGGGTTGTGTGTTCCTCGTCTATCGTCATCTCCTTGTATCGACCGAATGACAGGCTATATTGTTTTTCGCGGATTGCCCCGGTGCACACGATCTTGGAGACCTTGGTGTCGCAGGTGCAGAGTGAGCAAATGGCCTCTATGTTAGTGTCCGTGAAACCGACAAGTTCCTTTTTATAGACCCTGTTTTCATGGCAGGCGGCCCCTGTTCCGCGTTTAAGGCGTTCAACCTTACTTCCCGCTTCCGACGCGTCAACCAAGGCGACCGCTCCCTCTTTGTTGTCGCCGAGCAAAAACACGTTGGTCGCAATGGTTGTGCAATCAAACATGTTGGAAGGCATCAGGATGGAGGCGATAACCTGATTGTTCTCTACAAGTTTTTTCCTGTCGTCAGCCTCGGCCATGCTTGTCGCGCATGTGGGGGGCAGTATCAGCACCGCACGCTTCGCCACCGACAAGCACCTGTTTACGAATCCGTAGTTCTGGAGCTTGCCGTTCACGTGTATGTTGAAAGGTGGGTTGCTGATGGCGAGATCTGTTTTTATGGGGTTTTCAGGAGCAAACAAAGCCTCTTCAACGCTGCTGTACTTGCCGCCTTTTTTCAGCACCCATGCCTTTTCTGTCTTTCCGGTCAGGGCGTCGCCGTTGCGCACCTCCCCTTCGATATTCCGCACCGCGAGATTGAAAAGAAGCAAAGGAATCACCTCGGAATCCAGTTCTTCACAGAACACCGTTATGTCCTTTGCATAGCTCCATACCGCCAGTGTGAGGCTTCCCGATCCGGCGCAGCAATCATAGAGCGTTTTACCGCCTTCGGCAACCAGAAGACGGGCGCAAAGCCTGGCAAGTGAAGTCGGGGTGTAGTCCTGCTTCTTGGTCTTGCGGTCGGCGTGCCAGAGCTGCCAACATATTCTCAGCTCATCCTCGGTGATGTCGGGGAAGAGCTCGACGTATTGGTCGAAATACTCATTCCTTTTGGGTGACAGCAGTACCCTGTTGATGACCTGGCTGAAGTTTTCGTGTTCTTCGGCTTCAAATGTCCTGAGCAGCAGCTGGTATTTATCCTTCAACTCCATTTTTTTGTAGTTTTGCGGTTTGAAACAATTGTTTATGAAAAGTTGGAAAAAGTTACTCTATGGACGGGAGATACTTCGCAGCATCCAGCGTGACGATCTGCTTCGCAAAGCCGATTCACCCGACGGACTGAAGGTGGAGTTTGAATATCCGTTGAATGAAAACAACAAGGATCTGTGGCGGATGCTGTGCCACATGCGGCAATACAGGCTTATCGACGAGCGGGAGCAGGGCTTATGGCGTACCACCGAGGAAGGCAAGGATTTTCTTGCCTCGGGCGGGTATGTGGGCGAGGTGAAGCGCCAGAAGGCGGCAGTACGTGCCCTCCGTGTTAGCATACTGGCACTATTCATCTCATTTGTCACCTTCCTCGCCTCGTTTTTCGGATGGTTTGGCCGCCAATGAGTTGAGATATTCACGGAAATACCAAACTTGATAGGCTATGTGTATCGCTGCAGCGGGCGTCACGATGATGCAGATGATGGCATCCCTGATTTTCTTTAAGATCTTCTTCATTTTTTTGTGTTTTACTATTATTTAAATTCTTGATAAATATGATTACACCTTCAATTAAAGACAAAGTATTAGACAAACTGGTGGAAGATGACACTATCAAAAAGGATTTTGACATATACCGTTTGTCGGAAGAACTTGGAATGACTCCGGAAGTGCTGGACGCGATACTGAAACATTTCGAGGAGTTAGGTCTTTGCCGTGTCAGATGGTTCATGGGAGGCGGTTTCCAAGTTGTGCTCAACGTAAAGGCACATGACATGGCGCTTCACGGAGGGTTCGTGGCCCAGGAGGAGCATCTTAGAGACAGCCTGAAGAAGCTTCAGCTTGAATTGGATAGCCTTCGGCCTTCCTTTCCTGAAAGAGCGGCGCGGATCACTGGCATTGTTGCCGACATCAGCACCGCCTTGGGTCTTTTTTGGCCTTTCAAGTAACTCCATCCTGGCGGCGATTTGCTCAATGTCGGCCAACTCGCTGTCGGCCATTGGGTCTTGTGTGTACTCCTTGATGAACTTTCCGTCGATGTAGAGTGTACGTGTGATCGCTTTTATCATTTTTTTTCAATTTTTACTTGTATTATCCAAATAATTTGTATTTTTGCGCTGCGTGATTGTGGTCAACATAAGAAACCCTCGCACGCTCCGCCATATCATCCGATATGGCTTTTTTCATATATTATAGTGTCGTTCTGGATGCAGATAATCTTCTCAAACCTTGTCCACTGGTTTGGATCACCTTTCAATCCGTTGAACTTATTAAGCCCATCGATGAAGGTTGTTTTGTTAAAGTTTCCTTTCGGAAAATACAAAATCGCAATTTTACATCCTGGCTTTTTCGCACAGTGCTTCAAACCGTCTCGAATATTGTTCGCGGTAGCAGTTTCCTTGCCCGCTATTTCAAACAACATTCCGTCCCATAACCCTTCGGTATTTCTCTTTCTGAAGACATTATGAACTTCCCTTTCCAATATTACGGAATGACCCTCATTAAATCCGGTGTCTCGAACCTTTACCTCATATTTTCCTTTATGCTCGTCGAAATTATGTTCAACGTGAGTGGCTTTCAAACCGGCGTTTTCCCATTTGAAATCAACATCCACGTAATCGGGATCCTTGAGCAGGGCGACATATTGCTGGTGGCGCTCGGCGAACGGACGGAAAAAGTCCTCCACCTCGGTTCTTCCACTTTTCCCTGCCTTCTGAACATACGTGCATTGGTCGGTGAAGATCTGCCCGGTGTCAGCCGGATTACCTTCCAGCCCTTTTGCCGGTCGGATGCCTTCGGGGTTGTCGCCGGTGACGGGATCGTCGGTCTCCTCCCAGTCGCATTTGCAGTTCCACAGGTTGCCAGGCTGGTTGGTCTGCCAGAAGGGGTCGTTCTTGGTCCACACGCGGTTATAGAAGGGCATGTGCTGCTCCCTCGGGTTGGCGCTGCGGCTGGGGAGCCACCGGAGGTTGGGGAAGAGGAACATGTTGTCGTCCTGGCTGAACTGCTGCCACTGGTGGGCGGTACGGGCGCGGGCCACGGCGGTGTTGTACTCGGCAGCTTGGTAGCGGTTGAAGGTGTTGAGCACGGCACGTGCCATACGGTCGAACTCTTCGGGGCTACGCGCCACGCCGTCGCT
>JAEEGG010011398.1_pt1 | contig 19388 bp, 13 predicted proteins | sample 9134161 | NCBI WGS metagenome assembly JAEEGG01 (sample SAMN16246543, study PRJNA631951) | gut metagenome | biome: gut microbiome; feature: rumen; material: CR-attached | host: Bos | place: Iran: Karaj | collected 2018-10 | reverse complement strand
CCTCTTACCATTCCGAACAGAGAAGTTAAACCTTGTAACGCCGATGGTACTGCGAAAGCGGGAGAGTAGGAAGCCGCCACCTTACAGGAGACTCGAGTTGCTATAGCTCGGGTCTCTTTTTTTGTATCTATTACATCATACTTTTCGCATTATAAATACCTGCTCATACAATAACCAACGGATTTGTACGTTTATAATATGCTGACCTATTTATTTATGAAGAAAGCCGTTGAGTAATTAATGATAGTTCGTGTTTATAATATGTATTCATTGAGATTGCTCCTTCAAGTGATGCTTTCACTGTTTGTGGGTCTCTCGCTCTCCTCCTGCAAGCACGGGAACCCTGTGGCCGACCAGAGTCTCGATCGTATCGAGTCATTGGTCAAAGAGCATTGTGACTCTGCACTGCTTGAATTGATCCGACTTGACAGCCTGATCACATCGGGTGCTGTGCATCTCGAAGGAGATGCGCAGCACGCCCGCTATGCCCTGCTCAAGACGCAGACGCACGACAAGAACTGGATTGACGATACCAACGACAGCCTTATCCTCAGCGCCGTCCGCTATTATGACGACCATGGCAGCGAACGGGAACGGATGCTCGCGCATTTCTATCATGGCGCCATCTTCCGCAATGCCAAGGATTATGGTGCTGCCTTCGTCGCCTATCGTCAAGCGGAAAGCCTGGCTAAAGAGATAAATGATAACTATTATCTTACTCGTATTAATGGAAACCTCTTCTCTCTCAGCTACGAAACATATAGCAAGGATGCTATCATGTATGCTCAAGAGAATCTAAAATACGCTCGCAAAATAGGAGATGCTCGTGAAGCTATTTTAGCAAAGGCTGATATGGCCAAATATTACTTTGTAAGATTGAAATATGACTCTGCTGAGTTATTGTGCCATGAGGTGATGGACTCTCTCCCGGCAACAGATCCAATAGTCCAATCTTGCCTTACCTTTTATATTGAGCAATGCATGACGACAGAGCAGTATATTCTTGCTGATAGCCTGATTGGTTTATTAAGGAAACCTATTTATAAACCAGTTGACCTCATGAACAATGCCTGTTTATTTCAGATAAAAGGACATAAAGACAGTGCTGATACTTATATTAATCTCGCTAAACAATCGATAAAGACACCAGAACAATGGGTCTATTTTTATGAAAAAAGTAGTTGGATAGCAAAAAAACGAGGCAACTATGAGGAAGCCTTCGACATGAAACATAATCGATTTGAGGTTGAAAATGATGTAATTACCTCGATTTTTTCAAAATCCGTATCTGATTATCAGCGTGATTTTGAGAGCATGCAAAAGAATCAAGCCGAATATCGATATGCCGAATACAAGAGCAGGTCTACCTTTGTTGCAGTCATATGTATTCTCATAGTAGGCGTGCTTTTTGCAGTTTTTTATAAATTGTTCAAGAGGCGAAGCCTATTACTTGACGAAGCAATAACCAGAAATGTCGAACAGTGTATCCTGCTCGAAAACCAAGAGACGACCGTAAGTGAACTGAAGTCACAGATTGAGTCTTTGCAACAAAACCTAATGACAGCTAAGTCCGCGACTATATCCAGCAAATTGAGTAAACTATTAGTCAAACGGTTTAAGTTCCTTGATAGGATAGGAATTTTGTTCTTCTCAAAGCAAAAAGAATATGGCCTAGAACGAACAATCTATAATGCCATTCATAAAGAGTTAAAAAATCTACAATCAGGAAATAAGACTATCAAAGAAATTGACCAACTCATTGACGATTATACCGAAGGTGCTATGACCAAGGCTAAGAATAAGGAAATGAAATTAAGCGATGATGAAGTCGAGCTTTTGCGCTACATGTTAATGAACTTATCAAACGATACAATCCTCTATCTGCTTGACTTTGACAATAGATTAGCTCTTTATAAGCGCAAAGATCGCCTAAAACAGAAAATCAAAACATCTGAGTGTAAATTTGCTAAGGAGATTTTCGCCTATTTACAACACAAAACAGCCACAAAATAACTTATGTCTAAATTAACAATTGTTAATTTATTATTAGCAAAAGAATAACAAACATCTAACTTATTGATTCAAAAAGAAAAAAAGCATGTCTAAATGACGTGCTTTTTTTTATAATTGTCTAAACTTATTGAAATAAAATAACATAACTTTGCAGTGCAAAGCTCAATCATTTTAATACACAACCAAATGAAAAACAAGAAGTCATTTATTTCAATTTTAACAATTAGTGTTTTTGCTCTATTTACAGAGTTGAATGCCTCATCATCAATAAATGATATAGGTCATATACCATTGAATCCTGAGCCTATTGAAAGCTTAGGACATCGTGCGCCAACCACCGTTCCCATCCAGTGCTACTACTCGAATGGAGAACTGACATTCACCTTCTCCGCCGACCTCGGCACAGTGGAATGCGAAGTTGTCCGTTTATCCGACGAGACGGTTTACGAAGCCACCTTCTACGCCACCAACGGCGGTTACGACAGTCTCTATGTCTCTACCGCACCTGATGACTACGAAATCACCCTCACGTGCGCGGACGGTACTATATATTATGGTGAATATAGTATAGAGTAGCCGTTAATCGTCTGCACTTTACTACGAAAAAGTAAATCTTAATTATTTTCCGTCTTTTTAATTAAAATATAGAGAACATTAAACCAATAGAAACATAGAGAATCTAATAATAAAGTCCACTACAAAAGTATATCCAACTAATAAATACAATTATCAAATTGTTTTATTTTACTTAAGTTAAGTGGGCTTTATTATCCAAAAATTATTGAATCTATGAAAAAATACTTAATATTATTAATTCTGACAACATTGTTTATAAGTTGTCATACACAATCCAAAATAATTAATGATATGCCTGAAACCTTAGTTTGTCATCATTACAAGATTTTGGAAAATGGTTATTTTTCATTTCTATTAAAGGATGAAGTGTCGTTCAGAGTTCTTAGGTATCATTATTCTATAAACAAGAATGCAAATACTATTCTATGTAGTGCTTTGCCCGAAGAATCCCTAGATTTAGATTCTATATATGACTATCGATGGAAGACATCAGAATCGTTTAAGCGCTCTCACATAGGCACTTGGCGTGAACAGTTTTTTAATCGATTTTCTGACAACTTCCTTGACTTACCGAATGACGAGAAATTATTATTATTTGAAAAATTGTCAAAACAATGATTTATATGATAGGTTTTATACGTACATCTTCGGAGTTATTATCTTCGACCTTGGTATAATAGCATTATTTTTGGCATATAATACTATCGTTAGGGTGCATTATCCCATAGTAATATAAAAGCTAAATGGATAGTGGATTTGACTAATGAAGAGACTATTGTCAATATCCAAATTAACAAATTCGACAGTGCTGTCGTATAATTTGTAGAACTACAATAATGGCAAAATGACTAATGAAAAAACTATCAATCCTATTTGCTTCAATAATGCTCAACGTAACAATAGCGACAGCTCAGAACAAAGTCGGTGAGTTTTCGCTCAGGCCGATGGCAGGAATCAATGTTTCTGACATTTCCGGTTGCTTGGACATTGAATCATTTGATGCAAAGAAAGGCTTCACTGGAGGTGTGGAGGCTGAGGTCGGTCTTACTCCGTGGCTTGGTATTTCGTTGGGAATAATGTATTCGCAACAAGGAGCTAAGTATTTTGCCTCAGTTGAAGACACATGGTTAGATGAAGCAGATCAAGAAGTGCCTATATTCCATATCAGAAAAGGAACACTGAAAGCCGACTATATCAATTTGCCATTGTTGGCCAACTTCTATATATGGAAGGGATTGGCCATGAAGACCGGTTTTCAAGTAGGTTTCAATGTTCGTGATAATTTTGATACACAATATGGAACAGGACCACTGCAAAATGATAAGACGTATCACTACGATGGCTCAAGCCCAAGACCGAGTGCAGTTGTCAGAGGTTTCTTGTCCGATAAAGAAGTCTGCAAGAGCATCGATTTCGGCATTCCTGTTGGCATCTCCTACGAATACAGGAATGTAGTCATTGATGCTCGCTATTACTTTGGCCTCAAGGACATGGATGACACTTTTAATCCAAAGGCTTCGCATAATCGTTACCTCTCGATCACCTTGGGCTATAGATTAAAGCTATAAATACCAGAGACGCATCATACACCTCAGTCCTTTCTCGCTCTACCCTCTAAAACCGAAGGCGCGGCACCAAACAATGCCGCGCCTTCTGAAATCATGGAATGACCTTTCTCGGCCGAGATTAGGTATGCACCGATTTGAAGCATGTCTTTCTCCATTCTGAACTTGCTATCTGCTACGTCTTTAGAGTCACCATCCTTTGAGCAATCGTCAGTCCTTTCTCTTCAACTGATTGGAAATCGATTTCGTGAAGACAATTTGCACTGTTGACGTGAAAAATGTGAAAAAAAGTGGGAAAAGTTTCGCTATCTCGGAAATATTGTGTATCTTTGCGGCGCATTTGTCTGTCATACGAAAACAAATCTTGATAAACTTTTTCTAATATGAGCAAAACATCTTTGACAACGCGGAAATACTTGGTTCCGTTTATTCTCATTACGACGCTCTTCTTCCTGTGGGGTTTCGCACGTTCGATGCTGGATGTGCTGAATCAGCATTTCAAAGACACGTTGAACATTTCTATCGGGCAGAGTTCGCTGGTGCAGGTATGTAGTTATCTGGCCTACTTCATGATGGCACTTCCGGCAGGAATCTTCATCAGTCGATATGGATATCGTCGAGGCGTCGTCTTCGGATTGCTGCTTTTCGCTGTCGGCGCATTCATATTTATCCCGGGGGCTAAGATTGAAGCCTTTTCCGTCTATTTGGGTGCCCTTTTCGTCATCGCCTGTGGATTGGCATTCTTGGAGACTGCTGCCAATCCTTATTCCACCATGCTTGGCCCCAAGGAGACAGCCACCAGCCGACTGAATCTCAGTCAGTCGTTCAATGGCTTGGGCAGTTCGTTGGGTCCACTCATCATGGGCGGTTATCTCTTTGGCCAAACCAATCCCGATCTGTCTCTCCCTTACGCGGTGATGGGCATCGTGGTGATGATTGTCGCCGTCATTTTCAGCAGGGTGAACCTTCCGGAAATACAGATTGAGGAGGAGCCAACGGATACGGAAGCTCCCAAGAATGCTCTGAAGACGTTGATGGGAAACCGTTTGTTCGTGTTCGGCTTATTGGCTTTACTGGCATACGAGGTAAGTGAAATCAGCATCAACAGTTATTTCGTGCTCTTCGTGACGGGTATGGGATGGCTGGCAGCCGATGGGGCCAGCTATATATTGGGCTTGAGCCTGTTCATCTTCATGGGTGGCCGTTTCCTCGGTAGTTGGATTATGCGAAGTGTCAAACCGGCGCGTATGCTGTCGTGGTGTGCCACAGGAAGTCTCATCAGCATTCTGATGGTTATACTGACCAGTTCTTCGGTGCAGAACGAGGTTTCGTGGACTCGCTATCTTCCCATAGCATTCCTGATGGTCAACTATCTGTGCGAATCCATCATGTTCCCCACAATCTACAGCATGGCCTTGAATTACGTGCCCTCCCGCTTGGTGGGTCGTGCGGGAAGTATTCTGATGATGACTCCTGTTGGTGGATGTGCTTTCTTGCTGATGGGCATGATGGCCGACAACATCGGCTACATTCTGCCGTTCTTCCTGCCGCTTTGCGGCTTTGTGGTTGTGCTGGCTTTTGCTATCTATTCGAGGATGTCGAAGGCCAGTGTATAAGAAAGAACTTCTTATAATATATAAATAATGAGAGGCACCATTCAAGTGATGCCTCTCATTATTTATTTTCGTAGAAAAAACCGGAGTAGAAGAAATTATTTCCGGCGTCCTTTCTGATGGCGCGACTTATGCTCAACTTTTATGCTTGAATCATCGGCCGGCTTCTCTTTCGGAGCGGATTCCATCCTTTTGCCCATATTGGGGCGAATCATCCTGGGACGAATGCCGCGTGGACCGTTTCCGAAGCGAATGATGCCCTTGAGCATGTCGGTCTCGATGCGGCGGGCAATCTCCTCAGCGATGAGCATGGCACCTGCAGCATTGGGATGAATCTTGTCGGGCAGCAGATCCATGAAGGGTTTCATGGGCTTGTAGAGGTCGATGACGGGCAGGTTACGCTCCTGAGCCACGGCACGGATGCGTGGGATGACTTCTCCTTCGATGACCGAGTCACGAATGGTCCATACTTCACCATTGGCTGGGATGGGCAGACAAAGGTAGATGTAGGGCTTGCTGGGCAAGGCCTGGAAGGAGTCGATCATGGCATTCAAGTCACGCATGAAGTCGGCATGGAGCAGCGAGTCGTAAGGTGTCTTTGAGTCGTTGGTGCCGAGCTTGATGGTTACGATGTCGGGATTGCTGGCCAATGCCTTTTGGAAGCGGAACCACTTTCCATCCTTCATGTAGGGGCGGTCGGTGCCATTCATGAGCGTGTGGCCCGAGAGTCCGAAGTTCTGGACGAGGTAGCGGTCGCCGAGCAGTTCCTGCAAGCGGGCGGGATAGGCCTCGGTCTTCTTGTCCTTCAGGCCATGTCCCTCAGTGATGGAGTTGCCCACACAGGCCACGCGAATGGTGTCATGGCCAAAGAAACGTTGACCGGGAGCCTGACGAGGACCGACTTGCTGAGCAGCAACCGGCAGCGTGCAGGCGAGGAGGAGGGAGAGAAGAAGGTGCTTCATATAATTTTAGAGGGGATATTTCGGGATTGGGGAATTCGGGGAATTGGGGATTCCGGAATTTCGGGATTTCGGGATTTCGGGATTTCGGGATATCGGGATTTCGGGAATATCGGAATTTCGTTATACCGTTATTTCGTTATTTCGTGATTTCGTGATATCGTTATTTCGGTATTTCGGGATTGAGAATGACGAAATGATCCTTATTTGGTCTGAATTATCAAATAGGGGGAATCTTCCCAGAAGGCATCGGGGTCGGTGATGCGGAGGGTGGTGGTTTCGTCGGGATTCTCGATGAGGAGATAGGAGTTGACGGGCTTTGGGGTGATGAGTTTTGCCTTTTTGCTATTTATATTGAGCTCCTTGAACTTGCGAACATCCACCTTCGAGAACTTCGAGTTATCGAGGTTGTCAAAGTCGGCCTTCTTCTTGAAGACGCCCTTGATGAGACCCAGGTCGTGGAGCATGGACTTGGAACCGACGACGAAATAAGCCGTGTGGCTGCTCTGTTTCTGAGAATCCGTCGCTTCCTTTTGCAAATCGCGTGCCTTGGTTTCATCTTCTTTATTGACGTTCGGGGTGTCGATGCTCGCAGTGGTCGTGCCTATCAGGGCCTGTCGTTCCGAGATAGGGGCAGTCGTTGAGTCCTTCTCCTGCGCAAAGGCATCTACAACCGCCTGCGTAGATCCCTTCGGGGTCTGTTGGCAGGATGCCAGAAGTGCCATTGTAGAAAAAAGTGCAAATAGTTTCTTCATACCCTTAAAACCTATTACTCTCAAAACCAAATGTCGAAAAACATATCATCCGTATGCCTCGGAATCCTTTTTGGAATCAGATGAACTGCGAAATCCTTAAAACCTGATGCCGGGAAACCTACCCTTTCACTGGAATATCGTCGATGCGCTGCTGATGGCGACCTCCGGCAAACTCGGTGGCAAAGAACTCGTCGAGACATTCACGGCAGACTTCCTCGCTGATGAAGCGGCCCGGGAAGACGATGACGTTGGCATTGTTGTGCTCGCGGATGAGGTGGGCAATCTCGGGACGCCAGACGAGGCCGGCACGAATCTGCTGGTGCTTGTTCAGTGTCATCGAAATGCCTTCGCCGCTGCCGCACATGGCAATGCCGGGATAGCATTCGCCAGCTTCAATAGCGTTGGCAAGGGCGTGGCCGAAGGTGGCATAGTTGCAGCTTTCTTCCGTGTAGGTGCCGTAGTCGTGATACTTGATGCCTTTCTCATCGAGATACTTCTTGACAAACTGTTTCAGCGGAAATGCTGCGTGGTCGCTTGCCAAACCCACAAAATTCTTGATTTCCATTTTCTGTCTTGTTTATTATACAAATGCACGGAATCAGAGTCCCGTGCATTTGTTCAATTAGGATATCTTATTTGTTGAGCATCTTCTTCACCTGGTTGTAGACGTTCTGTCCGGTGAAGCCAAGCTTCTCGTCAAGCACCTTGTAGGGAGCCGAGAAACCGAAGCTGGAGAGACCCCAGATTTCACCATCCTGGCCAACGAGGCCCTCGAGGGTAACGGGCAGACCGGCGGTCATACCGAACTTGGGCTTGCCGGGAGGCAGGATGCGGTTCTGGTAAGCCTTGGGCTGACGACGGAACAGACCCTCGGAAGGAACGCTGACGATGCGGCACTTGATGTCGTCTGCACGGAGCATCTCAGCACCAGCAACGAGGGTAGCAACCTCCGAACCCGAAGCGAGAAGGATTACGTCGAACTCCTCGTCAGAACCTGCTACGATGTAGGCACCCTTGTCGGCCTGGCTGTAGTCGTTGCCTGCAGGCAGAGTCTTGATGTTCTGGCGGCTGAAGATAAGGCCAGTTGGGCTGACGGTATTCTCCATTGCGAGCTTCCAGGCAGCTGTGGTCTCGTCGGAGTCGGCAGGACGAAGCACGAGCATCGAGTTGCGGCCCTTGTGGGTCTTGAGTTTCTCCATAAGGCGAATCTGAGCCTCCTGCTCAACGGGCTCGTGGGTTGGTCCGTCCTCACCAACGCGGAATGCGTCGTGGGTCCAGATGAACTTCACGGGAAGTTCCATGAGGGCAGCCATACGAACGGCAGGCTTCATGTAGTCGGAGAATACGAAGAAGGTGCCGCAAGCGGGGATAACGCCGCCATGCAGAGCCATACCGATGCAGCAGCAAGCCATGGTGAGCTCGGCAACGCCAGCCTGGAAGAATGCACCACCGAAGTCGCCGCGTGTGATGGAGCGGGTCTGCTTCAGGAAGCCATCGGTCTTGTCGGAGTTCGAGAGGTCGGCCGAAGCGCAGATCATGTTCGGAACCTGCAGGGCGAGCTGGCTGAGGACAGCTGCCGATGCGCTACGGGTCGAGTCGTCGGCCTTCTGCTGAACCTTGCTCCAGTCGATGACAGGAGCCTTGCCGCTGAACCACTCCTTGAGCATATGAGCCTTCTCGGGATTCTGCTGAGCCCAGGCAGCCTTCTTGGCATACTTGGCATCCATGATCTTGCGGAGTTCGGCACGACGCTGCAGATACAGTTTCTTCACCTCGGGGAATACTTGGAATGGATCCTCGGGATCGCCACCCAGATTCTTGATGGTATTCACGTAGGCGTCGCCTCCGAGAGGTGCGCCGTGGGTCTTGCAGTTGCGCTCGTAGGAGGTGCCATCAGCCTTGAGGGCACCCTTGCCCATGATGCACTTGCCGATGATGAGGGTAGGCTGGCCCTTGGTAGCCTTGGCGATGTTGAGGGCGCCACGGATCTGTTCAACGTCGTTGCCGTTGATCTCGAGCACCTTCCAGCCCCAGGCACGATACTTGGCAGCAGTATCTTCCGAAGAAACGACAGAAGTCTCGGTGGAGAGCTGGATGTCGTTCGAATCGTAGAACATGACGAGGTTGTCCAGACCGAGGGTACCGGCGATGCGGCCTGCGCCCTGCGAGATCTCCTCCTGAACGCCACCATCGGAGATATATGCATAAATGGTCTGGTCCATGATTCCACCGCCGAGGAGTGCATCGAGATGCTTGGCAGCAATGGCAGCACCCACAGCGAAGCAGTGACCTTGACCGAGAGGACCTGACGTATTTTCGATACCACGGTGACGAACCTCAAGTTCCGGGTGACCGGTCACGGGAGAACCCCACTGACGGAGGGTCTGAAGTTCATCGGTAGTGAACTTGCCAGCCAGGCAAAGCTGTGCATAAAGCATAGGAGCCATGTGACCTGGATCGAGGAAGAAGCGGTCGCGGCCTTCGTAAGCCATGTTCTTTGGATCGTACTCCAGGAACTCGCTGTAAAGTACATTGATGAAGTCAGCACCGCCCATGGCGCCACCTGGGTGTCCACTCTTGGCCTTCTCGACCATAGCAGCAGCAAGGATGCGAATGTTATTGGCAGCCTTGTTCATTAACTCAATCGAATTGTTCATTGCATGAAAATTAGATGATTATTGGTAATTGGTAGAATATGTCGTTGAAATGACGTTTATTTCGGGGCAAAGATAATGATTTATTTCGTATAAACAAAATAAAACGCACCAAATTTTCAAAATTGATGCGTTTTTTTATTTTTTTTGTCTTTTGACATGCTAAGGGCAATTACTTTGGCGCCTTCTTTTCATACACGTACCAGCAGAGGGGCAGGTAAACGAGGTTGGGCAGCCACACGGCGAGTATCACACTCATTGCCCCGTTCACGGCAAACGAAGAGCTCACCGTCTGGAAAAGGATGTAGGAAAATGCCAGCACCAGGCCGATGCCCAGGTTGATGCCCATTCCGCCGCGAATCTTCTTCGACGAAAGGCATACGCCCAGAAAAGTCAGGATGAACGAGGTGGCTATGGCTGCGTAGCGCTTGTGGTACTCGATCTCGTATTCCTTGATGTTGCCTACGCCTCGGCTGCGCTGCTTGTCGATATATTCCTTCAGGGCAGGGGTGGTGAGCTTCTCCATGTCCTTCGTGCCTACGATGATGTCTTCGGGCGCCACATGCACCACGGTGTCGATGGCATAGCCCTCGGTGATGGTTTCGCCGCGTTCGGTGATGTCGCGAATCTTGTAGTTGGTAAGGTGCCAGGTGTCATCGCCCTGCCAAGAGGCGCGGTCGGCGGTGAGGCGTGAGACGAGCTGTGTGCCCTCGAATTTCTCGAGTGCAAAGCGATAGCCCGTCTGGCTGTCGCGGTCGAACGAATAGAAGAAGGCCACTTCGCCGGGAGCCACCATGAACTGGTTGTTGTACTGCGTTTTCTTGTCCTTGTCCTTGTAGTATTGCTTGAGCAGGGCCAGGCGCGGCACGGAAGTGACCGGAATGACCCAACTGTTGAGTGCAAAGGTGAGCAGTCCCAGGAAAAGGGCCGAAAGCATATAGGGTCGAAGCAGACGGTTGAACGAGATGCCCGTGGCCAGCATGGCGATGATTTCGGAGTTGCCGGCCAGCTTGGAAGTGAAGAAGATGCAGGCTACGAAGATGACGAGTGGCGACAACATGTTTGCCATATAGGGAACGAACGTACAGTAGTACTTGAAAATGGCAAAGGTGGGCGCCTCATGCTCCGCAAAGTTGTCCATCTTCTCGTTGTAGTCGAGGACCACAGCGATGGCCATGATGAGCAAAATTGCGAAGAAGAAGGTGCCCAGGAACTTCCTGATGATGTACCAATCGATCTTCTTTAAGTTCATTCTTAGTTGGTGTTCGGTTTCTCGGAGTTTCGGTTTTTTAGGAATTTCGGAATTTCGGTATTTCGGAATATCGGAATTCCGTTGTTTCGGAATAGCGGAATATCGGGATATCGGGATATCGGGATTTCGAACCTTTCAAACCCTTCAAACCTTTCGAACCAAAACCTTAATCTTCGTCCTCGTCGTCAGCGATGCCGGCAGCACGCTTCAGGCGCTTGCGCTCCAGTTCGTCGAGAACAATCTTGCGCATGCGGATGTTGTGAGGTGTAACCTCTACATATTCGTCGGCCTTGATGTACTCGAGTGCCTCCTCCAGGCTGAACACCTTGGGCGGGATGAGTGCGGCCTTCTCGTCGCTCGACTTCGAACGCATGTTGGTGAGTTTCTTCGACTTGGTGACGTTGACAGTGAGGTCCTTGTCCTTGGCGTGCTCGCCCACTACCTGTCCGCAATAGACTTCATCCTGCGGGAAGATGAAGAACTTGCCGCGGTCCTGCAGCTTGTCGAGAGCATATGCAAAGGCAGTGCCGCCCTCCTTGGCGATGATGGAACCGTTGGTGCGGCGCACGATGTCGCCCTTCCAGGGTTCGTAGGCGAGGAACTGGTGGGCCATGATGGCTTCGCCAGCCGAAGCGGTAAGCACGTTGGTGCGCAGACCGATGACGCCACGGGAAGGAATCTTGAATTCGAGGTGCTGACGGTCGCCCTGGGTGTCCATGGCAATCATTTCGCCCTTGCGGCGGGTAACCATATCAATCATCTTCGAACTGAATTCCTCGGGACAGTTGATGGTGAGCTGTTCGATGGGTTCGCACTTCTCTCCGTTAATCTCCTTGACGATGACCTGCGGCTGTCCGATGGCCAGCTCATAGCCTTCACGACGCATGGTCTCAATGAGGATGGAAAGGTGGAGTACGCCACGGCCATAGACCACCCAAGCACCGTCGCGAGTCTCGTCCTTCTCGACACGCAGGGCCACATCCTTTTCGAGTTCCTTGTAGAGTCGTTCCTGGATCTGGCGCGAAGTGACATACTTGCCGTCCTTGCCGAAGAAGGGCGAATCGTTGATGGTGAAGAGCATCGACATGGTAGGCTCATCGACCTTGATGCGAGGCATGGCTTCAGCAGTTTCGATGTCGCTGATGGTGTCGCCGATTTCGAAGCCTTCGATGCCGGTCATGGCGCAGATGTCGCCCGAGAAGACTTCCTCGGTCTTCTTCTTGCCCATGCCTTCGAAGGTAAAGAGTTCCTTCACCTTCACCTGCTTCGAGACGATGCCCTGGTCGGTGTGGTGCATCAGGAGCACCATCTGTCCCTGCTTGATGCTGCCGCGATGAACTCGGCCCACGGCGATACGTCCTACAAACGAAGAGTATTCGAGCGAGGTGATGAGCATCTGAGTGGGGCCTTCGAGGACCTCAGGAGCGGGGATGTTGTCGAGGATGGCGTCGAGCAGGGGATAGACGTTCGTGGTGGGTTTCTTCCAGTCGTCCGACATCCAGCCCTGCTTGGCAGAGCCGAAGATGGTCACAAAGTCGAGCTGCTCCTCAGTGGCTCCGAGGTTATACATCAGGTCAAACACCTTGTCCTGCGCAATGTCGGGCGTGCAGTTCGGCTTATCGACTTTGTTAACCACGACGATGGGCTTCAGTCCGATCTCGATGGCCTTCTGCAGCACGAAGCGTGTCTGCGGCATGGGGCCTTCGAAGGCATCGACCAGAAGGAGGCAGCCGTCGGCCATGTTGAGCACGCGCTCCACCTCGCCACCGAAATCCGAGTGACCTGGGGTGTCGATGATGTTGATCTTGGTGTCCTTGTAGTTGATAGACACGTTCTTCGAGAGAATGGTGATGCCGCGCTCGCGCTCCAGCTCGTTGTTGTCGAGCATGAGGTCGTTGGTCACCTGATTCTCACGAAAAAGGTTGCCGGCGTAGAGCATCTTGTCGACCAAAGTCGTCTTGCCATGGTCAACGTGTGCGATAATCGCAATATTACGGATGTTTTGTTTCATATATCTTAATAATCAGGGCGCAAAGTTAGTAAAAATTTCGATTAGTCGGTATTCGCGAAACCCAAAAATTGACCTCCCGTCTGATTATGGAATATATTTGTAATATGGAATACACAAAAAAAATAGAATTCAATCCCTGCTCCACTTTGTCCTCTTATAAATAAGGGAAAACGTATTTCTGTCGGGCTGGGTCCAATTCTCAATCGTAAAATGGACCGCTTCGATTGTCAGAGTCCAATTCTGAATTGTAAAATGGACTCCTGCTATTGAAGCATTCCTAATCCGAAACCAAATCTGTTTGGTCGAGTTTGAGTCGGTCCAATTCTCGATCGTGAAATGGACTCATACAATCGTAGCATGCGGAATCTGTAACCCAAGTCTGTTTGCGACAATATGACGGGTCCAATTCTCAAACGAAAAATGGACCCGTACGAGCGCAGCATACATAGTTCGTAAACCAAATCAGTATAGTCGAATTGGTAGCTGTCCAATTCTCGAACGTAAAATGGACTGACCAGACGTGATGAGTCCAATTTTGAATCGTAAATTGGACCCACGCGGTTGGAGCTTGGTATTTCTTCGATTCGAGTGACTTCTTTCCTGTCGAATACCCCTTTTTTGTTGCATTAGGCAAACATCACGATATTAAAATTTGATAAATCGCAAAAAATATTTGGAGATGTCGGAAAAATGTCCTACATTTGCACCCCCGAATCCCTCAGCATCGAGTTCAGCTCAGCTTTCGGCCAGCTTGGGCTTTGTGCGGTTTCTTTCGCGTTTTGTTGCAGCCAGGAATAGCTGTCGCATTCACACCGCGGAACCGCCCATAAAATCGCCTATAATCCTCTTACCCACAATTAATTACCCTCCGTAATGGAACCTTTCGCACATCTCCACGTACATACAGAGTTTTCGCTCCTCGATGGGCAGTGTAAAATCAGTAGACTCTTTGACAAGGCAGCTGCCGACGGCATGCCGGGTTTCGCCATCACCGATCACGGCAATATGTTCGGTATCAAGGATTTTTTTGACATCGCATCCAAGGAGAACAAGGCACGTTCGAAGGCCGGACAGCCTATAGTCAAGCCTATCTTCGGTTGCGAAGTCTATGTGGCGCATCGCGGATTGGCCCGAAAGGAAGGCAAGGTCGATATGAGCGGCTGGCACCTGATCCTGCTGGCCAAGAATAAGCAGGGCTACCAGAATCTTATCAAGGCGGTGTCGATAGGCTGGGTGGATGGCTACTACATGCGTCCACGTATCGACCACGAGGTGCTGGAGAAGTATCACGAAGGACTGATCTGCTGTTCGGCCTGTCTGGGCGGCGAGGTGCCGCGCAAGTTCGAGGATGGCGATCTGGAAGGGGCAGAAGAGGCCATCCTCTGGCACAAGCGCCTTTTCGGCGACGACTATTATCTGGAGTTGCAGCGTCATCCGACGAAGGATCCCGCCTACAATCCCGAGTGCATTGTCAAGCAGAACAAGCTCAATCCTTGGCTCATCGAGATGGCGCACAAGCACAACATCAAGCTGGTGGCTACCAACGACGTGCATTTCGTCGATGAGGAGAACGCCGAAGCACACGACCACCTGATCTGCATGAATACGGGCAAGGACCTCAACGACCCAACTCGAATGCGCTACACCAAGCAGGAGTGGTTCAAGACCACGGCCGAGATGAACGAACTTTGGGCCGACGTACCCGAGGCGCTGAGGAACACCCTCGAAATTGTCGATAAGTGCGAGATCTATAGCATCGAGAACGGCCCCATCATGCCCAACTTCGAGATTCCGGCCTGGTTCGGCAACGAGGAACAATACCGCCAGCGGCTCACCGATCAGGACCTCTTCGACGAATTCACCGAAGATGAGAACGGCAACGTAGTGCTTCCGCAGGATGAGGCAGAGAAGAAAATCAAGAAGCTGGGCGGCTATGAAAAACTTTATCGTATCAAGTTCGAGGCCGACTATCTGAAGTTCCTCGCCCTTCGTGGAGCCATTCCCCTCTATGGCGACGAGGCTATCCAGGCCAAATATGCTGCCGATCCGAAGTCCGTTACCGACCAGGATGTCATCGATTCGCTCGATCCATCTGTCTGGGAACGCATCAAGTTCGAGCTGCACATCATGAAGACGATGGGCTTCCCGGGCTACTTCCTTATCGTGTCGGACTTCATCCGCGCCTGCCGCGAGGAACTGGGTGTCAGCGTAGGACCAGGCCGTGGTTCGGCTGCCGGTTCGGCTGTGGCCTATTGCCTCGGCATCACCAAGATCGACCCCATCAAGTATGACCTGCTGTTCGAACGTTTCCTGAACCCCGACCGAATCTCGCTGCCCGATATCGACACCGACTTCGACGACGATGGACGTGCACGCGTCATCGAATGGGTACAGGAGAAGTATGGTGCCGACCGCGTGAGCCACATCATCACCTACGGCACTATGGCCACCAAGATGGTAATCAAGGACATGGCGCGTGTCGAGAAGGTGCCCATTCCTGTGGCCAATCATCTGGCGGGCCTCGTGCCCGACCGAATGCCCGAAGAGAACGGCAAGGCGCTGAAGTGTAACCTCAAGAACTGCATCAAGGTGGTGCCCGAGCTGGCAGCGGCCTGCGATAGTGATGATCCGGCCATCCGCAACGTGATGCGTCTCGGACAGATGCTCGAGGGCAACGTGCGCGGCACGGGTGTGCATGCCTGTGGTATGATTATTGGTCGTGATCCCATCGACACTGTCGTTCCTGTATCGGTTGTCGATGACCATGGTACCAAGCTGCTCGTAACCCAGTACGACGGGCACGTCATCGAATCGACCGGTCTCATCAAGATGGACTTCCTTGGGCTCAAGACCTTGGGAATCATCAACGAAGCGCTCGACAACATCCGCGAAACGCGGGGTATCGAACTCGATATCGAAAAGATTCCGATCGACGACGAACTGACTTACAAGCTGTTCCAGGCAGGACGCACCGTGGGAACATTCCAGTTCGAATCGCCCGGCATGCAGAAGTACCTCAAGGAACTGAAGCCCGACTGCATTGGCGACATTGTGGCCATGAATGCCCTCTATCGCCCGGGACCAATGGACTACATCCCCTCGTTCATTGCCCGCAAGAACGGACGCGAACCCATCACCTACGACATCCCCATCATGGAGAAGTACCTGAAGGATACCTATGGCATCACGGTCTATCAGGAGCAGGTCATGCTCTTGTCGCGCCTGCTGGCCGACTTTACACGTGGCGAGTCGGATGCCCTCCGTAAGGCGATGGGCAAGAAGAAGAAGGACATCGTCGATGGCATGAAGCCCAAGTTCATCGAGGGTGGAGTCAGAAACGGACATGACCCAAAGACCCTCGAAAAGATCTGGAGCGATTGGGAGAAGTTCGCTTCCTATGCTTTCAACAAGAGCCATGCCGTCTGCTATGCCTGGGTGGCTTACCAGACCGCTTACCTCAAGGCACATTATCCGGCCGAATATATGGCGGCTGTGCTTTCGCGTTCGTTGAACGACGTGAACGAACTGGCCAAGCAGATGGACGAATGCCGTGCAATCGGCCTCTCGGTCAAGGGTCCCGACATCAATCTCTCGCGTCAGCGTTATTCGGTCGATGCCGAAGGTGCGGTTCGTTTCGGATTGGCAGGTGTCAAGGGCTTTGGCGAAGGTGCTGCCGATGCAGTCGTGAAGGAACGTAATGCCAATGGTCCGTTCAAGGATATCTTTGACTTTGTGGAGCGTGTGGATCTCGGTGCCGTCAATCGCAAGGCACTCGAGTCGCTGGCTTTGTCGGGCGCTTTCGACAGTTTCGGCAAGATCAGTCGCGAGCAGTATCTCGCCACCAATCCGCAGGGCATAGCCTTCCTCGACCAGGTCATCAAGTATGGCCAGAAGTTCAAGGCCGACAAGGAGTCGAACGAGATGAGCCTCTTCGGCGACCTGGAGGAGAATGATGTCATGATCCAGCATCCCGAACCTCCCAAGGAATTTGAGCCGTGGAGCACCCTGGAGCGCCTCAATCGCGAGAAGGAGCTGGTGGGCCTCTTCCTTTCGGCACATCCGCTCGACGAGTACAAGTTCCAGCTGAAATATGCTTGCAATACGACGATGGCCGAACTCGAATCGATTCCCAATCTGCGTACCAAGGAGGAGCAGGATGCCAAGTGGAAAGAGCTGCAGGGTAATCCTGTCGAAATAGAGCGTATCCGCAAAATCCAGAGCCGGGAGATTACTTGCGGCGGCATCGTCACGGCTTGGCGCGAGGGTATGTCGCGTTCGAACAACCCTTATGGCATCCTCACCGTGGAAGATTATTCTGGACGACATGAGTTTGCTCTCTTTGGCAACGCCTATCCGCAATGGCGCGGCTTCGGCAAGGAGGGTATGTATCTGTATATCCAAGCCAAATATCAGCCCAAGCGTTTCTTGCGTGGTGAGCCTCGTACGATCTTCGACGTGGAGTTCACTATCGGCACCATCCAGCAGCTCAGCCAGGTGGCCGACTCGTTGCTCGACAGCCTGACAGTGGTGCTCGATTGTCATCGCCTGACTCATGCAGGCATTGAGCAGATGGCTGATGCTATCATCGCTCGCACCACTGAGGATGCCCGTGTCAAGAATTTGGAGGCCAAGACCTCGCTCTTCTTCGAGTTGTGCGACCCGCTCAAGAACTACGTCGTGAAGCTCTACAGTCGTAAGCACAAGGCACACATCACCACGGGCCTCATCGACTTCCTGCGTGCCCAGGACGGCGCGACTGTTCGCATCAACAACCGCCTCGTAGAAGATCTCGTCACGGTTCAGGAAGAGACAGCTGAGGACGAAGAGATGCTTGATGCCGCTGATATGCTGCCTGATGACTAGGTGGCTATGCACATGTCATTTACAATGTTTACGAATTAGAAGAAAGGAATTAGGACTTCAATAAAAAGATTATGGAAGTTCAGGTATTGGAAAAATGAGTTTCCCCCTTAAACAAATAACGTATGAATGACAAAATGTTAGAAATAATTAATATTCTGGAAAAAGTTCCAGAAAAGTTTATCAAATTTAATCCACCAGCATCTAAAAAAGAAATTGCTGAATTTGAGAAGAAATGGAATATTTCTTTGCCCATTGACTACGTCGAGCTACTCATGAAATATAATGGTATCAATTTGATGGGTAATGTCTTACTTGGTGTCCCTTCGAAAAATGGTGATCCTGAGAATTTAGACAGCAGTTACCAATTTGAACACTCTGATTGTGACAACCCCATGCCTTTGAACTTGATTCCGTTCTGTCCTGATGGATTTGGCAATCATTATTGTTTCGATATTCAATTTAATAAGATTGTTTTTTGGCAACATGATTGCGATTATTCAGAGGATTCTCCAGAAGTTGTTTATGACACATTGGCCACAATGATGCAAGAAATTTTCATTGAGTGGACAATTTTAGACGATGAAGACTTGTCAATTATCATGTCGGAGATTATTTCAAAGAAATGAGTCCTTGTGATGTTTTTATCGTGGGCCTGATCAGATTCATGTTTTACATCCTATACCAGGCAACAATTCAAAAAACGATATAAAAAAACGTGTCAAAAGGTTTCGCCCTTTTGACACGTTTATTATTCAGTTCGAAACGCGGATTAGCACTGGGCAAGCTTGCCGTCAGAGCCAAGCACGTTGACGATCTTGTGGATATACATCTTCTTCATGTTGTCACGAGCAGGAGTGAGGTACTGACGTGGATCGAAGTGAGATGGGTTCTCGGCGAGGTGCTTGCGGATAGCAGCAGTCATGGCAAGACGAGAGTCGGAGTCGATGTTGATCTTGCAGACAGCGCTCTTGGCAGCTTCGCGGAGCTGCTCCTCGGGGATACCGATAGCATCGGGCAACTTGCCACCATACTTGTTGATTGTGTCGACCTCTTCCTGTGGAACCGACGAAGAGCCGTGGAGAACGATTGGGAAGCCTGGGAGCTTCTTCTCGATCTGATGGAGCACG
>JAEEGG010011396.1_pt1 | contig 19389 bp, 16 predicted proteins | sample 9134161 | NCBI WGS metagenome assembly JAEEGG01 (sample SAMN16246543, study PRJNA631951) | gut metagenome | biome: gut microbiome; feature: rumen; material: CR-attached | host: Bos | place: Iran: Karaj | collected 2018-10 | reverse complement strand
GCGAGATAGAAACCGCCCTTGAAAACAAACTTGTTGGCGTATGTTGACTTGGCCAATCTTGAAATGAAGGCGTCGAAAAAGAACGATACCAGCAAGACATTGGCGTGAACGTTCATTTCTTTGGAGAGGTTGTTGATTCTCGCTTGCAGGGAATTCTTATTAATCTTCATTCAGTGCCACCGTCATAAGTTCCGCCACTTTGTTCTCTATTTTCAATATTTGGGCGTAATGGAGTAGGTTGCGGGTATTCTTGTCTTTTGATTTTGCGTAAAGCCTGAGCGCTTTGCCGTAAATTTCTGCATCGATCTTTCGGCTGTTCTTGATGATGTCGCAAAGCGTTCGTTCCATGTCGTAGCATTCCACCAGATGTCCAAGCGAAGTCTTGATTTTGCAAATTCCAAGCCTGTAGGTTTCATCGCGAGAATCTGTGTGGATTGCGACGGAAGGGTTCGGAGAAAATGGCCTATAATTCTTGGGCCCGGTTACCTCGAAATAATCGGGTAGGCGGTCTGTTAGCCCATGCAAGAATAGTGCGGAAACGTGTGAAAAGATGAATTTGGGATATTTGTATTGAAACACAAGGTAATCGTCCCGGATCCATTGCTCTTGGGCGTAGAATCCCTTGTCTACCTTGATAAGTCCCTGCTTTCGCGCGAAATCGGTCAAGAACCACGAAGGAATCTTGTGGTTGTCAACTTGTTTTCGCGTGATATAGCCGCCGTTCGCGCTCAGCATTTTTTCCAGTTTTTTTTCATTTGTTTCTTGCATTTTAAACCAAATATACAATAAAATGGTTGAAAAGGCAAGTTTTTATTTCTTTTTACCCGCTACAAAACATTAAATATGCGAAAATCCCCACGAAAATCAAGAACGGCAGCACTTTCAACAGCAAGGTAATGGCGCAGGCGTCCCCTGCGTCGCCAGCCTCGAAAAGAGCCAAAATACCTAGCACGATAAGGAAAGTTACCAGCATAGAACCTCGCTGGTACAAATATATAAATGGGAAATGTCAGAATATGACAAACGTCTGTCTTGCGTGAAAAAGTCTTTATTTTTGCCGATTTTGGCGTAAAAACGTTATTTTTCCCTAAATTGTCGTTTCTGCGAAGGTGGAGATATCCTTTATGCTCATATTTATGTAATTTTAAGGAAAATAGAGTTTTCAGCTCTTGTTCTCCAGATGAAATAGGGAAAATTTCACGTACAAGAGAACGAGGCGAACGCTCACGTAGCCATGCCGTTTTGCGGCGTGGTTCGATGTGCTATACCTACAGCAATGTGGGCGTGTAGTGCATTGCCCTTTTGGGGCGTGGGTCGCTCGCGTTTTCTTGTACAGGCATTTCCCTAGCCTCATCTGGAAAAACCGCGTTGCGATTCACGCCTTTTCTATTTCCTGAAAACGCGTAATCAACTGCCGGTGCAAGAGCGACTGATGAGGTCCGATTGAGTGCACGTATTTCAGTTTTGTTAAAAAGCCCTTATGATTCTATGTGGGCGTATTCCCTTTTTTGGAAAAAAAGGGGGATGGTATGAAATATCGTATTCCCATAGAAATTAAATCGCTTTTCTTTAATATCAAGAATGACAATGAGAGAGGGCATACAGCAACCGTTTCGTCAATATTGAAGCAAAATGGATCAATTCATGAAGATGTTGCTAGGATAGAGATGGTTCCTGAAAATATTCATGCGTCATCAAGAGCTGGCGTCATAAATCAACTAGCCCAAAACTCTCGCGCCGAAGCAAATATCAATAAGATTTGTTGTTTTGACAAAATTTCTGTAAACGGATTACCTGTAAAAACAGATTTTTCATTCTGCATTTATGTTAGGGAAGAAACTGCAATTACAAATGTTCATTGCGGAAGAAAAAAGATTCATTACCCTCCATCGTTTGCGTATTCTGACGAAAACGTAAATATTGATAATCGAATGGTCTTGCAGTCCATATCGACTATGCTTGGCAATTATGCTTTTGTTGTAGAAGCTTTTGAATATGATTGTGACTCTGGCAATCTGAATTTTGACGCAATAATTGTTGGACCTAGAGAAATACCGTATTCAAAAGTCTTTGTCAATAGAAAAGGGGTTGGCTCAAAATTTACGTCTGCATTTGATGATGATTATGACGATTACGATACTGAAATCATTGCTTTGCGTCAAAAATTGGGATATAACAATGTTGGCCCAGAAAACTTTAGAGTCGTAATGGATGCGCAGAAAAATGAGGCTTATAAGGATATTGTTAAATACCTGAAAAGCAGGGGAGTAACTGAGTGTAGAAATTTAAATCAGGAATACCCTTATTCGATTTACGATTTTGAATATAATGTAAATGGTGTCAAACATTTTGGAATTATTAGGCACTCTTCGACATTATTGAAAAAATTTGTTTTGTCGTTTCAGCAACTTCAGTTTATTAGTCACTTTAGCGAAGTAACTTCAATCTTTCTAGAAACAGATTCTTTGGGGCGTAAAGATATACATGAGTATAAAAACTCTCAAGTAATCGATATGCGAAAGCAAATCCGATCTTTGTCTCTTGATGCGTCTGAGGCTTGCGTATGAGTAAACAAATAAAGCGTCCTATTCCTGCCAAAGCGTTAATTAAAGGCATTCGAGCAATTGGTTATAGTTTCTCTACTGCCGTTGCTGATATTATTGACAATAGCATAACTGCAGATGCAAAAAAAATTTTTGTTGAAAGTAATCCTCTTGCAGAAGAACCTTATTTTTGCATTTTGGATGATGGCAAAGGTATGGATGACGATGGTCTGGACAATGCTTTGTTACTAGGGTCTGACCGTACGGATAAACGTGATTCGGAAAAGGAATTAGGACGTTTTGGACTTGGATTAAAATCGGCTTCTTTATCTCAATGTAGGAAAGTAACTGTTGCTACAAAACAGAGAAAATCGCAACGCATTATTGCTATGTGCTTGGATTTGGATATCATTGAGAGAGATGATGAGTATAAGCTGGCTATTTTAAATACAGATGAAATAGATTCTTTGCCCTGTATAAAACAACTAGAGTCTTTTAAATCGGGAACATTGGTTATCTGGAATGATTTTGATCGAATAGAGAAAAAGGGATTTGAAAAGATTTTTCGACAACATGTTGCTGATTCTAAAAAACATATTGAATTGGTATTCCATAGATTTTATAATGCTCTAGAAATCTATTTCGATGGATTACGGATAGCGAAAAGAGATCCATTCCTTCTTTCTGCACATGGTCGTCAACCTGGTAAAACAAATGTAGTCCCGTATAAAGGAGAAAAAATAGAGATTAAGGCTCATACGCTGCCCTATGCGAACTCATTGACCAAAGAAGAACGTGCTTTATTGGGAAATCCTAAAAGCATTTATGATGACCAAGGGTTTTACATATATCGAAACAAACGTTTGATATCTTGGGGTGGATGGATGCGGATGAATCCCAAGAGTGAACTAAATAAGCTTGCTAGGGTGCAAATTGATTTCCCCTCCACGCTAGATTCTGTATGGACGCTTGATGTGAAAAAATCATCGGCAAAAATTCCTGATAGCCTTAAGGATGTAATCTTTTCTTCTATTGCGGAAGCGACCATAAAAAGTAAGAAAGCGACGACCTTTCCCGGCATAAAAGAGCATAGGGGAGACGTTCCTCTATGGGAAAGAATAGAAGCGAGAGATGGAATCGTCCGCTATCAAATAAACAGAAAAAATCCGGCAATTATTCAATTGCAAGAAAATCTTGGAAAAAATGAAAGCAATCTGCTAGATGTTATTTTGTCTCAACTGGAATCGTTTATTCCGAAAATGAGAATTTACAACGATTTAGCAGATAGTAAGGATATACAGAATACCCCTAACGATATTGAACTGGAAACAGTTGTTGACCAAATGAAATTGATTCTTTCTATGGCAAATGAAACTGCGAATGGAGAACTTTTTGAGAATCTCTTTTTAGCAGAGCAATATCAGAAATTTTATGACCAAAAGGAAATGATAAAAAAGAAGGTGCTTCAATGAAAAAATTTATTGAGTCGGTCATGCCTATCATAAAAAAAGTTGTAGATATGCTCTGCATTTCCTTTGGGAACGCAAAGAAACAACATAGCGAATTAGTTGAACTTGCTCAGCAAATGCTTAAAATAACACATGCGTCTGATTGGGAGCGCTTTAAGCCCGAAGAACGAAAAGAGCTTGTTGATGCAATTGTAAGTGAGTATGAGATATTTATTGGAATTAAAGTTTATGACCCTGATATTGTTGAAAAAAGAAAAGAATCAGAATACTGGTTGTATAAAGCTAAAAGTAATCCAGAACAGAGACACGACCATTTTGATCATTACAAACAATATTTGATGAGCGAAGGTTTTTCTTTAAAAATTGTTCAAAACATAGAATCAACATGTGAAAAAATCCTTGCTCGAAGCGCAAACCCTAAAACAACTGCAAATTTAGACCAGAAGAAAGGGCTGGTAATCGGCGATGTACAATCGGGAAAAACGGCTAATTATCTTGGTCTTATCAATATGGCCTATGACTATGGCTATAAAATTGTTGTATTGCTGGCGGGAACAACAAATTCTTTAAGGGTGCAAACACAAAAGAGAACCGATTATGGGGCAATTGGTGCCGTGAGCAATAGTATTGGCGGCGCAAAAACGGAATACGTTGGTGTCGGGGAAATCTCAAATCAATATTATGTCATTCCTTTAACCGACCAAACGCACGATTTTGGAAAAATAATCCAAGAAACGAGCCATAGTGGTATAAATGATTTAAAGAAGCCAGTCATTCTTGTTGTAAAAAAGAATAAGGGTATTTTGGATGCTGTTGGGAAAAAATTGCAAAGTACTCTTGACGAAATGGCGAAAAAGGTGAATGGTAGTTTTGATTCTAATAGCATCTTAATTATTGATGATGAAGCTGATAATGCGTCTATTAACACAAGAAGAGATCCAAGTCGCCCAACAGTAATCAATAGATGCATTCGCGAAATTTTTAACAATTTTCCTGTTGCGACGTATGTGGGTTTTACCGCAACTCCATTTGCAAATATTTTCATTAATTCTGATGATGAGTCTTTGGAAAAGAAGGATTTGTTTCCGTCTGATTTTATTGTTCAGTTGCATACTCCGAGTAATTACTTTGGAGGAAGAAAAATCTTCCCCAAGAATGATGACGAAATTCCCAGTTGCATTCGTCTGATTGATGAAACGGAGGAAAATTTCTTCCCTGTTATACATAGTAGGGATGCGCGATTCGATGCGATGGCTGAATCATTGAAACATGCCATACATTGTTTTTTGATTAACAATGTAATCCGAACCATCCGAGGTCAAAAAACAAAACATCGGTCGATGATGATAAATATTACACGATATAACGATGTCCAGCAAAAGATTCTCTGGAAGGTGCAAGAGTATATCGAAGAAATAACGAATGCTATAGAACAATCTACTTGTAAAACAGAAAAAGAATTTACGGCAAATGATGAATTGCGCAAGATTCATGATTTATTCCTAAAGGACGAATTTTACAGAACGATTCGAAATGGATCTGATGAATATGAAAAGTTGACTTGGAAAAGAATCCAAAGTGGATTACTAGATGAAATAAGACAGATACAGATTGTTGTAATAAATTCTCGTAACGGCAACGCAAATAAGTTTGATAGAAATGGATTATCAAAAAGATTTGATTATGATGATTATAAAAATGATGGCGCGAGGGTTATTGCTATTGGCGGTCTTGTACTTTCGCGCGGACTAACGCTTGAGGGTTTGATGGTTAGTTATTATAGCCGAAATGCGGCAGCTTACGACACGTTGCTCCAAATGTGCCGCTGGTTTGGGTATCGACCTAAATATGAAGATTTGTGCCGGATCTATATGACACAAACAAATATGGCGAATTTTAGTGCCGTATTAGATGCGGTTGAAGACTTGAAAGAACAATTTAAAGAGATGGAACGACAAGGAAAGAAACCTGAAGATTTTGGGTTGATGGTGAGAGAAAGCCCTGATACTCTAGAAACGACTTTACTAATAACTAGCCGTAATAAGATGAGAAATTCCGAAGATGTCATTGTTCAATTGAATTATGGCGGTATTGCGGCAGATACTTCAAAATTGGATTTGCGGAGTGAAATAAATGAGATTAACAAAAATGCTGTTATTGATTTTTTAAACAAGATAGAAATAAACGAAAAGATTGATGAAAAATATATAGGAAAAAAGAATGTTGAGAAAAGCTTTGTTGCAGAATTTATAAGCAAGTTGAAAATTCCATATGTTAACAAAAAGTTTGATGTAGACGGATTGTCTAGGTATATAGCCGAATCAAAAGTTTTTGCCAAATGGGACATCGTTGTTGCAAATGGTGACTCAAAAGATGCAAATTTTGAATTTGGAGATTTAAGAACTCCGGCAGTTTGCCGTCAATTCCATTTTGACAATCAAAATTTCAGAATCGGTCGAAATAATAACAGGGTGATGGAGCCTAGTATTTTCAAATTTGGATTAACAGCAGAACAGTTACAAACGATAGAGAAGAAACATAAGGAAGAAAAAGGTGATACGGAACTTATTGTCAAAGAGCTCCTTTGCGAAGAAAGAGAACGCCCTTTGTTGGTTATTTATCCGATAGATTTAAAGTCAAATTATGATAAGGATAAAAATAATGAGGGAATAGAAAAACAAATAGATCCTCAAAAAGAAGAAAAGAAGGCCGCATTGAATGGAAACTTACTTTTTGCGTTTGCCGTAGGATTTCCAAAGAAAGAAAGTTCTGAAAGATTGGTTTATAGAGCAAACATGCAAAAGATTAAAGAATTGACTGATGGTATCGAAGTAGATGATGACGAAGAAGGAGAGGATGACAATGATTAGCACGTCTCAATTATTAGCAGAATTGAAAGAACAGAAAAAAGGCGAGCAAAAGAAATTTAACACGAATTCTCCGCTTGCGGCCTATTTTGGGTATAACAACAATGGCCAACTTAGATTGTCGTTCCTTTCAACAACTAAACCGCCAAAGTTGGAGCCAACTAAATACATAAACATAGTGCAAGGACCTGATAAAACGGGGGCTTTTTGGCTTTGTTTTGATGTGTTGTTGCCTGATCAAGAAAACGTGTTTGGTGCGTTCTGCGAGAACATTGTGAATTCTATTTCATATACGGTAACCGAGGAGCAGGCTTATTTGGCTATCCGCAGGCAATATGCGAAATGGAAAGCCTTGTTTAGAAGTTCTTCTGGTGTAGTTTTTTCAAAGGAATATGTTCAGGGACTATTTGGTGAACTACTCTTCTTGTCGAGATTTATGATTGGAAAATATGGTGTCGAAAGGGCTATAAAGTCATGGTCGGGAGTTGATGGCACAAGTAAAGATTTCTCAATAGAAACAATTTGGTATGAATTAAAGACTATAGGCACAAAGTCTCCTATTGTTCATATTTCGTCAATTTCGCAGCTAGATTCAGATAATGAAGGTCGTCTGGTGATAAATAAAGTGGAAGCAATGTCCGATGAATATGATTGTGCTGACTCTTGTATAAAATCACTTTTTAACTCTATTTCAAATCAGATCAAAGATGAAGAATTAGAAACTATTTTCGCAGAGAAAATAGCGTCTACTAATATTTTTTCAAATGACAAGGCTGTGAATATGAAATTTGCAGTGCAGTCAACGACATTCTATAAGGTGGATAAAGGCTTTCCTAGGTTGACCAGAAGGAATGTTGGGTTTTCAGAAATTAACGATGTCCAATATTCTTTATCCGTTGAGTCGCTAAAGAAATATGAGGTAAATCCAAATGATTAGTCTAGAAGACTTTAGAGCGGAATTTATTAACGATATCAGCGCGAGTGCCGCTAGTGACCCTCAGCATCCGTATCCTCTTGATGTCTTTATCGAAGAGTCGATAGAGGTTTTAAGAGATGCCTATTCGTTAATTACTGAAATGGAACCGCATTTTTGGGATTTTTCAGAAGGTACGAAAAAGTATAAGAACATGCATATAAATGCAGGTTTTCTTGATATCCCGTCAAATACATTAAATCTGATGTTTGCTGACTATAATCCAGGCGACATTGAAAGCATTACCAATGAATTTTTAAATAATAAGTCGAAATTGCTTATAAATTTCTTTGAAAATAGTCTGAAGGATTTCTTTTTTGATGCGGAAAAATCCAATGAAACGGTTCAATTTGCGAATGACATTCACAATCAAGCGGATTCAATTAGCAGACTGCATTTATTTATTGTAAGCACTAATAAGTTGAGCAAGGCTGTAAAAAAATTAAAGCTTTCTGACTATACATTTAATAATAGAACTTACACAATTGATTTAGATGTCCTTGATATAGAAGGAATCTACAAATCAAAACTTGCAAGTTTCAAAAAAGATGAACTCGTTATTAATTGTGAAGATTATGGCTGCAAGGGTATTCCATGCATAAAGGCAGATGTGGAAACAGATTTGTACGATTCTTATTTAGCGATTGTTCCGGGAAAATTTCTTTCTGAGATATACAAGGCTCATAGTTCTGAATTATTGGAATCAAATGTTCGTTCTTTTCTAAAATTGAATGGCGGCGTAAATAAGGGCATTCGTAGTACTATTTTAAATGATAAATCAAAATTCTTTACCTACAATAATGGAATTTCGACAACAGCCAAGGAAATTTCTCTAAAATCGGTGAATGGAACGCAGTTCATAACATCGTTTAAGGATTTGCAAATTATCAATGGCGGTCAAACTACAGCAACATTAGCGGCAACAAGTATAAAAGATAATGCCGACTTGTCGGGAATATTTGTTCAAATGAAGCTGACTATCATTCAGAATGCTGATCCGGATTTAATTCGGAATATTGCAACATACGCTAACAGCCAGAACAAGGTCAAAACGGCTGATTTGAACTCTAGTCATCCCTTCTATATCAAGATTGAAGATTTTTCAAGAAAAATTTATGCACCTAAAGCTGTTGGACAACTTGTTCAGCAGTTATGGTTCTTTGAGCGTGCTCGCGGGCAATATGACCAGCCGATGATGCAAATGACGACAAAAAAGCAACGAGATGAGTACAAAGCAAAGAACCCAAAGGAGAAAAGATTCACCCTTACAGATCTTGCAAAATATTGTAATGCCGCAGATGCACTACCTCATTACGTTTCTTGGGGTGGCGAAGTTAACGCAGCACATTTCCATAATAGAATGTTGAAACAGTGGGAAAAGGATTCTGCTTATTTCAATGAATACTATTACAAGACTCTTATAGGTAAGAAGATTCTATTTGCCTTTATTGAAAAGGTTATTTCAAATCAGCAGTGGTATCAGGAACGAAAGGCGTATCGCCCACAATTGGTGGCCTATACATTCTCAAAACTTGTGGAAAGTGCTAATGATTTGAATTTACGGATTGACTATGGCGACATATGGGCAAAACAGGATGTTCCTCCACAATTTGAAAAAGATGTCGCATTGATTGGAAAAATTGTTTTCAAGTGTATTTATGCAACACAAGGCAATATCGGCACCTATTGCAAACAAGAGGCTTGTTGGAAAATTGTAAAGTCGAAGGACTATACAATTTCAGATAGTCTCAAGAAAATTCTTGTTACACCACAAGATATAAAAATTAGTGAAACGTCTAGTAAAAAAGATCAACGCTTTGCTGATTCTATTCAAAGTGAAGTTGACATTTTTAACAAAGGTCCTAAATATTGGGCGTCGTTGCTGGAACGTGGATTACAACAACGTATTGTTAGTGCGCAGGATAAAAAAAATCTTGAAATCGTTGTCAAGTACTGCAAAATGGAGTATGCCGAACTTTCAAAGTTCCAATTGAAATATGCACTCGAAACGATAAAGAAATTAAAAGATAATGGGATTGAATAGAGACTTTACGAAGGAACTTGTTATGAAGAAATTGAAGGTTTTCGAAGGTTTTGCTGGATATGGGGGCGCATCATTTGCTTTAAAGCGAATGAAAGAATCTGATTCCGACTTTGATTATGATATTGTTGGCTACTCTGAAATCGATTTACATGCGTCGGAATTGTATGATGCAAACCATAAGGATTCGAAGGGAAAATCTATAAAGAATTGGGGGGATATATCAAAAATTGATCCTAAGGACTTGCCTAATTTTGATTTGTTTACTGGAGGCTTCCCTTGCCAACCTTTTTCTTCGGCTGGAATGCAAAAAGGCACTGAGGATCCTTATGGACGAGGAGCGATGCTTGGTCATATTATTCGCATTTGTAAAGTAAAGAAGCCTAAATATATTCTTTTGGAAAATGTTAAAGGTTTTACCGCAAGTAAGTTTAAACCGGTTCACGACCAATTGATAAAGGACCTTATTAAAATGGGGTATGGCACAAACGAACAAAATACTTTGGCTCAGGTTGTTTTGAACTCTAAGGATTATGGAATTCCCCAAAATAGGGAAAGGTTATGGATGTTTGCTAAGTTGGGCGGCCTTCCTCAAAACTTTAATTTGGAGCCTCCCAAAGTAAAGAACGAACACAAAATGGCCGATTTTCTTGATTATAGACCTTCAAAGGAATTGTATTTGTCAGAGGCTCAGATTGAGCATCTTAAGGATAAACACAAGGTAGATTCGTTTGTTGTTGATACGCCTTTATGTTTTGATGTCTATAACAAAAAAATTAAGTTAGATGGCTATAGCATTACTATAACACAGCCAGAACATAATAGTCTTCGGGTAATTGAAGTCCCAAAAGAAGATGGAAAAGAGATTGTGCGCAAAATGTCTGTGCATGAACAATTCCGATTGATGGGTTTCCATATTTCTCGCGATAAGAGAAAAAGTGAAATTGATTTTGCAGCGCAGTCCTATTGCCAATTATCAAAAAGAGCTGGGAATGGCTGGGATGTTAATCTTGTTGAAATTCTCTTAAAATATATTTGGAATCAATTAAAATGAGCGGAAATGGAAAACTCTAATTGGAGGGAAAATGTCTGAATTTTGGCAACATATTTTCGGATTCATTGCGAGTGTTGGAGGAGCAGGAGTCATTATTAGTTTTGTGGTCAAGTTTGCCGCAAATCGAATTGCCGAGAGAATGTCTGATAAATATAAAGCAGAATTGAATAGCCAAATAGAAACTCTAAAGGCGGATTTATCTAATAGAAATCACTCGTACCAAGCAAAGTTTGACAAAGAATTTGGGATTTATGGTAAATTGGTGCCGGCTTTGCTTGAATTAACGGAAAAAATATATTGGTTGTTTCCGTATGGATTTGACTATCCTCCTCAAGACGAGGACGAGAAGAAAACCTTTTATCAAAAACGATATGAAGCGGCTTTTGATTCGCTAAAAAAAGCACAATATACGTTAGGTGGTTACTCTGTCTTTGTTCCTGAAGAGATTTATGACAGCATCAACGAATACTATCGTTTGTGCAAGTTGCAATTTGACTTGTTTCCGAATTTTGGACCAATGGGAATGAAAGATGCTGAATCAAACAAGGTCCGCTCGGAATGTTATAAAAGAAGCAATGAAATATCATCGAAATATGATGAACTTATTCGTCAATTGCGTTCTTATATATGCGATCAATTGAAGTAGCTTTATAACATCTTTGCGTTAGGGATAGTGACCCCTTGGGGCGGAGACTTGCAATGGAGATCCCCGCCTTCGCGGGGATGACAAGTGTAAGGCTCCGTTTTATGAGGTTGGGCGGGAACGGAGTGAACCGGGCAACCCATAAAATATAGCCCGGCCCACGCAAGTGGGAAACTCCCCCAAAAAAGCGATATTAAACGGTTGGCTATTTGATTTTTTGCCTCTATTTATATATTTTATAGGAAACAGGTCCCATTAAGGTGAAAGCAGGCTTCATGCCATGCGTTTCGATAGAAACCTAGCCTTATACGGGATCTATCTTTTTATCTAGCGAATTTTTCGGTCAGGGATATTTTAAAATTGTCCAAAGAAGATTTTTCTGACAGAAAACCATAAAAGCGCGTGTTTCCACTATGCGTTCCACGCATACTGAGCATGAAAATTAAGCATTTTGCGCATGCTCCGAAAAAATTTATATTATATGCGAAACATTTCGGAGTGGCAAAATGAAACTCAAATTTTTAACACTATTTTCAATCCTTGCGCTCGCTGCGAGCGTGTTTGCGGAGAGTGCTATGAGCAACATTACGGTAAACCTGCGCTATACGGGTAAGAACGGGGCGGCAAAGAAGTTCGCCGAAGAGATGGTCTCTAGCGGGACGGTGGCGAAAATTCGTGCCGAGAAGGGCAACATCCGCTACGAATACTTCCAGTCGCTAGACGATCCCGAGACCATCTTGCTGATCGACGCGTGGGAAAGCCAGGCCGCCATCGACGTGCACCACGCTTCACCCATGATGAAGACGATTGCGAAACTCCGCGACAAGTACGACTTGAAAATGACTGTCGAACGCTTCACGCCCGACAACACCATGCCCAAGACCGACGAAAAGTTCATCAGGAAATAGTCCGATGAAATCGCCCGCATTGTTTTCGACTTTGCTCCTAGCTCTGTTTTTGAGCCTCTTTGCCGCGTGTTCCGACGATGGCTCGTCTTCTCCCGCAGGCACTGAAGAAGCTATTGAATCCAGCGTCTCGCAAGATGGCAAAAGCTCCGCGACTTCAAAGAACGAATCTTCATCGAGTTCGGAATCAACCGTTTCGAGCAGCTCGGCTAATTCAAGTTCGGCAACATCCAGTTCCACGACAACGGCGACTAAACCCCGTGGCAAAACACTCGTGGCTTACTTCTCCAGAACGGGCAACACCAAGCCACTGGCTGAATACGCTGCGGAATACCTGGGTGCAACATTGTTCGAAATCACCGCAAAAATCCCTTACACCGACGAAGACATCGCCTACTATACGGACTGCCGCGCCGACCGCGAACAGAAAGACGAATCCGCCCGCCCCGAAATCGCAACCGCAATCGAGAACATGGACGAGTACGATACCGTCATCATCGCGCACCCGATATGGCACGGGATTGCTCCCCGCATCATAAGCACGTTCCTCGAAAGCTACGACTTTTCGGGTAAGACGTTGCTCACCTTCTGCACGTCGGCTTCAAGCCCGCTGGGCCAAAGCGCCAAGCAGCTGCAGGAACTCACGCCCAATTCCACCTGGCTCGAAAGCAAGCGCTTCGCCATCGGCACCAGCCGCGAAGAAATCGAAAAATGGCTGGAAGACGTTCTATGAATTTCAAAAAACATTTAGCTGCAAGCGTTGTTTTGACAACCTCCCTGACCGCGGCCGCCTTTGCCGGCGGTGCCATCGACGTTCATTCCCACGTGATTCCTGCGGATTATTTAGCCTCTTTGCAAAAGCATAACGCACAGCTGGACGAAGGTTTTCCGCTTCCCAAATGGGACGTGAGCGCCCACCTGAAATGGATGGACGAAGCCCAGGTGCAAACCTCTGTTTTGACGCTGGCGGCCCCGCAGCCCTATTTCGGCGACGCGAACGAAAGTGCCTCCATCATCCGCAAGGTGAACGAGGTCGGTACATCCCTGAAAAAGCAACACCCCGGCCGATTCATGTACTGCGCGGCACTCCCGCTGCCCGACGTGAAAAAGTCCATCGCCGAAGCGGCTTACGCCCTCGATACGCTCAAGGCCGACTGCATCAAGCTTGCGACCAACGTAAAGGGGCAGTACCTGGGCGCGCCAGAACTGGACCCCCTGTTTGACTACCTGAATAAAAAGCACGCTGTCGTGATTCTGCACCCTCACAGGCCGGAGCCCGTCAACAAGGACGTAATGAAGCAGACTCCGCTGGCCATGCAGGAGTACCTTTCCGAAACGACCCGTGCCGTCACCAACATGATTTCCAGGAACGTGCTGGCCCGCTACCCGAACGTGAAAGTGGTGGTGCCCCATTGCGGTGCGTACCTCCCGCTCGCGTTGCCCCGCATGAAGTCGCTGATTCCCGTGATGCAGCAGAACAAGCTCGTCGGGAAAATCGACTGGGAAAAGAACCTGGCCTCGCTCTATTACGACCTTGCCGGAGCGCACTCCGCAGAGACCATCCGCATGATGCTTACCATCACCACGCCCGACCACCTGCTTTACGGCTCCGATTACCCCTACGTGGCGCCCAAGGTGCTTACCGCGAGCATCGAACGGCTCAAGGCGTATCTGAAAAAAGAGGCTGACCTTGCGCCCTATTACGATATGATTCTCGAAGGCAACGCCCGCGTGCTGTTTGGCGATAGGGCGACCAGCGGGAAATAGATTCTACGCCAGTGTCACTTTGAAAAATTCCACGTTCATTTCGCGGTCGGCGAGCGGCACAATTTTGCGGTCCTTGGGAATTTCGTAATCGAATTGGTGGTCCGAAACGAACGTCAACAGCGAAGACTGCTCGATGAGCTTTGAAATGCCCTTCGTGCTGTCGTGCTTGATGAAGGTGGCATCGGGAATCTTCTTGCGCTTGACCTGCTCCCAAAACCCTACGTTGCTGCGCTGGATGATGGTTTCGCCCTTGAGTTCCCGAAGCCGGATGGACTTGCGCTTCGCAAGCGGGTGCTTTTTCGGGAGCGCAATCGAGAGCCGCTCCTGCATGTATTTTTCGGCACGGTACTTCTTTGCTCGTGGGGCCTTAAGCGTGATGCCGATATCCGCAGTGCCTTCGTTCAGCGCCTTCAGCACGCCCGCCTCGTTGTCGATAATCTCGTAAGTGATTTGCGCGCCGGGGTATTTCTCCTGCAGTTCCTGCACCATCCGCATGGCAGGGAGGATGGCGACCGACGCGATAGAGAACGTGCGCGTGCCCGCCCCTTGCGGGTTCACCTTTTCCATCATCTCGCCCTGCAAATCCATGATGCGCTTAGCGTATTCAGCGACCGTGCGTCCCTTCTCGTTCAGCTCAATGCGGTTCTTTTTGCGCTCGAAGAGCGGAGCACCGATTTCGTCTTCCAGCTTCTTGAACGCGCGGCTCACCGCCGGCTGCGAAGTGTAGAGCTTGTCCGCTACGGTAGAAAGGGTCCCGTATTCCAGGAACCCGGCCAGCAATCGCAAGATGTAAGTCTCGACAAACATGGGAAAACCTATGCTTGTCAATATAAAAATATTTTCGAACTTACAGGTTTTTATTGAAAAATTCTTCGATTTTTTGCCAGGGAATGAATTCATTCTTGTCGTACAAATCGGTGTGTCTTGCGCCCGGAACAATATAAAGTTCCTTGTTGGCAGCGTATTTGCCCTTTCCGTTTGCGGTCATTTTCTTGAACGCGTCTTCGCTGAAGTAACGGCTATGCGCCTTTTCCCCATGGACGAGCAGAACGGGCGAACGGATTTCGTCAATATAGTGCAGGAACCTCGCATTGGCATAGGAAATCTGCCCTGTCACGTTCCAGCCGTCCGTGGATGCGCCCGCTCTGGGGTGGCTTCCACGAGATGTCTTGTAGAAACTGTTGTAGTCCTTCACGAACTGGGGCGCGTCTTCGGGAACAGGGTCCATGACCCCGCCACCGCGTTTATATGAACCATTTTTGTAATCGGCTGTACGCTGCTCGCTCACGGCAACACGGGCCTTGTACCGGGCTTCTTCGTTGTCGTCTGCATCGAAATATCCGTTTCCGCTTACTCGGGTCATGTCGTACATGGTGCTTGCGACCGTCGCCTTGATTCTCATATCGGCAATGGCCGCATTCAGGGCGATTCCGCCCCATCCGCAAACGCCAAGAATTCCGATACGGTCTGCATCGACAGCCGAATCCGCCGTCAAGAAATCTACGGCCGCCATGAAGTCCTCGGTATTGATGTCCGGCGACGAAACGCGTCTGGGTTCGCCGCCGCTTTCGCCTGTATAGGAAGGGTCGAAGGCGATAGTCACATATCCTTTTTCAGCCAGGGTCTGGGCGTATAATCCCGAAACCTGCTCCTTGACGGCTCCGTACGGGCCAGCCATGGCGATGGCGGGCAATTTCCCCCCTTTCGCTAATTGCTTGTCCTTCGGTTCATAGTAGTCTGCCACAAGCGTTATCCCAAAACCGTTCTTGAAAGTCACTTTCTTATGGTTTACCTTGTCGCTTTGCGCAAAAACCTTGTCCCAATCCTGCGTGATTTCCATTTTCTTTTCCTTTGATGCCTGGGGCGTTGCCGATTGTCTGCTTCCGCTTTTTTCGCAAGCAGCAAGAGCGATTGCTGCACCGAGCGCCATCCCGGCGAATGCACCCGCCATCGCGATGGATTTTACATTCATGGTCGCTCCTTTATTTGAGACTGTCAAAGTCTTTCTGGTCAACTTCTTCGAGCCATTCGGTGCCTGCCCCTTCCACAGATTCCATGATGGACAAATGCTGGAAGTAGTGCCCCGGCGCGGCCCCGTGCCAGTGCTTGGTTTCGGCAGGAATCGTTACGGTTTCGCCGTTCTTGAATTTCTTGGCGGGTTGTCCCCAAATCTGGTAATAGCCGCTGCCCGATTCCGGCACGAGGATTTGGCATGTCTTGTGATGGATATGCCAATAGGTGTGGGTCCCCTTGCCGAATGTCACGTTTGCCACGTTGACCTTGTCGCTCAGCGGGTTGAGGTAACTTTTGCCTGTAAAGTATTGGGAGTAAGGGTTGGGCACACCCATCGGGAAAATGGTGCCTCCGTCTTTCTTGAGACCGGCGGTAATTTCCTTGACGGGAACCGCCTCCTCGGCGAATGCGCTGGTTGCGGCAAAGACCGCTACGGCCATAAGGATTCTAGAAAACAATTTCATATTGTAACCTCTCTATTTTGTTTATGCAAACAATATAACAACTGTTTTTCCCGATTCAAAATAGAAGTTTCTCAAGGTCACTATGCGCCAAGTGAATAGTGGAGGCTTAAAACTTACCCACAGGCACAACCTTGATTGTGTAGCCTTTCTTTTCGATAGTCCTTTCCTCGTTCCATGTCACAATAGTCAGGTTGTCACAGCCTAGTTCTCCCGCACATTCAACGATGCTGTCCACTTCCCGCTTTATAGTCTTTTCTTTGGACATGTCGTAGCAAACCTGGATAAGTTCCTTGACCTTGTTGCCTTCACGAAGTACAAAGTCGGTTTCCTTGTCGTTTCGGGAATGGTAATAGAACAAAGTCTTTTCGGTGTCATACCCGCGATGGAGCAACTCCACAAAGACCTGGTTTTCCAGCAGTTTTCCGAGATTATCGCTCAAATTAAAAGCCTTCGATGCAACAAAACCGTTGTCAACCACATACACCTTGCGAGGCGCTTTTTTCATCAACTTTAGTTTGTTGTTGTACCTGTCTAGATAATAAAACAGAAACGGTTCATGCAAGTAATCCATGAATTTTTTTGTTGTGCTGACGCTAGAGAGCCCTAGGTCATCTGCCACGTCATTGTAGCTAAATGTTCCCGTGAAATTGGACAAAAGAAACATGGCTACATTGTTCAAGTCAGTTGCGTTTCTGATCTTATGCCTTCTGACAATATCCTTGTATAGAATGGAATCGAAAAGGGTCTGTAAATAACTTTGGGTAATAGACCTTTGGGTAAAGGTCTCCGGGTAACCTCCGTTTTTCAAGAAATCGTCTTGGATTTTTTCTGCATTGCCCAAGCGGCCCGCAAACTGCGATGCCTCGGCAAGGCTAAATGGCAGCATGTTGATTTCAAGGTAGCGGCCAGTTAGTACGGTTGCCATTTCTCCAGAAAGCATTTTGGCGTTACTGCCAGTTATGACCAAATTTACACCACGTCGATAAAGTTTATTAACCCAGACGTCCCAACCGTCAATGTTCTGCACTTCGTCCAACAGCAGGTACTCGTAATTCGGATAAATTTCGCTAAGCAACATCTCCGCCTGCTGTTCGTCCCATTTTTTTAATAGTTCGTTATCGTCAAAATTCAGGTAGGCGAAGTTCTTGCCCCGCAACATCAGAAGGGCCTGGGTGGATTTTCCGACACGTCTCGGACCCGTCAAAAGCTTGATGTTCGGGCTTTTCAGCAATTCGTCAAAGTTGTATATGGTTTGACGGGGGATATACGGCAGGCTGAGAAGTCTGTCCCGTTCCTTGCGCTGGTTTTGTATAGCAATTTTCATAGGATGAACCGTCCTTTACCCATAAAAATAGCTTTTTTATTCAATAAATACACTGTATTGGATAAAAAATATACTTTTTTATCCAGTTTGACTAAAATTTTGACGATTTTCACCAGTTTTCGTAGCGGTGTCCCGTATCAAGGGCGGCGATTTGCTTCATTTCGTCGTCTGTCAACTCGAAGTCGAAAATCGATATGTTTTCTGCGATGTGGTCAGGGTTCTTGGAGCCCGGAATGGCAATGTAGCCCGATTGCACATGCCAGCGCAACACCACCTGTGCGGCCGATTTCCCGTGAGCCTTCGCTATCTTTGCGACAACCTTGTTCCCCAAAACGTCTTCGGTGTGGCCGCGCCCGCCTAACGGGTAATAAGATTCCACCACAGCGCCGTAGCGTTTTGCGTAATCCTTGAATTCCGTGTTCTGGTAAAACACATGGTTCTCGTTTTGCACCACGGCAGGTTTGATTTCGAAATCGGCAAAAAAGCGCTTCGCCGTCTTTTCGGTGTAGTAATTCGATATGCCGATGGAACGGATCTTCTTCGCTTTCACCGCGCGTTCCATAGCCTTGTAAACCGCCTTGTCCTCGGCGTCGCTCCCGTGCTGGTGCAATAGCATCAAGTCAACATATTCGAGCCCCAGCTTTTCAAGAGAGTCGTCAATGTCTTCGTCCAAGGAATTGCTCCACGGCACCAGTTTCGACGTCACGAACAGATCTTCGCGCTTCACGAGCCCTTCGTCAATTGCCCGACGGATTCCCTTGCCCACGGCTTCTTCGTTATCGTAATATTTCGCAGTATCAATCAATCGATACCCGTTCTTGATAGCGACATAGACCGCGTCTTCAGCCACCTTGCCGCGCAAAGTCCAGGTGCCAAGCCCGAGAACCGGCATGTCGAAACCCGAATTTAACTTGACCGTAGGGGCCGCCCCTTTGCTACTCTGCACGCTTGAATCTCCTTTGTTCGAAACTTTCGGCATAGCCTGCGACGCAGCATCGCTCGAACACGCCATGAACAGGAAAACGAACAAGAAACTGAACCACCTCATGCCCTAAAAATAACCAAATCCCGCCATAAATCAAAATACTTATTTCGCATAAAAGATATGCTTTGAAGGCATAGGTGGGGGTAAGGATCCTCCTCGCTCACCTTCGGCAGGCTCAAGGACCGGGCCGGGGAAATGCCCATAAGACATTGGTTACGGTGGTAATTTTTTCTCTGTAGATTCGCAAACATTACTGAAATCAGTCCTAAGTCACACTAGTCTTGTTGCACAAACGGACAGAAAAATGTATATTGGAAATGTAATAATAAGGGAAAACTATG
>JAEEGG010011393.1_pt1 | contig 19398 bp, 11 predicted proteins | sample 9134161 | NCBI WGS metagenome assembly JAEEGG01 (sample SAMN16246543, study PRJNA631951) | gut metagenome | biome: gut microbiome; feature: rumen; material: CR-attached | host: Bos | place: Iran: Karaj | collected 2018-10 | reverse complement strand
TGTACGTCTCGAACCTCGAATGAAGCACGTTCTCTTGAAAGACCGCCGGGACCGCGGGCCGAAAGACGTCTCTTGTGAGTAAGCTCACCGAGAGGGTTGTTCTGGTCCATGAACTGTGAAAGCTGTGATGAACCGAAGAATTCTTTAACGGCTGCCTGTACGGGCTTGATGTTGATAAGTGCCTGAGGAGTAACCTCATCGGAATCGTGAGTGGTCATACGCTCACGAACCACTCTTTCAAGTCTTGAAAGACCGATGCGGTACTGGTTCTGTAAAAGTTCACCTACCGCACGGATACGACGGTTTCCGAGGTGGTCGATATCGTCATCGTTACCGATGCCGTACTCAAGGTGAATGTTGTAGTTAATGGAAGCAAAGATGTCTTCCGTAGTAATGTGCTTGGGAATGAGCTCGTGGATGTTCTTCTTAACAGCTTCCTCGATATCGCTCTTCTTCTTATTCTCTTTGAGGATTGCTTCCAATACGGGATAGTAAACTCTTTCCTTAATACCGAGAGCTTCAGCGTCGATCTTAACGAAGTTTGTGATGTCTACCATTAAGTTGGAAAGAACCTTAACAACCTTTTCCTCTGTCTGTACATATACAAAAGGAACGGCTGCGTCCTGAATCTTGTCAGCGATCTCTCTTGTGGCCTTCTCGCCCTTTGCAAGCAAGATCTCGCCGGTCTTGGGATCGACAACATCTTCAGCCATTACATGGCCTGCGATACGGTTTCTGAAAGAAAGCTTCTTGTTGAATTTATAACGTCCAACCTTTGCCAAGTCATATCTTCTGGGGTCAAAGAACATACCCTTAATAAGGCTTTCAGCGTTCTCAACACTTAAAGGCTCACCGGGTCTGATCTTCTTGTAAAGTTCGATAAGTCCTGCCTCTTCGCTGCCTTCGGGATTCTTATCCGAAACTGCGGGATCCTTTGCGATCGAAGCTTCGATCTTAGGCTCGTCGCCGAAGAGTTCTCTTATCTGTGCGTTGGTACCGAGACCGAGGGCACGAACGAGTACCGTGATCGGCACCTTTCTTGTCCTGTCAACGCGCACGTAGAACACATCGTTTGAGTCTGTTTCGTACTCAAGCCATGCGCCACGGTTAGGAATAACGGTAGAGAAGTAAAGTTCTTTACCGATCTTATCATGTTCAATATTGTAGTAGATACCGGGAGAACGAACCATCTGGCTTACGATAACACGTTCGGCACCGTTGATAACGAAGGTACCGGTAGCGGTCATAAGCGGAAGGTCGCCCATAAAGATATCGTGCTCAAACACATCGCCCGTCTCAAGATTGTGGAGACGAACCTTTACCTTAAGGGGAGCGGCATATGTCGCATCTCTCTCCTTGCATTTCTCGATCGAATACTTAACGTCATCTTCGCATAATTCGTAGCTTACGAATTCAAGGCTTAAGTGACCCGAAAAGTCCTCGATGGGAGAAATGTCGTCAAACGCTTCGCGAAGTCCGTCCTTTAAGAACCACTGGTAGGAATCCTTCTGCACCTCGATGAGGTTGGGCATCTCCAAAACCTCTTTCTGGCGCGCATAAGTCATGCGTTGGCTCCTGCCGGCCTGAGTGGGACGTATTCTGTTTTTTTCCATGGACAATCACCCCGTTCTTATGATTTGGCACTGGTTTTTATAAGTAAAAAAAGCCACAAAAAAACAAAGCACTCCACAATAGTGCACTGTCCATTCTACAACAAGGATTTTTTAAAGTCAACAAAAAATTTCGGGCTTTCGCCCGAAATTTTAAAGGTTACTCTTTTGATTTTTTTATCTCCTTTAACACCGTTTCGTAAAGAATATTCGGATTGATGGGTTTTGAAAGATGTGCGTTCATACCCGAGTGTGCCGATAAGCTTACGTCGTCGGAAAAAGCGTTGGCCGTCATTGCGATGATCGGGACCTTTATGGAATCTTTTCTGTTAAGGCTTCGTATCTTTCTTGTTGCCTCAAGACCGTTCATCTTGGGCATCCTTATATCCATTAAGATGGCGTCGTAATAATACTCGTCCGAATTAATGAATCTCTCCACCGCCTCGGCTCCGTTAACCGCCGTATCCGTCACGATGCTCTTTCTTGAAAGAATGGCAACCGCGATCTCACGGTTGATCTCGTTGTCTTCAGCAACGAGTATTCTCTTTCCTTCAAGCTCGTCGATGTTGAGTTCGACTTTGTCGTCGTTACCGGTTTCTTTCTCCCTGGATACCGTAAGGAAAAGATCCACTACAAATGTGGTTCCCACGTTCTTCTTGCTGGTTACGCTGATGGATCCGCCAAGTGCATCCACGATACCCTTTGTAACCGAAAGACCGAGACCCGTTCCGTTAAGGCTTTCTCTGTTTGACTCGATCTCCTGGGAGAAGGGCTCAAACATGTGCTCTATGAACTCCTCGCTCATTCCGATACCGTTATCCTTGATAACAAACCTGAAGTGCTCTTTATCTTCCGCGGGACCCACATTGTAAGAATTGAACTCGATACGTCCGCCGGGATTGGTATATTTGACCGCGTTGCCGAGTAAATTCATGAATATCTGCGTTACTCTTAACCTGTCGGACTTGATGATAGTGCTGTCTGCTATCTCAGAGTTGGGCACGAAGTTGATGTCCTTTTGCATGCACAAAGGCAGGATGAGGGTCCTTACGCTGTCAAGCAGCTCTCCGAAGGAGAACTCCCCTTCCATTATGTTGATGTGACCTTCTTCTATACCGGACATGTCCAGCATGTCGTTGATGAGCTGTAACAGGAAGTTGCTGGATACTTTCATCTTGCCCACGTAATCTTTTAACATTGTGGGATTGTTTATCTCGTCTTCCATCAAAGAAGCGAGTCCGATGATGGCATTCATGGGAGTACGCATCTCGTGACTTATTCTGGATAAGAATTCGGTCTTTACGTTGTTTGCGGCTCTTGCTTCCTCCAGAGCGACCTCAAGCTGCTTTTTGGATTCGCTGTCTTTTCTTACAAGATCGGTAACGTCCTGCTTTAAGACTATGAGGAAACGCTTGCCTGCATCCAGATACGAGTATGTAAAGTGTTTCTTCCTGGGCTCCTCTTCTCCGATGACCGATTCGTCGAGAAGTATCTCGTAAACGTCTTTTGTCTTTAACTCTTCGTACACGTTCTTAAGATGTCCGGAACGAAGAGCGCGCTCTCTGTCGTAATCCGCAACTCTTTCGGTGATGTAGCTTACCATCTCGGTCTCGTAATCGCCCACAGAATTGCCCCTAACTTCATTTTCGCTGTTTGTTCTGAATATGAGGCTGTTATGCTTTCCCTTCTCTATACAAAGAACTATTTCGTAGTCGTGGGAAATTAGCTTGTTGAGTATTCCAAGAAGAATTCTGTCTTCGGTAACGTCCTCAACGATGATGGTAGCCATGATCTCACCCGACAAAGGATGGGGACGGAACGTAAGCTCAAAGGAAAGCCACATGCTGTCGCCGCCTCTTAAACTGAAATTGCCGGTGAGAGTTCTTTTTGTTTTTTCTGCGTTGAAATCTTCTCTGTAGTTATCGATATTGAAAAACTCTTCGAAAGATCTGTAAGTCTTGGGATCCCCTGCGTATCTTAAAATGCGGCGCATGGATTCGTCCCAGTCCATCAAAGGACGAAGATCGAAGATGTTGTTCTCTCTTACGCTGTCAAGTTTGTTCTTGGTGAGATTGAAGACGATGGTGAAGGTTTTTCTTTTTCCCTTATTGTAGTCGTCCATAAGTCCGTAGCGGACATTGCCTTCCCAGAAAGCTTTGGAAGCATCGTAGAAAGGATCGTCGGAGCCGGTGGTGATGTAGTTTAACTCGTTGGTGAAAACGAGATTCTCCATTCTGACGTACCAGCAAAGAAGGCCGGAAAGAACCGATATAAAGAAAGCTGAAAGTATGAACATCACGCCGTTTAACGTGACTTTACCGCCCACCGAAACGTGATAGCATACGTAAAACGCAACCGCACCTTCTATCTGGCCTAACAGTAAAAAGAAAGGATTGAGCAAAAGAAAACATGCAACCACAAGGGCGATCGCAAAGTAAATGATAAAGGCACGATGGTCGCCGTATATGAATCGCATATGACAGGCAAAGGTAAAACCGAATATGTAACCGGCTATCAAAAACCAGTCCTGAGCTTTGTCGATCCTGTCACGGGTAAAGAGCCATGCGAAGATGAGCAGTATGCAGATGCCGACATAAACAAAGAGACAAGGCTGGATGGTATTCGGTGCGATTATCATTCTCATGACGATGGCAAGCAAAACCAGCGTCATAAAAAGACTTGCCGCAATCCAAAGTCCCATTATGTTCTTTTTGTCGATCTCTTTTTTGTACTTGTAAAATGCGTTTAAGTTAAATATACGTGCCCGCATGATGACCTCTATGCGTAAATATTTTGTGTATCCTTTTTGAACCTGATGTTCTTTATCTTAAGACCCGACTGCATGAACTGAATCTTAAGGAAGCGCTCGGTGGAATAACCGTGGCCGAGAAGCACGTCCTCGGGAGTGTATTCTTTCTCGCTTCCGTTTTTGCTTATTACTTTCATGACCGTGTTATTGATGGAGAAAGAAACAGCCATCTGGGAGAGTTCACTTCCCTCTGCGGCCATGTCAAAGAGCATGTGGTAATCGCCCTTCTCGGGGAAACGAAGTGTGATCATGTTGACGTTTCCGCGCTCCGTCTTTAAAAGTGCGGCGTCAAAGCCCTCGTCTTCCTTTACATCGTAAACGAACTCAACGTCAGCCATGACTACGTTAGGTGAAGGTCTGTCGATATCGTTGAACTTAACCTCTTCTCCCATGAGTCTGTCATATGCGGGAGTGTTCATTACGGTGGATATGATGTTGGACGCGTTTCTTGCAAGCTCGTCACGGTTGATGATGCCCTTTTCTCTTGCCTCAACGCTGTCATCGTGATTTTCGTTTCTCTCGGAAGAGTTTGTTACCATGTAAACGTCGTTCTGTGCGCTTATCATAAGACCGGTCTTTCTTATGGTGGGTTCGGGATCTTCCTTGGTGCCCACCACTGCCCACCAGTCGGTCATGGCAATGCCCTTAAAGCCCCAGTCCTTACGGAGTATCGAAGTTGTAAGTTCGATGCTTCCCGCGGTGTGGTAGCCGTTAAGACTTCCGTATGTTGTCATTATGTGTGTTGCGCCGCCTTCTCTCACCGCAAGCTCGAAACCTCTTAAATAGATCTCCCGAAGTGCTCTTGCAGATACTACGGAGTCGGTCACGTGACGCTTGTTTTCCTGATTGTTACATGCGAAGTGCTTTACGCAGCCTGTAGTGTTGGACTTTGCCATACCCGTAAGTTCCGCTGCCGCCATCTTACCGGTAACCAGGGGATCTTCGCTGAAATACTCAAAGTTACGTCCGTTGAGAGGATGTCTTTTGATATTCATTCCCGGTCCCAATATGCAATCGATCTTGTCTCTTAAAAGTTCCATTCCCAGGAATGTGAAGAGCTCTTTAACAAGCTTTGTATCAAACGTGGATGCAAGGCATGAGCCGTTTGGAAGCTGGAATGCCATTGTTCCGTCGTCTATTCGAAGACCGTTGGGTCCGTCGGTGCATGCCGCTGCGGGAATGCCGTAATCTCTAAGAGAATCGCACACTCCGCCGTAAGCCGCGCAGGTTCCGGGAACGACTCTTCTCGAGCTCATTCCTTCGCCTCGGCTCATGATTATGAGTTCTTCGTCGGTAAGCTGAGCCACAAAATCTTCCATGGTGGCCTTGCCGCTCTTAACATCGCTTAACTTGATACCTTTATCACCCGTATATGCAATGTGAGGAATCGATGCTCTTTCTTTTTCTATCACTTCCTCAAGTTCATGATCCCGTACCGGTACGGGAGCGTAAGCGGGTTTGTATTCGCAGTTTTCTTCGTCGGGAATGAGTCTTTCAAACTCTCTTACGGGATAGAGAGCGTTGGATACGTGCTCAACCTCGATGGTCTCGGAAAGCACGAATGAGCCCACGGGCTCGGCGCTTCTTACGTCACTTCCAACATAGAAAGTGTACTCGCCTTCTTCCATAACGAAGCTGTTCTTGTATCCCGTAACGCCTGAGTCGTCGAAAGAAGCCATGTCTCTCATAGTCCACTCAAGGGTGAAGGTCTCGCTCTCTCCCGGAGCAAGAAGTTTGGTCTTATCGAAGCTTACCAACACTCTTGCGGGCTTGCCCAGCATGCCCTGAGGAGCGGCCATGAATACCATAACTGTTTCTTTGCCTGCGTAATTACCGGTATTCTTAACGGTAACCGTAACAAAGGGCTCACTTTCAAGGGAGAAACTTGCTTCTTTTTCAAAAGTCGTATAAGAAAGTCCGTATCCAAAAGGATATAAAACCTTATCCTTCGCAAAGGTCTCGAAATATCTGTATCCTACGTAAATATCTTCCTTGTAGTAATTTCTTACAAGGTCTCCGAAGTTGGCATCGGAAGGGTAATCCTTTATGTCTTTGGCAATCGTCTCGGTAAGTCTTCCCGAAGGAGTAACTTTACCGCTTACAATATCCGCAACGGCATTGCCGCCTTCGCAGCCGCCCTGCCAGATGTACATTACGGCGGAAGGGTTAAGCTCACTTACCCAGTTCATGTCTATGATGTCGCCGCCGTTTATTAAAACAGCCGTTTTTTCAAAGTGTTTGGTAACGGCTTTTATCATTTCCTTTTCGCCGTCGTTAAGATAGTAGTCGCCTGCCTCTGCCTTGCAGTCTTTGTCTTCTCCCGCAAGTCTTGAGATGAACACGATGGCGGTGTCTGCGTTTTCTTTTGCCTTTGACACCAGTTCGTCTGTAAGAGGCATCTCAACCTGGCTTGCGGGCTCGGTAGCCCAGCCGTGTCCGGTATCGAAAGGATTCTCTTCTATCCACTTTCTGTACACTTCGGAAAGAGGTGCATAAACTTTAAAATCATCGCATGCGTTAAAACCGTCGTAGAAATTGACAACGTAAGGCACGTTTACAAGTCCGCCGGAACCGGTACCGCTTTTGATGTAATCAAACTGGGTACGTCCGAATAAAGCCACCGAAGCGCCTTTTTTTACAGGGAGTGTCTCGTTGTCGTTCTTTATAAGAACCGCTCCTTCAGCGGCTGCGCGTCTTGCCAGAGTGATATATTCTTTCCAGTTAAAATCGATGGTTTTCATGTCTTTTCTTCCTTTCGGACAGGATGGCATAGTACCGTTTCATTATATATTAAACAAGGCGCATGTGCAATAAAGCACATGCGCCCTTACGGCTTAAAATAATAGTTGTGATTCTAGAAGGAGTGGCCGCCGCCACCGCCGCCACCGCCGCCTCCTCCTCCGCCGCCGCCACCGCCGCCGGATGAGCTTGAAGGGGGATTGTATACCTTGGTGGTATGAGTCTTTTGAGCCTGAGGCTGTCCCAGATTCATGTAGTTATATGCAAGGGTCGCCATGAGCCTGTCGTCCTGCTTCTTTGCTTTCGAGGAAGCAATGACGATCCTGTAGTTGATGAACAACGCGGCCAAAAGTGCAAGAAGAGCATTTCCTATGTATCGCATGGGCTGTGCGATACGCTGTCCCGCCAGCACATCGTACATTTCGTTGAAAGCCTCTTTCGAGCACTCGTAATACTCGCCCTTCGACGCGTATCTGTAAATGTTGTCCGTTATGGTATCGGCTTTTCTTGAAGTGATCTTTCGATAACTGTTTCCGTCCGACCATATCCAGATGTTTCGGTTGTCCATGTCGATGACAAAAACTGTTCCGTTGCCGTTTCCAAACTTCTTATGGCAGAAGCTTTGAGCATAGGATGAAGTGGTACCCGGATTGTTATCGGTCGTAGAGAATGCAGCCGAGGTGTACTCGGTGAGCTTATACATCTCGTTAAGAAGGTCTTCTTCTTCGAGAGTCGTCAAAAGGTCGGCCTCATCTTCAACGATTACCGTGTATCCCGTATCGGGGTTCGTTCTTTCGTTTACGATGGTGGTAACCGGCTCGGCACCCTTGGGAAGAGTCAAGGTTGCAATCATGATGGTACTAAATATTGCCGTTAATATTTGCACTGTCATCGCCTCCTTTCTTCTTAAACTGAGGAAGGGGCCTGGTGGCCAGCTTGTTGTAACGCCTCATTATGTCGGTAAGCATGAAGCAGTCGCATACTCCCGAAATTATAACAACCACGTAATAGTAATAATCCTGAACGGGCTTAATGAGCACAAGGAGTGCACAAAGGACTAACGGTACAAAGAAAAAGATCGCGTTAGCCTTCCATATACTCTTGGCCTCCCATTTCTCTCTTGTCTTAAGAGCCTGCTTGTACTCTTTGTTCCTTTTGTTGATGCTGTTAATTCCCGCATCGTCCGAACCCATCTCTTTTGCCGCAATCTGGGATGCCTGAGCTCCCAGGCTTATCATGCAAAGGATGCTTATGGCCGCTGCCGCGATGGCAAGGATCATGGGTCTGAACTGCAAAAACAGATTAAATACTATAAAGAGCGGGATCGCAAGTATCAACGATCCGATGAGATATTTTCTTAAGTCTACCGGGATGTCGGCCGCAGCCTTACCGGTCTGACCGTTTATTACGGAATAAAGAACGCGTTCTTTTCCCTTCTTGTCCGTAGTCTTGTAAGACATAAACCATACCGGAAACATGGCAAGAATGCTCTTGTTGGTCTTGGGATCGATAGCTCGCTTTACGGAATCCTTTTCAACCGTGTAAGCTCTTGAACGCTGATTTTGCATTACAATATCGGCGGCATGGTCGCATACGATATCTTTTGCTTCTTTTTCGTATACCGAAGGCTCAACATCCATGGTGTCTGCATAAAATCCGCTCATGAACGCCGTGGTGAAAGGCTTTGCGGCCTTCGCTTCGTAAGGAGAGATGGCCTGACTTAAGTTATCCGAGAAAGAAGAACTTGCGTCGTAGTTCACACCGTTATATTCCATGCTTATGTTCGTGGTTACCTTGTAGTGATCGGTGTAATCGTAATTGCCTCTGTGATAGCAGTGCTTGCCCGAATAGGTGATGGCGGCGTTTCTGGTGAAATCGTATACCCAGTAAGGCATATAGATGGCTCTAAATCCCGAAATGTTCTTGGGGTCTTTTAACTCCTTGGGTGCGAACATGGCTTTGTTAAGAAGTTTCTTGTACTCCCTTGCACAGTCTTCCTTGGTCTTTTGGAAAGGAATGATGATCTCGGGACGTCTTATGCTTGTCATGCGCTCGTTAAGCGGTGTGGATGCTCCGCAGAAACTGCAGAATACCATTGCTTCGTTAACGTCGCCCACTATCTCGCCGCCGCATTGAGGACATGTGTAGATGTGAACCTGCATGGTCTCAACGGGCTTTGCTTTGCCGTTTTCGTCCGTCGCACCCGTATAGGCGGGATCCGTGACTTCTCTTGCTGTATGCTTTTCCGTTATCGCATACGGATCCATAACGGTGTCACAGTAGTCGCAGTGCATCTGCTGACGTGCGATGTCAAACTTAAGATTTTGTCCGCAATTTGGACATTCGTACATTTTTCTTCCTCCTTTACTTCAAACTGTATACAGAATAGGAATTTCCGTTTCCCGTGATAAATTCGTCTTTAAACGTTGCCTGCCCGAAACAATTTACAAGCCACTCTTCCAGGCTCTCGTTTGAAATTGACACAAAGTACACGTTGTCGTCCTTTAAAAGAGCCTCTCTTAACGACCTTGCGATAAGTCTTTCCTCATGCTTTTTCTCAAGAGGACTTTCAAGAGTCCAGTTGCCGGCCTTTATAAGATTGAACGCTTCGCTTGCTTTTTCATTGAACATGACAGCCGAGGCAGTCGAATACACATTTGTGCTTATAACGTAAACGTTATCCGGGTTTGACTTAAAATAGGCGTTTATCTCAAACCAGTCTTTTGCGTTTTCCACTGCGACCGCGTTCTCATCCATCATCTTTCTCGTCGAATAAAGTCCCATGACAGAAATGACTCCCAAAAGAAACAGCGTCACAAGTATCTGCCAAAAAGATGAGGGAGGCGTGAAGCGTTCTTTCTTGATCACTATCAAAAAGATCGATGCGATAAGAGAAAGTTCCATTAAGTAAAAACCGTGAGTAACACGCTCCGGAAGTCTTTCAAGATACGTGAAGTATCCTGTGAACACCCACTCATAAATAAATGCGGCACAAAGAATAAGGCTCGCAAGCTTCTCATCTTTAAGCAAGAGGAATATGAATATCGAGAAAAATGCCACGGTAAGCGCTATGCCCGACATCGTGAGATTCTTCGCAAGCACCGCCGAAACTGTGTCCAGGATGACCTTTCTCGGAACCGAATAGAACTGCTCATATCCTTTCTTTATCTCATCGGCTTTATTTGCTAAGGCGTTAAACTCCTCCGTTTTGACGTTCTCCACAAGAGTGGGATCGTACTCTCTTAAGAGGGAGTATTCGTTTTCATCGATGCCGAGGTTGTCATAAAACTCGGGGTAGTCGTAGTAGTCGGGAAGTTTGTTGTAATCGTATACTTCGGTACGTGCTTCGTTGTATGCCTTAAACGCTTTCCATTCGGGTGAAGAGTAAGCAAAATACTCAGTTGCAAAGGAAGCGACCACAAGCCCCAGAAAGATAAGTGCGGGTGCGAGGGCATCTTTCAGTCTGTCAAACCGCTCGTTGGAAGTTTCGTTTCTTTCGAAAACTCTGAAAAGAAGACCTGAGATCAAAAGGGGAAGGCTTAAGAAGAAAACCTGTCTTCTAAGCCAGAGTGACAACATAAACAATATGATTATAAGTGCGGAAGAAACTCTGTTGTGGGTCTTAAAGTTATAGGTTGCGGCCCAAAGTATGCCCGCTGCCGCACAGACTCCCGCAAGCACCGTATACTGATGCGTTACAATAAATCTGCAGTCTATGAGCATGATTACCGAGAAAGAAACAAGCAATGCCGCAAGCTTGTTTGAAAGACGTTCGAACACTCTTGCCGGTCTGTAGGTTATAAGGAATATGCATCCGAAATGAACAACGCACATAAATCCTTCGTACCAGCTTACGGAGGGGAACAATGAATACAGACCTTTAAACAAAAGGCCGAGAGGATACATGATATATATAAGATGAGTATCGGGCGTACCGGTATAGTTTCCGCTTGCGATGCTTCTAAGCATCAGATCATCGTTTGAAGAAAGAACAAAGTCAAATTTGAGTATCAAAACGGCTGCTGCCGCGCAGGTCAAAACAAGACTTACTATGAATGTTATGATGTTGTTTCTTTTCTTGATATCGGAATCGTACATAATACCCCTATCCGGAAATCAGATATTTCCGCTGTATCCCTTAACCTCAGTGCCGAATTTCTTTGAAAGATAATCGATTAAGACATTTGCTGCGCACTCCTGCGAAACCATTCCCGGATGTCCGAACGATCCGACCGTTTCATCGGTGGTGTCGGGAAGGTTCAAAAATGCCACGTTGTTATCCTTTGTTTCTTTAACATATCTGTTTATGGCGTCACATATTGGAAGGTTCATCTCGCTTCCCAGCATTCCGTATGCCCAGAGTATGTGAGCTTTGGGATTGTTCTTTCGAAGAACCTTTAAAAAGTCCGTGATCGCGTTTTTGATCTTTTCTATGTCTTCCGTTACAAAGGAGCGGTCTTCGTTTCTTCTTAATTTGCAAGGACCTGCGCCCGGTACGTCAAACGCGGGCTGATCGAATGCGGAGTTGTCGTTTGTACAAAGATTTACGATCACCGCATCGGGCTGCCACTCAGAAAAATCATACTGCTCTTTAGCACCGAGCTTCTCGTTTTCTTCTCCCGCTGCCAAACCGCACACCTTTTCATAGATCGAAGGGATGTTTGAACGGATGTCGTTGTCCCATCCCGTATATACGCCCCATCCGCCGTGAGAGATGACTCTGCTCTCCACATCCAGGGCACGCTCTATGTAAGAAGCGTACTGACGGCTTGAGGAGTGAAACATGGTTCTCCAGTCGATCTCCTTAAAAGATCCGTAGGTTCCCTCTCCGGAAGTTATGGAGTCGCCCACAAATTCTATCTTAAGCTTTTTATCTTCCACCGGTTCGAAAGTTCCGTCGGTTTCAACTCCGTGAATGACCGTATATAAAGCGGCTTCCCCCGCAACCATCTGATTGTCTTTGTAGAACTTGACATTTCTTAGTTCTCCGGGATTTAGATTTCTGAAAAGGCACACTTTGTGTCTGCCTTTAAGAAGCATCTGCCTTGAAATGAACGCGCCGTTTATCTCGGTCACAAACCATGGCTCCTGATAATCGCAGCCCACTTCTATATCGACCCACAGTTCACCCCCGCGAATGTTTGCTTCGATGCCCGACCTCGACCAGAATATGGGAAGGGGACAAGCGTCCTTTATAGTGCGTCCGTGAACCTTTACGGGAATCTCGTTTATCTTGTGATAATTCATATGCTACCTCGTAAAATTGCTGTCGGGATTAATTATAACATATGGTGAGCAGGTAAAGCGATAGAAAGAAAAAAAACGGCCTCGCGACAGTTCGCGAAGCCGTAGTTGTTTCTTTTTACTTGTATACCACTTCATCCCATACGTCCGAAGGAACCATGGTGATGTAAGTCTTACCGGTATTTAACTTGATGGGGCCGCCCTTTTCAAGATCGTAGTAGATGGTCTGCTGATCTTCGCCGGGTTTTGCCCAGTGGATCGGAATTGCGAAGCCGTTTGAGACGAAATATCCCTTGTCGCCCGCACCGATACAGTTGTAGATGAGATATCCGTGCTCATCGTATACGGAGTAATCAACGCTGTAGAGAATGAGGTTCTTGAAGCTCATTACCTTGTTGCCGTCAAGAGGATCTACGTGAGCGTCGCCGTAGCAGTAGTAATCGTAGGTCTGTGTCTCTTCGTTGTAGATAAGCTTTGAAGAGTTGTGAGGATAAGGAAGATCGATCTCCTTTACCTCGATGCCTGAACCGTGATCTGTATAATCTGCGTCAACATCAACGAATTCAAAGTGCTGTCCCTGATAATAATCGTTGTAAGTCTCTGAATAACCTGCGCTTGCGATACGATCGATAAGGCCGGCATAAGACTTGCCCTGATCTGCGTTGTAATACTCATTGCTTGTTATATACTCTGTGTATTCCCAGTTCTTACCGTTGGTGTAACGAGCGAAACCGCCGGATAAGTGGTTGGAACCCCAAGGCTTTGCAAGCCAGTCGTTTATGTAGTAAGGACCGCCGTCGTGAACGAGAATAGCGTTCCACTCAGCTGCCATGATGACATTGGTGGGACGTGTACTTCTCACGGAACCGAACTGTTCAAGGTTCTTCCAGTCTTTTACAAGACACATAAGACGGGTAACACGACCGTTTGCGGTAGAGTTCATAAGTTCGTAAACAACATCTGCATTGTTAAGACCGATGTGAGGATATGCCTTTGACTCGTTGTCGACCATGACTGCGATAGGTCTCTGATCCTTTAAGTCCTCTGAAATGGGCATATTTGAAAGCTCGCTTCGATACATTCCTTCCGGAACCTCGATAACAACAGGTTCGGGTTCAGGTTCGGGTTCGGGCTCTTCTTCAACGCTTTCAACGATCGACGAAACAACCTCTTCTACCGGAGGCTCGTCAAAGCTCACAGAAGTGGGTGTTTCTTCCTTTCCGCAAGCGCCGAATGCAAGAAGTGCCGCAAGGATAAGTGCTATGGCACCAAAATTCTTCTTCATGTCTGACTCCTTATAATGAAATGTGCGGTGGCGCAAAACACACCACCGCGACTATTTTAACATATTATTATCTTTTTACCACCCAAAAAAACAAAATTAAGATAACCTTAATCGTAAGGATGGATAGTTTCGATAGTTCCGTTTTCGGAAATATTAAGTTTTGTATACTTAACGCATCTTTCATGAGTTACGCCGCCGGAAAGTTCGCAGTCATGATAGAAAAGATACCATTCGCCGTTTATCTCAACTACCGAATGATGTGTTGTCCATCCAAGAACCGGCTCCATGATACGTCCTTTGTATGTGAAAGGACCTGCGGGGCTGTCGCCTTCTGCGTAGCAAAGGTAGTGAGTTGTTCCGGTTGAGTATGAGAAGTAATACTTTCCGTTGTATTTGTATGTCCAGGGATCTTCGAAATATCTTCTGTCTTCGTCGCCTGCGGTGATGGGCTTGCCGTTCTCGTCAAGAATCTGAATGTGCTTGGGCTCGGTTACGAATTTGTCCATGCTCTGAGCAAACTCTGCAAACATGGGTCCGATAGCGGGCTCGTCACCTTCGGGACGTCTCTCGTCGGGATTGAACTTGCCGGACTGCCACATCTCAAGCTGTCCTCCCCAGAGTCCGCCGTAGTAGCAGTAAAGCTTTCCGTCGTCGTCTTTAAGGACGCAAGGGTCGATACTGTAGCTTCCCTGAATGTAGTTATCCTGAGGTTTGAAAGGTCCTACGGGTGAATCGGACTCCGCAACACCTATTCTGAAGATTCCGTCTTTATCCTTTGCGGGGAAAACAAGATAATACTTTCCGTTTACGAATACCGCATCGGGAGCCCACATCTGCTTGCTTACCCACGGAACGTCGTCCTGAGACAGAGCAAGACCGTTGTCTATGCACTCAGCATCAAGATTATCCATGGAAAGGATGTGGTAGTCTTCCATTATGTACTGATCTCCGTCGTCATCGTCGGGACAGTCATGCTCTACGTCGTGTGAAGGATAGATATAGATCTTTCCGTCAAACACGTGAGCTGAAGGATCGGCTGTATAAATGTTTGTAACAAGAGGTTTTCTTTCGTTAGCTCGTCTCATTTATTTTCTCCTTGATATTTGTTTTAAGCCTTTTTAGGCACTTTTCAATTACTATACTCCCCATTATTCGCTCTTGTCATCGCAACTATTGCTAATTTGTGCTTAATAGGGTACCTATTAAGCGCAAAAATCGCCCGAACACAAGGTCCGGACGATCTTTGAGAGAGTAAAAGTTATATAACGGAGATATCATTTTTTCACAGGCTTGTGACAAGCACCCGCCATAGCGCAGTGTGCACAGCCGCAGCCGCAGGAGGAGTTGCCTTTCTTTTTGTCCCTGATAAGGCTAAAAATGATCAAGGCGACTATCAAAATAAGTATTATGATCGCAATGAATGTGCCGGCATTGGCCGATAACCAGACTGCCATGATTGATCTCCTTTGACAAATAAGTAACTCGCTTTATTTAACGCTTACTTCTTTCGTAAGCTTTACGGATTCTTTGTAAGGACGAACAAGGAGGTAAACCATACCCGCTATCAAAGCTAACGCAACGATAACACCGAAGATGTTCGCATTTCCCGTAAAGATCGCACCGATCTGATTGATGATAAGTGCAATAACATAAGCGAATCCGCACTGGTAACCGATGGCAAACCAGGTCCAGCCCGCGTTGTTCATCTCACGCTTGATGGCACCGATGGCTGCAAAGCAGGGTGCGCAAAGAAGGTTGAACACAAGGAATGAGAAACCTGTGATCGATGTAAATGTCGCTGCGAGAGTATCGTAGAGATATCCTTCGCCGCCGTACAATACACCCATGGTTCCGACGATGTTTTCTTTCGCCACAAGTCCCGTAATGGAAGCAACGGTTGCCTGCCAGTTGCCAAATCCCAGAGGCGCGAAAATGAAGCATATTGCGCTTCCGATCTTTGCAAGAAGTGACATGTCGAGTTGATCTTCCTCAAGCATTCCGAATCCGCCGTCAGCAAATCCGAAGTTTGATGTAAACCATACTACGATGGTAGAAAGAAGGATTATGGTTCCCGCTTTCTTTATAAAGCTCCATCCACGCTCCCACATGGAACGAAGAACGTTCTTTAATGTAGGCATATGATATGTGGGAAGCTCCATTACGAAAGGAGCGGGATCCCCCGAAAATCTCTTCGTCTTTTTAAGTATGATACCCGATACGATGATGGAAGCCATACCGATGAAGTATGCACCGGTTGATATCCATGCGCTTCCGCCGAAGATCGCACCTGCGATCATGGCGATGAAGGGAACCTTTGCACCGCAGGGAATAAATGTTGTTGTCATGATGGTCATTCTTCTGTCACGTTCGTTTTCGATGGTACGTGATGCCATGATACCGGGGATACCGCAACCGGTTCCCACCAACATGGGGATGAATGACTTTCCGGATAAACCGAACTTTCTGAAGATCCTGTCAAGGACGAATGCGATACGTGCCATATATCCGCATGCTTCAAGGAATGCAAGCATAAGGAAAAGTACAAGCATCTGAGGTACAAAGCCCAGCACCGCACCGACACCTGCTACGATACCGTCAAGCACCAGGCCTCTTACTACCGCACCGGCACCTTCTTCGGATACGTTAAGTGCGTTTAAGAGATTCTCAAAGAGCACCGGAACGCCGGGAACCCATACGCCGTAATCTGCGGGATCGGGTTCGTCACCTATCTCTTCAAGAGTTGCAACAGCTTCGTTGTAATCATCAAGGCTTGCAACCTCTTTTGTTATCTCAAGTGTTTCTTCATCTTCTACTTCATATTCAAAATCCCCTGTGGGAGCGACACCGTTTTCTTCTACGTATGCATCGTATCCGTCAACGATAAGTGAAGCCTCATTATATGCGTCCGCATCTTCATTGTATGCGCCTGTACCGATTCCGAGCAGATGATATCCGTCTCCGAACAATCCGTCGTTTGCCCAGTCCGTTGCCGATGCACCCACACCTACCATGGCGATCCAGTAAACCAAGAACATGATAGCCGCAAAGATGGGAAGTCCCAGCCAGCGGTTGGTTACGATCTTGTCGATCTTATCGGAGCTTGTAAGTGCGCCTTTATTTTTCTTCTTATAGCATGATTTGATGATGGAAGCTATGTATACATATCTTTCGTTTGTGATGATCGATTCCGCATCGTCATCATTTTCTTCCTCACATGCTTTAATATCGTTCTCAATGTGATCGATGATGTCTTTTGAAAGGTTAAGCTGTGCCAACACCTTCTCGTCACGTTCGAAAAGTTTGATGGCATACCATCTTTGCTGCTCTTCGGGAAGATTGTGAAGTGTTACTTCCTCGATGTGAGCAAGGGCATGCTCAACGCTTCCGGAGAATGCATGTCTGGGCACGGGCTTCTTTCCCTTTGCCTCGTTAACGGCTGCTTCTGCGGCATCAAATATACCTGTCTCCTTAAGTGCGGAGATCTCAACGATCTTGCATCCCAACTGTCTTGAAAGTTCTTCCGTATTGATGCTGTCACCGTTCTTCTTTACAACATCCATCATGTTGATGGCGATGACTACGGGAATGCCCAGTTCGGTAAGCTGAGTCGTAAGATAAAGGTTACGCTCAAGGTTGGTTCCGTCTACGATGTTTAAGATCGCATCGGGACGCTCGCTTATAAGGTAATTTCTTGCAACGACTTCTTCAAGCGTGTAAGGGGAAAGTGAATATATACCCGGAAGGTCGGTGATGATAACATCACTGTTCTTCTTAAGCTTTCCTTCTTTTTTCTCTACCGTAACGCCGGGCCAGTTTCCGACGAACTGATTTGATCCGGTAAGAGCGTTAAATAGCGTTGTCTTACCGCTGTTGGGGTTTCCTGCCAGAGCAATTCTGATACTCATTTTCTTTTCCTTTCCATTGGGTTACCTCGAGGTAACCGTCATTCAAAAAAATAGTGCTTTTCGTACTATTCAACTTCCACCATTTCTGCATCGGCTTTTCTTATCGAAAGCTCATAATCACGAACCGTGATCTCTACGGGATCACCAAGAGGTGCAACTTTTCTTACATAGACTTCAACGCCCTTTGTAAGTCCCATGTCCATGATCCTTCTCTTGATGGCGCCTTCGCCGTGAAGTTTAACAACTTTGGCAGTCTCGCCGACTTTGACTTCTTTTAATGTCTTCATCTTCTCATCCTTTCAAAACAGTTGCGCGATTGCATTTCAGATCATTATCTTCATTGCCATTTCGCTGCTTATGGCTACCCGCGATTCCTTTATGTTTACGATCACGTTTCCGCCCATGGAAGTTATAACGGTAACTGCCGCTCCGACAACAAACCCAAGATTTTCAAGGTGTTGCTTGACTTCCGAATTTCCTCCGACCTTTTTGACAATATTTTCTTCGCCTGCGTCGGCCAGTGCCAAGGGCATCATATCAGTAACCTCTGCTTCCGTTTTCTTATTTGAAGTTAGTTTCTGCTAACCTCCGATTTGCATTATAGTTACCCATTGCTAATTTGTCAACACAAAAAGTTCGCGGGATTTTTTCTTTTTACCCCACGAACTTTTATGGTATGACGTTATTCTCGGTTCTTCAGAATTTCAGTCTGACTGACTTTATTAAGTTTCCTCATTAAGAGCAGATTTATGATCATATAGCAAAGATAGATCGATGCAAATATCATCACATAATAGATCGGTTTAAACTCCAGATGCAATGCGCAGCCCACGTTTGCCACAAAAGCAGGGAAAAGTTTGTCGATGGCGAATTTAGCTGCCGGAACGCCAAGAAGAGCACCCGCGATTATTATCATCCTGTTTCCGTCAAGGTACAGCTTTTTGATCTCCTTTTTTCGATATCCGAATATCTTAAGAAGCGATATTCCGAATCCCGCTCTGTCCACCATGACAGACATCATAAGGTACATTACAAGACCAAATACCAGTATGCTCGCTATGATAAGTACCATGAACGTGCCCTGCATCAGCTCCAAAAAAATATCGGAAGCATTGTCTATGTCTGTCTTGGACGTTACCGAATACAGTCTTCCTTCGTCTATATCAAGTTCATGGTCGGAAAGCACCGCATTATAATGATCGTCGTCTTCTCCGAACAGTTCGCGCATGCTGTCTATGTCCATGAATGCGGTAAGACCCACAGAGTAAGGGACCACAGCTTCAATCGTAAAGGCATAATCTATGTCGTTGGCGGTATCGGAAAAGATTATCTTGTCGCCTATTCCCACGCCGTAACGTGCGGTAATGGCATCCGAGGCCACTATCTTATTCTTTCCTTTTACCGTCTTTACGTCAAAGTAGGGATTGTCGTCATCAATGCCCATGAGCGTGATATCAAGATTGTATCCGTACTGTTCTTTCTTAAGCGTCTCTATGTAAACGGCCTCGCCGCCTTCCGGCACTTCTTTTGAAGGATATTTGTACGTATACATATATTGATATCTTACATCTTCGGAATTAAGTCTCCCCGCACTCTCACAAAGGACATAGCAGTCCATTCCCAGCATAAATATCATAAGTGATATCGCCATTCCGAAAAATACGGTTAACGCCGTTCTTGTTTCCCTAAGAAGCTGTCTTATCTGATACATGGTAAGGAACTTGAGTCTCCCCAGCTTAACATTCTTTCCTCTCGGAACCTTCTGCTCGTTTCTTAGAAGCGAAAGCGGCGTTCTTGAGAGATTTT